>Ga0315909_10000475_pt1 | contig 53703 bp, 46 predicted proteins | sample LakEriMetagenome_11_FD_203527 | JGI IMG/M metagenome (GOLD analysis project Ga0315909, IMG submission 203527) | Freshwater fungal communities from buoy surface, Lake Erie, Ohio, United States - Buoy 2 MA125 | ecosystem: Environmental > Aquatic > Freshwater > Lake | place: USA: Lake Erie, Ohio... | reverse complement strand
GAGGGCACCGAAGCAGCAATTGTCGCGCTAATCGTGCCTGCTGGCGTCTGCACTGCTGGGGTTGCCCAGCCCACGGTGTCGGATGCGCCAACAGTGAGGATAGTGCCCTGGGCTCCAACTGAAAGTTTTGCCCACGTGTTGTCGGCGCTGGCGACAATCATGTCTCCCTTGGCATCAGCAAGAGAGTTCTGGATTACCGCCGTTTCGAGAATCTGCCAAGAGCCAGAGCCATCCGTTGCCGAGTAGTAATACAGTTTGTTGTTCGTGGTGTTTAGGTAGATCGTGTTTTTGTACTCAGCACCAACAGCCACCGGAGCACCGGCGCCACGGATCATTTTGCCGGCGTACTCCTCGATGTACTCATGGCTGATATCCATCTGAGTTCTGGTGAATGGATCAGTATCAGCACTCCAGCGGTAGATACCAAATCTAGTTGTGGTCGTAATAGCCATTATTGGTTCCTACTATGTACAGATGTGGCTGAGAACATAACCACAGGGCCGAGACAATTCTACAGCATCTAATAGCCCTTGGTTGGGATTACCAACAACTCCGCCCTGTGTATCGGTTGCTACGCTACTAATCCGAATCGCCCATGGGTTGCCCCCATACGCATAGGTCAGGGTAAATGACTTGTCATTAATTAGGTTTTGTTGGATTGCGTCTTCAAGGCCTCGCTTGGTGCCGGCCCAGTTACCAAAAGCCCCATATTGGGCAATCCAGCGCAAGTATGCGACAAGGCCGAGCAGGTCGGGTGCATAGTTGGCAATTTCGCCCCACTCTGTGTCTACCTTAGTGATGAGGCCATCGACTGTAGTTGACTCATTTGTTCCAGCCTGAGCCCAGGTAATGCTCGTTCCACCAGTGCCAGTAATCCGGAACGTCCCATTGAACGAAGATGGCGTTGCCCCCGAAACCACAATGTAGTCATTCGTGGCAAAACCAGTTGACGAAGCAACTGTCGCCGTTACTGTGCCAGACGAACGAGTCAGGTCGGATGGCGATACGGTGGTTGTTGCTGCATCAATTACCGTCATGAAGGATAGCCAGTCTGATGGCAAGTTACCCCATGGGGTCGATGTAAGGCCTGGATTTGAAAAGTCGTTTCCGGTCACGGAAAGCAGCCAGGGGAAAAACTCAGTTCTTACTGCTGCTGGGTCAACAAATTGACTCAGTGTTTCGACGTCCGTTGAATCTTTGCCGTCTTCGATGTCGATGTATGCAAACTCAAAAAAGTCATTTAGGACATCGTTGTGGCCGGCAAGCGCAACATCCATGTATCGCATGAATGGAAAGTCAGGTAGTTCGCCTGCCTCGACGGCTTTCTGATCTGCGTCAATAATGTACTCAGGCATCACGTTGGTTGTGCGCATTAAGTACCGATTATCAAGCCACGCGAGACTTGCAACAAGCGTGGGACGAGTCATGTAAAACGAGAAGTTTGCACCAGTGCCAGAGATTGTGACAGTCAAGGATTTTGACGAACCGTCATCGACCAGGAACAATCGGTTAGAGCGGATGAGTGTCCAGTTTTTGGGATCGCCTGTGATGCTGGCGGTCGTTGTCTTTGTTGGGGCGTAGACCTCGATGCTTCCAAGAACGCTAGATGTTTCGTCCGCGCCACTATCTGACCACGAAATAGTGTTTTGGAAAACACTGGTAATTCGGAACGAGCCGTTGAAACTAGAAGAGCAACCACTAACCGTGATGTACTCATCCTGGCGAATATTGGATGTGTCAACAGTTGCGGTGACAACACCATTTGTCCGCACCATCGAGGTGGGTGTCATAACAACATTCGTTGCCGACTCAATCCCGACCTGAATCTGGATACTTGTTTCTCCGCTTACCGCCGACGTGCCAGGAACCAAGACCCATGCGTGAAACTCGTACTCGTAGTAGTCGCCAGGAACCTCGATGTCTGCCAACGAAAATTCGAATGCGTTGGCGCTTGGCTGAACAAATAACGAGTCATACCCATCATTTCGTGAGTACGCCATTGAGGGCGTGATCGTGCCGGTCGTAGCAGACCAGTCACCGGCCGAAAGTCCACCAGAGACGCCACCAACCATAAATGTGGCGTTTGTGCCACTCAGGAAGTTGCGCATCGTGCCCATCGATCAGGCCTCACCGATAGTTGCCGTCAGTTGGGGAAGGGTGCCCTTGTAGGGGAAAACAATGTTTCCAGCCGACAAAGATGCGATTGCCGAGGTTGGGGAATCAAAGGTGACCGAGTCGACATAATCGACACCCTCAACTTGAGAAACTCGAGCAATGATTAGATTTGCTTTTACTTCGCTCGCCCAATCCCAGTTAGCCGGTGAAACGACTGACTCGATGTACTCCTCAACCGCAGCAAGAACCTCAAAACTAGAGTAGCCAGCCTTGATGACGATGTCGATAGAGCAGGAGATCGGAACGATCATCGCTGGCATGTAGTTAATTGTCAGGCCCGCAACAGTTCGGTCTGTGACGTCATTAACGATTGTCGTAAAGTCAGCAGACTTCAGCGAGTCTCCATGCTCGTCGCAAATAACAATCGTTGCGTTTCCAGCAGCATCAGCAGCCGCTGTGTCCATTCCGTCGAGGTGATAAATGTATGAGTTGACGGCTGTTGCTGATGCGTTGGTTCCGCTTTGGGCCCATGAAATATCGGTTGCGTTTGACGATGTTACTGTGAAATATCCGTCAAATGCCGATGTCGAATCGGGTGTTGAAACCTGGATTTCGTCGTTTACGCCAATTCCGTGGCCAGAAGGAACCGTGACCGTGACCGTGCCACTCGATCTAACGAAGTTGCCGGTTGGCTCAACAACGGTCAGGTCCGTTAGGTCATAGACATTGCATCTCCACCCGGTAGAGAGCGTCACGCCGGTAAAGTCATTGTCTGGAGTACTTGTGCCGGCAAGCAGGGACAACACTCTGTTGGTGATTTGGGTCGAAGTTACAAGACCCTGAGTTAGCCCAGAAAGGAATGTTGCGCCGCGGGTGAAGTATTCCGCGTCAGTTTCCGCAGCCAGGCCTTGAGTTACATCTGCGCCGATCTTGGCGGACAGTAGTCGGTTTGTTTGTGTCAAGATGATTAGCGGATCGTCGACTACAAGAGACGGCACGCTGCCAGTTGTTACTGCCTGAATATCAACCTGAGAAGATGTTGTGTTACCGGCCGTAATCGTTGCTGGTTCGATCGTCTCAAATACATGAAGGATTGTTCCGGAGGACGTAGTTTCGATGTACCCGACTTGAGTCCCTGTAGGAATGTTTGCACCAGCAGAGTCGACGGCTGTAAAGATCGCCGTACCAGTTGCGAACGATGCTTCCTTGCGAACCAGACCGAACAGGTTCATAATGCCGTCCATCAGGCCATCTGGCAGACGGTTGATTGCGGCGATTAATTGCCCGCCGACATAGGAAGTTGCCTGCAGCAGGGCGTCCTCGACAGTTCCGGTGCGTGGCGAAAACTCAGGCAGTGCCGTAGATGCGTAGTCGACAGCCTCGTCGTATAGGTCGCCGGGCTGCTTGTCGTAGATAGTTAGGTCTACGTATGGTCGAAAGTCTGGTGAGGCCATATCAATCTCTCTTCAGGAAACTCAGTTTGATTTCAGTCTGCCCACTATCGCTTGCGTAGGCCTCGAGGTCAGCAATGTCAATCTCGGGGATGAACTGGGCAACGTTGTACGAAAGGCTTTCAATCGATTTTACGTCAAATGGGATGTCGCCAACGCCCACTTGAGGCATGAGCACAAGTTCACCGCGGCGTGTTGAGGCGAAGCAAAAAAGAAGATGTGCAAAATATTGATCGGTTTGGTCGGCCCATACATCTGCCGAACCATCAACAAATTTTAGTGGTAGTTTAATAGCGTCCATATCAGGTCCTTTTCCGTTACCATTGTAAGTCAATACCTGTGCTTGGGGTGCGAGTAAGCACTTTATGCCAGATCATGCTGACCCACCGTCCATGGATGTCACGGCCGGCCCCTGTGGGCCCTGAGCACCCTGTGCTCCTTGTGGACCTGTAGCGCCTTGCGGGCCTTGTGGGCCGATAACGCTGACCTCGGCAGTACTGGAGAGAACCACGAGTTGATCCCATGCGTGGCCGATGAAGGCGCAGAACACGGTGTCTCCGACCGCAAGGCCATTTGCGCCAAAAAATGTTGGGCATGGCCCATATGCTGCTTCGCCACTCAGTCTGGGCAACTGCACGTAGCAGGCGTCCCCGTCAATTCTGGTGACGACGCCGATATAAACACCACCGCCCTGGACCTGAACGGACGATGCCTTGCCATACGAAATAAGGTCCATCACTTTACCTTCTTCGGGTCTGGCACAACGGCCGTCTGGAAGGTGACATTGACTGGGTCGGGGACGCCCTCCATGAATTCCACGGCAGAGACTAGGTACAGTCCCTCAAAATTGGGGAGTCCTTTGAGTCCAATCGTCATTCCGGGGCGGATATTGACGGCGTTGGTTCTGTCCAGGACAACGCTCCCGGCACCCTCCAGTGGGTCATTTTCCGACCTTCGTACTCGTGGCATGTCTAGGCAGACAAACCTGGAATCCGTAGCCGGCGTGGGGTAGGTGATTGGAATGTACTGCAGGTTATTGATGCCGAATGCGGTGATTGATCCTTCGGCGGTAAAAATGTTTGATGGGTCGGTATCAATGCCGATCTTCCCAAGAAGAAACGCTTGAGACGCAAAAAATAGTGACCCGTCGCTTTCGAACAATGCGTACTGTAGTGACGACGCGGCTCGGCTCAATACGTCCCAAACAGACTCGTCGTTATTGCCACTGGAGACCTGAAACTGCGACTGAACAGTCGGATTAGACTGGCCGTAAAACTTTAGGAAAAATCGATTTGCCGTAAGTCGCGCAAAGTCGTAGGCAGATGCTCCACCAATGGCCCGAGGCTGCTTGTCGCGCTTCATGAGTTGAATGAATGTCGACCGCGCCTGGATGTTGATCTGTGGCGAGGAACCGGGACCACGCCCTACCTCTACTGACGCAATCTCAAAAGGCATATTTCTATAAACCATATTGCGCCTGATCTGAAAGTAGTTGCCCTTCATCATGGCGAAATCAGGATCAATGACGCTAAAAGAAATTTCGCTGGCGCCGTCAATCCGGTAACTTACCGAAAAATCTGTAATATACTCAGCGATTTGGCCGACCTGTTTTGTTGTTAGGTCATTGATTGTGATGAGCGAACTATCGATCATCCTATGACCTCTCCCGTTACTGGGTCGATACGTGTCCTAGCCTGTTCAACTGTTAGAATCACTCCCTGATCCGCCAATTTTGCCATAGCCAAACGCTGGGCCGAAGTCAATTGTTTGTGGGGGTCATCGTATTTAGGGGTCTTCTTTTTTACTGGCGGGAGTTGCGGGGGATATTGGATCGGCGGGAACCGCACAGCACCAATGTCGGGGTTATTGACTTCGCGCAAAGTAATTGAACATTCCGCTGCCGTAATGTGATTGTCTTTATTGCGCCGAACAGAACGAATTGATAGGTCCGTGATGTGGAAAAAGAATCCGCTAGAGGTTCGCGCCGGCTGTCCAGGAATTTGAAAAGGGTTCGTTAACATGCCGTCCATGCCAAAAACGCTGACTGTTCGCGTGGACGCGGCCATGTAGCGCAGCGTTACAAGATCATCGTCTACGCTGTATGCAAGTCCATCATTAGGCCGAGCGACGAGGAAGTTGAACGACACCTCGAGTAGTCTGTTTTGCGAATAGTCAATAAGTGGTGTGCGGCCAGGTCTATTGATCTCGGTCCACTCGGTTGCTAAGTTTGAGTACTGAACATCAATAGGCGCAAATGGGAAAACAAACTCATAAGGCTGATCATTAATGGTCGAAAGGTTTAGGACCATTTTTGCTGTAATGTTTTGAGAACTTACAGCAACTGCAGCAGAAATTTCACCAACCGAATTAACACGCCTAGTGCTTGTATTTTTGACAGTGAAGCGAAGTGATCGAAGGTCAGATGTAGTCATGACTATCTCCTTTCACGACGGTTTTGCTCGAGGCGCTGGATTCGGTCGATCACTCGTGTAGCGATTTCATTGGCGTCCGCATTCGCTCCGTTGACATTGACCGAGTAGTTGTACACATTACTCGACGCTGACGGTGTGGAGATCGGCCTGATGGCCGGCATCGACATGTCGCCCATCGGTGTTTCGCCCGGCACAACATGCAAGTGTCGGCCCCCACCTCGACCATGAAATTCAGCAAAACCACCAGAGTTATTGACGAGTGTTGCGTACTGCCCAAGGTTCTGACCAACAAGATCATAGGCGCGCCCAGTAATGTGGTCCGAGTTAATGGAACCAAGATCATTTGTGCGGAAGGCAGAAGTGATCGATCGCTTGCCAGTAAGCATTGAGTTGAAATAGTTATGTCTGCCTAGCGTCCGCCCAAGCCTCTGCGTTGTGGTATCGCCGCGTGGAGTACGAGTGTCACCGCCGGATCGGTCAGTTCCTGGTGGTGGCCCGCCGCTACCAGTGCCGCCTGGGTTGCTAAGCCATGATGGCGCTTCGTTGTACCACTTGGGCGCATCTGTGTACCAACTTGGGTCTGACGTAAAGCCAGCCTTAACGGCATCCTGGATGCCCATGTACATTGCCTTTTGATCTTCGTCAAGCATTTGGAAGAACGGGTTGGCCTGCTGATCAATCGTGCTATAGGAAAATGATCCACCCAGCCCGGCCAATGTTCCAGCCAGACCAGTTCCGCCTCCACCCATACGGGCAGTACCAAAGGTGCTAAAGATTTCCCCACTGGCGACCTGCTGCATGATTTGTTCAAGTTCTAGGTTCCCGAGCCCACCAAGCATTCCAACAATTTGGTTGTAGTCGGCTGCGACACCAGAGCGTGTAGCCAAGCCGCGCACAATATCGCTGGCCAGGGTCGGGATTGCTGATTGACGCAAGTTTTCAATTGCTGTCGCTGAGGTACCTTCGATTCCTGCTGCTTGAACGATAGATGCTTGGCCCTCAATGAACCCACCCGGCGCAATGCCACTCATTATCAGGTTTCTAGCAGTGATAAGGTTGCTCAAGGGCGAATTGGGATTCATTACGTTGAGGACATCAACATAATCAAGAAGCAGTTGATTTACATCCCTGGCTGAAGCAGATTGCCCCAATTCCTTGAATGCAATTTCAATCTGGCTAAGTTGATCCATTGCTTCGCCCTGAGCAATAACCGTGCGTACACCGCTTAAGGCTTGCTGCTGGAGATCGATAACCGAACCAATAATTTGCTCTGATGTGCGCTCTGACGCAAGGCCGAGTTCAATGACGGCACTCTGGACTGACTTCGTTGCATCAAAAAGATTGACGCCCATTGTGTTGGCCAAGGCAAGAAGTTCTTCGTTGGACTTACCGGTCATTGAACCAAGGACGCTCATCTTTTCATTGAAGCCCTTTTCGATAATGCCCGTTACTTCAAGAATCTTTTCTTTCTGTGCATCAAGCCCATCGACATACTTTGTTACGCCGGCCTCAAGGGTTGCCGCTTCCTCTTTGGTAATTCTTCCCTCGGCCCTAAGTTCTGCCACGCGCTTCTTGCGGTCTCCACGATCCATGCCCTCTAGGCCAAGTCCTCGGATGTAGTCGGCTCGTGTGCTGAGTCGGCCAGCAATATCGGAAACATTAGAAAAATCTCCGGTTGGGATGAATGACTGTGCAACAGCCCCCATGACTTGAAGACCTACGCGCCGAGCATCCTGCTTCAGTTTCTTTTCTTCACCCTTGTAGCGGTTGATTGCTCCGGTAACGCCACCAATTGCTGCTCCAATCAGGGCACCAACTGCTGCACCAACCGGGCCACCAACCATTGTTCCAAAAGCCGCACCTGCGCCAGCGCCGGCAAGAGCGCCACCACCCGGTGTTTTCGCGCCAATCGCTCCGCCAGCAAGCGTCAGGCCCAAGCCGGCAAGTGGATTGAACATAGCAACCATTGATCCAGCAGAGCCAAGGGTATTACCGACACTGCCAAGGCCAGTATCGGCCATTTCAAAACGATTCATCAATGCTGTGCTGGCGAGCATTGATGCGATTCCAGCACCCATCCCAGTTGGCGTATAACCACGGGTGAACCGACCCTGATTGTAACTTCCCCTTAGGGCGGCACCGAGGGCTTTTCCCCTACTTAGGCCGCCGACTCCATTAATACCGGCTCTGTATGCACTGTACTGGCCTCGAGTAGTGCCAAAATCACGCTGATACTGAAGGTTGGCTATTGCGCCAAGTGTTGAGAGCGGACCACCAGACCCGACATTTGGAGCCATTGGTCCAGGCATTCGTGGTCCACGCTTAAAGGGGGAAACATAAGGAGAATAAACATTTTTGTTAGTGAAGAGCGATTGCGTAAATTGGCTCGTATGATGCACAAATGGGTTGATTCCTGTGACGTCACCCAGCCGTCCGAGCAACCTGCCGCCGCCACGAAGCATTCCTAGCCCGCGCTGGCCATCGCCATAACTCAACATCCCTGGCATAAACCCACCAGGCAAAACACCAAATGCGCCGAGCCTGGCATTAATAGCGCCACCTGTTGCTGCGATGGCGTTGCCCATTTGTCCACGGCCACCCGCAGCCCCCATGCCTCGCCTTCCAGCCCTGCCCCCTCGACCGCCACCAAGCAGTGCTCGTCCGCCAAACATTAAGCCGAGTGCAGCCATCCCACCTGCAGAGCCCAGTTGTCCGATACCGCCGACAATTGCCAAAACCATTTCAGCGATTGTCATAAATGCTTCAGCCAGTGCATTGATAACAGGAAGTGCCTTGGTAAAACTTTCTTCCAGCACTTTTCCAAAATCGAAAAATAGATCAACAAATCTTTCAAGATTTTTACCGAAACGATCAAACTCTTCCCGGTTATCGGTGATTAGTGTTCCGATGTCTTCATACTTTTGCCCGAAACGCTCAAAAATGCGAGTGAATGCCGGTCCAAAAATATCCATGACTGCTCGACCAAATTCAAGCAGCGGACGCAGGCGATCAACTACGTCTTCATAGACGTAAACAACTTCTTTCCACCATGAAACAAAACGCCCAATAATTCCTTGCGACTTCGGTAGGTACTCACGGAACAACTTGACTAAAAGTTCTTCTAGTTTAACAAACGCTCCTACAAGGCCATCTAGAAATGGACCTCGTCCGAATGATGCAATTGATGGCCCAATACGACGGATAACATTCATTAGCGAGTTTGCTATTTCGTCAAGTGCTGATTTGGTCGGTCCAAGCAGTGAATCACCAATATCGGCACCCATTGTGAACATCTGACCCACATAGGACTTAAACTGACCGAAAAGCGTTTGACGAACGCGGCCGGCCTGCCCAGTTACTCCGCCGAACGCCGCGAGTTCACCACTTGATAGAAGTTTTTGAAAATCTGCAACAGACGACATTCCGCGCTTTTTTGCTTCATCGAGCGCTTGAGCAAATGCCGGACCAATCTTTTGTCCTGCAGCAAGGACGTTTTGAGTGAGTTTTCCTTCTTTTTGAAGGAGTCCGATAAACGCACCAGCGGCGGCAATATTTTTTGCTGGGTCACCACCGGCAGCAGCAAAGTCGGCAAGTGACCGGAGCATGGCCTGAGATTGACCAGTGAATCGACTGCTCTGGTTTACCTGTACGAATGCATCATTCAGGCCGGTAAGTCCGAAGGCAGCAAGTTCCGCATCCTTCTGTAGGCCACGCAAACTTGCGGCGGCATTTTGCGTTTGCGTAGCGAAGTTCGCATTATCTCTATATTGGAAGGACTGCAGGGCTGCGCTGTACTCACGAAAACCAGCAAGGGCGACCGCTGCAGCAGCACCGACTGCTGCGATACCCGCAGCAACTAACTGCATGGATGCGTGGTATGCCTTTGCAACTAATCGTCCGGCGGCAAACGCAGCATTGAGTAGTGGCAGGGTCGCGGTGGCTACAACGCTAAGAACAGCGTTGAACTTTGCAAACAGTCCAACCATCACGCCGACAATTGACCGCATCTTGACGAATGTGCGACTAACTAAGTCAGTGCGATTTTTGATTGCCGAAAAAACTTCTGCCTGCTGGCGTTGCTTGTTCAGCAGTTTGTTGTTCATTCGATCCATCGCCGCTAGTTGCTTTTGAAGCACGGTGATGTTTTGAACGCCAGAAGTGTCGACATCAATTTTTATGACAACACGTTCGTCGGCCATGATCAACCCATGTAAATAGCAATGCTAGGGACGCCCTATTTTAGCGCATTTTGTCCATTCGTTTCTGCTGCTCCTGCCTATCGGCCTCAATGACTTTGGCGCAGGCCATACGCATAAACCACTCTTCGTCAGAGCAGTCCAGCAAACGAATTGGATCGGTCCCGAAGAGTTCCCCGAGACGTGCCGCGGTCTTAATCCGCGAGTCCTCAACTAACTCGTCGAGGACGTCCTCGTAGGGTTTACTGCTTCAACCGTATCCCCGTAGCCGGAGGCCTCCATGATTGCCACGGCAGCCGCTTCGACGTGGGGGTCGATGCCAAAGAAGGCACGAACGCAGTCAGGAAGAGGACGGGTCGTCTCAGTCATTTCAAGGATTTCGGGAGAAGCAAAGGTCAGGATGGTGCCATCAGAGTCGGCAACTTCCTCGCCATTGATCTCAAAGCCAATGGTGCAATGACCAATAACCGAGCAAGCGAACTTGAGCGGATCAAGGCCGCTCTTGCTTTCTTCGCCGGCATTGCGACGCCATGCCTTCATCTGGTGCTGGGTGATGTTTGGGCTTACCTTGAGAAGGACGCCCGGTCGCTCCGGCACCTCGATATAAATCACCTGACGCTCAACCTTCTTGGAGACGACTGCCTTCAGTTGGTCAAGGACTGTGGGTGTAGTGTCGGCCTGCTTGGTTGTTTTGGCAGCAGGTGTGGACTCATCGAGTTGGAATGATTCAGCCATAATCAGGGACCCTAGCATAGTAGAAATAGGTAAGTTGCAGGATACGGTGAAATTTATGTTCCCGCCGCCGTCACCGTAACGACGGCGGGAACCTTAAATCAGCGGGGAGCAGCGACGCTGGAAACGCTGAAGGTCAGCGCGAACACAGCGGGAGCACCCGAAGACGAGTCACCATCGGGCTCGCTCAAGCCTACGAGCAAGCACTTCGGGTAAACGCGGTCGGAGCCAGGCACCTTGAGATCGCAGTCGAGGGTGTATACGGTGATGTCGTAGTACACACGACCGACGAGTTGACGCAGTTTGGGCAGGAAGGCGCCCGACGCAACGTCAGCGGTGTCGAAGTGCTTGGTCAGTGTGATGTCACCGATTTCAGCCGGCGCGCACAATACCTCTGGGAATGTCTCGCCACCAACGTAGATTTTTTCTACGGAGGCAGTGATTTCTCCACCAGAGACCTGTGCGAAGTAGCCGTCGACGTTGGGACCCTTTTCCTGGGTCATGTTGTCCGAAGGCACAATCTTCGCCAGAATTTGCCTCTGCGCTAGTTTTGACACGGTAACTCCTTATCAGACTACTGATGCTGTTAGGTTGGACTTGGTGACTTCAACTTCGATCTGGTCACCAATGCTTGATACGCGGACACCAACCTTGGCCTTGATAAGGCCTCCAGCCAACTGGCTGACCGGGTTGATTGCGTCGTTTACGACCACGGTGTAGCCGTAGTCGATGCGACTTCCGAGAACATCGAACGCCTCGTACAGGCCACCAGCAAGGCGCAGGGGCTCGAGCACCGCACGCAGGCGGGCATCGACCTGACCAAACAGAGCGCCGCGACCGTCGATGGTCGAGAACACGAGGTCTTCCAGGGTGTTCTGCGACTGAACGACGATGTAGTTCAGCATTTCCTGGGCGGTGATGTAGCGGAAGTTGTCTTCGTCCGAGGAGGCCGAGCGAGCACCGTAGACCCGGACGCGACCGTTGATCACGCGGAGGGCATTGACGCGAGACTCGTCGAGGCTGTCGCCAAGAGTCTTGCTGACGGTATTGGCCAGACCGGTCACAAACTTGGCTTCCGAAGCCAGGCCGGCGTATGGGGCCCATGGGCCGGTAGCATTGAAAGCAACCGAGCGCTTGGCGGCCACATAACCCTCTGGTGACATGGTCACTGGAGTGTTGACTGCGCGGTTCGCAGTGATCCAGGGCCAATAGAAAGCAGCGTGCTCTGAGCCGGCATAGTCGCCGTAATCAGCCATGGCAGCGATTGCATCGTCCGAGGTATCGGCAGACTGGAAGGACAAGAGCGCCACGCGGTGGTTAGTGTCCGCATGATCGATGATGGCCTGATGCAGGTTGGTCATGTCCATGCCAGCATCTTCGGTTGCGCCAGGGATGGCAACAGCGCCAGCACCCAGGTCATCGGTGAAGTTGTTTAGAGCAACCTCGTAGTTGGCCAACGCGATCTCAGCGCGGTTATCGCTACCGGTCGAGAAGGCGGTAGCCGCGGTGGTTGCTGGTACACGAGCAGCCGCGCCAGTGGGCAGAACGGCCTCGACATAACGGCCGGCGACGGCGCTGCTGTTGATCTTGTTTACCGCAGCCTGAGCATTAGCAACTTCACCAGTCGAGTAGACCTGCTCGTCATTGAGGAACAACTTGATGACAAAGCCAGAACCAAGGGTTGCGACGCTGACGTCAAGGTTTGCAGACCATGCGCCGGGTCCCTTGGCGTTCAAGGTGACGGCATCGAGCGCGCCGGAGGTGTCGAGAGTAATCGTTCCGGTCGAGGTGGTGGACGAGTAGCCAGCGCCTAGCGAGGCTCCTACAACGCGGCTGACGTAGCAGCGAGCGCCGCCCTCTTCGAAGAAGGCCTGGACTTGCTGGTGAGTGTGGCCGTATGAAACGTACCCACCAAAGTAGTCTTCGTAGTCGGCAAGACTGGTTACGAGGATTGCCTCATCGGCAGGTCCACGCTCGGTCTGTCCGGCAATGAAGAAAGTGGCTGAAGGGGCGACGTTGGCAACTGTGGGGCCAGTACGTACCGCTGTTGTGACTACTACGCCGGGCATTCGATGTCCTTCCGTATTCCGACCAAGATCAAAACGTTAAGTCAGAGTATAGCGCTTTTTGTTTTTCGCCAGATAATCTCTAACGAAATTTGCGCTATGCCTGCTTGCTGTTCGTATCAATGCTACAACACAGCCACATTTAACGGTGCAAGTATGGTTAGTCGGGCAAAGGCTCGCCAAGGGCGGCCTTTTCTAGTTCGATCTGGAACTCATCAGCCGTACCAACAGGCAGTCGAGTAATTCGCTCGGTAACTGAAAGGTCATACGAAATATACGCCCCAGCCAGAACTCGCTCTCCCTTGAGCAGGGTCAGGTCGGAAAACTCTTCCCTCATCGAACCCTCGTCGATCATGACTTCCAGGTAGTACTCGGGCTTGTTGGCCCGCAAACACGGGTAGTCAAGAAGGGCCGAACGAAGCACGGTGGTGAGGCGGTCTCGCATGAGGGTCGCTTCCTCGTTGCCCTGGGCCTTAACCCATACGTATGAACGCATGGTGTACGTGACGTTATACAGGGGGTCCATTACTGGGGTGTAGTCATCCCGCACAAACCTGGAGGTAGAAATGGCAACTGTAATGATTGCGGGAAGTTCGTCCAGAGCAAGTGGCTCGTAACTCAAGTACTTTGCCGGCTCTGGCAAAGCGCCGTCGTCAACGAACCACTCACCCTCTGCCCGTCGGGCGAAGCGATAGTCGTCAAGACGACGCTTAAAGTCTTCCTTGAGATAATTAGTGACAAATAGTTTTGCGTTGTGTGCACCCTGCATGATCAGATTCCAAAAGCAGTCCACTTGGCCATAATCTGACCAAGTTCAGCAGCAAAGCCAACAGGCTCAAAAACAATTTTGCGCTTAGGCATTTTCCTGGTTCCGTATTGGTGGAACTTAGCGTACTCAACATCCGTTCCGAATGTGGCACTTTTTGGGCTAATGATATTGACATTGCCACCATCAAGTTCCAGGAGGCTCCGGAAAAGTTTGCCGTTAGCGACCAATGGGGGGGCACCCGGATAACGGCGTGCCTTCCACGACCCGTACTCGGCATCGAGTGGGGCCCAGCCACCAACAGGAAGTCCATTGCTAGAAAAGTTCTTTGCATTTGCGGCAGCCAGCATTACGCGAGCCTGGCGCAGAGGAACCTGCTGATTCTCTAAACGCTGCTTAATGCCCTCAAGTCGAAGGATGGCGTTCTCTTCGTTGTAAACGCGAACGGTGATGGTGGAAAACATTAGCCGGCAATCTGCTTGCGTCGGTAACGCTTAAGGGCCAACAACTCACTATCCAGAAATCCGGTCTGAAGTGGCGCAACGTTTCTCGAGTTCAGGTCTTTGATACCGACCACATCATCATGCATGTTCTGCATTTCGCGGGACGCAGCACGCAGGATCATCAGGCGGAACATTTTGATTTGATCGCCGTTTAGACCGCCCTCGTAAGTAACGGTTACGACGTCATTTGGGTAGCCTCTGTAGCAATCAATCCCGTACCGCTGAACCACATAGTCGATGCCTTCGGTTTGCTCCAGAACATCCCCGGTCGTGTTCGTAAGCGTAACTTCAGTGACCGTGACGACTGGCGTATTTCTTAGGTAGACGCCAACCGGTGGCTGCGTGACCGAGATTCCGGTATTCAGCGTTGTATCGAGGCTCTGGTCGTAAAAGAAAGAAGCGGTCGGTAGCCCAGTTGAGGATGCCTGAATAACGTGCGTTTCGGTGTATTCATGAATTTCGATTGGGCGCCTAATGTAGGCCTCGAGTTCGCTTTGCAGGCCCTCAAGTACGTATGTGGCGGCATCTTCTTGGCGCGAACTGAAGGTAATATCCATGTATCGCCGTAGTTCGTCAATAGAAACTAACATTATGGCCTCCTATCAGCGGCGGCGGCGACCGGTGCGGGCCCGGTCAGCGGCGCGGGCGGCTGCCCTTAGGGCCCTGCCAGCAGCACGTCGCAACAAGCCAGGACGGCGACGCTGACGAGCATCACCGCGCTGTTCTTCTTCGTCTGTGTTTGTGCGGCGCGGAACTACCATGACTCTCCTTGGTCAAGTCAAGATTAGCACAGTAGTGATTACTGCTCCCAAGACCTCTTGGCCAAACCCAAATCGAAGGCAAGTTGCGGGTAATTCCCGATTCGGATGTGGCAAGGCCGGCAAACAGCGATCAAATTGTCGATGTCAAGAATCGAGCCACCCTGCGAGCGACGCACGAGTTCATGGATGTCCATGGATCGGTTTCGTGCATAGGTAACCCGACCATCATGCTCAGCAAAAATTGGGCATGCCTCGCACCACTCACGCTCCTCAAGAAGTCGCTTAACTAACGGCCTGCGCTCTCGGTAGAGCGCCTCTTGCTTGGCAGAACGCTTCTTCACAAGTTAGAAGATATCACATTTTCCCACTTACGGGCCATGTGCTTAACGTCAAGAAGTTCAGCAACTTTTGCTCTTAGAACTGAGGCTTCATGTGTTCGTGTCTTGTGGTCGTGTAATTCCTTGACGTGCGACATCCACTCAGCGGGAGTGTGTGCAATCCTTCCAGCACCAAGTAATTCGACGAGCCTTAGGTATTCAGTCCTTGGTGACGCAACAAAAGGTACGCCGGCAGCGCAGTACTCGATTGCCTTGATCCACGATTTAGCATGGTTGAACTCAATGTCGGACAAAGGCGCCAGGCCGATGTCAAAGCAGAAAGACATCTTTGCGTAATCCCATGGTGCTCGCATTGGGCTCTTGGCCACACGGTCACGTTTCAGCCCGAGGGCGTCGGCAAAAGGATTACCGGAACCGTAATGTCCGCTGTGGTGGAACTTCATGCTGTTATCAAAAATGCCGAACAGTTCCTCTAGGTCACCGCTGCGGTGATTGGTTGAACCAACCCAGCCAACGACTGGCTGTTTTCCGTTAAAGCCACGGGCAGCGAAATGGTTGACTGAAACATGATTCTCAATTACCACGACGTTCTTGTGCCCACAGAGGTTCTCGACCGCCGATTTTAAAAACGGCGTAGAAACAGTAACTACATCAGACAACTCCAGAATCTTCTGGTAGTGGTCAATGTTTTCCTCTGGGTTGTTCTCGGGTCGTGTCAATTTATAGGCAGCGTTCCGAGGGTCGAGGCCCCAGTACCAGTCATCAAGGTCATTAATGATTAGTGACCTATTTTCCTTTTCACGGTAGGCCGTCAACTTTTCGACAAGATTGCCGAACATAATTCGTTGCATAACAATTACGTCTAGATTATGAGCAACTTGTCCTTTGTTGTTTGAAACGCCAAACCCATGCTCGTCGCTCCACGTCAGCCACCCAGTTGCAGACCGCATCGTCATGTGCGGACGAACCTGCTGTAGGCGCACCCAGTTTGCACCACCGGGAATGTTCATCCCGTTGGTGTCGAATAAACTGCGCGACCAGTCTGTCGTAGCAAACCCAATACTTGTCATAGTGTTGCCGGGTCAACCTTATCGAATGACCAGGTTCCATCAAGGGAGTCCCATAGGGCAAGATCAATGCCAGTCGGCTCTAGATCGTTTTCTTCCATCATGCGCTTGTGAGTAACGATTGCCTGACGCAGGAACTCAACAACCTTAACCTTCTCATCGATATGATCGGTGCCCAGCGCAATCATGCGGTTAACTTCTTCAAGTTTTGACTCGACATAAAACTTGAAGCGACTGATCTTCTTTGTCTTGTGGTCTGACTCAGCAGCAACCTCGGCCACCAGCGCAAATCCTTCGTCGCCCAGGCGTTCGTATCGGGCTACCTGGTCGGCTGTTTCTTTTTCGATTCTTGTCAACTGATTGCTCAAGTTGTCAACAAGGGCCGACAATGCGCGCCGCCAGCGACCCCAGTTCTCCGGCAACAGAAGATACTGCTTCTGTGAATCCGAAACATTGTTCTTAACTTCTTCCGCCACAAGGCGGGCAAAAGCATCGTCGTTCATTACTTCCTCCAGGCAGGGCACACAGTCTTAAAGGTGCACCAGTTACATAGTTTTGATGTTTTGTATTCAAACTCACCAGACTCACAACGTTGCATAATTTCGTTATTTGTAGTGATGAGCATTTCAGTTGTTGATTTCAGTGTACTTTCAGTTACCTCAGACGTCAAGCGCGTGCCGTCCTTGAGATACAGCAGTTCAACCGTGGCCGGCATCCGTGACAACTTGTTGTTGATCATGAGAGCATAGATAAACAACTGCGTGAACTTGTCGTCCCGATAGCGTGGAGCCGGTGTCTTGCCTGTTTTGTAGTCCGAGACAATAATCCCCTCAGAACCCTCTGACCAACGGTCAACGAACCCACGGATGCGAACACCCTCGATTTCGCCAGTGACCTCATACTCAAGACCTACTGGTTCAATTTCGGCTGGACTCTCCATGCCAAAGTAAGTTTCAACGCACCACCAGGCATTCCACCTGAACTTTCGTAGCGTGGTTTCATCTGCGCCGATAACGCCAATGACACGATCGCGCCACCCATTCTCATTCCACGCAGCGTTAGCGATTGCCCGAGCAGAATTTAAAGTCCGTTCGTCCGGCGGCAAAGCAAACAGGAACTCGAGGATTTCGTGAACAAACGAACCAAGAACTGTTGCTTCAGTATCAGGCTCACGCAGGCCATCGATTTTTGTGTACTTGAATCGAAGAGGGCACTGCTTGAAAGTTGACAGAGATGACGGAGATAAGTACTCGGGGGGAGTGAGGCTCATTCGGGAGACTCGTCTTCGAATGTTCCGCCCGTAGTGATGAGGGCGCATTCGGTGATGAGTGCACGAAGGGCATCAGCGGTCGCCGTCTCGCGCTTGGGGGTGGGTGCGCCGCCGCTAATCTTCGCCCAATAATTCTTAAGGGCCACCTTGCCATCAGCGTCGAGTCTCTTGGTCTTGTTCATGAACTCTTCCCAGAGCGCCTCGATTTCAGGATCAACACTCGCCTGGGCATCCATGGTTAATGCCTCTTCGGATCGCGCAAGGTAAAGGCCGACACCAAACTGCTGGGCCGCCTTTTTGAGAGCATCTGATACGGCACCCTTGAATTCGTCACCAAGATCAACAATGTCGCCGGCCTTGGTTCGCTTAATTTTCTGACCACCAAAACCATCTTTGTGAATGCCACCCCACTCAGACTCATAGCCAAGAGTAAGACGAACATGAGCAACGATGAAGTCTGGATCAAGGGCATCACGCTCACAGCGGATAATTTCAGAACTCCAGCCCTGAACACCAAAGACCTGATTGAGTCTGGTGATCACCTCGCTGACGGGAATATAGGTCAGCAATGTGCCGCTCTTCTTGAGTTGACGCTCAACGCTGGGGTGGAAAGGCTCATACAGGTCCTTCATGGCTTTTGCGGCCCGCTCATCCTGCTCCTTTTTGCGCTTGCGCAAACCCGCTTCCCAGTCGTCGGTGTTTAGAGGCGCGGCAAGAACCACCTCTTCGGCAACGGCGGTATCAGTTGTGTTTTTACTAGCAGTCATTACTTTGCCCTCCTGACGGCAATGCTTGTTTTAGGTTCACCTAGTTCGCAGTAGTTGTCGGCATTAATGCCCAGTTCAGCCAACTTTTTAATTCTCCAGTATGAAGGCTGTACGTAGTCAAGAACCCGCTCTGCGACTTCTTGTGGCGACATTACTACCTCGCCAGTGTCCATGTCAATCGCGAGCATGGACAACTTTTCCGAAACAACGGATGCCAAGTCTTTGTGCTTCCAGCCCTTGCGACCCGGATCAAACTTCTTCTCAATGCGTGAGCCATCGTCAAGAACTACTTCCTCATCCCGACCCATCGCATCAGCAACTGCCTTTTCCATAGTCGAGTACACGACGCCAAGTTCAGTCTTCGCCTCATGGAGACTGACCAACAATTTGCATGCTTCTCGAGCATCGAGGCCCTGAGCATTCTGCTCGATTGCCAAATCAAGTTGCATGACGGCACGGCGTAAATTAGCAATTTCGTCTGAGATACCCACAATTCCTCCAGTGGTTGTGTTGTTTCAGACGATGATAGCCGCCCTCTTGCGCTGAGGCAAACCGAGGCCGGCCAAGTAAGTAAATGCCCCAACGGCGCTGTCGACCTGGTCGTCGTGGTCGGTTGCTTCTGGGAATGAAGCAAACTCATCAAGCCAAGGTGTGAGCCATGGCCCTCTAACGACACGAACATTTCCATTCGCAACAGCGGCAGCAAATGGCCTCGCCCGAGTGACCTTGTCGCCCGTAGCCCTGATGGCCGAGAAATCGTAACCAGGAAGTACATACCTAGCGTACTGGTCGGCTAGGGCCTTGCCTGAGGAGCCAGGCTCTTGCTCCATTCGGATCGCCACCTGGTGGCCGTCCTCCATGGCGGTATTCGCGATCAACTGTTCTACTTTTTCAGCCTTCACTCGGGCTCGTTTTACATCCACTACATAGGCAATGCCCTGGTCAAATAGCATAAGTGTGCCGACAGTCCAGTCGGGGTCAGGGTTTGCATGCGACGGCTCAGTTGCTGCAAGGTCCCAAAATCTGATTGCTCGAGCGGCGGAAGTCAGTTGAGGAATTTCAGCCGGATCAATAAGAACAAAACTTTCGCGCTCAAAGATCGACCCAAGAGTCGTAGACCACCAGTCGCCTTCCTCAAGGCGCCTACGCTCTATAGGGTCCAAGGAACTTAGGGCCGAGCGGTATGAGTCGGCGTCAATGCCGGGGTTGTCGGTCAACTTTGAAGGAACGAAGATTCGGTTATTGGCGGTGCCCTCGACGATAAACCGTTGCCGGACCCAGTTGGGGGCAGGGTTGGAAGCAGCCCTCATACGAAGGGGAACCCTGGCCAATGGCCCGGATGCTGGGCGACGCAGACGGGAGAAAAGATACCGATAGTCATTTTCCCTAATTTCCGTAACTTCGTCCATCCCAATAAACTGGAATTCAGCACCCTTGTAGCGAAGGTAGTCGTTTTGGTTATTCAGGTACCCGAACGTAATACGGGCGCCCGACGGGAAGGTAAACGTGTTCTGTACGCCGTTCCACTTAACGTCGTCATAGTGGGACATCCAGTCACGGGCACGGTCCATCAACGCACCCGGCAGGGCAAGGTCAGCGAATGTTCTACGAAAAAGAATGGCCGAATAACCAGGCACATCTACGTATTGCAGAGCGGACATCAGCAAGGCGGAAGACTTGCCACCGCCGGCCGCGCCACCAAACAGGGCTTCCAACTGGTAAGTTCGGAGAAACACCTTTTGCGTCAGGGACGGCTCTTCGGGGCAAAACTGAGGCTGCTTCGGCTGAAGATATTCGAGGACCTTGTTCCAGTCGGTCACTAAGAGGCTCCATTGTGTGTAGGATGACGATGTTAGGGTGCTTACCCCACGGAGAACGCAGCAATGGCAGAATCTGAGAATAATCCCAGTAAATGGAAACGATTTATTGGTATACTTGCTTCGCGTCAAACCTCGGCGCACTTTTTAATGGGATGCTTTGTCGTTCTTCCCGCCATAGGAGTTTCCATGCTGGGTAGGCCTGGGGCTGGTTTAATAGTAGCAGGTGCAAATGCTGGACTATATGGATACCTTTTGGGACGTGACTAATGGCCTGGAATAAGCCACAGACAAAGACGATTGAGTCAAAGATGACCGAGGCTGAGTCAGTGAAGGCCTCGGGCCTTAACGCTGGCGCTCCGGTTTCGTTCGACGTATCGCGGACAGGCAAGGCCTACAAAGACGGCTGGGACATGCAGCGCGCATATCGCGAAGGCATGCAGAAGGTTACCTGGGTCTTCAGGTGTATTGACGCTATCGCCGGCAACCAGGCTCGTCTTCCAATCATCCTCCGTGAGGACAATTCACCGAACGGCACAATTGTCAAGGAACAAAACCAAATTCTTGACCTGCTGAACTCGAAGGCCAACGAAGGCGAAGATTCTTTCGTTTTCAGGTATCGACTGTCGTCCCAGTTATTGATGAGCACCCGAGGGGTGTTTATTGAAAAGATTCGTGGACGCAATGGCGAACTTATTGCATTGCACCTGCTCCCGCCTCAGTTCACTGCGCCAATCCCAGACCCTAAAAGATTTGTATCTGGGTTCGAGGTGGACATGCCCAATGGGACAAAGGTCCGGGTCAAGCCAGAAGATGTAATTTGGATTCGCCGTCCGCACCCGCTCGATCCATACCTTTCATTGACACCCATGGAGGCGGCGGGTGTAGCGATCGAAATCGAAAACCTCGCCAAAATCTATAACCGCAACTTCCTAATCAATGATGGTAGACCTGGTGGTTTGCTGGTTGTCCGCGGCGAAATGGACGACGACGACAAGGACGAACTGCGCTCACGATTCCGCGGAAACATCAACCGAGCCGGAGGAACGACTGTTATCGCTTCCGAGGACGGCGTTGATTTTGTTGACACCGGTGCCTCGCCCCGGGATGCGGCTTACACCTCCATGCGCCAGATCACCAAGGAAGAAATCCTGGCAGCATTCGGCGTTCCTGAATCCGTTATTGGAAATGCCGCCGGCCGTACATTCTCAAACGCAGGAGAAGAAATCAAGGTTTTCTGGATGGAAACCATGCTCCCGCACCTCGAGCCAATCGCTCGAGCCCTAGACAACCTGCATCCGACATATTATGTTGACTTCGATACAACTGATGTGCCGGCTCTAATTCTTGCTAAGCAGGAACGAGAAGGGCACCTACTGCAGGAGTTTCAGGCTGGTCTGATTTCTGCAAATGAATATCGCCAGCACACAGGCCGTAAGAATGTTGTTTCGGATTTGGCCGACTCAATGCTGGCTAACCCGAACCTAGCACCAATCGGTAACCCAGAAAAGCCGATGGAAACACCACCTCAGGGACAAGCCCCTGGCGCTGCCCCACAAACGGTGATGACCCAGGCGGTTCAGGCTGGAGCAGTCCCTGGAGTTGAGCCAATGCCCCCGGCAGCACCCCAGACACCACCAGGAGTTGAGCCCGGAATGGGGATTGTTGTCCCCGAGCAGAACGCCGTACCACCGGAGGCCCAGGTTCCAGCACCTCCGACAGGACAACTTTCCGCTGAAGGCTCTTTCATCAGCCTCAAGGGGGCTGATATCCCTTTCGTAAACATTGAGACCAAGGCTGATGAGTCTGCTGATCGATGGACGGAAATCCTCGACGCAAAACTAGAAAATCTTTTTGAGCGTCAGCAGCGGGTAATTCTTGAGAAGGCGCTTGGCCCCAAAGCCCGCAAACTCATGATTGGTGGGACATTCGATGTCGGAAGCGTGTTCGACAAGAAGGTCTGGGACAAGCAGGTTAGCGACGACATGCGTCCAATTATTTCTGGCATCGTGAACGACGCCGCCAACTCCGCTCGCCAACAATACCCACAGGCATCAGAGCCCGTAAGCGACAAAGAATTGCAGGAATACATTGACAGTCAGGTTGCTAGAATGCAACAAGTCAATGAAACAACACGAGAAGAAATTGCAGCAGCACTTCTTGTTGGTATGGCAATCCGTGATTCGGATGAAAGAAACGGGCTTTTAAGAGCCGCCTTGATGGCCATTTTCGCTCATTTGATTAACAAGCGCAAGCGACAGATCGCTGAGCATGAGGCGCAGTCTGCCTATAACGCCGGCCTGTACTTGGTTGGCAAAAAGGAAGATGGATCATCAAGGTTCAGTAAGCGATGGGTAACACGGAAAGACGATTCGGTTAGAAGCGAACACCGCGCACTCGAGGGCAAGGCAGTTCCACTAAAGGATTCATTTACAGGAGACGGAGTCACCCTTCGGTTCCCCGGTGATCCGCTGGCTCCTCCTGGTCTAACCATCAACTGCCGTTGTCGTCTTCGCATTCAGCCAACTGAATAAGTAATGCCATTACTGAAACATTCCCCTACTGGGGTAATGCGGCGAGTATCATAAACTGTAATCGACATTTGGAGATACGTAAATGCCTACGCAGACTCGGGACTTTGAGTTCAAGGCCAACACAGGTCAAATCAGCATCGATGAAGCGCAGGGCATTGTTGAATGCTTCGTCGCTGCCTTTGGCAACAAAGACTCTGTTGGCGACATCATTGTGCCAGGGGCGTTTGATGCCAGCCTAAAGCGCCGTAATCCTCGCGTTGTCTGGGGCCACGACTGGAATAGCCCCATCGGCAAAGTTCTTGAAATCTACGAAGTCAAGCCGAACGATCCCCGTCTACCAGGCAAGATGCGCAATGCCGGCGTCGGTGGACTGTATGCGCGCGTTCAGTTCAACCTCAAGAGCGAGCGCGGTCGCCAGGCTTTTGCTGACGTTGCATTCTTTGGCCCAGATCAAGAGTGGTCGATTGGTTACAAGACTCTTGACTCGATCTACGACTCCTCCCGTCAGGCAAACATCCTGCGTGAGGTAGAACTTTATGAAGTCTCACCGGTTCTCCACGGAGCGAACCAGTTAACCGCTACAATTTCAATCAAGGCCGATAAGGCCGAAGACAAGGTAACCTCTTTCGGCAAAAGCAAGTGGCCGATGTTTGACCGTGGCTTTGCCGAGATGATCCGAACGGAGTATCCGGAACTTTGGCGCAAGGGCGGAAATATCAAGGGCAACGATCAGTACGAGATACTGACAAAAATTGCCAAGCAAAACGGTGTAGCGACTACCGACGATCAAGTCGCAGCGCTCGAATTAAGAGAGGCATGGGTCGCCCGCCACGAGCAGGACTTCCGTCTTCCAGGCGTAATCGCCCAGATAAAGTGGTTGGCGATTGGGAGCCGCGGCGAAAAGCACATGAAGGACTTGATCCGGGAGGAGATCAAGAAACTGAATGAGCGCAAGCAAAAGGGCTTGCCATACGAGGATGACGACTCTGGTTATGGCAATGCCACGCCGGCAGAGTCCAAGAACCCCGAAAACCTTGCTCGTGCACTGGTAGAGAAATTCAAGGGCAGTGTTCGCATCCGTGTTATGGATGAAAACATTGTCATCTTTGATCACATGTCGGAACGTGATGAGATGAACACTTTCCGGACGTCGTACCACTACGAGGATGACATCCAGAAGTACATGATCGGTGAGCCGGAAAAGGTTCGAGCGCAAACCGTTTACACCCCCGCATCTGGGGCTAGCGTCGGGGGTATGTGGCCCAATGGCGAAGCGAAGGCCCCAACTCCTTTGGATGCAATCCCTCAGGAAAACTTCACCGGCGACGTACTTCGCGGCTATGGCCCGCGTCGAGGGAACCTCGAGCGCCTGTTGCGGTACTGGCGCCCAATTATGCGCAAGCCCGGTGGCTTCCGCAGATGCCTAGTGATTCTGGCCGATCACCCAGAACTATATCCCTTGCAGAATATCTGTGCGTGGCTCCACCACGAAACAACGGGCTTGTGGCCGAATGAGGGCTGCCATCACCCCGGCATGAAGAACTGCCGCAAGAAGATTCGCGGTGTTGTTCGTGGTTCAATTTGGACAGACGCCGAGTTTGACAATCGCTTGTCTCGCATCGCCAACCCCAAAAAGTCTGACCCGTTTGTTGAGGGTTATGAAAACGACAACCTTGAGGAAGTTACTGAAACTGACATCAAGTTTGCGAACATGGTTCTTCGGGAATTCATGGACCAGGAGCCAGAGTTCATGCAGTACCTGGGCGATGAGACCAACTGGGTTCATGTCGGTGACGACGATGACGATAACGAAATCGAGCACGAGTGGATGAAGCCGCCGATGGGTTCTGGTGGCTGTGGTTGCGGATGCGGTGGCATGAAGTCTGATGACGAAAGCATCGAATTCAAGGCCGGCCGCGTAATTTCAACCCGCAACATGGCTCGACTCCGTCAAATTGCTGAACTTCTTGACCAGGTAATTTCTGATGCATCGAGGGAAGAAAAGTCTTCTCCGATGATCGAGGCGCCAATTAAAAGCCTGTTTGCAATCAAGAGTCATATTGACCCAGTGCTTTCGCACCACAAGGTTGAGTGCAAGGCGACTGAGCATGGCCTGGTTTTTGACAAGCAAACACTTTCTGTAGATGCCGAAAAGGCCATTAACAATGCTCTAAAATCGTTTAGTGCTGCTTATGGTAGTAAGTCGGCTCAAACAGCAAGCCTCAAGATCACCAAAAAGTAATGAATAGTCAGGAGAGTGCAGTTATTGCGGATGATGGAAACTCGGTCGAGTACGATGCTGTCAAAGCAATACACAAAACTCAGCCGAAATTCCAGTGCATGGTTACAGGCGACAAGCGCATGTCACCCTGCCCAGGATGTTCATCACCAAATGCATGCACAACGAAGGCTATGCAATACAAGGAGAACGACCAAATGGACGAAAAAGCAGTAGTAAAGATCAGCGCCGAAGGCGACGTTGTTGCGTGCGCCAAAGGCCTTGAGGCGGGTGACTGCGGCTACGAAAAGGGCGCCAAGGTTTGCGGCAAGTGTGGCGCAATGGCCGTTCAGCAAAAGTATGGCATGGGCCCCGGTGAAGACGAAGAGATGTCGGAAGAGGAAGAGTACGACGAAAATCTTCTCACCGAAGAAGAAAAGGGCATGTATCGCATGCTCATGGATCGTCGCCGGCGCAAGGGTGCTAGTGGCGAAATGATCGAAGACGACGAGATGCTTGACGAGTACGAAAAGGGCATGTACGAAATGCTCCGTGGTCGTATGCGCAAGAAGCAGAACATGATGATGCCCGATGGCATGATGCCGGCCGCCATGGCCGACAAGCCCGACGAAGAGGAAATGCAGGACGATTCTGAGGAAAAGAACGTCTGCCCGAAGTGCTCTTTCAAGAACGCCCCTGGCGCGAAGTTCTGCTCACAGTGTGGAACAAAGATGATGGACGAGGATATGCCCGAAAAGGGTGGCATGGGATACGGCATGGGCGAAGGCGACATGTCCGAAATGCAACGCATGGCCGAAGAAGAAATGAAGCGTCGTCGTGCCGCTCGTGCTGCTCGTATGCAGACCATGGGTGTCAAGAGTGCTGACTGGGACGAAGATGCATACGTCTGTGGCTTCCAGCAGAAGATGCTTGCCGGCTCGGCAACACCTTGCGCCGCTTGCCCTGGTGGTTGTGCCCCGGAGCAGGGTCTCCCCACGCTGATCGAAGTTCAGGGAATTGCCGAGGGCATGTTCGCTGGAAAGACTCTTTCGTCTGGATACTCAGATGTCAAGGATGTTTTCATCGTTCAGGTGAAGCGCGACGACACAATTATCGAAGCAGTGTTCGATGGGCAAGATGCTCGTTGCCGTGGATGGCACGAACTCGATTCATCGGTAGTCGACGTGAAGTCTGCTGACCAGATCGGCAACATTGTTTCGTTCGAGGATGCCGGCCTCATCGCAGTCAAGTCCATTGAGGGCGACATTGTTTCGGTTGATGCCGACGAGTTTGAGGGCCATGAGGCCTACGCCGTGGAAATCAACGGCGTCGATGGTCGCTCCTACGACGTGTATGTCAGCCTCGACGGTCAAGTTCTCGGCTACGACGAGTACGACGCAGTTCAGGCTATGGAGATTGACTCCGAAATTGCTGAGATTGCGCTCAAGCGTGCTTATGGAATCGATGAGCGCGAAGAGATGTCGAAGCGTGGCGAGGCGATGAAGGACGGATCGTTCCCCATCAAGGACTCGGAAGACCTGCGCAATGCGATCATGGCCCATGGCCGCGCAAAGGACATCGACGCAGCCAAGGCCCACATCACTAAGCGTGCCAAGGAACTTGGTCTTGAGGACATGATTCCCGAGGAATGGTCAAAGCCGATGGGTGATGGCGAGAAGTCGGCCACCGTTGTATCGGTCAACGACGATCCAGAACTGATGGCCAAACTCATGGAGTTTGAGTTGATGGCTCTGGACGAAGAACCACTCAACTAAGTAGGAGTCCCTATGGGGGATGATCAGGAGCGGGAGAACACTACTCCCGGCAATGAGTCGCTTGTAGTTCGTCGTATCTTTGCGCACGACGCAACACCGCACCTGTTCAAACAGGCCGGACTTCCTAATCGCGATGTCATCAACTATAAGGCGATTATTGCTAGTCGGCTCCTAGAAGAGCAGCGGACAAAGTCTGGTGTGCTTCGGGACGATTCTGCTGTCGGTCGACGTGTTCAGGCAGTAGGCTCACTGCTGACGCCGGGTAATTTGTCCCGAGTCACTAATCCGCGTTCTGCAGTGTTCGGCCTTATTACCCCTGGCGGCGGCGGAGGAGGAAGGTTGGGCCGTGGGCTAGGCGGTGTCACGGGTGGCGGACTGGTTACTGGCGCTGTTCGCCGTGCAGTTCGTTCTCAGTTGCGTTGTCCGGCTGGCTACGAAAATGGTGGCCGGTTTGCCTCGAGCGGCTTTACCAACTGTGGGCGTATCCTTTTTGAGTTGCCAAACTCTCGCTTGAGTGGCCTACTTGACCTTAACCGTCCGTTCCTTCGCGCTCCGATGTCGGAAGCAACAATGCGTGCCCTCGGTGGTGGTGCGCTTACATCTCAGACAATTCAGATTCAACGCCAGGCACAGATTCCCCGCGTTGGTGGCCCAGACCCCAAGCGAATCAAAAAAGCGTTTGACGGCATTGTTTCTGTTCTTGAGGAAAACCCCAACGCACGTTTTATGGCGCGCCGCGACGGGCTTGTTCTTGCCCCAGCGGTAACGTCTCAATCTCTTGCTCAGGTTCGCCGCAGCCTCGACATGGAAGGGGCGTCGTTCTTTGCCGGCGTGCCTAGCCCAAATAACATCGGTTCTGACCATGCGCCACTGATTTGGCAAAACAAGGTTCGATCCCTTCACAACGTCCTTCCCGGTGGTGGGACGGTGACGCTCGAAGCAACAAAGGAATTGACCAACGGTGACCGTCGACGCTTGGGTCGCCTCTGGGCTCAAAAGATTAGTCGTTCAAAGCCAAAGCCATTTGACGGCGGCGACAGACTGCGAGAAATCGCTGACCTCTCTAATGGGGCATTGGTCTATCGCGAAAACATTGCTGATGTTGATAATGCGAATGACATTGTTACCGCAAGCCGTGGCACAGAAAAGGTCCAGGTTCGTCGTTGGGTCTACGAAAAGTTTATGTCAGTCGATGCTCCAGGCCGGCAGGAGGGGGCCGAGCCCTGGAAGATGGATCGTGTGGCAGAGCAGTCAGCCAGCACCGCGCCAGAGAAGGAAATTAACTCCCTTGATGATGCGATTGCGCACCTCAATGGCGGTGGCTCGCTTGCCGACATCGCTCCAGAATTGATTTCTCGGGCTGTTGCTGGCTCAAAGAAGTACAAGGAGTCAAAGGGCAAAAACCGCACCACGCTTTACGACGGTGGGCGCGGCAATAAGTGGATTAAAACGCCAGCCAAAAATGACTTTGAGTTCTTGTCGCGCCGCATTTCATCTGACATGCATAACTTCCTTGGCCTTAAGGCTGGCAAAGTTGTTGGTTCTGGGAAAAATGAAATGCGCGATTCATTTGTCGAAGACGCAAGGAATATTGTTGACGGCGCACTTTCAGCAGACCCGATCAAGTCTGCAAACCTCAAAGACCTCATGGTCTTGGCTATGTCAGACTTCTTGCTCGACAACAGAGGCCGAACCCTTGAAAACCTGGCTACAGCCAGTGTTGGCAAGAGCAAGCGCACATTCTCTCTTGGTGACCCACTTGCTGGCGGCGCCGGGCTGTCGGCAGAAGAACTCCGCGCCCGTCGAGTAGATGTACTGGGCGCCTGGTATGACAGAAACGGCGCAGCCTACGGGGGAGTTTTTGCAAACGTTTCTCAGCGCCAGCGTCAAGTATTGCTCGAAATGTACAACGACACAATTAAGCGGGCAGAAGAATTTCGCTGGGAGGAGTACATGAAGCGCCTGCTTGTCGATGGTAAACTGACAAAGCCAGAGCAAGTGCGCATGGAACTGATGAAGGACGTTTTCAATCGTCGGCTCAGTACGCTCCGAGCATCTAAGGCCCGCCTATTTGAGTTCGTGGGAATTTCAGAATGATTGAAACTAAGCAGTTGTCGAGCAGCGGCATTCGACATAAAACAGCGAATACTGCACCGACGCGACGTGTACGTCTAGAGCGAATCGATCATTCGTCCATCACTGCGTGGCGTGACTCCGTCAACTACAAGGCTCAAGCATTTGAGTCCGAGTCTAAGGCTCGTGCTCTAGAACTTGAGATCAGGGTAAAGAAAGCAATATGGGACCCTGATGCTGGGCAATTCCGCTGCCCGCCAGAAACCCCGGCGGCGGGCCAATTCACAAACCGGCTTGGCGAAGGTTGTACAACTGGATTCGTTCGCCGTCTTGCTGCTCGACTTGGGCGTGGTTTGGGTCGGTTGGGTGGAGGGCGATCGGGTGGGCTTCGTGGCTTAGCCGGCCGTGCGGGTCAAGGCTTGCAGAACTTCGCCCAAGAAGGAGTTGACACCCCCCAGATGGCGCGACGTCGAGAAAGAGCACTTCGGCGTGCGGAACGAAATCGTAGAATGCTCGACCGGCTCTCACGTTTGCGTGAGGTCGGAAGGCGGATTGACTGGGGCTGGGCAGACGAACAAGACGAAGAAATTCGTCGCCGTCAAGGAATTGATTCTGAAGCAACAACTCCAGCCCAAGCCCCCGTTGCCCCTGGAGCAACGCCGGCTCCGTCCGGAACACCGGGCCGAACACCTACTCCGGCAGCAACCCCGGCTCCGGGCGCAACTGCAACTCCTGGCGCAACTGCAACTCCTGGCTCACGGCCGCGCGTTCCCACGACACCCGCACCAGGCCCCACACCAACACCAGGACCTACCCCTCGACCGACCATCCCGACTACACCAGCGCCTGGACCGACCCCTACTCCTGGGACCACTCCTCGCCCTACCGTTCCCACAACGCCAGCACCGGGCCCTCGTCCCACGCCTGGAAGAACTCCACGCCCCAGCGTTCCCACCACACCACGCCCTACCCCTGGACGTACTCCGCGCCCAGAGCCAGGCGCACGCACTCCAAGAACACCAACCCCAAGGCCTCGCAGTTCGCGTCAGGAATTTATTGACAGCCTCACCCCCGAGGAAAGGTTGAATTGGTTCCTGTACCGCAATGATGACATCTCCCCCAATCGATCTGACTGGGAGCGCATCGCGCGCGAGCAGTTCCCTGATCTGTTCAATAAATCCCTAAGTCAAATGACTCCGGATGAGCGCGATGACTTTTATGATGCCCTACGCGCAATCGCTCTTGATCCTAATGAAGACTTCAATAAGCGGATGCTTGCGGCCAAGTCTCTTCTTGAAATCAGCAACCATAACAAGAGGATCAATAAGCGGGTTTCTCAACTAAGAGAAGACCGCGACCGCCGGTTGGATGCCGCAACAACTGACGAAGAACGTCAGATGATCAACGAATTTTATGAATCCGATCTTCTGGAACTTGAGCGCGAACTTGGCAATGCCTCGACCCGTGAGACCCCAGACAAAGACCTTCCAAATTATGCGGCAGATCCCCGCGCATGGCGCGATTGGGTATTTGACACGGAACAACGTGAGCGTCCGGCACCTGAAGCGGACGAGGTCGATGACGTAATTGATCTTCCGGAGGGTGACGTCACCCCAGAAGGTGAAGCAACGCCAGAGACTGCACCGGAAGTCGAGCCCGCCAGTCCTGAAACACCAACTGGTAAAAAGCCTCGCAAGCCTCGCAAGCCTAAGCCAGAAGAAGCGACCCCAGAAGCAGCCCCAACACCGGAGGCTGCTCCAACACCAGATGCGACCCCAGAAGCGGGCACCACACCCAAGAAGCCTCGTCGCCGTCGCGGCACAGAGCCGGCACCAACAACTCCGGCTGGCACTGAGCGTACTGGCGATACAACAGAGGCCGGCGGACGTGGCCGGCCAGGGTCATTTGGTCGCGCCCGCGGAACGGCGCGCCCTGATGGCGAAGTTGCTGACCGAGAGGGATTCCCGGACGAAGAAACAGAGATGACCATTGAGGAACTCAATGATTATCTAGATGCCCATCGCCGCGGCGAAGATGTTCCTCAGCCGCGCTGGCAGCGAGTGGGTCGCCGTATTCGTTCGGAGTTTGGCTTTGACGGATATCGCAACTGGGACGTCATTGATGGACCAGAACTCGACAACATGTTTGAAGTTCTGTACAACATCATGGCAGACGAGAACGAGTCGTATGAGCGCCGCAAACTTGCATGGCGTGGATTGCGGATGATCGAAAACGCCAATACGCGGCGTCAAATCGGACCAGGTCGACGCACGCGAGGTTCTGTATCACGCTTCCCTGCTGGCAGGTTCGGAGGCAACAACAGCGGTGGCCGTCCTTACAAGGCCCCAGCCGATGAGGCCGACTTTGATGATTTTGTCTCTGTGCCGCAAGAAAAAATTCCAGCGGGTTTCCGCCCAGTAGAGGGCGAAAACTACTCCGTGTTCAGAAACCGTGGAACCGTTGCTGACCGCCTGCTTGACGCACAAGATGGAGAGTCGTCAGACGCAACACCGATCTATAGCGAAATGGACGAGATCACACCGCCCATTGCTGAACCGACCACTCAGGCCGGCACGGAACTTGCTGAAAAAATTCAGGTTGCTAAGGAAACCGCCCTAGAAGAGGGCCTGACGGACAGGGATGTCCGCGCCAATCTTGATAGCGAAATCGTTGCGGCCAAAGAAAAGTTTGATGATGCAGTCGGAACGCCTGAGGAAGAATCCGCTCGAGAGGCACTCGGAGTTGCCGTAGACCGAGCGCGCGAAGCAGACAAACTGCCAAACGATGCACGACGGGATTTCAATGAGGCAGTTGAAAGACGGTCGCGCAACACGACAATCAACGATCAGGGTTTCCTCAACCCGAACGGCCAATTCGACGATGACCATGACTACATCCAGGATGCAAAAGACTTTTACGATCTGAATTTTGTAGAATCAAGGACACTTGACGAGGTTTTAAATACAAGCCGCGAATCTCGTCAGCAGCGACTTGTCGAACTAAAGGCGCTGGTTGAAAAGGGAGAGATCGCAGAAGAAGAGTATCTAGACCGGCTCGAATACATGGCAATTTATCAAGCCCGGGACGATGCGAGATTGGCCAACTACTACCGCGCGATTGAAATGGACGACACAATTTCTCGTCAGGGGCAATTGCCTGGCGTGTCGGACATGAGTGTTGCAGAGTCGGTCGCAGCAGAGGCTCGCAGCGGCAACTTCAGTAGGCACCCCTGGCTGGAGTACGAAAACATTGAGCATCCTGGCTTTGGCGATTACCGACTGACTCAGGAACGGATCGCCACACTTAACGCGCTAGTAAACCTCGACCTTGTCGACGACATGGAAGATGCAGAAGCAATTCGGCGCATCGCCATTAGAGAGATGCAAGGCGCTGACATTCTTGCCGACCTTGGCAGTATGTATCCCGGGCAGTTGGAAATGATGCGCGAAGATGCTGCGGCCCTCATGGACCTTGCAGATAATTATGACAGGGACCAGTTGCGTGCGCTAGTACAAAACCGAGTTGTTGCAATTCTGTCCGGAACATACGATACAGACAGCCTTCGAATTGGATCAGGTCAGTTAGACCTGCCAACTCTGCTTTACTATCGCACTGGGCGAGATGGAAATGGAAGCAACTACTTTGGTTATGTCTTGGCGCCAATGCTTGATCGGATGGAAACTAGCGGCTATGACAACACGGACGTCAATGACCTCAGGGTGGCCGCCCGAAGACTAGACGGAATAATCGCAGACAATATGTTGAGGATTCGCGACATGGAGCCTGACGAATTCAGCGATTTCTTGTCAAGGCTCCAGGCCGGCGATGAATCAGTGGGCCCGAAACTGACGGACAACCCAATCGGCATGCGACAGAGACATCTTGCATTGGTCGAACTTGCCCAGCGCTTCGCGGCCCTGCGAGCCTCAAATGATGGAAGTGTCCTCCGCGACAGAACTGATCTTACTGAATTTATGGACGGGCAGGGCATTGCCGACCTCGACATGCCTGAATCACGCCTGAACGGACCACGACCATTTGACTCTGGCGAGCGCACTATTACTGATCCATCGCAGTTCGAGGTTCAGCCTTTCTCTGATGATGTTGAGCAGAGAATCCGATCGCTGGTTGAAAATGCACATCTGCGCCGGCGCAACAAAACCGATGAGCAACTTCGCGAAGCATACGGTACAGAGATTCTGCCATGGCAAGACCCGAGTAGCGAAGTAGCGCGCATCGCCCAAGAGCATGCTGCATTACTGGAAGAGCGGGCCGATGCCACAACACAGCAAGAACGAGATTTTATCGATGGGGAGTTGGCTGCCCTACGAGCACAGATGGCCACTGCGGCGTATAACATGCCGGCCGTTAAGATCAAAGTACATAGGCGCGACCAGGACACCGGTGAAAAACTTTACAACTCGGATGGAACTCCGCGCATTGAAGAACTTGAGGTATACACAGAAACGAGTTCCGTAGGTGGTTATTCGGCCTTCGGTAGAGTTGTGTTTCGCAATCTAACAACTGGCGAAGATGGAACGCTTGGTGAATTCGGTCGTTCCTTTAGGACTGATTCTGATGGCGCACCAGAAAAAGTCTATCACAATTCAATGTTCTTAGAAAATCAAGGCGAGACATACAAGGGTGCCGGCGTTGCCACCGTATTTAATACACATGCGCTTCGCTACATGCAACTCCTTGGCTTCAATAAGGTTGGGGTTGGCGCCGCCTCAGATGGTCCATATGTCTGGCCACGGCTTGGCTTCCGTACAACTGATGGCTATCAGGCAAGAAATCTTGCAGATGAAATGGAATATGCGGTTCAGGCATTCCGCGATGGAAGGCCATCAATTGTCAGGACACAGGATCAGGCAAATGCGTGGAACTGGATTATTGACGAAATCCGGAAGGTTGGCTCGCCAGACGTTGACCGGAATGTGCCAGCGCACATCGAAGCAATCCTTGCCATTGACGACACCGCAACAATCGCCAATCCGATAGATCGTGGCGAGCGTGAAGCAAACATCAAGGCCTGGTTCAGGGATATGGCATTTAGCGGAACAATGGACCTTGAAGAGGTTCTCGGCCCGCCGATGACGATTCTGGGGATGGAGGGGCGCTCATCCGTTGGCGAGCGCCTCGAAGACAGGGCGCGCTTGCTGGGTGGTATGGATAACGCGGATTTCCAGCAAAACTATGCCAATGAACAGATTCTTAGTTATGCGGCGGATTTTCTTGTCGAATACTCAAGACAGGACGATAGGGATGCTGGTGATCGTATGACGCCGTCAGCCTTCCCGCGAAATTATTTAGGCTACGACCTATCACCGAGTACGTCGTTTGAATTGAATAACTTAATCATGAGGTTGCGGACCCCTGATCCCGACACCGGCGAACGCATCACTGATAACTCAATTACATTAGGCCGTGAAATGTTTCAGGCAATTAGGAAGGACATCGAGGCCGCTTTCCCCGCCCTGGATGATGACACGCTTGATACGCAGGCCAGACTTTCTGCCGGACGAGTACTTCGTGACATGGCGTTCAACATGCGCCAATTCGAGTCATTTGGAGATAATGACATCGGAGAGGTCATTGAAACATTGCGCGGCCGGCGAACGCTCTCGATCTTCGACCCAAGTCAGATTACAGACACGCCAGGCGACTGGGCGACGGCCTCAAACAACATACTGCCGGATACCACTGTCCTGTCGGGCGCACGAATCAACATTACCCCCGATGACTATGAAGGGGAAGTGGGTCTTGAACTCGTATTGAGTGATGATTTTGCTGGACTGCCAACGCTTGACTTTGGCGATAGTTACTTCCCAACTTTCCCATTGTCTGGTGACACATCGACATATATTGCTCCAGAAACTGTCAACTGGGCAAGATACAGAGCCTCCCGGGATAGGGGCGCGTATGGCAACTACCGCAACCAGTTTGTACCCGAGCGCGAGCCAACTCTTAGCGACTTCACTGAAGCACGGGTTCCTAGGGCGGTTTATGATTCATGGTCGGACGAGTACCGGCAGGACATCCTCAATCGCTTGAATGACGCAGGTATTCCGCTAACAATTACTGGCGAGCCAGAAGTCGTGCCCGAGGCACCCTCAGCAGAGGCAGTAACTCCTGAGCGTGATCCTAGGATCATTCGTGGCGAGGAGCCTGACGGAATCAGGCAGATTGCCGATCTTGCTGATGCTCTTGCCATTGAGCGCGGTGAGGAGCCGGCAGCCGCGCCAGAACCAGATGTCACGCCGGAGCCTGAGGCGGCACCGGAAGCAGAACGCCCAGCAAAGCCAGAAGACATCGGCCCAACTGGATCAATTAAACTTAACCCTCAATACAGGCCACGCCGCGCCGAGGGTGGCGAAGAAGCCGTTGGCCCAACTGGCGCACGCTTCACTCGTGATCCGGGCGAATGGTACTTGGACCCCGATAATCCGGGCACAGAGGCAGAAGCAGCAGCATTCTTGGCAGAGATTGAAAATGTCCTCCGCGAACGGCGGAATAGGAACACTGCGAGTATTGAGGCTGCGCGCAGGGAACTTGAAGATATTGCTGAAAGTCGCGGGACATCTTTGGCCAGCGAAGAAGGTGCCGGAGATACTGGTGGCGCTGACGTTGAAATCGCTCGCGTGAATGTTCGCAGACTTGAGGCGGAGCAGCAAGAAATTGACGAAGCGCTCGGCCGTCTATACAATGGTACATATGGCATATCAGAGGGTTATGCGGCTAGCAGATTTGGGACTCAGCAGTCTGAGGCATTAACCCCATCTGGCTTGCCAGTGCCCCCTGAGCGGTTGCTTGCCTATCCGACCGCCCGAAATCGCATTGATGAAATTGCACCAACCTCCGAGAGTGTTCAGTCAACAATTGCTGCTGAACGAGACCGACTCAGAAGGGCTGAGGGCGTCGGCCAGAGCCTTCCCGACCCAGACAGCGATGAGGAACTCCCAGAAACCCCAGAGGGTACTTCTGCTCCAGAACCCACTCCATCGACACCACGAACACGCCGTAGGACACAGCCCGCAGAAACATCGACACCACGGCCTCGTAATCGTCGAGGTGAAGGTGAGCAGCGGCCAACACGGCCGGCTACAGAAGCAGAAGATCAACTTGCTGAACAGCAGGAAACGCTTGGAACTGGCTCTCGCACTGTTGTCTCGGAAGAGGAACAACGTCGAAATGAAGAAGCGATTGCTGAATTTGAAGCATCACGCGCTGAGCGACAGGCCCGTAGTGCCGCACGTCGTCGTAGCAGGATGGGCGGACGTTCGACCGACGAAAGCGGAACGCCGAGAATTGGCCCAGTTCGTCCAGCCCTTACGCTTGACAGAGACGGAACTGAACAGGTTGAGAGTAACTTCATCAACTACCGCAAGCCATTTAATGTCAACAATGAATATGAAAGTCCTGCACTAGACCGAGTATTTGAAATGCTGCCATCGCTTGATCCGAATGCATATGACACAGAGTTGTTGGCCGGCTCTGCTGTTGCTCGGGCTGTCAAGGAATTCTTTGCCGACACCATGAACGCAGAAACTGGTGGAAATGCAGAAAAAGAATGGGATAATGACTACTCACTTGGTAGGCTATACTCATACATTCAGGACATGTTGAATGTCGAAAGCACAGATGATCGACGCGCTGAAGCCCAAAGAATTGTTGATGGGGTAGACGCCATCATTGCACGGATGCAGGCAGGGGCGCAGTGATGAGAAAAGAAGTTCTAATCGCCAGAACCAAACCGAACTCCTACGGTCAGTATGATGAGTTGTATATGACCGGGTATAGCAATGGGCCGGCAATGGGATTTATTTACCATTACGACCCAAGTCCTGGGGCAAAAAAGAATCGCGTTAAAAAGCGCGTAGGAAGCCCTTTGTATCTTGTTATTGGCGGCGACCCTAGGTGGAACCCCGCAGTGAATGAAAATCTTGCTCCGTCTTTATGGGACCCAAATAGCAATGACCCGATGGCGGAATATGCTGACAGAGTAGTCTCAGGATGGTTTTCTCGTGTTCGACAATAAGCAAATTCAAAACATCAGAAATGCTTTTTACAAGTATGTCGACTCTGGTGAAGAACGCAGTCAAATCGTGCAGTACGCAGAGGCCCTTGCTGATGATGAGGTCGGTGCCGAGCGTGATGCCATTTACTGGTCAACTATCTGGTACTGCTCACAGCCAAAGAACAGAGACAAGTTCCGTGAGATGTACAAGGAACTCAAGGCCGGCCAAGTCCTGGGAATTCCTGAGGAAAGCACCAAGCCGGCAAAGACTAAGGCACCCCGCAACCGCAAGGGTTCAAAATGAACGAAGACGACGACATCCTTCGCCCTAATAAAGCACAAGCGATGCGCATGGCCCGTCGGCTTGGGTGTGATGGCGCCCATGAATTCGAGGGGTCGTGGATGCCTTGTGGTTCGCATGATGAACTCACCCGAATCCTGAATCAGATCAATTCCCTGGAAGACAAAGACACCGAGTGCCTGCCATGTTCGCAGGGTAAGTCTGCTGAAGTTCGTAAGCGCAAGCGCCGTGGGACTCGGCCCAGTGGTTGGGACCTGCTCAAGAAGCCGACCGGGTGGGAAAAACTCGACGAGTCTGGCGTAGTGGGAATCGACTCACTCAGCGATGGAAGTCTGATTTCAGCACCAATCGCCGGCAAAGCAGCGAATACTTGCCCCAAGCCAACACAAGATATTGCGCTCAACCTGCGGAACAGGAAGAAGGCGATCGATGATGCCTCTTACGGGCCGCTGAATCCCAACGAAAAGAACACCGCCTACTGGTCAAAACTTGCCGGCGAGTGGGATGTTGATGTCGCCACTGCCAAAAAGCAGCGATGCGGCAACTGCGCACTCTTCATTGTTACCGACAAGATGAAGGACTGCATTGAGCAGGGGGTAACTGGTGGTGAGCGCAAAGACGAATGGGATGCCATCGACGCAGTTGGCGAACTCGGCTACTGCGAGGCTTTTGATTTCAAATGTGCGGCCAAGCGAACATGCCGGGCATGGGTGACCGGCGGTCCCATTACGGAAGAAAAGAGCATTGAGGAAAAGGCCGAGCGGCGTATTCGCCGGACTGACCCCGATGTATTCGCCAACCCTGATTCTGCCCGAGTTCGGTCGCGCCAACTTGGTTGTATCGGCATTCGCCGCTACCGCACCGATGATGAGGGTGAAGCGTGGATGCCGTGCACGAACGAGTCCGACTATCGCTTGCGAATGGGCTCCAGCCCCTTGGCTCGTCGCCGTAACGCTGAGCGGGATAAGAACTTTGTACGACGGGTCGCTCTGGCCGCAAGCAAACTAAACCGTAAGAAGAGCGCATCCTCAGACCCCAGGACACCGGCTCCAAAGAAGGATCGGATTTTCGGTTCTGACAAGAACAGGTCTGGGTCTGCTTCATCTGTTTCGGATGCCGGATCGATTGACATGAATGACGCGATTGTGCGCTCACTAACCGACAAGGTCAAGATGCACAATGAGCGGATGCAGAAGGCGAACAAGCCGTCGTGGTCTCGCGCTAACCTTCGTGCCCTCAAGGCGGTATACCGCCGTGGTGGTGGGGCATTCTCTCGGTCGCACCGCCCCGGTATGGCACGCAATCAATGGGCCATGGGAAGGGTCAATGCCTTCCTTCGCATCTTGTCCTCAGGACGACCGAAGAACCCCAGTTACGTCACGGACAACGATCTATTGCCAGAAGGGCATCCCTGGAAGAAGCGAGAGAAATCTCTCGTCCAGCGCGTCATGCTTCCCGAGGCAATTGATAATTTAAAAGGCGAAGGTAAATACTGGACAGACATTGCTGATCAGTTTAAGCAGGTTTCGTTTGAAGAAAAAGCAGCCAAGCGCAAGGCCGGCGCAAAACTTCGCACAATCGGCCAGGAGATCGCAAAGCGTGGCGGAGCGTTGGTCGATGAAGACGGAATGCTCCGATGCCCGCCAACGACACTAAACGGTGGCCAGTTCACTAACTGGAAACTCGAGGGCTGCAATGACCCAACTGGCACTGTGCGAGTTATTGCACAGCGTGTCAGCCAGGATGCATTCGATGCAATTCCGGAAACACGCCGCATCACCAATGCCCAGGCGGCGCAGATTGCTCGGCAAGGCGTAGTGACAAGTCGCTTGACTGAGGGTGCCAGAAGTTCCATCAAATATCGCCAGGACATCTTCCGCAAGATCAATCCCAAGACTCGTCAAGCGGACAGACTCAAAGCACTTAAAGACTTTGACAAAGCATCACGGAGGGCATTGTCGTCAAGAATTGGTGACCGCGATCTGTCAGAGGCTACAACAGACGAACTTGACCAGATCATAGCAATGACTAATGGCAAAGGTAACAGCGTCTGGAGTGAACGGCAGTCCAAGAAACTTCTTGAACTGAGGCAGAAGATCGATGACCTCGAGACAAATGTTCGTTCCATTCAGATTCTAGGGAACGATCTAGAAAATACCTACGCCGTCCCACGAAATGTCTCGGTTACTTTCGACGCGGATGACATTTTTGATGAGAACAATGCCCTGAGTCTTGATGGCGAAGAAGGCGTATTCAGGTGGCTGTCAGACAACATTGACGAGATCACTTCAACCAAGAAGGGCTCCATCGGGACAGTCATTAATGCCGTTTATGACGATGAGTCGGGCACGATTACATTTGACATTGCAGACGTATACGACAAGTCGGAAACCTCATCTGATACGGCTGCTGGTCTCGCCCGTGCTGGTGGTGCGGGATCGTTCATTGACATGGATTCACTTGCTGACCGCGACATGGATGGGGCTTTCATTGATGCCGGCGGTGAACCATCGCCAAGCACCTACATGCCATCACAGGCGACAACAGATATTCGGGTGCGTCGTACTCGAGTAACTGACCCAACCGGGCAGGTGTCGAGGCTTGCTGGCCAAGACAGAGTTGGCGGAATGAACTACACGCCCGTACAAAAAGCGGCGATGGTTAATGCGATGATCAAAGGCGTTCCAGGGCTCGGCCATATCAAGCCGGTCCCCACACTGCGCGCTAGGGATGCAGACTATACCGACGCACAACTCATGCAGATTGACGATGCGATTGCCCAAATCAACAACTACATAAAAGACAATATGATGAGATTGCTTGCGCAGTATGACTCCGAAGAAGACAGGGAGTTCCGGGCTCGCGCCAAGCATTGGTATCCAGTTGCTAATGAATACATTGCGTCCATAGGCACAGACACCAATATCCATCCAAGCCTTATTGCTGGAGCCATGGCGGCAATGTCACCTCAGTTGGCCTGGGAATCAAACGTTGCCTTAGGTGAGCACATGGCAAGAATGATTGCTGACCCAAACTTTGAGGTCGATGATGATCTTGCGGCAATCATGGCCAGGAACATTATTGATCTTCGTGGTTCTGATTCTGGAAAAGCATGGGCGAGAGTCCAAACGGCTAGCGAAAAATCGGCAACCAGAATAAGGCAAACCCTCGATTCCCTGAAGAGCCGAAGAAATAGGGGTTCTAAACTTCTGCAAAAACGGCGTGAAGGTTCTATTACTGCCCTCGAGTATCAGTTGTCTTCACTCGAACGGGACATGGAGTTCATGCGGAACGCCATTGATGCTGATGTTGAATCAATTACTGCTGCCCTTAAGGGTAAGCGCATTCAGGACATGTCGAACCTTGAAGTCGCTTTAGCCCATAGGGCGCACGCATCGACCAAGGGAATGAAATACATTAATGGAACTGACGGTCCACTGATGCAGATCGACCTTAATCCAGACCCGGCAACCGGCAAGGCCAACCCACGAATCTTGGGTCAGAGGATTACTGGAGCATATCTATCCAACGACATCAAGTCAGCACAGATGCTACGCGATGGAGATCGGCTTGCGGCTTTGGCTGGCGATCTTGACTCGCCGGAATACTCTGCGTTTTTGTCTTCGATGATCTCCTCGCTAATTGGCGACGAGAGCAAAGTCAGGTCGTTCTACAACAACCTTAACAACCCAATGGATTCCTACTATAGGGATATCACCAATGACACCTGGATGGCTGTTGCTGGTTTTGCCTTGCCGGCCATGGCGGCGTCCACGATGCGCAACGGAAAAAAGTTTAATGAAACGGATGTGCTCTTCAACAGTTTCGAGACTCTGGGCCATGGGCGAGGATACGGACTGGTATCAGCAGCAATCATGAATGTTGCCGAAGAGTGGAAGCAGTTAACGGGAGAAGACTTTACAAAACACCCGCGTGCCATGCAGAGTGTTCTTTGGGAACTGGCAAGGCGCGAATGGCTTCCTGGTAATAAGACGGAGGCAATTGCTGCTTCACGTGAACTAGCAGACGCCATCTCGTCAGGCAAGTCAGAGTTCGGGCTTGACGACCGGCACGAAATGCTTGGTTACTTGCGCACTGCCACATACGGCAAAGATGCATTCTCAAGAAGCGGTGGAGGAATCGTGGAATTCCTCAAGTCTCGTGGGGTGGATACGGATATCAACAAACTGGCAAAGATGTCGATTCAAGATAGAATTTGGCAAGTCTTAAGCGTCATGAAGGACCGCCGTGGCCGGCCATTGTTCAAGGGCCCAATCCCAATTGCCCAGAAGAGCAATGATAGTCCAGAGGAAACGAATGAACCCGGGGTAGACTGATTATGAGACCGACATTTGCAAACCGAATCGACTCCGTCGTATATGACGACAAAAATATATTTGCAAATTACGCAGATATTTATGGCCTTATCGACAAGCCACCGGCTGACTTCAAGCCCAGTGACTACGGCATGACCGAAGACGAGGCCGTCGACTACCTCGACGGATTCAATCGTAACTACGATAAAGGCCTTGAGATCGCCGGCGAATACATGGACGAAGATGAGCGTCGCGCCGCTATTGAGGAAGTACTGATGAGCGATGAATGAGACCCGAATAACAGTTATGCAGGTTCCCGAAGGGTTGAAAGATGGGACAGACGACAGCAAAAGACAGTTCGTTAAGTCACTTCTGCAAAATATTTTTGTTGACGACCCGGAGTCGGAATATACTGAAACCCCAAATAACGAAGACTCGTCTATCGAAAATACCCCAGATGAGCAGGAATTAGACCAAGAAACAAATACTGAAACTCTCTGACCAGGGGATATACAACTGCTATACGCAGTAAGTCTCAACTAATAAGTAGCAAATAGTTACCTCACCAGGGATTCTGTCTTTGTTATGGTGTAATACAAGCGGTCTGGTGCTCACCTGCCGATCCACCCCAAAACCATCCAACAGGAGAAGACCAAATGTCATTCGACGAAAGCCGCCTGCGCGAACTCCAGAGTGCGCTCCGGGCAAAGATGGCCAACAACAAGGAGATCGCTGACTCCTTCCGCATTGAGAATGGCACCGTCATTGTCAATCAGGATCAGAAGTCCGCGTTCGACCGCAACATGGCCGACATCAAGGAAATCAAGAGCCTCATCGAGGCCATGGAGGCCATGAAGGCCGCTGACGAGTGGGGCACCGCGCCCAGCCACGACAGCGTCGCTTCGGCTGCCGCCGCCGGCCTCACCGTGTTGTCCGGCCCCGCAGCCAAGAGCCTCGGTGACATGTTCATCGAGTCGGCTGAGTTCAAGGCCCTCAACGGTGGCCGTTCGGGCGCCAACATGCCCTCGCCGTTCGTCCTTCAGAAGGCCGACGTCGCTGGTATGTGGGGTCGCAAGGACGTCTACTCGGCCCTGCCCTCCGGCACCCCTGGCTCGTTCGGCACCATCCAGCGTGACCCGATCATCGTCCCCCCGATGCGTACACGTCGCGTTCGCGATCTGTTCCCCGCTCGTACCACCACCGCGGCCGTAATCGAGTACTTCTCGATGACCGGCTTCACCAACGCTGCCTCCAGCGTCGCGGAGCGTAACGCCGGAAACAGCGCCTTCGCTGCCAAGCCGCAGTCGGGCTTCACCTTCACCGGTCAGCAGGCTCCAGTACGGACCCTGGCTCACTGGGAAGCCGCCCACCGCAACGTTCTCGCTGACGAGCCCCAGTTGCGCTCGATCATCGACAACGAACTGCTGTACGGCCTCCGTCTCCAGGAAGACGAGCAGATTCTCAACGGCAACGGCCTTGGCGAGAACCTGACCGGAATCCTTCAGACCAACGGCATCCAGACGTTCGACAAGACCGGCGACGGCGAAGCGACCGACAACTATGCCGACACCATCCGTCGTGCGGCCACCCTGTCGTTCCTCGCCTACTACGAGCCGACCGGCGTGGTTCTCCACCCGAACGACTGGGAGCGCATCGAACTGTCGAAGGACGACAACGGCCAGTACCTCGTGGCCATCTCTGTCGCCATGGGCAGCGAGCCCCGGTTGTGGCGTCTCCCCGTAGTCGACACTCCTGCCATCACTGAAGGAACCGCCCTCGTCGGTGCGTTCGGAAGTGGCGCGCAGTTGTACGACCGCGAGCAGGCCAGCATCCGAATCAGCGAGCAGCACAGCGACTTCTTCGTCCGCAACGCGATCGTCATCCTCGCCGAGCAGCGTCTTGCTCTCGCGGTGAAGCGTCCCGAAGCGTTCGTGAAGATCGACTTCACCTCCTGACCCTGAAAAGGCTCAAAGATTTGGCCCCCGGGGAAACCCGGGGGCTTCTTCTTTTTATGGCCCACAATCTGCTAGGGTCATTCTGATGGGAACATATCTGAATGTTGGATGCGGAACTCACTATGCCCAGGGCTGGGTGAACACAGACGTGTCGCGTGACGAACTAACGACGCCCGACATCGTCATTGATCCAACCAAGCCCTACCCATTCGAAGACAATCATTTTGATGCGATCTATCTTGGTCACGTGTTGGAGCATGTGGCTTGGTGGGCGGTGCCAGACTTTCTGGCTGACATGAAGCGGATTGCCAAGCCAGGGGCAGAGATTCTGATTGTTGGCCCAGATGTTTTTAAAACAATTCAGCGATGGGCTCAGAAACTTGAGCCATGGTGGCTAGTCATGTCCGCACTAGAACATCAAGACTTTGTTGTCCCAGGTGCGGAGCCGGCGCGAGGCGGAGCCTCACATCACTGGAATTGTCACCACGACAGAGTGTGGCAACTACTAACTGATGCTGGTTTTGACGAAATCAAAAACATGTTTAATAGAATTCCGAATGACCCGACAGGGACTTCGTGGACTGATGTCAAAACCAAAATTACATGGCCGGTAGTCGGCAAGTACTACTGGCAGTTTGCGATTAGTTGCAAGGCGCCACTCAGTAAGTGACCGTCAGTCAAGACTGATCCTGATGGCGTCAGCCGCACGAGACAGCAAGCGTCGGCACTCCTGCTGATCGGTGGCCTCACGGTCATTCCACTCTTCTAGGCAGTCGGTCAAAGCCAAGCCCTCAAGCAGCATCAACAACTCATCTGCCACAGCGCGGTTTTTTTCTGGAACGCCGGCTTCTTCTGCGTTATCGGCATTCCACCTTATTTTCTCAGGTCGTGCGCCGCATGCTACGTACAATGCTGCGGTACAACTTAGGGCTCCTGATGGGGCCGTCATCAAACCTTTGCAGTGCCCGCGCTCTGTGAGCAGTTCCGATGCGCGATTGAGAAAAAGATCAGCCTGGAGTCGACGTAAATCACTCAGTCTCGTCGCCATATAGACGCTTGTATTCCTCTTCGACGCGATCAACAAATCCCGGCAACTTCATAGCCGCCATAGCAGTGTTGATGATGCAGTCGCCGCACTTTGGTTCCTGTGCAGGAAAGTGATCGGTCGAAACATCGTAAACTGATTTTTCTTGCTCGCAACTCCAGCAGAATCCGTGCCCTACTGGGATAAGCATTTTGTTTTCTACGAAGACATCGATTGTTGCCGCGATCGTCTCTGGGGTAACTCCATCCATGTTCATCGAATCGGGCATGCTCCCGTTGCGCAGTCGGCATCATCAAGGGATGATCCCGTTGCATCGATAACCAGCGGAGCGGTGTCATCAACCTTGGCTACGAGTTTTTGGTATGCCTCTTCCGTAATTTCCTCATACGGAGGGAGGGGGAAGTTGTGGTCACTGTGCAAAAGGAAACTAACGCTCTTGATGCTGCTGTCATAGTTGGCTGCCAGCCACTCCTTGATTGCCGGCAACTCTTCCTTCTTGTAATACACGGTTACCGATACGGCATTATCTGCCCACTCGGCCTGCATCCGCTTGACCCACTCCAACTGCTGAATGGCAGTCATTTCCTTGGCGAGGACGGCGTTGTCGGGCGACTTGCATGGGAACTCCACTACCCACTTGGTTCGGTCCTCACGGCCATCGATCAGAATCTCAGGCACAACCTTGTAGCCACGCCGGCGACATGCCTCCACCAATGGGTCGGTGCTGCTGAAACGAACACGGCGGATGTAATGGCGGGCGTATGCGGGGTGAATACCGGGCGTTACGCCGGGAAGCAAGGACAGCGTTCCCGATGGCTGCACTGTTGTTAAACGAACAGATGCCGGGATTCCGTGCGCCTTGGAGAAGGCAACGTCGTACTCAACGAGGTTTCTGTACGTGCTGTCCATCCATGAAAGTTGTTCTTCAGACGCCTGCAGGATTCCGGTGATCGACTGACCAAGGCGGCGATTCTTGTGAACGATTCGCGTCGTCTTCTCATATGGGTAGTCCATGCCGGTGATTGCCTTCTGAAGTTTGTACAGAAGGATTGAGACTTCGTGCATTTCCTTTTCCGAACGGATGTTCGGCAAGAAAAGCGTTGCGAGGTTACAGGACTCGCCATCACCAAGAGCGATTTCCGCGCAGGGGTTGAAACCCTCGATGCTGGGGTCAGCCTTCTTTTCACCAACGCGGCCCATGGAGCGCGCAAGTTTACGGTTCAGCAAACCATACGGTTCACCCGAGCCGTCATAGCCCTTCCAGAGTTCTGGCTGAATCTCATCCCACGCATCGGCGTAGATCGAGTTATTGGAGTTCGCGCGCCAGCCTGGAACATTCCCTGTGCCCCAGTTCTTGGCACGAAGGAACAGGATGTCGTCAGGATCACCAATCGCGATTTGCGCTGAGCGCCGGCTCGAGCCAGAAACAACAATTCGACCGATGATGTTGCAAATGTCTAGAACGTCGACCGAGCGCAGTTTCTTTCCGACGCGGTTCTCCATCACCTTGCAAATGTCCGCGATGCCATCGATAAGCGCACCGGGCCCCGATGCCGTGCCGCCGAATGTCTTGAGCGGTGCACCGTATTCACGGATGAGCATTGTCGAATAGGTGAAGGACTTTCCGGTGTAGAAGTAAGACTTGAGGACGGAGTGAAGTAGGCGACGCCAGCCAGACCGACTGTCAGGAACAATAATATCGGCATCGTTGGTTCGCTCGTGCGTGATTGACACGCCACTCTTGATCTTGGGCAACTCATGGATTTTCGAGCGCTCGACGGAGAATCCGACTCCGCCACCAAGCATGAGGTAGTCGAAAAGAAATTCGAAGTCTTCGACAGTCTCGATGTTTACGAAGTAGCAGTTGTTCAAACTTGCGGCGTTGTACTTGCGAACGAGGTCCGTTCCGAGTTGCCACAACGCGCGGCCCGACACCGAGCAGCGAAGATTGAACATGTGGTCGAAGATTTCTTCGGCCTCTTTGTCGGTCCACTCGGTGCCGATTTCAAGCGCACCGTTAACTACTCGCTGAAGAGTCTCTGGCCAAGTTTCGTTACGGCCGAGTTCAGGAATGTGCCGGCTATATGTGCGCATATAGACGATTTCACCCAATCCGCTGAAACCCCAAGGGGCCTGCTTGGTGCGATATGAATCAACAAATTCTTGTGACAACGACATGGTTACTCCGTTAAACGATTGGGTGGAACATCAAAGATACATCATCGGGACAATACTGAAATCGTCTAGCAGAGACCCAATTTCTTGGCTTCGCTGACTGGCATTGTTTTGCCCGCCGGATGTACCAAAACCCGTGACCGAGTAAATGGAGTAATCTGACGTTCTTCGAAAATGTCCTCTTTGACGACGAATAATTCTTCGTGATTCAAAGAAGGAAACACCCCCGCTCCCGCGACAGGAACATGTCTAGCATCCTGAGGAGCGCAGTCGCCAGTCGGGTGGCCACAAACAATACAAGGCTCTCGCTCTGAGCCGACGAGTTCGATATTTCCGTATATTGTCCGGCTGTTGGGGTTCATCTAGCAAGGGTACTCGATGCACTATTATGTATAGGTGAACGCCATCATTCTTCGTATCCTCGCAACCTTCGCCGCATCTGGTCTTGGCGTGGTTGGCGCTGGCGCTATCGCCGGAGTACCGCTCTGGAAAGCCATCCTCATGGCCGGCATCGGTGGCGTGGCGCACGTCGTCGAGGGTCTTGCTCGGGCCTACATGGACGACGGGAAGTTGACTCGTGACGAAATCAATGACGTCTTCAACAAGGTAGACAAGAAAGCCCGTACTGCTCCCGGAAAAGCAAATGGCGCCCCCGAAGGGGCGCCATCGCGATCAGGTGGGCGACTGTTCAGACAGTAGCCTTTTTGGCCTCTGCGATGAGTGCCTCGTACTCGTTTCGCAGAAGGGTCTGGAACTCGTCCTGGTGACGGTGCTGAAGAACAATCGCGGCGCGGCGACGAGCCTCCTGCTTCAAGCGGTTGGCTTCCTTGCGCTGCTCGGCTCGAATGGCGCGCTCTTCATCGCTCAGGCGCGGACGGCCCCGACGGCGATTTGTGCTGGCGACAATCGTGCGATATTCGCTTACTGACATTTTTCCTCCGTGTTGTGTAGTGCTGAAAGATTTCCAGCGACAGCAAATGTAGCGGGTTCAATCGAGCCACGCAACTCGCACGGGAGATTCATTTAGATTTCTAAATTTAGGGTACGCCCTCTTATGGGTTGCAACACCTAAGAAGTTCAGTCTACGGCTTCGACAGAATAGGCGAATGCACCTGGGCTGATGATCTTTACGACCACCTCGTCCGCGCCCCCAACATGAACGACCTTGCCGGCACTTCCGCCGACACTTACATATGTGTCAGCGCCGCTTACGGTGGGGTTTGTCCCATCGATAGTGAAGAAGCCAGCCCCAGTGTGGGCGGCATTTAGGGCGTAAATAGATACTCGAATAGCCTTGATGCCGTCGCTGACCACCTTGGTGTCCGGGCCCCAGATTGTATTCAAGTTGAGAGTTTTCGTGGGGGCTGTTACGGTAGCGGTAGCGACCGTGTTTGCGGAAAGTGTGCCGTGTACTCGCGAAGCCATAATTTGCCTTTCGTTCAAATACAAGTATAGACTAGGCACATCGCCACAACGGCAATAGCCGCCCCACAAAGGGTGGCCCATAAATGGAGGAAATAATGAAAGTTTTTTACAACAATAAATATGCGGCCAGTAAGTACGCATTCGACACAACCAGAAAGTCTCTTCATATTGCTGGTTCCATGATCGAGTACCCGATTCAGGGAGCCACATTGACTGACCCCACGGAGTACGAGCCTGTGGCAGAGGAAATCGTCGGCATCGTTCACTCTGACCAGTACGTCAAGGATGTAAAGACCGGAGGGCCCCTTGGTGGCTCGCAGGGCTTTACCTGGGACCCCGGCATCTATACGATGGCCCTGGCTCACGCATCGGGCCTTGTAGGGGCCGTAGAGGCCGTTCACAATGGCGACCCAGTTGCCGGCTCACTGTCCAGTGGATTGCACCATGCCGACCATGATGGCGGTGCTGGGTTCTGCACCTTTAACGGTCTTGCCGTGGCTGCCATGCGGGCTACCGATCTCGGTTACAGGAACATCGCTATTATCGACTTTGATGCTCACGGCGGTGGTGGCACTTATTCGATTACACAAAAGTTCTTGCCGGATACAACCTTTCAGGTTGATGTAGTTGTTTCTGCGTTCGACACCTACTCGGTTAAGGACAGCAAGTCGAACATCAACATCCTCAAGGGCAGTGCTGGCGACAAGGACTATATGGACGCAATTACCAACGCAATGGGAATCGTTGCCAAGAACCGTCCGGACTTCATCATCTACAACGCCGGCATGGACCCGATCAATGCCGGCTACTCGCGACATAGCCTGGCCTATCGTGAGGAACTTGTTGCTGAGGTGTGTCTTGCCCTAGAGGTCCCGACGATCTTTGCGCTTGCTGGCGGCTACACCTGGGGCTCAACCAGCATGGATGAGTTGGTCAATCTTCATCGGCTAACTATCAGGTCATTTGCTGAAAGTACCTTGCCAAAAGACTAAACTGTTGGGATGGACAAATCCAGCGCAGTACGGGTGAACTTGCCCATCTTGGATGTCAAGATTATTGGCAAATCAGACCGTGCTGCGGTAGAGCCCACCCAGCCCGTCGAGCCTGAACAAAAGATCGAAAAGCCTCAATCGGCTGTAAAGATTGACAAGCCTGTTTTGGCTGTAAAAAAACTCCGGACCATTGCGTCAATGAGCGACCCCGGCGATGGAGATGAGCCCAAAGACGGTGATGGCGACGGCCTTGTTTATGACAACACGCCACGCGAGCGCCCGGCGATGCTCGATTTCCCGGCATTCGTTCCTCAACAGATTTCGGAAACGTGGGGACAAATCCATCAGCAGGGTCTTGACAGGCGCCGAGAGGCAGCCAGGAAGCGTGGGCTTGCATCCGGCCCGAGACCGACGATGCGCGAAATCCGTGAAGCGATAGACACTTATGACACCGATTTTATGGAGGCCTTGAGTCGTCAGTTGTTCGAGCACGAGGGACTAGGCAAGGACGGCACATACAGGTCAGAAGTCAGCAATGTCAGCACCGAAACTTCAAGGGCCGGCAAAGATATTGTCACCGTCGAAGGCCGTATTTATGACGATGCCGATCAGGAGGTTGGCTACTTCATTCGAGTTATTGAACCTTATGGGGACGATAGCGATGATGACCCCTCGATCTACCATGAAGAACTGACAATGAACTCTGGTGATGCCGATGCTCGCGGCCTTGGCATTGGTAGTTCATTCATCATGGCCAGCGAACTGGAGTACGCAGCCACTGGATTTAAGCGTATTCACCTGACCGCCGCTTTGAGTGACGGCCCGCGAGTTTGGGCCCGAGATGATTTCGACTGGAAGTCGATAGATGACCGTGAACGGTTCCTATATGGACTGATCCGCACAATGAACGCCAGCCCCAGTAAGTATTTCGGCAGCCAAGAAGAGCGCAAGGCTTACCGAAAGATGATCGAGGAAGCGCTCAACGAAGACATTAACGATCCCGATCGACTCCGGCCAATCCACTTCGCCATGGCTCCGGGCTTTAGCCAGATGGTTGCGGATCGTTCATCAGGTTCGATGCGGTTCAAGGGAGAGCGTGAGGTACGAAACTATTCTGCCGCGAATCGTGAATCGCCAGTAACTGAACTTGATCAAGTCACAATGACTGGGGCCGGCGAACCAGAGAAGTATGACTCGATGAGCAACATACGACTAGGTGATATTTCGTCGGCCGCGGCCCGGCCTCTTGAAGTTGACTACGACCAAGAAGCCGAAACCGAGCGCCAACTGCTCAAAGACTTTTTCGGCAAGATTGGCGTTTCGCTTGATGTTGATGAACTTGATGCCAATGGTGGCTGGACTAATGCGTGGAAAGACCACGGCGACAAAATGATTGCCGCAGTCGGCATCGAGGGTGATTTCGTCGGCCATGCACTTGGGCGCAGGATTGATGGCCAAGAATCTGCCAGCGACCTACTCGATACATTTTCCAATCGCTGGCTTTCCACCGCACAGTTTTTCCTTAGCCAGATGAGCGCAGATATTGATAGGGCAAAAAGGGGCTCGCTTGCAGATAAGGACTATCAGGCAGAACTGCTTGAGTATGTAGCGCTCGTGGACAGAGTAAGGGCCGCAGCGCCGGAAGAAAGAAAAGAAATACTTGGCGACATTCTTGGGAAGTCTTTGGCTTCATCGATTGTCGCCGTCGACGAACAGATGAAGCGCCATCCAGAATTTCGAGGAAGGGTTTCGATTGGCGGCCCTCGTCCTGGAGCCGGCCCGGACGTTGGAGCATCGATTATGCCTTTGCTCACCATGAAACCAGGAAGCGACAAAATTTCACTCAACTACCAATTAAGCCTTGGCGGCTCAGTGGGATCACCGCGTGTATACGACAAAGCCCAAGAAAAGTTAGAAAACTTCGGCATCGCGGGGTCTCAGCCAATCGCAGTCCTTGCTCATGAATTCGGACATGCGCTGGAAAATGAGGCAGCATTTGCCAGAGCGGGAATTAATACGCAAACAGATGACCTAATTGGTGATTATGCGCGGCAGTATCCTGCGCTTAAAGACAGCATTCCCGGCATGATTCAGGCGTTAAGGGCACCAAGCCTTGACCCATCAACGAAGATAACAGACTTGCCGGCCGCTTCACTTGATGCAATTGGAGATGCTGAAGCAATAAGCGGAACGCAACTTGACGTTGGGTTTAACATTGTTGCCCTTGTTAGTCCAAATACCAAGTATAGGCCCGTCAAGATTCCTGGCGAAAATGCCCTAGAGCAAGAGCCTTCGATTTACAACATGGACTTCTCGCCAGAATTCGTCTACCTGTTGAAATTGCCATCCTCGAACGGCGGATTGACACAGTCGCAAAAAGCCGCAGTCGCAAAGACGATTGAACAGAGCGCGATGAAGAAGATTAGCGATCTTGATGCATATGCGAAAGATTTGAGCAAGCGTCTGCAGGACCTTCTTTACGAAGCAACAGACAGGCTTGGAATCCACCTGCAAAGTTATGGCGACACAAGAGACGAAATCATTAAAAAAGCAAAAGGCTTGACGTTATATGGGAACACCAATCCGCAGGAGTTCTTGGCTGAAGCGCATGCAATGATCGAACTACTGGAAAACTATCCCGGATACAAGATCAAGCCACAGCATCAGCAGATGCTCAAAAAAGTACGCACACTTTACGAATACATGCTTGACCCTGATAGGCCACTAGACCTTGGCGTGATGAAGTCCGCTTCCGCCAAGTTGACCGCTGCGGTAAATGAGGCTAGCATTCTTTCTCGTGAACTACAAAAGGTGATTGGTAAATGATATGAACGAACAACAGAACATGAACCAATCGATGCCACAGGAAAGACTCGACTATCTTGCTGCCCTGTCGCCAGTTGAGTCAGTAACAATGCTGGCCGGCAAACTCACCGTTCAGGATGTGTTTGGCAGAACATACACATACCTCGGCAATCCTGCCGACATTACCCCCGACGACATCATGCAGATGCAAAACAATCCGCCAGCGGACCAGAACCGAGTTCTGCGAAACATCGACGATCTTCGGGCCTGGCGGGCAATGCACGGACTTGACCCGAACGGATACACCCCCGAGACTGGCCAGACACGTAAGGGCCGAGCAAACAGAAAGAAAAGAATCGCTCATGCAAATGCAAAACGCAAGTAAGTCAATCCTGGAACAACAGAAGCAAGCAACCTACGACGCATTTCTGGAGGGCAAGATCAGCGACGCTGACTTTGCGAGAATTGCTCGGCTGTCTGACTACCTGTCCGCGGACGAAGGCGAAGAGGCCTTTGTTGAAACTATGTTTGCCTACGCTACCGGGAAGGCCGACTGGAGGAAGGATTACGCCGAGTTCTTCGACGAGCCATCCCTAAACGACCCTGCTGCGCCGGCGACACAACCCTAGTCCTGCTGGCCCAGAATGCGATGGCGCCTACAGTGATCATCGTGCCCACACCCACGAGGTAGGCGATGGCGGAATAGATTGCCGTTACACCAACGTACTTAGCAATTACCTTGGCATTCATTTCACTCAACTGGTTCCCAGTATCCGTCACGGCTTAGGATCGAGTCAATGTTCACTTCTACCATTGAGTTGCGATTTCCGTTTACGACGACGCCTTCACCAGACGGCAATCGGTATAACTTAAGGTAATCCTTTACCGCAATCAACTTTGCGTCCGCCAGGTTAATATCCTGCATCTCTACTCCTGGAGCGATCTAGCATTTCATGGTTCGTCTTTGCCCACTCGCGCCATGCGCTGAGATTCTGGTCAGTTAAAATGTATGGCCTATGCCCCGGGTCTAGTTCTTGCATGAACACAAAGTCCGACGGCTCGACTTTATCAGTGACAATGAAATACCAGTCCTCGCCATCTGGGCTGGTAACTGTTGTGTTGCCGGCTGAGTCGACAAAAATTGTTTCTCTTGATTCACTCATAGAAGGTCTTCCTCTAGCCCACGAACAAGCGGGTCGTTATTCAAGTCATCAATAAGCCGTAGCAACTCCTTGGTTTTGTTTGAGATGCGAACCTCACGCATGTCGCCCTCAATACCTTCAAGAATATTGGCCATTACAGAATCATACTGATTCATTATGTTCTGATCAATTCGAACATCGCTAAGGTTATCTCTTAAAAACTGCAAAGAAAATGTTTCAGCAACGCCTTCAGTCCACGTAGATGCTCCGTAATCAGAAATACTCTTAAATACTTCCTCCATTTCAGCAACGGTCAGTCCATTGCTTGCAATTCTTCTGGGGTCGACTCCGATGTCATCGATTATGGATTCATGAAGTTGGCGCGCAAACTCCGCGGCCGGCATGCCGAGCCTTTGCTCAACAAATGCAGCCAGAGATTCTGGAGTTGCAAGTTCTTCAGGCACATTTAACCAACTATCGTCAAAGCCCGTGCCTGCTATGGCTCTGCCAATGACCCTATCCTTGCCGCCGTATACGGTTTGGAACATTACGCTTTCTTCCCAAGCATCGGAATCACTCTCAAGCCTTTCCTCTCTAGGCATTTCTTTCCAACCACCAACAGCATAGTCCCCGAGGGTTTTACGCTGAT
>Ga0315909_10000474_pt1 | contig 53730 bp, 88 predicted proteins | sample LakEriMetagenome_11_FD_203527 | JGI IMG/M metagenome (GOLD analysis project Ga0315909, IMG submission 203527) | Freshwater fungal communities from buoy surface, Lake Erie, Ohio, United States - Buoy 2 MA125 | ecosystem: Environmental > Aquatic > Freshwater > Lake | place: USA: Lake Erie, Ohio... | reverse complement strand
ATAGCCCTAAGACTTGAAGCTTTGTAAGAGTCAATGGAGGTTCCAACCTCCGTTGCGATATTTTATTTATACACCATAGATCTATAAATGTCAACCACTCGTGGTGTTTCTAGAACAACTCGTGGTATGTGTGGGCCCGTTCTGTTGCTAGGTGGAACCCATCCCCCGAAAAATCATGCAGCTAGTGCAAGACCTTCATATGCAGTGTTATCGTTTGCATTTACGTTTAGTGGCACTTTGCCAGTCAATCAGTCTCGAACCTTCCTATTACACGAAAATCGAATTCCAAGGTCACCCCCATCAAAGACACACTGCCGGCCGCAAAAGGCGATCTCGTTGGCTAAGCCCAGAACTTTCGTCCCTGTCTAAACAATGTGTCTATGGTGGAGGTGCGGGGAGTCGAACCCCGGTCTTTCCGCCTTTACTGTTGATTGTCATCAACTGATATTCTATTTATATACTAGATTGATTTAAATGTCAACCATTAATTGCACCAAGATTGCTTTGCGTCGCCATAATATTCACGAGCAAAACCATTCTTGATAAGCAGATCACGAAGGCTCATACCATCAAGCAAGATATCGCCAAGAATACGGCCACCAAACTTGTCCCAATCGTATAGAACAACCTGGTGCTTCTTTGTCGCAGCAATTACGTCCTTTGTAAAGACAGAAGCCTGCTCACCGCGCTTCTTTTCGCTTTCACATTTAGCACGGAAGCTTTTCTCTGGAGTGTCGACACCAAAGATACGAACACCGAGCTCAGGCTTGAGTGGTGCTGGAAGATATGGCGCAATAACAACAACTGTATCACCATCGACTGCGCGAACAATGGTAGTATCATAGGTAACACCAACTGGCGTCTTCTGAGCAATAGCTGGAGTGGCTAGCATTACAAGTGCTAGTGCAATAAACTTCTTCATATATTATTCCTTAATTACAGGTAGTTTGCCAGTAGATGTATCGTTCACCACGATGCCATTCTACAATTTGTTCGCGAACGCAATAACGTCTATCATAACGATAATCTGGTGGGTAGTAACGGTTATCGTATTCTTGCTCTCTGCGTTCTCTACGATCAGAGGAAAGAGCACCTACAACAACACCGCCAATGATTGCTCCACAAAGCCAGCCACAACCACCTTTACGGCGTTCATGTTGGCTATAGTCTCTGTCTCGTTTGCGGTGTTCGGCAAAAGCCGGAGTGGTAATTAACATGCTAGCAGCAAGAACAGATGCAATAAGCTTTTTCATATTAGAATTCCTCATCAATATCAGCAAACATAACTCGCTTACGAGGGTCACCTGATGTGATACAGCGAGTAAGTATGAGAGCTTCTTTGTAATTCTTTGTATGAAATCTTACCGGAAAGATGATTTCATCATCCTCGGTTTCTAAAGACATTCCTACAAAGTAAGTACCGTTTTCTTCTGTCATGCATTATTTATTATCGACAGATTCTTTCTTTTCCTCCACAGTATTCCATTTGAAGTGATTGCGGGCATAAACGATTCCAAGCGCAATGCTCATCGGAATCAATCCCCACGTTTGGCTGGCAATAATCCATGTAATCCAAAGGACTTGATTGCCGAGTCCAACTGCCCATGCACGTGGGTGATTGTTACCTGCCAGCAACGTCATCCAAATGGTAAGGCATGACATTAGCCATGGCAGGTAAGTTACAATCATGCTGCGTCTGCAAATTCAACAGCGGTTTCCAAGGCCTTGGTCTTAAGGTTCTTATTAGCACCATACCAAGCCGAAGTCAGACGATTGTCAGAATTACGACCAATCATGTGATCGGTCATGAAAGTGACAGCGTTGAATGCCTGCCACCAGCTACCTTCAGCAAATTCTGCACCAGGTTGCTGGTCCATGATTTCCAGAGCGATACCAGCATTCTTGCTGATTTCCTTCTTGGAACCAGATACTGGGAAGACACGAGTGAAGTAATCTACAATCGACTCGTCAGTGAAACGCTTCGAACCGAGATAAGCAGCCATTTCTTTGTACTTGGCAAGCTTTTCCTTGGCAACACCAAGAGTTTCCTTGACCAGATCACCATCGAATTCACGACGGTGGCTAACCTTTACAATCTTGCTCGACTGAGTATTGAGCGAAAGAGTAAGAGTGTTGTTGCAAACAACGCGAATTGGAGTGAACCGGACGTCGATTGACCAACCATATTTGTGAGGATTGGTGAAGAGGAGGTAGGACTCTACTGTATCACCCTTGAAAAGCTCGAAGCTTTCCTTGACCTTGGCAAGAGCCCAGACCAGCTGGCCGTCACGAAGCGAACCAGCAGTATGCATTTCCATTTCACCGGCTGCAACGAAATCATTGAAGAATTCGAAAGCAGATTCGTTCTGATTCGGAATCCAGTCGTCAGTGATAACGTCCAAGATCTTATTGTCAACATCACGAACCAGAGCAGAGTGGCCAACTGAAACCTGCTTACCAGCAATTTCAGCAAAGGCAGGAACCGGAGTCACTCGCCAATCAAGACCGGCAGCCTTGAGCATATCAGCAGGAGTAATATCGGCAGGAACTTCAGTACCAAGACCGTGCCAAGGAGTTTCACCAGCATAAGCCATCGAAGCCTTGCCATCCATAAATTCAATCATATGTGCCATAACAAAAACCTTTCCAATTGATAATTAAATATAGTCTATTTTCAAAATAATGTCAACAACATTATGCATTATTTTCTTCAAGAGCAATCAGCGTACCGAAGCCGAACATGCTGAGACCAAGGCCACCTTGAAGAGCGAACCGAAGAAAACCAGCTTCTTCAGGTACACACATTGTAATCAAACCGGCAATCATAAGAACATAATGCATAACAATCTCCATTCCTTATATTATTAGTATAGTATATTTTGATAAAAATGTCAACCGTTTTTTTCAATAAAATCACATACTAGCTGAAAAAAATCATCAGGCTTTTCGACTTCAAGGACCATCAAATAGTCACGAACATCCTCAGTGACTCCATGCTTTGCAAAGTAATTTGCAATGGCCTGTTCAACGGTTGGCATTCCAAAGTATTCAATGGTAGCAGAATTGCTCATACATCTTCTTCCATGTGGTTAACCATGATCTCGATGATCTTTTCAAAGTCATCATCAGGGTGCAGCATATGATCTGCAGAGATATCACTATACATTTCAGTGCAAGTCTTCATGGTTTCAACACCATGAGTTCCACCAAGAGCTTCATAGATAAAATCATACGGATCATCCTGAGCAAGAATATATTCATACAAACGAGTCATAATGTTTTCCTTTCATTCCTTATATTCTTAGTATAGTTTATTTTCATAATAATGTACATAAAAAAATGCACCCCAGAAACCCAGGGTGCATTTTTATTTTTCAATACTATGAATGGTTTATCTAAACTTTGGTCCTTCAATCCAGGATACCAAGGAACGGCGAACACCTTTTGTTACAGGAGTAACTCGATGAGGAATAAAAGATGGGAATACTAGAACAGATCCTTTTTCTCTAATCTCTTCTTTTGGCAGCTGTGGATATTGCGGATCAATTTCAAAGTCACCACCTTCATATTCACTAGGATCTGTAAGTTGAATTACTATAGAAATCTTACGATCAAATGTCGTAGGGTTAGCCCAAAACGCATCGTGATGCCAATCGTACTTGCCATTTTCTGTAGCATTATATGTGGTGTATTGAATATCATTTAGATAGGTGATATCAAATCCAAACGCATTGCGATTTGCAGCCTGTGCATAGTACCATAGCATGTTAGTAATGTCTGGACTGGTTGAAGTTGGAATCCATCTAATTTCACTTGATCGATATTCAAGATTCTTAGTAGATCCGTCAAAGCCTATTCCGGCAACCGTTGTTGGTTGAAGATTTCCGGTTTCAATGATATGTGAGATTTGCTGCTCAGAAGCTGCAGCTCTCCAATATTGCCATAATTGATTCATCATTTGTTTCCATATAATTGGTGATAGCTACGAACAAGATCAGCAGCTTTTTCGATATAATTGGAAGGCCGTTCAACAAAGACCTGTGCATCGATTTCATCATCAACACCAATTATAATCACGATGTCTTTGATTGCAATTCCAGTCATTTCCCAGAGCATGTAGGCATAGAGGCTACACTGTAAGAAGTAACCTTCAATCCAGTCTTTACGCTTACGCTTAGTGGATGTCTTATAATCGATAATGGAAAGCCTACCATCGTAGTCTGCAATCAAGTCACAGGTACCAGCAATCTTGAGATGATGGCTGAAGAGTGTGCATTCAGTAGCACGAATCATATCAACCTTTTCGTCAAGGATTCCTTTAATCTGACGGAAAATTACCATGTTATGTGGCAACGAAGTATCAAATTCTTGATCAAGAATGTACTTCTCACACATGTTATGGATAGACGTCCCACGAGATGCGGCTCGCGCAGAAACCCTATTGGCTTCCTCATCACCGACTCTCTTGCGCCATTCGTTGAGCGCAGTCTTATCAGACATCTTACCGAGAACGGTAGTGACCGATGGATACCTTTGACCGGTAGGAGTCTCGTACAAACGAGCAGTTTCACCATCAATACGATTTAGATTTGCAAACTCGAGCAGATCAAATTCGAAATGTTTACGGTTGTAGTCCAAGCTTTTGGCGTGCAATTATGTATTCCTTCACAAGTTTAGAGCGCACAATATCGGCCTCTAAGAAATCAATATAATCAAAATCGGATAATCTGTCAATCACTTTTATGAACTCTTTTAAGCCATTACGCTCTTGTTCACGAGATAAGTCAGACTGACGGAAGTCTCCACAAAAAATCACTCGGCAATTCTTACCGATACGTGTGATAACAGAATCAAGTTCATGAAACGTCATGTTATTGATCTCATCAACGATCACATAACAATTGTTCAGTGTAGTACCACGAACAAATGAGGTACTCATAAACTCAATGGCATTCTTTTGTTTTAGAATGTCGTAAGCATCTCCACGTTCAAAAAGCTCGCTGCAAATTGCATAGTACGGAGCTTCATAGACCTTCATCTTTTCTTTCTGAGATCCTGGCAGGAATCCCATGTCACGAGTCGGAACAACAGAACGGATTACGTAGATCTTTTCTTGTTCGCTTGTTCCACCAATCAAGTCTTTAATTGCCAGATACATTGAAAGAAAAGTCTTACCAGTACCAGCCATGCCATGAAGCATTAGATGTTTACCACTATGGAATGCATCAAACGTTTTCTTTTGGTTGTCTGTAAGTGGATGAACTCGTTTTAGATTAAAGTTTGGAGAGTTGAAACTCGGTTTGTTGTTCAGCAGATCTTGTTCTCCGTTTTGACGTAGAATTCTCTTTTGTCTTTTGGTAAGTCTTGCTTCAGTCACGAATCATCCTTATTTTTTGTTTTTAGCTTTATTAACGGCGTCGCGAATCTTAGTGGCTTTAATGCTCTTATCTCCATGTTGCTGTCCGAGAGGAGAAGCCGGATTTGCTGTTCCAATCCTATTTAACAGATCTTTAAAGCCATCGTCGTTTTTATGAGTAACGCCTGCAATTCCAGAAATGAAAGCAGGAGCACCAATGACTAGTTCTGCGTGTGGATTTTCTGCAAGGTATTCTTCTCGTGCAGACATAGAAAGGAACTCTTCCCAGGTTTCCCCGGTTTCTTTGTCCCTAAACTCATAGATTGGCATTAATAATCTTCTTCAATTAAATCAAACAAACCGCTTTTAGTTCGAGAACGAAGAGCTGAACGAATTCGTTTCTCTAAAAGCTTTTGGCCATGAGTTTCGTAGTGGTGGTCTTCGTAAAGATCATCGTCATGGCTATAGTACTTATTATTCCGCTTAATTGACTTGCTCATTGATTAACCCTGGAAATGCGAGGTTGACAACTTTGGTGGAGATAGTACGAGGTAGTTTCTTGTCTTTGACGGCAATCAATAGATTGGCATCACGCTTATCAATGGACTCAAGAAGACCAATGAAAAGCATTTCACGTTTCAATTGTGTAAGACCGGGTTGGTTTCCTTTAAGGTACATGTAAAGAGTACGAGCTTCTTGGTGAAGTCGACCTTCTACATCTAAGTACTCACATGGTTTAAATGGTGGAGCTCCTTCAGGAATTTCCCACTCGACACCTGGCACAAGAGCCAGTTCAAGAATATAACGAAGAGTTGATGAATCGTTGTCACGAAGATACTGAGCACGATCTTCTATAACTTCGATCTTTGATGCTGTTTCTATAATTTGTGCAATTGTTTGTCTTGGCATATTAAAACTCATTGATACTTTCGAGGAGGTTTTTGAGACGCTTTTCAATGAAGTAATTGAATAGCTTGCTACGACCCTTGCCTGCCTGAGCTTCATACTCAACAAGCACTTGGTCACGTAGATTTTCTGGAATGAAGTTTAAATCAACAAGCTGCTGATTACGAAGGTAACCACGAAGCATGTTCTCATCGCAGAAGTCGCGAGGATCTTGGTTAAGCCATTCATCCAGTTTCTTTTGGCTAATTGGCTTTTGACGAGCGCCAACTACAAACGTGTTGTCAGCCGAAAGGAAGTTAGGAACACCATCACCAACGTCACCACGAATGATATGCTCCTTCATGAAGCGATCAGGATCGTTAGTGGTACGCCACTTCTTCTGAACAGGATCGTATTGCTTGACATTCATGTAACGCTGTAGCTGAACAAAGTCCTTATCACCGGACATGATCAGAATCTTTTCTGAGGTATTACCAAACTTATCGACTAGAGTACCAATGACATCATCGGCCTCGGCACCATCAATTTGAATAACGCGATAAGGGAAGTATTCCTTAAGTTCCTCACGAACCTTGCCGAGCGTGTCAAAGATCTGAGTCCAGTTGAGCTCAGACTTCTCACGGTTCTTACGGCGATTGGCCTTGTAGTAAGGAAAAATTTGACGACGCCAGTTGTTACCAGCATCGCATGCAATAATCATCTCACCGTATTCATTCTTAAACTTTTGGTTATATGAACGAATTGAATTGAGAATCATATGGCGAAGAAGATCTTCTTCAAGCTCGGTGTTTGTATGGTTACCAAGCTGAACCATCAGATTGGAAATCATCACCTGAGACAAATCAACAATAATCATAATATATTACTCTTCATCCTTGTTGGGAAATTTGTATGTGTATGCAACCGTATTATCTTCATTATAACTAAAATCAAAAATATTGTCAACCATAGAATGAAAAGGATGTTCAAGGCGATATTGTCTGCTAATCATCGCCTTGATGGATTCCATTACCATAGCAACATCTTTGATATAATCGTCCGAGTTGATGTCAAGTCCATAAGACCCGAACATATGAATGAGATCTGGAATGACGTCATTCAGTACACCATCAACATGGTCTTTACGATTCTGCGTAACCTGATCTGCAATTTCTTCTACTGATTGCGGAGGAGATTCACGTTTGAATCCAGGAAAGAGAACGATGTTATCTGTCACTTAACTACCCTTAGCAGAATACATTCTTGATTGAGTCGACCATTAGGCTTGCTTTCCGCTGTCTTTATATTTGACATAAACGACCTCAGTCCAACCTTGCCTACTGACAAGAGACCCGTCAGGGATTCTTCTGGCTTTCGTAGAGTCTTCGACGTACTGGATTCGACATCCCATCCAGTAAGAGTCGTTCCCTTGACTTGAATACCTGCAGGTCCCACCGCTAGGTACTGAGTCAGTTTGCGATATTTGGTGTTGTACACCCATAGCTGTTGACATCCAATAATTTCTGCCGGATGTACCGACACAATCTTCAGTGAAGGTTCTTCCTTCTGGTACTTCAGGCTCTTGACCAGATCAACGGCCGACTTGACCTTCTTCTCTCTTGGCTTACGAACCTTTACTACCTTTTTATTATTTAGGTATCTTTCGATGTCAGCGAAGAAATTATTCCAAAAATTTAACCAAAACTTTTGACGCTTGCCAAATGCTTCCTTAACCTGTTCATCATTAGAACGAATCTCATCCCATTGTGGACGATAGTAGTCAGAAACAATGTTTAGGATTTGAGGATTAAGTTCCTTGGCCTGACAGAAGTTATACATGGAGAAGTCTTTGCCATCCATGACAAGATCAATTTCTTCTTCAAGATTCGTGATAATGATATTGGCCTTATCACGAACACGTGCTTGAATATCAACAACCGGCTTAGGTGCTTCTTCGACTTCGTCTACTACCTGCTTGCCAGCTTGGATTAGATCACGTACGTTGTTCTTAAAGTACTCCACATTCTTTTCTGGTAGTTCATTACCATTTGAAAGAATACGAGCAACACTACCAAGAGTCTTAGAGATCTTCCACTTAGGAAGCTTCCGAATGAAAGCAATATCACTCTTGGTATAGTTCTTCTTCATGTAGTCAAAGAACCATTCACGAGCATCATCATCGTTGCCCATGTAGTTGTACCAATTCAGAGCGTCTGTAAAGCTACCAACAACAATTGGTTCTGGTCCATAGTGCTTGTCATCGATCGATTTGATCGTTGCACGCGACTTTTGCTTTGGTTTAGCTTTGGTCTTAATACTGATAGCCATAGTTTTCCTCTTTGATTATAGATTAAATCTACATCAATTTCAAAAAAATGTCAACCACTAATTTCTGTGCGCAAATATTTTGCAATCATATGCATGATCGCTTGGTGCACATCTTCAGCGGCTTCGTATTCTTGAATGTCAACATGGAGAGAAATGTCTGCAAGCTGAGCACATTTGTTATCACGTGAAAATCCTGTCAGAGCAATAGTTTTTACTTTTAGCTTCTTTGCAGTCTCAATTGCCTTGACAACATTAGGAGAGTTACCACTCGATGAGATGGCTACAAGCACATCGCCTTCTTGACCAAGTGCTTCGAGTTGGAATGAATATACATCATCATAACTAATATCATTGGAGATGGCAGTCATGAGAGGAATATTAGCAGCCAACGAGATCACTCGTGGTCTCATGCCACCCTTCTTACATCCCTTGGTATAATCACATGCCCAGTGCTGAGCAATCGCAGCAGAAGCACCATTACCAATCGTATAGATGTTATTACGATAATTTGAAATACTCGTTAACCGAATAAGTTCAGCGGCCTTTTTAAATTCGTCATGATCGATACTGGCAAACCCAATATTAATCAGGCCTAGATGATCGAATATGATATCAGTCTCTATAGACAACTCTTGCTCCTTCATGTGAAATACCTACGTCAAGGCAAGTATGATCTGAGAATTCTTGGCGAATCTTACTCTTGGCGTCTGTGAGTGCCAGCATATAACCACCACCGCCTGCACCAAGCAATTTAGCTCCAAGTGCGCCGGCTTGTTGGCATCGATCGTACATACTATCTATCTCTTCAGAAGAGATGCCTTCAGTTATTTGTTTCTTTAATATCCACGCAGCATTAAGCAAGCGACCATAATCATTGATATCTACCTGCTGAGTGCCTTGCATCCTTGCCATGTCGGCAAGTTGGCGAATGACAAACGTCTTGGCTTCAAAGTTGATGTTATCCAAGATCTTTGCGGCATGGTGTTCTACATTAGTAGGAATCAAAATCATATAGTTCTCAATTGCATTTGAGTCTAAACGTTTGACATCTACACGGCCATTGCCAAGTTCATTAGCATACTCAATGTAGTTCATACCACCAAATGCAGATGCAAACTGGTCCTGCATACCAATCTTCCAACCACAGAGATCGATCTCGATATGACACGCAGTTTTAGCAATAGTATATGGATTGACGTATTCATAACCAAGATAGGCAGATAATGCCTTGACAAGAGCACAAGTAAAAGCAGACGATCCACCAAGACCGTTGCCGATCGTGGGAATGTCTGCGAATGATGTGATCTCGATGTTGGATTTGATTCCAAAGAATTTCAAAGCATTCCGAACGATTTCATTCTGAATGTCTTCTACGTCGGTAACACATTCTAACTTTGAATAAGTTACCTTAATATGATCGTGAGGAGTATGCATGACTGCTACATAGACATACTTGTCGATAGCAGTCGAGATAGTTGCTCCACCCCATTGGGCAAAGTGGGTGGGGATATCACTACCCCCACCGAAGAACGATACTCTAAGAGGCGCTTTTGCCAAGATCACTGTGTTGTTCCTTCAATGATGCAATCAGACCCTTCCACTTAGGCATAATTGATTCCCAAGAGAATCGAGTATCAGCATATGCCTTGATGAATGTAAGAAGGTTTGTCAAGTCGTTATTCTGTACGTTTTCAATAGCATACATTAGAGTATGAGCAAAGATGTTGGCATGAAGATTCATGTCTTCATGATCGCCATCATACTGTACAGTCAAACCAGCAGAGGTATCAGTCAATGCAGAGAAGTTAGGATGAACTGCCAAACAACCAGCAGACATTGCTTCAATCAATGAGCGGCAAGACGTCTCTGGCCAGATACATGGATACGCAAAGATGTGAGCCTTTTGATATGCTGCACGTACTGTTTCCTGATCTGCCCAACCGTGATAGTTGATTTGTGGATGGTCTCTCATTTTCTGGAAGAGTGGTTCATATTGAGCATCACGCCCTTCCCAGTTCTTACCATAGATACCAAACGAGCTAAAGACATCTAGTTCGATGTTTGGATACTTTTCTGCGAGAGCGCAAAAAACAGGAACCAGAATCTCCAATCCGCGATGAGGTGTGGATGTATAAATGAGGCGTATCTTGTCCTTTGGCTTCTCAACGAGTGGGATAGGTTCGACACCTGTTTCAATAACGCACGATTGATGGCTATATGGAATTCCAAGATAGTCGCGATATTGCTGATATTGCCAGTTAGAGCTGAAGACCAACTTGTGGAAGCGATCTCGAGAAGCTGGATCTTTGAGGTGTTCAGCTTCCGGATCGAGAGGTAGGTCGTGAAGATGATAGATTCTAATTCGCTCTGAATCAAGTTCGCGGACGCGAGCAGTGATAATTTGGACGCCATCGAGTTCATCACGTGTAAGTCGGTGGAAGAGATTCCGGGTGGTAAGTTCTGTTCCACCATTCGACTCCTTGTTCAGTTCATTCAATTCAATTAGGTCTTGATTATTCATTATATTCTCCGCGACATTCATAATCTGCAATATGAAAGAATTGCCGATCACTGAGCGCTTTGTCATCAATCCATACGTCATAGGAAGGCTTTCCTAGACGGACTTCATGAAACTTACAGCCCCAGTCATTTAGTTGTTTGTTTGTAAGTTCGGTCCAGTCGATTCCCGACCCTGAACCACGGGCCGTCCAATAGATAATGGTATGGCCTTGATCGTATAGTCTATTTATTGCTTCAATTCTATGGCGCAATGGGCTGGAATGTTCATACATGTGTTTGCCACTCACATATGGTGTCAGACAAATAGTCTGGTCAATATCTACCATGTAAATCATGATTCTTTAGTAAATCCAATGACCGAGTCATAGCGGAATGAACGCCATCCTTGGTTCTCAAGATCCCATACTGCCAGAACATCTGGATTAGGAGTCTTCTTTTGTACTGCTTCTTCAAGATCAGTTTGTGCAGGAAGAAGATCTGGCTTCAGTGTGCAGACCATCCTGCGCTCTGTTCCATCCTTCTTCACAAAAAGCACTTCAACTACATCACTGAGTAGTGCTTGCTTGAGATAATCATTCCGCCAGGAAGTGTTGCTCTGGTCGGTTGTAGTATTCAACGAGTCTGTCATAACCACCTACTTCTTCTCCATCAATAATAATAAAAGGAACTGTTCTCACGTTTGGAAAGATTTCCATAAACTCTTCACGAGTTAATTCTGCACCAATCTTCATCTCTTGATAGGTGACACCTTTTGCAGAAAATAGATTTTTAGCCTGCACACAAAACGGACAATTGTCTTTAGTGTAGATAATAACCTTATTCATCTGCATTCTTTCCTCTGTAAATGTTTGCTACATAACGAGGATCGCCCCATGCAGTATTTGCACGGACACGAATAAAGCGCATGTTTGAACTTGGTCCTGGAACGGTAACCCAAGGATTCTGACCTCTCTTCCAAGCCTTTAGCTTGTTCATTGCTTTTTCAAGAGGTGTCGTATCTCTACGCATTTCCTTTACACCAGCAACGATATTACGGCGCTGGCCTTTTGATACAACTGTTTTACGAGTTCTCTTCTTACCCATTATATAACCTCACTTCTTGTTTTTACGAGCACCACGTGCTTTGCGCTTAGTTGAGCCGATTTTACGGCGACCCTTACGTGGTCTATTTTTTGCTGGATGTGGCATATCACTTCACCTTCTTATTATATAACATTCTTCTCAATTAATGTCAACTCATTTTCTCTATCAATATACTTATACTCTACTTTTGTTGGGTTCCAAGCTTCAATGGCTTGAAATACATCTTGAATATTCAGAGTACTACATGTATAGACGTCCAATTGAGCAAGTGCTGGTTCGCACTCGTCCCAAACATGAAGAGCAATATGACTAGTTTCAATGATGGTTACTGCAGTCAAGCCACGGTTACCAACCATATCTGAATAGACCGAATAAGGTCCCATCAGAATCTTCATATCAATAGCTTCCACAAGGTTTTTCATCCATGCTTCAATAGCAGTCGTGCACTGTGGAGGATTACTTAATTCTGCTCTTACAATTAAGTGCTTATGTTCTAGTACTTTGCCCACCTCATAAAGTCTCCTGTTCGGGGTTAAAAAGTAAAGCCTTCACATGGCTTGCTTGAATCTTACAACTTACCCAAGTATTATAGTAGTTTGGATCTAATATTGCATCGTAATCAAAGATGTATTTTGTTTCAAAGTAATTACATTCACCACGGGATTTACATAGACGGAGAATAGTTCTTTTGAAATTCTCTTTGCCGAGCTTTTCAATGTCCTCTTTTAGAGCAGAAGAAGACCCGTAATAGGAATCCCAATCGGACTCTACTCGGATCTTCTTACGTTTGCCTTTGACAGTCTTGTATCCAGCTTTTGTGAGATACTTGCGACCTATGTATTTCTTACCATTGGTCAAGTTTTCAATGAGATATACGAAGCCGTACCATTCATCGTCGTGAGTAAACTCTTTGTCTTCGTATAACCAACCCATAAATCTATTCCATAACAAGCGGAAAGATTTATTTATTCATCTTCTTCGTCATCAAAAAGATCTTCAATATCAAGTTCTTCAGAACAAAAGGGACAATAAACTGGTTTTATAGTACTGTCCGTGATGATTTTAAATTCCTCATCGCATGAGGGGCAGGTTATCCAATCCATTAAAGTGAGAATCCTTTGAAAGTGTTTTCGTCTACATCCTTTTTAACACCACCAATTACATAACTAGTAATTTCTGTTTCTTGTGGAGCAACCTGAACTTCGGAACCTGAGATCCACTTTTGAGTCCATGGCAAAGGATTCGCTCCAGGCTTACCATTGAGTCCAATAGCACCCATACGCTTTGCGGCAATATGGTCTACATACTGGCAAAGAAGTTCTTCGTTCAGACCAATCATCGACCCGTTCTGAAATAGGTAATGTGCCCAGCTTTTTTCTTGTTCGACCACTCGGTAAAACATGCTGATGCACTCATCCCGTGTTTCTTCTTGTATGCGAGCAAAGTCTTCATCCTCTTTCGGTAGAATTTTGAGGAGCTGCTGAGTTGAGGCAAGATGAACGTTCTCGTCCCGCGCGATAAGCTTGATGATTTTGGCGTTTCCTTCCATCTTCTTAACTTCCGCAAAAGCCCAACTGCATGCAAACGAGACATAGAACCTTACTCCTTCTAAAGCATTCACGGCATTTAGACAGAGCCAAAGTGCTTTCTTATGATCGTATTCATTATAAAATTCGCCGGGATCATATGCCAGATTATTCCACTTAATCAGATCATCATAGTACTTACTAATGTCTTGTGCGCAATCAGCTATTTCCTGGATGTCCAGCATCTCATCAAAGACTCTGGAAGGATCAGAATAGACGTTACGAATGATATGAGTGTAGGAACGGGAGTGAATCGTCTCACTAAACGCCCAAGTCTGGATCCAGGTTTCCAGCTCAGGAAGCGAACATATTGGAAGAAAAGCCAGAGATGGAGCTCTACCCTGAACAGAATCAAGGAGGATTTGCCTCTTGAGATTGCTTGTGAAAATATGTTTCTCATTCTCTGTCAATCCTTTAAAGTCTTTACTATCACGTGACAGATCAACTTCCTCTGGTCTCCAAAAGAAACCGAGTTGCTTATCAGTTAGTTTTTCAAAAATAGAATAACGCTGTTTGTCATAGCGAGCAATATTTACTGGCTCGCCAAAGAAACAATTCTGTTGTGTCGCATCTTCAAACTTGATGCTAAATACTGTCATTCTACTCTCCAGGTACTGTCGTTAAGTTTGAGATCCTTAGGCCAATCGCCTTCGGTGTATGACTTATCATGGAATCGAAGTTCATTCGTTGGCATGATAGTAAGTCTACCATTGTCAAGTTGAATGAACATGAATTCTTTTGATTGAGACGGGTGTTGTGTATATCCATCGTTCATTGGAACGACTGTAAAAAGATAACGGCCATAAAGGCCGCTTCTTCGAATCTCTGCTTGTTGGCTGTGCAGATAACTATATATCAATACAGAAAACTGATCGCCATAACAATCCCATATTTGTGTGTCTTTAAGACGCCAACTTTTTTCTGGATCTGGTGCAAATGCTAATGCATGAGGAGGAACACCTCTCCAAACTGCACCACATTCAAGCATTACATGACATCCCCATGAATGACCTGCTTTTGCATGTAGTGCAAACCAAATACAAGGCTCATATGTATTAGGCTTAGCATCTTTACGAATAAATGAAGAATCTATCCAGCAGTAGATGTGGTGAGGAAGATTCCCTGAGCCTGTGTATAGCATTCTAACCCTTTTCTTCTAAAAACTGAATGTTATGATAAGCTTCCACTCTATGAATAACCTGTCCATTATATTCAAGTTCTAGTTCAACGGCCGTGCTTTCAGAACGACGATTCAGAGAAATCAGTTTATACTTCTTTCCGGCGTCATCCCATTTGTCGTTATCAATCATAATATAATCCATTTTCACTCTCCTGTCAACGGCCTTGGCCACGGTATGCTTTAAAATTTCTCTTCTTATGCTTATTCATTGACGACAGTTTTGGTCGACGTGTATCTTGCGATGTACCAGTTACAATTTTTACGTGTTGTACAGCTGATGCTGATGGCGCTTTTCTTGCCATTGAATACTCCTGTTAGATTTTACAAGAGTCACAATCCTCATCATCTACTTGCCCTTGTGCTAGTGGTTTTGGTTCTTCAATTTCACCAGCACCGTCGAAGGTGTTGAAATAGTACAGAGTCTTACCGCCGTACTTATAATGCATCAAAAGGTGTTTAATCATTTCAGACATCGGAATCTTTTCATCCTCATAATGACGAGGATTGTAAGAAGTATTTACCGAGATTGCCTGATCGATAAACTTTTGTAGGACAGCCATAATCTTGAGATAACCCTCAGGAGATTTTTGATCCCATAGTAGTTCGTATTTATTCTTAAGCTTCTGAATACCAGGGACAACCTGCTTTAGCACGCCGTCCTTCGACTGCTTGATCGATACCAGAGCACGAGGGGGTTCGATACCATTGGTCGAGTTTGAGATCTGAGCAGAGGTTTCTGCAGGCATGAGAGCCATCAGAGTCGAGTTACGTATGCCAGTTGATAGCGCTCTACTTGCAAGAATGCTCCATGGCATCTTATAGTTAGGAGCAACCAACTCATCGACATCTTTCTTGTATGTATCGATTGGCATATACCCGTGCCCGTATTTGGTTTCATGGTCGAGCGGACATGCTCCTACTTCTTCAGCCAAGTCGACCGAGGCTTTAATAAGATAGTAGCTCCATGCTTCAGCATACTCATGCACCAGATCAAGGTCTGGATTAGAATAATTGGTGTCATTGCGAGCCAACCAATAAGCAAAGTTGATGATACCAATGCCCAGAGGCCGACGATTCCGAGTACCAATAGCAGCGGCACGAACAGGATAGTCCTGATAATCCAATAGGGCATCCAAAGCGCGTACTGCAATGGTGCATGGCTTTTCGAAATCAGACGGCTTTTTAATTCTTCCCCAATTGATTGCTGCAAGCGTGCAAAGGCTAATTTCGCCTGACTCATCATGAATATCCTTTAGCGGTGTAGTTGGCAGTGTAATCTCGCAGCATAGATTGCTCATCTTGATTGGAGCTGCTTCAGTAAACGAACCATGCTCATTGGCATGGTCTACGTTCATCAGATAGATTCGACCTGTGTCTTTTCTTTCGGTAACGAAGGCTGAGAAGAGATCAATCGCAGGGATGGTCTTTTTTCTGAGCTTGGTGTTTCTTTCTGCTCTTTCGTAGAGTTCTCTAAACGTATCAACGCTCGTGTAAAACGCTTCATAGAGATCCGGTACATCACCAGGTGAGAAGAGGGTGATATTACCTCCAGATAGAAGTCTTTCATACATTACCTTATTAAACTGGACACCATAGTCCAAATGACGAATACGATTATCTTCTGTGCCCTTGTTATTCTTTAGGACAAGTAGATCCTCCACTTCGTAATGCCAAAGGGGGTAATAGAGTGTCGCCGCTCCACCACGGACACCACCTTGGCTACAAGATTTAACAGCAGATTGAAAATGCTTCCAGAAAGGAATAACACCAGTGTGAGAAGCATCACCATTGCGTATAGGAGATCCAACAGCCCTAATACGACCGCCGCCAATACCAATTCCAGCTTTCTGGCTAACGTACTTGACGATTGCTGAGGAGGTTGCATTTATTGAGTCCAGCGAGTCGTCAGTTTCGATAAGTACGCACGAACTAAACTGACGTTGAGGGGAGCGCACGCCTGCCATGATAGGAGTAGGAAGACTAATGTCAAAAGTACTAATTGCGTCATAAAGTTCCTTTACCCATTTGAGACGATCTTTTTTGTAATTTTGGAAGAGTGTCATGGCAATTAACATGAAAGCCATTTGAGGAGTTTCGTAAAACTTATTGGTTACACGATTACGGATAAGATACTTACCACGGAACTGTTCCATAGCAGCATAGGTCAGAAGATCATCACGAGTGTGGTCGATGTAATTGCCGAGTTCAATCCATTCCTCTGGCCAATACTTAGTTCCCAGTTCCTTGTCATAATACCCAGCATCAAAAACGTTTTCATAATGTTGCCATAGACGTTCTGGCTCATACTTACCATAGACTTCTTTACGAAGCTGGTAGTTGATTAGTCGACCTGCGACATACTGATAGTTGGGGTGATCTTCATCAATCAGATCAGCTGCTGCTTTGATGAGAGTTTCCTGGATATCTCCAGTTTTAATACCGTTGTAGAACTGAATGTGTGTTTTAATTTCTAGATCAGATACGGAAACGCCGGATAGACCTTCACATGCGTGCATAGCAACTTTGTGGAACTTATTAATATCGAGAGGTTCGCGCGTTCCATCACGCTTCGTTACTTGAATCATCCGCTTTCCCTAATGCCATAGTACCGTCTTCATAAATTCGCCATTCAAGGACTGTGTCTTCGTCCCATCCCATAGCTTCTATCGTTTCCGGTGGTAAATCTATATATAACTCGCCGTCTTCTGTTTGCTTAACAATTGTTCGCGTCATGGCAACATCTCTATTCGATAAGGCGCTTCGTCTTTCCACCACGGATCTTCTGTAAGATCTTCTGCGACTTCGAGAGCTTCTTCTTCAGCCTCAACATCTGCAACGACGATATCATTTTTATTATATACTAACCAATTGATCATGGAAGTTTCCTTTCGAATTCTGCTTGTGCTGCCATACTATCCATAGCAGCCTTCACATCTGGAAAGTGGTGACAAATAATATCCCAGCACTGTTCGGCAACAATACGATGTTCTTTTTGAGTTGCCTTATCCATACGAAGTTCGCAGTAATGAACCCATGAACGAAGCGAACCTGACATAATCATTACAGATTCTGTATTGCCCTCAGGAAGAACAGCACGTGCCTGCTCCTTAGCGATACCACGTTCGATCGCCCAATTATACGCCATCTTGGCAGCATTGGTTGCTTGCGTCTGCATCACATTCCATTCTTCGGCGAGTCGATTCTCGTCAGGAGTCAGTTCGACGGAGTTCTGTCGGTTCTTGGCATCCTGCAAGCGTGCTTCCCGTACAACAAATCCCAGATCCTGGGTTGGATCGGCGTAACGCTGACTGTACTCTTGGAATCTGAAAGAACTATGCCGCAAAATCTGGCGGGCAATATCTCTTGTTGTTCTGATTTCCATTGAAACATGGACCATCTCCAAAGGTGACCAATGCTTGTTCTTAATCAGATATTGAACAAGCTTCGGTGCTGTTGCTGTGTTGTTTTGATTGCTTGGATTAGATACTCGTGCTGCCCATGCAACCAGTTCATTAGCAGTCGAACACCCGGTGTATGCACTCGGCTTAGTAAGGCCGACCAAATTTACTTCACTCATTTTTTACCCTTTATATGTGCTTCACAATATCGCTGACCATTGGTGGCTTTATCACCAAGGAGAGTAACTTTCCATACTTCACCGGTGATAGTCTTCATTTCATATTCATCTATCTTCGTGATTGGTTCACTCAATTACAAATTCCTTCACCTTCTGGAATCGTGCAATGTTTACGTATCCATTGTCTGTTAGTTCTTTTACTCGACCAAGAGCATCATAGTACTCAACATACTGTCCATCATTGTACCACCAGAAGTAATCCCACGGTGCCCATAGACGAGGAGTACGCTGATACTCTACAAGCCACTGCTTGCCTACTCGGAAGATTCGAAGTTTCTTGATTACAATCTTTTCGTACTCGATTCCGAATTCATTGATTACTAAATCATCCATATCCGTTTCCTATGTGATTAAACAAGTTAGGGTCGAAATAAACAATGCCTTCACCACACGATTCAATATCTTCTATATCACGAGATGATACTCTGACATACTTTGAAAAGAATTCAATACCACGTAGATCGATAATCAACTTAGTTGCAGTTGGCACCATGTTGGCATTGTAAACAACCCAAGTCAGATCTTTCTCTGGCAACGTCAGAATTCTATCAACGGTCACGGCGCCATAAAGCGAAATGTAGTTTCGCAGTCGGTCCGGAGTAAGTGCATTCATCAATAATTTCCTTCACTTGTTCTGGTGTGTATCCAGCCAAGACCATGTCATTGATGTCTTTGTGCTCGATACTTCTGGGCCAGATACAAACTCGATATCCAGCCTCAATTGTTTTTTCTACCTTCTTGACAATTTCTTTGTTACGAGGTTCATTATCGTATATTACAACCATACTATCTTTTGGTAAATCTGTCAACAACAATTGTGAAATTAAATCACTACCAGCAGATGCAATTGCATTTGGAATAAATAATGAGTCAATTGGACCCTCAACTAAATATATATCTTTAGTTCGATCAACAGTATCCATCCCGAAAATTTTTGGTTTACTTTCATCTAACATGATGGTAATATAGCGTAGGCCGTTCTTCTTGAACGATCTACCCTGGAAACCAAAGAGCTTTTTATCTTCATCGAGGAATGGAATGACGAGTCGAGGTTCGTTCTCCACCTCAGCTTTGAACTTATCAGGAATCATAGAGTTCACCCATGAGGCAAACTTCTTAGAATAAAAGAGCTTATAATGAGAAGTAGTTGGAATTAGTCGACCATCAACCCATTGCTTCACAGGATGATCTGGCTTTAACTTACTCACTTTAATGAGCTCGGCGAGTTGAGTCTCTTTGACAAAGACCGGCGGCTTCATCTTCTGAGCAAACTCGTGCGTCTCGTTAGTTTGATTATTCTCTTTAATTTTTTCCTTGACATATTCCAGATATAGTGTAGGATCTATAGACTTGATCAGATACTGGAATCGCATGGAGGCGCCACAGTTGTGACAGAAATAACGAAGCTTACCACCTCGCTGAAAGACGTAACCACGAGTCTTTCTTTTATCCTTCTCGGAGTCACCGCAGATAGGACAACGGAATCGATAGGTCTCAGATCCGACTCGAGCGAATCTTTCTAACCTACCGGATAACAGATTAATGTATTTGTGATCTAACCAAATCATGGTATTACTCCAAAGCTGATAGTATCATTATACTCAGTTTGGAAAATAAGTACACAAAAAAGTGATGTGATTAGAAAAATTTATCCCACGGGATAAGAGTAATAAGTCCACCCACAATAGCGGATCCACCAATCACAGTCCACATCCACTTTTCCATGGTTGTAATGCGATTGCTGAGTGTATTATGTTGTACTGTAGATTCAGCACGCATCTCTTTGATTTCTTTCATCAAGTCGTCGTACTGATTGTCGATGCTCTCTTTGAGCTCGCGTTCGCCTGAAGAAATACGTTCGTGCAGGATTTGAATCTTGTCGTCTGTTTCCACTCTACGTGCTTCCACTAAATCTGCTAGTTGTTTACTTATTATCTCTTGAGAAGTCAGTTTAGTTTCATGCACAGCTAATAGACTTGATACGCTGTTTGAAATGTCTGTAAGTTTATCAATAGTAGTATCCAAACGATCAACAAGCGCGCCAACAACTGCCATATCTTTACGTAGATACGACATGTCCTCAGCTAGCTTGTTGACGTTTGTAGCAGCCATTATTCAGTTGGTTCCGTTCCAGCTTTCATAGCAAGAGCAGCGCCACCGGCAGCAAGTACTGCACCTAGACCAATACCCCATGTTGATGCATCAAATGCAGCACCACGATAGATATCATAGATCGAGAGGCCAAAGAAGATGATTACTCCTTTGGCCCACAAGATTCTACCTAGGTCAAGCGTCTTATTATCTTTTCCAGTGAATGTCTGGAAAATCAGATTCTTTAACTTAGCAAACATTTTTGAGACTCCGTTTGAAAACGAAATCATAATTTAGAAAGGACCGTGGTCCTCGTCAGAGTCACGATATTTGTCGATTGCAGCCATCATCTTGATTTCATTGTCAGTTTCAATTGACTCGGCTTGAGCATTGATAACATGAGCTTCTGCAAGTGCTTTATGATCTGTCTTACCAAGCTCTTGTGTCTTGATATTTGGATCGAATTCAGTTACCTTCATACCCATCATCGTAGCAAAGGCACCAACAAAGGCACCAACGATGGTCGAGAATGCAGGACCAATAATCTTAAAGATCTCGTTATTGTCAATCAGTTCATTTGGCATGAACATACCAACAAGGAAGATTGCAACAACTGCAAGCATGATTGCGCCAAGAATAGTAGCAGCCATCTTCATGATGGTTAGCTGAATCTTGCCTTTTTCAAGTTCTAGTTGTTCGAACGATGTAATTGGCGGTGTTGAGAAAAACGACATTAAACTCATTTCTTTTTTACACCCTTTACTACTTTCTTCACGGCAGCTGCAGCTTCAGCAACTTCGTTGATTGCTTCATTTGCAGCTTTTGCATTCTTATCAGCAAGTGCTTTTGCAACTTCAAGATCTTCTGCTGTTACTTTACCGTCTTTGTTTAGGTCAAGTAGACCAAACCACTTTTTAATTTTTTCCCACATGGTTATCTCCATTACTTTTTTATTGTTGTAGCAAGTTTACGAGCAACACTGAGTGGAAGACCATCTTTAGAAGTATTTAATAGTCCGAGTGCTGCAATCAAAGCGAGCATAGTCTTAGAATCATCTTTACCGCCTACGCGGTTAAGAGAGTTAGCAATGACGTTGACAAGGTTATCCTTTGAAGGAGTATCTTCTGTGTCTTCTGGCTTGTCAAAATCTTTAAACTTCTTCATTTCTTTTTCTCTTTGGCCATGGCATCAACTGCTTCTTTATTCTGAATTATCCATTGCTGGAGTTGTCTGATGTGCTCGGCGTTGGCTTGGCATCTGGAGTAGTTGCCGATGATGGCGAGGAGGGCTGTAGTGTCTGTAATTCCTGAGGGGGACGCATCAGAAGCTCTGGCGGTGTCGGCATCACCGGATGTGGCACTAAGGTCGTGCGTGTACACCCAGCCGTTAGACATATCGTGCTGAGTAGGAACAGAGTCTTTAACGATGTCGCGGTATACATATTCTTTCTCTCTAATTGTGTTAACTCTATCAACATATTCAGTGACTACCTGAGTAGAAATTGCAGAATTCTTCCGCTCCAGTTCCGCAACTTGCGCACTCTTTTCGGCAGAAAATCTAGCCAACTCAGCTTCTGCATAAGCAGATCCCTTCATATATCCAAATACAAATACCCCTACAAGAGCACCGCCGATAGCAAGTAGCTTATATGGTAGAGGAATCATACCCAACATAATTTATTTCCTTGCAAATCTTTTAAAACTCGCGAGTACTACTTTCTTCTTTTTCTTCATGTGTACGCCCGGTTCACCTTGTGGACCTACACCAATTCCAGCAACATTACCAGCACCAGCAGCGTTCACTGCAACTTCTTCATGCATATCATGTTCTGAATCAAGTTCTTTAAACTTTGATTGAACACCACGATGAAACGCTGCAGCATGTGAGTGCGAAGCAAACTTGAATGCTGCGCCTTTATCAGATGCATAATCTAATTTACCGCCGTGCGCTTCAATGTGCTTCTTAAACTCTGGTGAATTCATTTGCTTTTCACCCTGAGAGTCGTATGTCTTGACATGTACAGAGTGAGCAACTTCTTCCCCAAATGTTGCAGCTACTTTGGTAAGTTTATAACCGCCACGTGCAGGGTTAGTTTTTTTACTTGCAAGCAAACGGCCACGCGCTCGATGCATAGGTTCATCGCGCTTTTCAGCTTCTTTTCTTGCTTTCTTACCATAATTAAAAAGAGTCTTACTTGAAAGTTCATCAATCTGAACTTCTTCTTGCATCTCAGTTGCCATGTAGTCAGCAGCGGTTTGCATATAGTCATAGGCAAGTGTCACCTTTGACTGCACCCACTCAGGAAGATCTGTATCTGGCTTCAGCATATCATGCATTTGATTGGCGTGATTCATAATGCCTTTGAGTTGAGACATTACCATCTCACCTTCATAGCCGTATTCTCTTGGATCTTTAGCCATTAAATCTTCCTTAGAATCTTGATTATATTCTCGTCCATCGCAATGTCTGAACTAAATATGGTTTTGTTCTGGAACCCGATACCTTTGACTATATCAGGCATATGTCCTAATAATACAATGAATGGTTTCAACATATGATGATAACCATCTAACTTAAAGAAAAGCATTCGTGTAGCTGGTGGACCAAATACATTATAAAGAATAATCAAATGATTGATTACCAGTCTTTCTTTGAGTTCACCAGTTTCTTCATAACGATTAAACAATCTTTTGATATATTTGAATCGAGCTAGATCCTCATAAAATTCAAGTGTATCAAAACATTGTGGGTTATCATAATGTTTTGCGGCGTATAACAAAAAGTTTGTTTCATCAAGTTTATCAATCATTATGCAATTCTTACTTTGACAACCCCTGCAGCAGTATAGTATAGTTGTCCGAGTGCAACACCCGCGGTGTTGGCAGCTGTATCATCTGCATAAGGACCTTGTACGATAGCTTTACGTAGTGTGGATAATGTAGCAGACTTGGTCGTGTTAGCGGAGACATCCTCAACAATGAAGAGGTCCCCGCTAGCAATCGACGTGTTGGCCGTGCCAATCGAAGTGAATTCAGTTATTTTTTTGGCACGATCAGTCATGAGTTATCCTTATGCGTCTGGCAGGATTGCGTCGTCAGATGCGTCATCCGAGAAGTTGCCACCAAATGCAACTAGTGTTTCGTACTGTACGCGACCTGCACGACCACCAGTACCAACTGTGCGCATTACCCAACCAGTATGAGCTGCACCCTTGGTGTAACCGGCTTCAGTCAGTTCAGCAACTGCAGTAGCAGTTTCACCTGTCAGAGAGTGACCGGTTTCTGTTAGGCCCTTTGTCAGGTCGATCGTATCACCGTTAGGAACAGTTGTAAGTGTAACAGCTGTTGAGTTCGATGTCTTGATAAAATATGCTGTGCCTGATGCCAGGTTTGTCAGCGCAGTATTACCAGCAGCAACAGTATAGGTTACTCTGTCGCCAGCAAGGAAGATACTATTTGCAGATGAGATTGCAATAGCGTCTGTTGCGTTTGTGACAGCTGAGTTAGCATTGAAGCTTTGTGCACCTGGTGCAGCAATTGTTACTGAAGGAGCAGATGTATATCCACCAACAGTTACGTTAGCTGTGACTGCAGTAATGCGACCACCTGTTGCTGCAGAATTAGCAAGCTGTGTATTTGCGCCGCCAGATGTATTTGCAACTGTTACAGCAGCATTTGCAGCGTAACCAGAACCTGGGTTGGTAATAATATACTGTTGAACTGCAGCATTGCCAGAAACACGAATTTCTGTAGCATCTAGACCAAATTGGCCTACTGCTTCATTAGCAATAAATGCACCAACAGTTGTGTTACCAAACAGAGCTGATTGGTTTGTTGTGTTAGGTGTTTTGTTAACTAACGCTGTAGCCCATAGGACCGAGTTTGCAGCGTCATCTGTATTGCCCCATTGAGCCATTGTAGTTTCCTCCTAAGAACTTTCTTTTATTTATTATTCTTCTGTAGTGAGCATGTCGATCATGTACTGAGACATTTTCTTATGAAATCTTTTTGGTCGACCATTGACCATCACGGTGTGTTCAGGCATAGGCTTCTCAGAAAGAATAATCTCCTTTGTAGCAGATTCTTCCTGTGCCTTTACGACATCTACACCATTAACTACTAAACCGCCTACGTTGATAGCCATATTAGTGCCTATATCTTACGATCTCGCCAGTGTCCTTCGAAGCCTTAGGAACTGGAGCAGATACAGCTTTGACAAATTCTGCGTGTGACTTATGAGCTTGCTTTTGGAAAGCAGCTTTTTCTTGAGTAGTTCTGCGAGCAGCCATGTGATCTTCAAAGCGATCTGCATGGTTAGCAGAAATTTCATGTTCCTTATTGTCCATGAAACGAACTTTTTTGTTCATCGACTTGGCTTTACGAAGTTGCATACCAAGAGCTACCATATCGTCGCTGGCTTGATTTTGCTTTGCATGCCAAGCAGCCGAACCTTCCTTTGGTGGACGGCCACGACCTTCTTCAAGTTCTACTTCTTCTTTAGCAAGATTCTGACGTAAGCTTTTATAATGACGAACCGCGGCTTTACGCTCAGGCGATCCACCCGGTGTCTTTAAAAGATCGGCATAAGCTTTTTTGATTTCTGGGCTGGTATTACCTTCATCAATTTCTACTTCTTCTGCCATGCTCTTATGAACTGACCATTTGCCTTTTCGAGTATCGCTACCGTATTCAGCAAACTTCTTTGCACGATCTTCAGAATCAAAATGCTTTGATACACGCTTGCCATTTAGTTGAACATGCCACATGTTTGCTTCTTCAAGTGTATCAACATTCAGCGCATCGATAAAGTCTTGCTCTTCCTTGGTCAGCTTGCTCACAGCAAGTTTAATACCTTTTTCGCGCTTGCCCATGTCCTTGAAGTTCTTGCTTGACTTTTCGTCTGCAGCAATCTTGAGACCGGCTGTAACACCTTGACTACCCATTTTTGTGGCAGCCTTGTTGATGTAACGACCCATTGTTCCCTTTGAAAGCTCATCGATCTGCTCGGCATCTTCCTTCGTCAGTTTGTTGACTGCAGTCTCAATACCCTTGTGACGCTTTGTCAATTTCTTTTCAAGCGGTTTAGAAGAACTGCCATGGGCTTCTTTATGACCTTGTCTATACGAAGCCATGTCAATCGAGTCTTTTGCTTTATTGATATAACGGCCAAGTGTAGCTTTCGAAACTTCGTCAACCTGCTCAGCTTCTTCCTTGACTGGCTTCTTTTCTTTTGCCATCATATCACGAACCTTTTGAGCAGTCTTTTTATTTGCTTCAGTTGGTTCGTCAGCGGTTGGCATTACACCTTCACTTGCGGCTTTAAAGTCAGCATTTGTAGGAGCACCTTCAGATCCAGGCTTGCGCATACGCTCACCAGATCCTGCTTTGATTCTTTTACGCTTGGCATGGATGTTATCCCATAGGCCACGCTTGCCTTCCTTCATTTCTTCCTTGTCATCTTCTTCTTCATCATCTTCTTTTTCACACTTTTCGCATTCACAATCTTTTGGGCATTTCTTGGCCTCGCCTAGAATACCTTTTACGGTATTCAGAAGGTCGGCAGAAAATTGATCTTCGAGTTTCTTTGTAAACATTTAATTAGTCCTTTAGTCTGCATCTATAATTTTAATTTTGCGTTCTGCCGCACGAGACCTTTTGATAAGGTATCTTTTTAGGTTATCTATATCTTTATCACCTTGGGGTCCTGCAATCGGATCAGGAGCATTTCCTTTTGGTGGGTTATAAAATCTTTTATCATCAGCCGGATGGTAATCGGCGTTTGGATCAATTTCATTATCATGTTCACCGGATTGAGTATGAAGTGAATCCATTGCAGCTTTTACAATAGCTTCATGTTCTTTTTCAAGCTTCATTCCAACGGCGTGTCTCATTACAATATCACCATGCATAGTAGCACGAGCAATATGTGCTAATGTTGCTTTACCAGTATGATGAACATCCTTGACAATATCAAATAATTTATCTAAATTCTCAGCCGCTGTCTGAGCATCAGAAGCATTCGTATCTTTTGGAAGATCCGCATAAAGCTTCTGTGCTTCAGGTGAAACCTCAAATGCCTTGGTGGTATATGAACCAACTGAAATCTGATCGTTCTGATCAGACTCAACAGCACCCAAAGCAATGTGATTACCTTCGTATATATCTCGAATTTTAGATTCTAAAGATCTATAACTCATTTCGTTGAAGCCCTTAGCATCCAAGCATGTTTATTGTGTTGGTCAAGTCTTTCTTCAATGAAATTTACCAAACCGTTCTGACCATACTTATCAGCTTCGTCTCTTGCACGTTGAAGAGAAGCAAGAACAATAGCATTATCTGCAAACAGTGTTGCAACCATTGTCTCTGGTTTGATAATCAAAACTTCATCTCTAATGTTTGTCAGTTCACTAAATCTACTAAATGCGCCTGGAGCATAAGCGTTCTGAGCACGAATTTCTTCGGCGAACTGGTCAATAGCTCCACCTACCTCTTCGTAGATCTTACCAAAGAAGTCATGATACATTGCAAACATAGGACCTTCTACATTCCAGTGATAGTTTTGAGCTTTCACATAGAATGCATAAGTATCTGCAAATGCGATTTTAAGAGGGTTAATCACTTCTTCCATTATGTTCTACATCTCCATCTACGAAGTGACATTGCCTTACGTGTAGGACGCCCCTTCTCATCTTTCATTGGTCCTGGCATGCCACCCATACGAGCACAGAAAGACTTACGTCTCTTGGCATCTTTCGATCCAGGCTTGGCTTTACCAGTTACAGCTGTTTGAATCTTCGATCCAGGATTATCTCTGCGAACAGCTTCAATCCCTTTTTGAGTCATACCTGCGCCAGACTCTGTGGATCTATAGTGACCCTTAGAATCTTCGCCACGAGCTTCTGAAATGAAATTCTTAAACCGTATCATCTGGCTTCCCATCTGTTAAGTTACCGGTTCCAATAATCTTTCTATTTCTTTTTTGCTTACGTACAATTGTTTTACCATCGCTGGTTCTAACAACTACACCTTCAACATCAGCAGAACGAACTTCTTCCATTGCATCAACTACATCTGGATGAAGTTCAAATGCTGGCTTCATTTTAATGCCGCATTCTTCTGCAGAAAGAGTTACACCAATACCTGCAGTCCAAGCCATATTGAATGTTTCATTGAGGCTAGAATTATCTTGGCCTGGAGTATCTTTCTTGTACTTCTTTGTCAGAGAGTCTGTACCAATTTCTCTCTTGTCAGCTGTATCTTCAGAAATACCAGCATGCTTATGTGCTGAAGCCTTAAAGTCCATGCCAAAGTACTTGACCTTGCCATGCTTGTTTGAAGCTTTCCAGCCACGCTGTGTTGTGCTTCCTTTTTCAACAAATGGCTTTACATAAGGTGTATTACCAGATTCGTCAATGATCTTTTTTTGAACTTCTTGTTGACGTCTTTTTGTTTTGAGAGTAATAGGACGACGATCTACAATTTCTTGACCGCACATATCATTCTTTTCTAGAAGTGATTTGAAAGCGTTGTCAAGTTCTTCATTAACAATTCTTTCTTCACGAAGATCTGCATCAAGAGTCCAAGCTCTGCCTTTGGCAATATAGCTATTGACTCGATTGAATGCAACCTGTTCTGGTGTTTGATTAGATTCATTTACATATAGCGAAAGACCGCGCTCGAATACTTCTTTCAAAGTCGAGAACGGAACACCAGTTTTTTCAGCTTTTTTAATAAGAGTCTCTGTAATTGGATCTGTACCAACCGTAGAGTTTAGCATTCTACGTAGAGTAATGCTAACTGGATTACCTTCTTTTTCAAACTTGGTAATCGCATTCTCAATGATGTCAACAAGTTCAAGTGTTGACTTGGCATTCAGATCATTAAACAAACCAGAAAATTCTTCACTTGCAGTAACCGTATGAAGACTCTTCATTGGTTCACCAGAGTGGAATGACTTGAGTCTTTCGAATTCGGCTTTTCTCAGCTTTGGTAGAAGACGTGCAGCGATTCTCTTAATCAGCTTTGTCTTCTTGGCAACGGCCGTATCTACCTGAATCTTTTCAGATGTTGTCAGCTCTGCGTAAGGAATATCCTTGCGAGCAGAAATTCTTGATTTGAGGAACGCACGTGCTTTGGCTTCAGCACGTCTTTGTAGCTTTTCTGGTCCAGCAAGACGAGCTTGTGAGATCTCTTTGGCTCTCTGAATCTTTGGCTGAATGCGCTTGAGTTGGCGACCTCTTTGTTGACGTTGTGCTAACGTCAATGCCTTACGCTCTTGTAAGGTTGCGGTTAGGACGGCAAAGTCCTCGTTTGTACGGCGCTTGTCATCTAGCTGAGGATTGATTTCAATGCCGTCTAGTGGTTTACCAGTTGCAGACTTGCCCGTAGGCTTCTTGATATTCTTTTCTGGTACCGGTTTATTCTTCTTATCTTCCATCAGAGTTTCCCTTGGGCTTATCTGTAAACAAACGGGATTGCCGTAGCCTAACCGCCATGTTATTTATAAGAAAGAAACTCTTATCTAGAAATTTCTTCCCAGTCCATTGAAGCATATATGTCTGCACCACCGGAGTTTGATGCAGCCACCAGCGATAGTTCAAAAGGCTCGCCTGTAAGACCATTTCTTTCTAATTGAAACTTGAAGAGAGCTTCTTTTAGAATATCAACAGATGTTGATCCCTGGTTTGAACCTGAAGTATAACCAGATGCCAGAATTCTACCGCCATCATAAGTGCCACCATCAATCTTGTATTCAACCGCACTGTTTGTGCCAGCATCAACCCATGTTCCACCATTTGATGTGCCACTCGCTCTTACTTGCCAGTTATAATGAGCATTGTTTGTAATACCAAGAACTGAAAGAGCCGTAAGAATTACAATAGCATCTAATCGATTCGGAGATGCTTTTAACCGAATCGAAAGAACAGTGTAATAAGTTCCAGCCGTCGGTAGATCTACAGGCGCAGTAATAGGAACTGTTGCAGCTTGTTGTAATCCACGTAGTTCATATCCACCTTCTGAAACAACAGATGTGCAAACTTGTCCCATTGTAGATGAACTGGCAGTAGTTCCTGTATTCTTCATCTCATAGCGAAGTGGCAACGATGCAGTTGTAATATACGTAGATGCAATTAAGTTAGCATGATGGAATGAATGACAATGAACCAACTTACCATCAATTACAAACCCACAACGAACTGTACCAAGACCAAGCCATTCGATATCCATCCAAAAGATCTGAGCTTTCGTCAGATCAAGTTCAATGTTTGATGGGCATGGACCAAGTCCCTGTCCTGGTATGTTAACAGCCGAACCTTGAAGTGTATCGTTATTCCAATTAGCCTGTGCAACTCGAGTTTCTACTAATTCACCGGTAACATAAGAACGCTCTACAAGATATGCTGTCGTGCCGTCAATCTCAAAATAAATTCCGTTCTCTGCACCAAAATAACCTACACGTTGACGTAGATTTGCTTTTGGTGTAGCAGGAACAAATGTATTGAGAACAAACAGTGATTTACCTGGTTGATAAGAACATGTCTTAGTAGACTCGCGAATAATTTCTGCGTCTGCAGTCGTTGGCAATGTAAGATTTATGAGACCTTGATTAGTACTATGGGCAACCGTCGTACCAGCCGTATTTGATGTGGACCAAAGTCCGTTGTCTCTATAACGGTGGGATGAATCAAAAAGAGTCAATGGAGTTGACGTACGCATGCGTCCAAACGCATCAACTGCTACACCTGAAGGATTTGCCGGTCCTACTAGATTTCCATAAGGATCCGCTAACATAACAGCTTCGAAGAGTGTTACGTTATGTGGTTGTTTCCATTCGTGTGAGTCAATACGCCATTGAGCCATTAATTAATCCAGTTCTTAAATCTTGCAATAAATGATTCGTGGATACCCATGCCCTTACGAACATCATGATACAATTCATCTTTATGCGCTTTGCTCATGCCAGATGGAGCCATTTTGTGGAATGATTCTTTATCACCAGCAGTGGCATGTTTACGCATTGAAGTACCAGAAGCGGATTCAACTCCGCCTCCACCTTCTTTGCGTTCACCACCTACTGACTTGACCTTGATGCTCTTAAAGTTGTAGTGTCCATGTCTCCCTTCAGTTCCATTGTACTTGTGTAACAAGTTATGAAACTCATGGACACGATCTGAGCCAACATGCATAGTTACATGTGAGTAACCAGCCTTGTGTAGCTTAGACATCTGATGAAGAAGTGTAGGATGGTCCTTTGTCATAGCCTCGACATGAGAACCTTTGACAGCACGAGAAAGATGCTTGACCTTCTGTTCAGGTGTCAGAGGATTCTTCTTGGCATCATGAGATCCTGTTGTCAGAATCTTATGATCCGCACCTTCCTTTTGAGCAGCACCCATTACATGTCTAACGACCATCTCGTGGCCAGCATGCACTGGGTTGAATCTTCCTTGAGTGATATGAATCGACTTCATAGTGCTTTGTCCCTATTAAAGTTAGCAGCTGAGAACTCAGCACGATCTACGATCTTAGTAGGACGATTATGTCTTACTACAACAAATCCTTCAGGCTTAGATTTCTTACCACTAATACTATGGCCAAACTCAGCGTGGCTCGAGAGTGTGTTAGCCAATACATCCTTGGCTTTTTGCAGATGGCTATGCATCTGAAGAACACGTTCAAAATGACCACGATTACGTTGAATGTGAGCTACATCACTTTCCATAGCAGCCGTTTTCATAGCTTTAGCTTTATCTGTCTTAACAGAATCAACTTTTTTCTGATGAGACTTAGCAAGGTGAGCCATAAACTCGTTCACATTTGGCTTAGTGCCAGTACGAACTGTATGGTTGATATAAGTCTTCAAAGGAATACGGTGGCTCTCAATGGCTGTATGAGTCTCCGGACCAGTCTTAGCGTGAAGCTTAGCAGCGGCTGCCATATGCTTTACAAACTTAGTTTGATGATGTGGCTTGTAATCAATGCCAGACATGTCATGCTCAGTTGAAATCAGGTGAACATCTTTATGAAGACCAAACTCATCGAGATTCGGAGCATACTCAGCTTTCATATCCTCTAGGTTCTTACCATTGTACTTGGTATGAACAGCCACGCCAATTCTAGATCTCGAAGCAGCTTTGCCATGAGATGAATTCTTGTCAGCAGAATACGTAATGGTATTCGGAGTAAAGTGAATCTTGTTACCAGACTCGTGCACATCATTTGGTGTGTGCATGATATCACCTTGGAAGACACCCTTCTTTGGAGTTACCTTCGGAAAGTGATCAAGAGCTGCTTTGAGCTTTTCAACAAGACCAGGAGCATGACCATGATTACGCTGAATATCTTCGTGCGTATAGTTGATCTTTGGATTCTTATTGAATGCAGACTTGGAAGCCACAAAGAACTTACCAGTTTCTGGATGGCGACCAAACACAACAGAAGGTGAACCATCATACTTCATGGTTACCTTAGTGGCATTATCTTTACCAGTTAGTCTGTCATGCACATCTTTGAGATTGTGATAGGCATGCGAGAAACCCTCGCCACCAGCATTAATCACATGATCTTCTGCGTGTTCGAGGTGCTTCAGCTTTTCTTCGCTGGCTTCTTCTGTGAGGAAATTTTTAAATGCTGTCATTTGATTGTCTTTATCGATCCATCTGGTTTCACGAAATAAGCTTCGAATTTAACATTAGGGTATTCCTTTTGGAGTTCAAGGAATGCCTTCAGGTTACTCATCGCATCGTCGTATAAACGAGTTTTAGTGTAGTTTTGAGTATTTAGGTATTTGCGAAACACAACTTTCTTTGCTTCAGCAGGTGAATCCATTCCTAGATTACCTGAACGCTCAACGTGCATTGAGTCGATTGGAAGACCATGATCGCGGAAAGTCTGAAGGAACATTTCCTTATCGTCAAAGTCAGCTCGAGCAGTTACAATAATTGCTCGGCTATGAACGTTCTTTTTGGCTTTGACAATAGCCTTTGCCTTTTCGATCATTCTTACAATTGGTGTAGAGGTCTTACGAAACACTTCAGCAGATGCAAACTCTCTGAAGTCGTATTCTTCACCAGCCTTACGTTTGTAGGTATTGAATTCCTGGTTGTCCAACATCCGAACAACCTTGCCATCCTTTACTACAGCAACTTTGGCTTTGGTATGAAAGAGCGTCTCATCGATATCAAAGATCGTGAGAGTTCCGGAACCTACAAAATTTCTAAATCTGTTTATCTTTTTCATATTATCTTTATATCTTGTTTTGAAAAAAATGTCAACTTATTTTAGCGTAAAAATGGATTTTTTTTCGCAGTTCCTGGCTTGACCGAATATTTGCTATCAGGCATTTTGGTGATTTTAATCTCGGCCTGAACTTCATAAAATTGCGAGCGAGTCGATACACGAACTTTAAAGTCACCTTCTCCAGATAAAACTGGAATGGCGGTGTTAAGCCCAAGCGGATTACCTTTACCAATCATGTAAAAGTCGTCTCCAGCTTGCATATAGTATGCTGGTTCTCTCTTGCCTTCTAAATAGTGGCGAGTTACAAGTGCACCTAGATTCATACCAGGTTCATTAGCAATATAACGATTAACATTTGACTGAGAGAAATAAGATTTCATAACGTGTAATGGAACAGCACCCGGTTCATTTAGTCCACCTTTGCTGGTAGGAATCTTAATCACTTTCTCAGGAATGCCAGAGTATTTAGAAATGTCTTTAATGAACTGCTTTGCTTTAGCTGATGAGTTCAAAATCTTAACTGCTTCGGCTGCAGCTGGAGTTTTATATGTTGTTTGCCACTTACCATCACTATAAAATACACGAGGATTAGATAGATTGTCGGTGTGCGACATCTTGACTTCTACCCAAACTTTATCAATACGTCTATTATTATAGGAAGTGATTTTAACATCAGATAAGTCAGTAGCACCAGGAGGACGCGTAGCTGTAACACCAGGAATACTATTGATGTTGTCGGCTACGTCTTTTTCGTACTTGTCAGATGCTGCACTCATAAAAAACTCCTCAGTCTATTTATCATATAAAAAAAGGCCAGCCCTTGTGCAACGCAACAGAGGGGCTGGCCATATTAATCTTATTTATACTATTAAGCGGCAATAAACCATTCTGGTGTTGGACGCTTAGTCCATGCCATCTTGAATCGATCCTGTTTGGTCTGATAGAACTTACGATAAGATCCTACGATGTCATTGTAGTTAATACACTCAGGATTAGCCTTCATGGCTAGTGGCTGAGGAGTCTTGTAACCAACGGGAATGTTACGAGGCAATTGCTTAAGTACCTCACGTAGCAACGTATCGGTGGCATGAACCTTACCATAACGATACGTATACTCGTCACAGAGAGCTACAAAATGGACATAATGCCAGTTGTAGTTGTTGTTGCTCTCGGCCGTCCAGATGGTACAAGGGTGATGCATATGAACTGCACGATACAGAACATCCTCACGACTGTCAGGAAGAGTCCATGCCTTTGACATGGTCTTGCCAGACTTTGATGGCACACGAGTCTGTACGCCGTCAAGCATACGATGAACTGTCGAAAGCATTTGAGCTGACTCGACAATCATCTTGACAACGTGCTTATCGCACTGCAATTGAGCGGCTACAACTGGATCACTATCAAGAACAAATAAATTCATAATAATACCTTAATACATCAAACACGAAATATTGTACACCGTTTTATATCTGAATTCCTGTGGTCTGCTTAATATACTGATTTGCTACCATCTGGCCAGTTTTCACAGCACCAACAATAGTAGTATCAGAGATCAATACGTTACTATCAGGTGCAGACACCAACCATGGCATCATACCGAATCCACCATTACCAGTCATGGCAATAGATCGTGGCTTAATAAGCTCAGTCACTCCACCTTCTTGCTTCACTCGTGCAATGATTTCCTCACCCGAGATAAGCTTAATTGTATAAACTTCATTCTGTTCCATTGTCTTCTACCTTATGCACGTATTTAAATTTCTGTTCTTCTGGCCAAGCTTTAAGATAGTCATTGTCCTCGTCAAACAAGCGAAGATACTCTGCATCATCGATAACACGAGTAGAAGTGATTGTCTCGTCAAGATGTAACTGACTAAACTCTTCAGCCTCTTTGAAAGTCACAGTATCTTTGGCATCATCTGCGCTTTCACATTCAATGACATATCGCATGCGAAACATGTCGATTGTCTCTACAAGATACTTAGGCATTATTTACCTCATTAAATGTGGTTTCACCATACTGTGTTGAATAGCCCCATTGTTTATCACAAACATTGCACGACACCAATCCAGAAGTTATATTACCATCAGGATTTGTGTTATTGCCATGCTTGTCATAAACCGGCGGATAGTACATACACGTAGTCATACCCATACCAAATTGAAAGCGACACTCGCCTTCACAATTAGGATTCGGATTCAAGGTCTATTCCTTTTACTTGTCTAACTCATCAAACTCAACGCTGCCAGGAACAGTATACCAGCTGATAACACGCTCAAAAGACTTAATCATCTTGCGAATCTGCTTGCGATCCTCTTTAGGATCTAGTGAAAACACCTTTGCATTACCGCGCTCATAGTCTTTCAACAAAGCTGAACGCGACTCAAAGAGTTGCTCAACAATAATGTTGTCAATAGTTTCCCAATCAAGTTCTACAGTAATCTTACTCATCAATATTCACCTTTCTATAACGATTAACAATTCCATCAGCTTCTTCAACCATGATCTCATCAAGGTTCTTGTTCTCAGCAAAGATACGTGGTTCGTGATCAGCAACAACACGGTGTGCTTCACGTAGTTTACGCATTACAGCGTTAGCAATACCAAACTTATTACGATTGGTATTCATTGCTTCCTCAACTGCTTCGGCACAAGCTCTATACAGTTCATCAGGAAGTTCCCATGAGTGGTCGTTGTACGAACCAGGTGTCATTGTACCAACGCGACGAAGGTATTCCTGGCCACCATCAACAGAGATGGCACCACATGTACAAGTCACAAAATCATGACGATGCTTAGAGACAATGAAGTCTCCACATCCATTACAACTTGCTGCGTTTTGAATAATCATGCTACTAACCTTTCGTGCACCTGGCGAATGTGCTTACACTTGCCATGGAAATTAAAACCCGTGCAATTGCAAACCCAGCCACGCTCTGTCATTGTAGTATGGTAGGTCTTACCTTGCGAATTAGTGTATGGCCAAGAGAACCCAACAAGATGATGGTCATCAAAATTGATGCCGGTCATTTTCAATGGTACCTTGAACGGGCTTACACCATAAAGATTTAATGTTTCAATCATAATTTAGTCTACCACCATTTGATAAAAATGTCAACTGAAAAATAGAGAAATTAAACAAAAAAATATGAATCCATATAAAACAAAACTAAAAACAAGCTTGGCGACCTTGAGCCCTACCCAAAAGAAGAGACCCAAGATCGCCAAGAACGGCAACAGCAAGAACAGGAGTATGTAACTCAACTGCGTCTCTTACCTGTTGCCGGGTCGGCCGCGTCAGACTTGGAAAGGACAACAAGTCCGCCTTTGTTATAGGCTTGGCCGACGATAAACTTACTACTTACCTCGAGCTTTTCACGCTCGAAAGCTGAGTTCTTTCCGTAGTGTACACCAATCTCGTTTTGAGAAGGATACTTTTTGCGGTGATCTGATACGTTGTAATCAGGCATCGGAGTACCGCGAAGTTTAGGCTTATAATTGCCTGCACGGTACTGTTTGTATTCTTCGAACGTTTTTGGCTTGACACCAATACGCTTACAAAACTTACAGTCTTCGAGCCAAGCCAAACCAATCTTGGTATGCTTGGACGCAGACATTTTAGACTTACGCTTACCGGTATGAGTGGTAGTGTAAGCAGGACCTAGAAGATGCATTGTCATAAGTAACCTCCAGATTTTGTTATACACTACCACTCAATTAATGTCAACAATTATCTTACGTTGATGATACCCTTAAAGTCATAAGGTACCACAACCGTATTCACCTTGCCGTTCTTCACGCCTTCAGCGATGTCTTGTAGAGCCATAGCAGCCATGTACTCGGTAGCACCCTTGTTGGCGTTCAGAGCGGCAATACGCTCAGCTTCCAACTTAGCAGTACGAACCTCTACCAGCTTTTGCTTCTCGGCGTTCTGTGCCTGAACCAGTTGGTTAGCCGATGCTACGATGTTGGCAGCAGGCTTGATCTGACGAACAAGAACCTGCGAGACTACGATCGAACCGTCAAGCTTCTCTGAAGCAAGTTGCGCAACGATTTCTTGACGAACAAGCTGTTCGATCTCTGCACGATTGTCAGCCATCTTCAAGGACTCGTACTTACGAGCAACTTTGTAAGCAGCATTACGACCAAGCTGACGAATGTAGTTGTACATCAACAGTGTGTCACCTTCTTCAGTCTCAGCATGAAAGCCACGGTTCTTCTCAATGTAAAGTTCTGCAACAGAACCAGGATTAATCGAGTAGATCACAGCCATATCAAAGTCTGCGACTGTCGAGTTATCCGAAGCCAACGGAGTCAGATCAACAACATCAACAGAGACGTCCTTGGTAGGGAAGGTCATAACATCGCCAAACAGTGTCTGGTTGATTGATCCTGGCATCAACTCTGTGGTTTCAATGGTCTTGTCGATAGCACGACGAACACCTACTTCACCAGTTTCAATACGAGTACACGCAGCAGTCGTTGCCATAAGACCAGCGAGCACAGCAATTTTAGCAATACGATTCATTCTATACATTCCTTTTCAATTAAAACAAAAATACGATAGCCATAGCAACAGCAGTAGTGACTGTCGCAATTGCTAACGAGTAACCAGCTAACGCAACAAATTGCATTCGTTCTTTTCCGGTTAGCCTGCGGAAAATATCGATGCTTGTATATAATACTATAAACAACGCAACAAAAGCAACAATTATTTTACTCATAACAACTCCTTAACCTGGACCACTTCCATTACCCCATGCTTTTGCGGGACTTTCATATACTGAATCGTCCCAACGATCTTGAATTCTTTCTTCTACCTCATCAAAATGAAGAGGCGTGTAATCAGTTTGCTCGACACATACACAAAGGTAGCGAGGATCTGGCTTATAAACAATATCCTCGTCGATAACTTGCCAACTCATAACCTGGTTTGCATGTAGATGGCCATGTACGTTGACACGGAATCGTTCTGTCACGCAGTCAGGATGCAGAGGGATATGGCTCAGGATGAACTTATCCACGAACACACGAACACCGTGAAGCTGTTGAAAACCAACCTCACGATACTCTTCGTCCTTGAAGATATCATGGTTGCCACGAACAAGGATCTTACGACCGTTCATCCGCTTCACCAGTTCAAGATACTTCTTGTTGATAACAACATCACCGAGAAAGTAGACAGTGTCTTGCTCCTTGACCTTCGCGTTGTGACGCTCGATCATAGTCTCGTTCATTTCCTCGTTAGAGGAGAACGGACGGAGAGGACTACCATCCTCCAACTTGAACTTTTCCCATGAGTTCTGATGACCAAGGTGATGGTCAGAGATTACGAAACGATTTACAAACTTTGTCATATTCTCACCCTACACTAAATATTATATTATGTACACAGTTATTTTCACACAAACGTAATTTTATCGAAACCTTCTGACATGAGAGGAATCTCATAGCTATCAATCATCTTATCAAGAACTTCCTGAGGAATGGTCTTGCCACGTCGCGAGTTCAGGCGACGCTTCCACTCTTCCTTTGAAAGAGCTTCCGAACCAACCTCAGGAAACACAATAGCCTCAATCTCATAACGATGCAATGCCAGTGCCAGTTTCTGAATGAACTTAGCACGAGATTTCGCAGTCAGATTGGTGCGGTCGATAATAAAATCATTTCCACGCATCAGACATGTAGTAATTTGCCTCCACATTACCTGTTCGGCAAACTGAATCAGTCCCTTGAATCCTTCATCATATGTCATACCGTAACTGCTAGCTACTTGTTCAATTATTCTATCAGTTGACGCCACAGTTGGCGGATATTCACCGTACTTGTTGCGGTGCCAAGTTGATTTACCAGATGCAGGAACACCAACTAACATTATACACTTAGGCATTGTAAATCACTCCTTTAAACCAAGCATCACGAATCGCTTCGTACTTCACAGTCTTGGTCAGGTTGTTACGAATCGTGTTACGAACATCATCCCAATATTTGTCGTGGTTGAGTTCATCAAAGTTCTTGAAGATCAATGCTCGCATATACTGATCATACCTTTCAGCACGCTCTAGAGCAAAGGTCTTACGATCGATGTTTTCTTCACGCAGATATCTAAGATCATTATCCAACATAAAGACTACATCAGCAACCGCAAGATTAAATTGGATCTCAAAATGAGTCAGGTGAAGTCGATCTTCCTGAGGCAAGTGAGCTTTCACATCATCGAGCTTATCGTCGAGGATCAACTCAACGATGTTACGATCTTGAAGGATCTTTTCCTTGGCCTTGTGAATCTGAACATACCAGTCGCACTTCAGCTTCAGCATGTGTCCATCGGAGAAACGAACAACAAAGCCTTCACGATCTTCTAGAAGACGAACGTATTCAATGAAAGACTTCATATCGGACTGTGGTTCAAATTGACGAACCGTAGGAATGAAATACAGATCAGCTGTGTTCATCACAAGGTCCAAAGACATATAACGACCGGTAGTCAGATCACGTATAGCAGTCAGGATTAACTGATCTTCCTTGTAGTCAAGGACTATACGCTGCTTACGCGAGCACCACTCGAAGATAGGAGTATACCCACGTCTGATTATGAAACGTGCAAACTGACTATAGTTTTCGTTAAGCAGGACGAAGTCCTCGACAGGCTCTGCCACCTCAGTAGCACCCATCTTCGTACCCCAGATTAGTTGATCGTCCACAACAAATGGAGCGATCATTGAACCATCAAGCTTCTCAAGGATAGCATGAGACTGCGACAAATCGACTACATGGTCCTGAGTCTCTTCACGTTCATTGACGTTGAAGAACTTGTGGAACGGACGACGAATGATGTCACCAGTAGCTGTGTCAAAGATGATACCACGGCATTCACGACGAATGTTACAGTCGAACGTATCAGCCATCATCACGTTATAGTTGATGACAGTATAGCCTTCCTTGACAGCCACGACAAATTCATCGCGGCCTTCAATTGCAGGCAGCACATCAGAGATGTTTCGGATAGTAGGAAATTCGTAGTTCATGATAACCTCAAAAAGATCAGACGGCGACGGACCAGGACACCTAGCAATTCAGCAATATACGAAATCCCACTCGGGATCCATCGCCATCTGATAGTTTAGTCTATACTATATTTGGAAAAATGTCAACAATTAAATTTGTTTTCCATCAAGGATGAAGTAACCACGACCAAGTTCATCACGATCGAAAACCAGGATCTCATCGTTCATGAGAATCTGCAGAGGAGCTTCACCTTGAGCGTTGTAAGCACCACCGAGGCGAGCAAAATATTCTTCGACGGTGTAGTGCTTGATCAGAGTCTTGATGAACTTAGCTTTGGTAACTGGACCACGATGCTTGAACCGAGCAACGAACTTACGTTCCGTACCAGTGTTATAGTGGAGGTATCCACCGTTGCCAGATTCGAAGTTGGTTTTAGCAAATGCAGTCATAATCAGTTCCTTTGTTCATTCCTTATATTATTAGTATAGTATATTTTGATAAAAATGTCAACTAAAAAATGCATCGTTGCTAATTAATTCAAAATCTTTTTTGCTTATGTTGCCACGTTCAATTTCGTATTCAAGGCGATTTTGCTTTCTCGTCGTGCCATCCAGTTCTTCGATAATGATATCATATTCACTGGCTCTTTTCAACCAAGCTCGACGATCTTCTCTTTTCCTCCAGGCAGCACGAAGCGATTCAAATTTACCAAATTTGGCAATTTGATCTTTCAGTTTAATTTGTTCTGATGTGTCTTCTGTAAACCAGATATGAGTTTCTAAATTGAAAAACAATTCATCTAAGATTTTTATTTTTTCCAACCGATTCATTAAAATTCTCCTTGCTAGAGAACCTTTATATCATGTTTTGAATATATTGTAAACAAAAAAAGAGGGGAGCCTCTCGACTCCCCTCCAAATGCGTGTAGCAGGAGGAACCCCACCTGTAATCCTGCCTATTCCAGTCGTCAATTAAGACACTTGCCTCTTTTACGGATGAAACCGCAAATCCACGCACCACATAGTGTACATATATTTATACGAGAAAAGTTGATTCGTTAAAAGAAAATTTGGTTTTAGCTAAAAAAAATGATGGCGTGAATCCATCAAATCCACCACCAAAATTGAGGTGACGAACCATCTCCTTAGCCTTACGCATTCCTAGTCCCGAGAGTACAATCTGATCGGTTTTGGTTTCAAGGATATCACCACCTTGTTCAACATAGCCACCACCAATATCAATCAGCTGCTTGTCATTTACAATCTTATAGTTAACCATCATTTGAATCCTTGAAATTTGTTTTTGTTGAACTTATTAACTGGCTTTGATTCTTCATTGAGTCTACTACCAGAACTCGACTTATCAAATACAGGAACATCGTCGTCCTGCATGAGATCTTCTTGAGCAGAGGCTTCTACATTATAGAGTCTCATCTTTGAATAGTCAACACCAATCACGAATCGTTTATGAACAGCAGGATCGCCATAACGATTCTTGAGCTGCTTGACCATGATTTGATCGAGTTGACGAAGTTCTTCACTGGTCACAAGAGCAAACATAAAGTCAGCCGTTGCTGGTAGACCAAACGATTCAGAAGTATCTTCCAATCCAACATCGGAGTTACTATAGCCAGAACGAGTTGTCTGAGTAGCCGAGACAATTGGAACATTGAACTCAACAGCCAGACCACGAAGCTCTTCAGCAATTGCTTTGATGTAGGTGTAGGAGTTTACATTCGATCCTGCCTTGATACGAGAAGAAGCACAGATGTTTAGATAATCGATATAGATAATATCTGGAACAAAGTCTTTCTTCAAATTCAGTTCATTCAGTAGATGCCTGAAGTTAGCCGAACCAGCAGTTGCAGTTGGATACTCCTTCACAATCAACTTGCCCTTGGCACGATCACGAACACGACCAATCAACTTATAGTAGATTGCTTGTGGAAGCTCCTTCAATTCGTCGAGCGTTACACCGAGTAGATTTGCATCCACACGTTCAGCAATTCTTTCTTCAGCCATTTCCATGGTGATATAAAGAACGTTCTGGCCAGACAAAAGATTTTGAGCTGCGCCGTGACACATGAATAGAGACTTACCAACACCAGTGCCAGCAAGAGCAATATTCAGTGTCTTACGTGGTAGGCCACCCTGAGTAATCTTGTTAAAGAAGTCAAGATCAAAAGGAATACGAACTTCCTTGCGATGATAGAACTCATAACGAGCATCGGCATCATCAAGGAAGTCGTGACCAATCGAGTTGTCGAATGAAACACCAAGAGCGTCCTGCAAAATCTTAGGAATAGCACCAACACTGATGCTATCCTTTTTGTTATCATCTACAATCTGAATCGATTGCATCAGAGCATTATATAGAGCTTTGTCTTTACAGAACTTCTCGGTGGAGTCAACAAGCCAATTCATATCCTTCTCTTCAGACTTGTCAAGAGTTGACACGAGATCTTTGGCTCGCTTGAACTGTTCTTCAGTCAAGCCAGTTTTCTCGTTCAAATCAATGTCAAGCGCAGTCTTAGTCGGAAACGAGTTGTACTTGTTCACATAGTCAGTGATCAGGTCGAACACTGTACGATCAACCTGGTCACTGAAATAGTCTGACTGTAAGAATGGAATTACCTTGCGTGCATACTCCTCATTGTTAATCAAATTGCCGAAGATAACATTCTCAATTTTCATTCGCCTTCCAGCTCCTCATAAACGGATTCAACTTCATCTTCCTGCATGATACTACCGGAAGCTACACGATACCTATTCTCAATGAATTCATTGAACTTCGGGCATTGTAGAATTGGATGCCAGAAGCTAAAGCTATAAGTATCATTCATACGATAAGACTTATCAAGGATCTCACCGGTTTCCATGTCAACACGCTGGAACCAACCAACCTTTGGCTTGATTACGTGGCCAGACTCAAGAGCCATGTCCATCAAACCAGACCACTTGGAGATACCTTCATCCCAAGAGACTTCGATTGGAATCTTGCTCTTTTCTTTGACGAAGCGAGACTTCTCGACGTTGATGATGAAGTTATAACCTACAACATCCTTGCCATCCTTCTCTTGCTGACGACCAAGAATGAAGATGTTATCAGCTGAGTAATAGATACCAGTACCACCAGATACAACTGGCTTCGAGAACATTTCCTGAGTCATGTAAGTATGGTTTACTACAACCATCGGAATATCCTTGATGGTCAAGTGAGGAGTTACCATACGGAACAGAGACTTGAGCTGCTTAGCACGAGTCATGTCAGCTGCTGAGTTTTGCTTCAGAGCATCATCAACTTCTTTCTTTGAAGCCAAGTTACCAACCGAGTCGATGATAATCATAACATGTTCACCACGACCAATCTGTTCAAGTTGGCTCATGATGTCGAACTTCAATTGCTCGATATCAGTGATGGGAGTATGAAGCACTCGGCTTGTGTCAATCTTGAACGAATCAAAGTAGGACTGAGGAGTACCAAACTCGGAGTCATAAAACATTAGCACGGCGTCAGAATACTTATCCATGTAAGCCTTGGCCATCAACAGACTGAAAGAAGTCTTAAAGTGCTTTGATGGGCCAGCCCAAATGGTAAGACCTGGCGCAAATCCACCATTGATCTTGCCGGACAACGCGATGTTGATTGCAGGAACCGTGGTGGAGATTGTGTCCTTCTCATTGAAGAACTTTGAGTCTGCAAGAATATCAGTATCTTTGATTGTAGAATTCTTACGCAGTTTATTAAGTAAATCAGACATATTATCTCCTTGTTCGTAGTATTACAGTATATTCGGTATATGAAATAATGTCAACCAATAAGAGACTGAAGTTTCTTTTTAAATGCTTCAATCTTTTCTTTACGGTTGGGCCAATGGATATAAGCATTCTTTTCTGCATCCTTGGCAAGGTTGTTTAATAGAGGAAGAACAAGTTTGTACATGGCTTCTGCCTTGGCTTGACTTTCTTCTACGGTGAGTTGAGCTTGTGTGAAGATATCCTCGCTTACGGATGTAAACCCGAAATCGAAATCTTCGTCTAAATCTATATTAGCCATTGATAACTCCTATTGTCCAGTTTTCAGCGCAATCTTCAGCGTATCGTAATGTTTTGTCTTTCAAAACTCTGGTCTCAGTGTGCTGATCATTTTCAAAAAACTTGACATAAAAATAATCATCATAGATTTGCTTATGCACCTCGGCTCTGCGATTTGCATATTGTCCATTACCATTGTATTCTGTTACCATCATGAGAACCAATCCTCTAGAGTTGCGCGTTTTTCCGTTTGCCAGCCAATTGTCTTGATGATTGATTCGATTGGACTGAGATAGCCTTTCTCGAACTGGACATCGTAGTCAACATACTGATGCATATTAAATTCTTGTGGAAGACCATTCGAGCAAGAGATCACGTGTTCTCTTGTCGGATTCGGATTTTTGAGATACACGAACTTGATCTTCTCGCCGCTGGCAATCGTTTGATATTTATTTTGAAGCTTTAGCTTCTCGATCATCTGATTGAAAACAACAGAGCCACGAACGTGAATAGGAGTACCAGACTCGAAGCGACCAAAGCGATACCACTTTTCAATGTCCTTCACTCCACGAGTGAATGCCACATCCTCAAAGCTCAGCGTACGGAACTTTGTACGGAAGTCTGAGATATACTTTTGAAGATCTTCTTCAGATCCGTTCATGATAATCTCGAGCGACTTCTTAATGCTATCACGGCAAGCAGTTGGAGTGGAAGAACGAACTGCTTCAATGCCCATCATCTTGAGCTTTGGCTTGTCGTACTGAACACCTTCAGAGTTCCAGACATTCAGGATGTACATCTTCTTAGCTTTCCAGATGCCCTTGTTCGCGATGTTTTCTCGCTTCATCTGCATCTTTTGAGCATAAGCATTCATGCTGTCAGCCAGTTCCTGATAAGACTTATCGATGAATGGCTCAATACGCTTCTTACAAGCAGTGTCAAGGAATTCCACAATCTTCATATCATCAGCACCATCTGGGAAGACGTGCTTCACCAGACCTTCGAGTGTGATATAGATTGAGTCAGTATCAGATGCAATGACATAGTCTTTGTTCTTGGTACCGAGCAAATCGTTCAGATAGAAATTAATCTTCTTCTCAATCCAGCGAATGCTGAGCTGGCCAGACATGGTGATGGCTTCAGCATTGTTCACATCAAACCAACGGAACCACTTGTTACCAAGAGCACCATAAGCTGAGTTGAGCTGAATCTTCTTGGCCATCTGCATGTTATCAAGTCGAGCAATCTCCTTGACAAGCTTAGGGTCCTTGGTCTTTTCGTATTCCTTCTTGACCTCGATCATTTCCTTCTTGTACTTGGTGCGATCGTTGTACATGCGATCCATGAGGCTAGGAAGGAAGCCACGCTTTTCTTTGGTGTAAACACAAAGGTTGGCGGCGATTGTACAGTTCGAGTTTTTCATATCATTCTCGTACTTACTCACGCCGCCAACAAGTAGGTCGTCGATTGTCATCTTATCGCCCAGACGAGTTACAAGCGTCTCCGGAGAGATGTTGTATTGCATAATAAGATGAGGGTAAAGGGAGTTCAAATCGAACGACACAACCCATTTACTCATGCCAAGCTTTGGATCTTTAACATAGCCACCAACGAATGGTCTATCATTCTTGTTCTTGTTGTTTTGATAAACAACTGTTTTGCGATCCAAGAGATAGTTATGAGTAATAATATCCCACTGCTTCACCGAAGCCAAGCAGTCTTCATAGTTTACCTTGGCATCATAGGCCATGGCATAGACAAGCTCGATGAGCTTCAGTTTGTCTTCAAGCTTTTCAACGAGTTCAACGTCGTGGATGTTGTACTCAATATACTTTTGGAAGTTCTTGAAGCGAAGATCATCGAGGTTATCGTATTCAGAATAATCGAGCTTTTGTTCACCGAGTTCTACCTGAGCAATATAGTCGAGTCGATAAGACTCTTGCTCAGTGTAGGTGAACTTCTTGTAAAGATGTATGTAGTCCAGTACGGCAATGCCTACTGGTGTATAGGCCACATTGGTTCGTCCTCGAATTTCGACTTTGTATTCACGTAGGATTTCCCAAGGGGAAAGACGACGAGCCTGATCTTCTCCGAGAAGCTTTCGTATCCGGTTGACAAGGTACGGAATGTCGAAGAACTCGATGTTCCAGCCCGTGACCACGTCAGGTGAATAGAGCGATCCGTTCCAGACTTCAAGGAAGGCGAGAAGGAGAGCAGATTCGTCTGCGCATTTGTAATATTGAACATTAGGTAAGTGCTCCTTATAATCACCGCAGCCAAACACTGTTTTCTTACCATTGCGGCCGATGGTAATAGCTGTAATTTCATTCTCTGCAAGTTCGATATCAGGGAAACCATTTTCAATACTGGTCTCGATATCGATCGAACAGACGGAAACGAGACTCGGATCGTACCGAATCTCGCCAGGATAGTTATCATAAATATACATGTAAGGCCAGTCGGTGAGACCAAAGATCTCCATGCCGCTGACATCTTCATATGTTTGTAGGAATTCACGAGCATCGCGCATGGAATCGAAGTCCATACGGCCAACGTACTCGTCACGCAGATTACGATATTCGGTCTGAGTTTGAGATGGGATAAATAGGTACGGCTTATACTTTGTGGCGAACTTTACGGGCTTACCGTTATTGAGTCCACGAACAAGGATCTGATTACCGTGTCTGGTGATGTTTGTATAAAATTTCATGTTACCTCGCCACTACACATATTTTAGTTATATCACCAATTGCAAATAATGTACACATGTAAAAGGAAAAAAAATGAAGTTGACTGAAAACTTTTCTCTCGCTGAGATGATCGTCTCTCCTACAGCTAAAAGACTTGGCCTAAGCAATACTCCTACAGCAGAGCATATTGAAAACATGCGCTACTGTTGTGAAAAGATCCTCGAACCAGTTCGTGCTCACTTTGGCAAACCGGTTCAAATCAACTCGTCTTATCGTGCACCGCTGGTGAATAAAGCGGTTGGCGGATCAAAGACATCACAACACGTCAATGGCCAAGCTATCGACTTTGAAGTTCCTGGCGTAGACAACAAGAAGGTTGCCGACTGGGTTGCTGATAACCTTGAGTTTGACCAAGTCATTCTTGAGTTCTATACAGCAGGTGACAAGAACTCTGGTTGGGTCCATGCTTCGATTAAGAAGGAAGGTGGCAACCGTAAACTACGTATGATCGCCTCAAAATCAAAAGCAGGTGGAACAGTATATACTACTGTGAAGGACTTCGATCCTTCAACAACTCGTGCTGCAGGAGCTCCTCAGGTAGCAAGTCCAGCAGCTCCAGCATCATCGGCTCCAAAGGCAGCTGCAGCTGTAGCGGGTCTTGGTGCATTAGCGGCTCTCCAATCTAAGTGCGGCATTACAGCTGATGGCAAGTGGGGACCTGGTACTTATAAGGCTGCAAGAGACTTCTTTAAGCTAACTAACAATCAGGCTGCTCACTTCTTCGGTCAGTGTGCTCATGAGTCAGGTGGCTTCAAGGTATTCCAAGAGAACCTGAACTACTCAGACAAGGGCCTCAACGGAATCTTTAAGAAGTACTTCCCAACAATTGCATCAACTGCAGGTTATGCTCGTAAGCCAGAAAAGATTGCCAATAAGGTTTATGCAAGCCGTATGGGTAATGGTCCAGAGTCGTCAGGCGATGGTTGGAAGTTCCGCGGTCGTGGTCCTATCCAGCTAACAGGTAAGTCGAACTATACTACGTTTGCAGCTGACATCGGTCGTCCAGATGTTCTGACAAATCCAGATCTAGTTACGACTGAGCTTGCATTTGAATCAGCACTATGGTTCTTCCGTAAGAACAACCTATTTGCGATTGCAGATAAGGGCGTGACTGATGCTGTAATCACTCAGATTACTAAGCGCGTAAATGGTGGAACACACGGTCTTGATGATCGTCTTAAGAAAACCAAGCAATACGCTACTTGGGGTTAATATAAAAGGGGGAGGCCAAAAACCTCCCCCTTCTTTTTTTACTTAGTTTTACCTTCTGCCAAGAATTCGGCAGCCTGTGAGGGATATTCTTCCTCGGTATTAATCTCTACCTTCTTCGGCTTCTTATGCTCAGGAATAATAGCTTCCAGAGCAATCTTCAGAATACCATTGAGAAGTGTTGCACCACGAATCTCTACATTATCTGCGAGACTAAACGTGCGTGTAAATGGTCGCATAGCTAGCCCGTGATGAAGCATCTGAGGCCATGTCCATTCGCCATTTGAATCTTGTTCTGAGGGTTCACCAGATGTGGTATTACCCTTGATGATTAACTTATCATCAGCAATCTCAATTTCAAGATCTTGCTTTGCAAAACCGGCTACCGCGAGTTCGATGGTGTATCGATTCTCGTCAATCTTCTTTAGATTATATGGCGGGTATTTGACACAAGATGCGGCTTGATTTTGAGCTTCGGTTAGCCTTTTAGCAATGTCATCGAATCCAACAAAGAAACTGTCGAGATTCTTAAATGCACGAGCGTCGTAAAAGCTTTTCATATATTTTCTCCTATTAAGCGAGTTTAATTATGTCACCCATTAGGCGTGACAGGTTTATTTATCAAATACAGTTGAACTTCAGCTTCAAGAAACATCTGTTTTGTAATTTCCCAGTTCAAATGTGGACGATCTTCTGTAGGTTCATAGGATACCACCTTTTTGATTCCTTTTTGAATGATCGATTTAGCACACTCATTACATGGAAGCAAAGGACTATAAAGAGTACAACCTTCGACAGAGAGTGGTGCATTATCAAGTGCGTTACGCTCAGCATGAGCTACAAAAAGATACTTGGTTTCCTTGTCTTGGTAACGAGCTGGAATATCCTTAATGCCTCGAGGAAAACCATTGAAGCCGAGAGACACTACTCGGTTTTGCTTATCAACAATCACACAACCAACTTGTGTTGATGGATCTTTTGACCATGTAGCTACATGCTCAGCTAGTTCCATGAATCGATCAGACCACTTGCTCACTTCTTTTTTCCTGCATTTAGAATGCGTTCGCGTAAACTTGACGAACTATAATCATGCTTTCGCGAAAGATAATGAATAGGAATATCCAAACCATATCCAGTGTAATTGGTGCGACCAAAATAGTCATCACCAAGGAATCGAACATCCCAATCATAACCAGTTAGCAGGTTTAGTAGATCTGCTTCTGTATCATATGGAATTATCTGATCAACATACTTACATGCATTCACTTGAACATACCGTTCAAACAAATTCTGAACAGGTTTGTTCTTTTCAGGTCGGTCAAGAGTAGGATCAGACTGCAGTGCTATGACCAGTCTATCACAATTCTCTTTTGCTTCACACAGTGCCAAAACATGACCTGAATGAAACAGATCAAAACAACTTGCTATAATACCTACACGTTCAGACATTCTAGAATCACTCCAACAATAGTAAACACAGCCAATAAAGCAAATAGGCTCAGACAGCCGCTGGCTGTAAGATCTTTCCACATCTCACGTTGACGAGGATGATTAGTCATACTCTACTCCAGGATCTTTCTTACGGCCCATATAATGATCGTCAGACACGCAAACAATTTTCGTAATCAAGTTCTTCTTTGGCGAACGAACACTGTCCATAGCTATATAGCAAGTTGCTTCGTCCTTATAAGCAATCTCACGTTTGCTCACGAACTCACCATCAGGTGTCAAGAAGAATGCAATCAGCCAGAACTTCATAGATCAAGATTCCGTTCTGCGCGATAGTCCTCATCGCTCATACAATCAAACTGTGCCTGGAGTTTACTGTTGATGATAGTACGAGTGACCTCACCTGCAAATACAGCGCACTGTTCCTGACTACCAGTCTCGTAAATGTCCTTGGCAATGAACTCGCCTTCGGCTGTGAACAAATGTACAATCAACCAGAAACTCATATTACTTTACCTCTACCTTTACGAGGTTAGCAGGAGCAACGCAGTAGAAACCTGCATCAGTATCGACCTTAATCAGGCCGCCATTATAGCAAGCCTTCGTAGTTGCCTCAGCAAGCGCTCTGTTTTCATTATCATTTTTAATCAACGTGATCATGAGAAGCGAAAACAAAATACAAATTGTAGTCATAAACCCAGCAAAGCTAAACACGGCATTAAAAATATTTTCAACAATCTTCATAACAAATTCCTTTTAATTAACGATTCATCCACTTTGCATAAAGGCCGACTTCGCGACCGTATGCTTCTATCTCCCAAGGAGCATCGAAGTATGCATCTTCTTTGCCCTTTGGTTTCCAGATTTCACCCATCCACTTGCTGTAGATTTTGAGGCCGCCACGAGCAGCAACCGCATGACCGGTCTGAAGTTCGTTCTTGGCGTGCTGTTTGACATGGACCATCTCATGGCCGAGAGTCTTAATCATGTCTTTGATGTCTTGGCTTTTGAGGCCAATGGTGAACCACCGAGGATTCTTAAAACCATCTTCATCGACGCATTCACCTTCAACGTCGAGGTTGTTGTAAACTTCAATATCAAGAGTGATGTTGCGGACCATGCGAGGGTCCATCAACTGGCTGGCAAAAAACTCTGCCGCTTCCTTGAGGAGAGCCTTCTCTTTACGCTTGCCAATCATTCCGGTAATTGTGATGTTCATAACGTTCCTTTCCATTATGTACACTCTATCATATAATCAATATAATGTACATAGGAAAGTGCAAATTATTTTGTGGTTGCGCGATAAATTCCATCAAAATTTTGTACGTTCGCTTCGAGCATGTTGGCACAGCGTTCGATCATCATATCATAATATGCAACCAGTTGGCCATCCCATGCCTCTGTCTTACGTTGCTGAGCCTGGTTCATGGCTTTAATCCAATCTCCCTTACGGTATAGCTCAAGGAAGGTTTCATGCATGATCTGAGAATACGTATCAAAGTGCTCCACAATCGTATAGATTTTTACCGGCTCAGTCTTGCCCTTTACGGCAATGAGATCGAGCTCTATGATTTGATATACATCCCTAACCGCGTCCGCCGTGTTAGGCCCGACGACGAGTTTGACGCCATAAGGCTTGGACTGACCTTCGAGACGAGCAGCCAGATTAACCCCGTCACCCAAGCAAGTATAATCAAAGCGCTGATCGCTACCCATATTGCCAACCACCACAGTGGCAGTGTTAATACCAAGACCCATACCGAAAGCTGGTATGCCTTCTTTTTCAATTTCTGCATTAAACGTCTCCAGATCTTTTAACATATCCATCGCTGTACGTACAGCATTCTTGGCATGGTCTGGATCGTCGAGTGGTGCGTTCCAAAATGCCATCTGAGCATCACCAATGTACTTGTCAATTGTACCTTCATTGTCGATGATGCGTTTCGTCATCGCAGTCATATAGCGATTCATGATCTTTGTCAGACCCTGAACGTCTTCACCATAGTGCTCTGAAATTGTAGTGAATCCACGGACGTCAGTAAACATGATCGAGAGTTCTCTTGATTCGCCACCAAGCTTGAGTAGTTCTGGATTCTTTTGTAGCTTCTCAACCATAGCAGGTGATAGGTATGTACCAAACTGCTTCTTGATTTGCTGCTTCTGTAGAAACTCTGAGATGAACTTGACGGTGTACACATGCATATAGATGATGGCAATGGCCAGGATGTTAAACGTAACATCAAGCAAGACACCTTGGCTTGCAAACAAGTACACAGGAAGATATGCATAACCACCAAGTAGAACTGCGATATATATTAATGAGAAACGCAGACGTGATACTACAATGAGTGCAATTGCTAGGAATATGAAAGATGCAAGATCAACTAAACCGGTCCAGTTTGGAATTGAAACAGAATCCCCTTTCAGGAGAGTTTCAAGAATACTCGCTTGCATCTCATGAGGAAACACTGCCCCAGCCGGCGTGGCTACAGGATTACTTAATCCAGCTGCAGTTGCTCCAACGATCACGATTTTACCTGTCAGATCAGGAACACTCTTGTCACCAATTTCGAATGACTGAAATTTGTAGTTTGGATTTATAAAAACACGACCGTACTCGTCAGTCTTAATTGTTTCAAAAGAAGGAATTCGTAATGCCTCAACGCCCGTTTGATTTACCTTTGCCTGATACGAAGGATCTCCGGCAGCAACTCTTAACATTTCTAGAGCAAACGCAGGATAGTATTCGCCAGCTGAAGTGGCAAGAAGAGGAACTCGTCGAACAACTCCGTCCGATTCAGGAAGGGTTGATGTCACTCCGACACCAGCAGCAGACTGCTGAAGCAATGCTATATTCGATAGGACGCACGGATATGACGGAAGAAAGTCAGTCGCTTGACCGTCTCCAATCACCGCAACGCCTGTCCGACGAACATCGGGACTGGATGGTCGACCGCAATCCGCCGACACAGTCTGACTAAGAACTACTGGATATTTGTTTAAAGCGTTCGCAAGAACACTATCAGTACCCAAGCGATCAGGCTCAGGCATAAGTATAGTGCTACCAACAATGCCAGCCCCTCCGCCATATATGTCGCTAATGATTTTAGCATGGACTTCCCTCGGGAAAGGCCACTGTCCGTATTTTTCAATTGCTTTCTCCCCAATATTGGCAACCACAATCTGTTCTGACTGAACAGATGTATCCATCATCAGATAATCGTAGAACTTTAGACGTGATGATTCAACCAGGAATGGATCAGCAAACTTCACATAAAGCAAAATGGCAAAAGTCAGCAAAGCTAACCACGGTGAGATAAGAAATTTAATCGCCTTGCTTGACATTGATAATAGTTCCTCCGGCAGGATCGTTGATTTCCACTAGGAATGATTTTCCATTACTATCTATATATAGAGTTTTGTTCTCATCCTTTTTAAAACGAACATCAACAGTTGTGCTGAGTGTTCGAACAAGACGAATGCTATCGCCTGAAAGAATAGTTGTGATTTGAGTTACGCTGTCAAGACCATATGTAGTACCACATAGCTTTGTACCTTCTCTGGTTACGCAATCGCCTCCGGCAAGACTATCATCAAGGAAGTCTTCGCCAAGGAAGTTAGCATCGATTGCATTAATGTCAAGATCTGAACTGGCCAACTGATCTTCTTTCAGATCGTCTTTTGCCAGGAAGTCTACATCTAGTTCAGATAGGTCTAGAATGTTTGATCTGGTTTCTCCAGTATCTTCACCTGTATCAACCTCTTCGGCTGGAGATACAATCAACATGTTATCAATCTGATCCAAAGTCAGATTTAGAATTACAGGTCGAGTTGGTCTACTGTCGGCTGTTGATACGATTGTGGCCTGAAAAGCTTTCGTAAGAATAACAAACCCAGCACCATTTGATACAGTAATCTCTCCGACAGATCCATCTGGTTCTGGTAATAGAATAACCAGACTCTTACCGAAGTCATCTACGGTTGCTGCAAAGTCTGTACCACGAACAGCAATTGTGGCTGATGGTGTACGTAGGTTGATGTTGCCTTTGTTCATCTTACCAGACTGGCCGGTAGCAAATCTTGCAGTGCCTGAGGCAAACTTGAGAGCCATTCTTGAAGTGGATGGCTTACCACTATAGACAAAGTCGTCAATCACCAGTTTCGAGTGTTCAGTAACCTTCACGGTAGAGTCGTCCACAAAAGTGATTTCGACTCTACCGTTTCCAGTCTGTACTCTATCCAACTTGGCAATAGGTAACTGAGGTCGTGTAGGAACCTTTGTGGCTTTCTTCACAACCTCACTCGTTCCACGAGCTTGAGTTACCTTACCAATATTAGCAAGGGCCGCCGGCGTTGCACTGATTGATAACA
>Ga0315909_10000473_pt1 | contig 53782 bp, 53 predicted proteins | sample LakEriMetagenome_11_FD_203527 | JGI IMG/M metagenome (GOLD analysis project Ga0315909, IMG submission 203527) | Freshwater fungal communities from buoy surface, Lake Erie, Ohio, United States - Buoy 2 MA125 | ecosystem: Environmental > Aquatic > Freshwater > Lake | place: USA: Lake Erie, Ohio... | reverse complement strand
CATTACAACACTGTAAGGCCGCACAGCTCGCTTGGCTATCGCCCACCCGCACCAGAAGCCGTTCCTTGGCCAGTGCCGTCCTCCGGTTCCGCTTCGCTCCACCTGCGACCAGCACTGGCCAAGGAGGTGATCATGCACTAACAATCAACACGGACCACTCAATGGGGGCCGGTCACAAGTGAAACGCGCACCCCATTCCTGCATCAGCGGCTCATATTCTGATGACGAACGCGGGCTTTGATGCACCATTAGCAGCGGCGGGCCTTTGCCCGCACGGCGGTAATGGACTCGGCGCCCATTGATTGAAAGATAGTGGCGTGTAATCTTCATATTCACAAGGTTGTCCGGACAAATTCTACTAGACTTTTCGTTAGCGAGTGGTCAAGGAGTATGCAAGCAGGAGTGACGTCTAGCATGAGTATGATAGGAACGAAAATGATCAGCGATGGTAAAACGGCAAAGCAGCTGTTTGAAGAGTTGATGGCCAATCCTGCGCGCAAGAAATTTGGCTTTGGCGAGAAGCTCGCCATTTTGAACGTCGATTTTCAGCAGGCCTATACGCGAGTCGATATGTTCAAGACCGCCTATGAAACCGATCCGCGGCAGATAGAATATGTGAACGCCATCTCACGGCTCGCCCGTGAAAAGGGAATGTCGGTGGTCTGGAGCAAGGTTGGCTATATGGACAATGCCGATGATGCCGGTGTCTGGGGCACGCGGACCGACACTGAGGACAGTTTGCAGAATATCAAATATGGCTCCGACCGGCACAAATTCGATCCGCGCTGCGATATTCATGCGAGTGATCTGCAATATACGAAGCGGATGCCGAGCATGTTTTTTGAAACACCGCTGGCGAGCTTTCTGACCTGGCACCGCGTTGACACGGTGGTTGTGACGGGAGGCTCGACCTCCGGCTGCGTTCGCGCGACCGCTGTCGATGCGCTTTCTCACGGCTATCGCACCATCGTCCCTATAGAAACCTGTGCAGACAAGCATGAAAGCTATCACTTCGCCAATCTGACCGACCTGCAGATCAAATATGCCGATGTCGAACCAGTTCAGACCGTCATCGACTGGTTGGAGGCGCGTTGATGCTCGAGGGGGCGAAGGATCCTGGGCTTTACGACTATGCGCCTTATCGCGGGCGCAAGAAGATCGTATGGCCCGAGGGCAAGACCTGCGCTGTTTGGGTTGCCCCTAATCTGGAATATTATGAGATAGACCCGCCGGTCCATCCCAAGCGCAAGCCGTGGGCAAAGCCGCATCCCGATGTGGTCGGCTACAGCCACCGTGATCACAGCAACCGCGTTTCGCATTGGCGCATGGCCGAGGTGATGAGCAGGCATGGCTTTCCGGGTTCGGTTTCGCTGTCAGTCGCCCTGTGCCAGCATCATCCCGAGGTGGTCGCCGATGGCGTCGCGCGCGGGTGGGAGTTTTTCAGCCACGGCATTTACAACACCCGTTACAGCTATGACATGAGCGAGGCGCAGGAACGCTCGATCATCGAGGATTCGATTCGGACCGTGCAGGATGCAACCGGACAGCGCATCCGCGGTTGGCTCGCCCCCGCGCTCACACACACGCCGCGCACGCTGGACCTGCTGGCCGAATATGATTTCGATTACACTTGCGACCTCTACCATGATGATCAGGTTCAGGCGGTGAAAACGGCAACCGGCAATCTGGTGTCGATCCCTTACAGCCTCGAGGTCAACGACCATTATGGCTTCTTCGTCTACAACATGTCTGGCCGGGAATATGCCGACACGCTGGTGCGGCAATTTGAGCGGCTGGCGTCCGAAGGTGGCACGGTGATGTGCATTCCGCTGCACGCCTATCTGATTGGTCAGCCACACCGCATTGGTCCCTTTGAGGAAGCGCTGGAGCATATCGCCAAGGATGGCCGCGCTTGGCTGGCGCGCGCGGGCGATATTGTCGACGCATGGAGAGCGCAGGTATGACCCTGGACGCCTCCTACACCAAATATCCAAAACGCCGCCATTGCTATGACCATGAGCTTTATACTTGGTCGGCCATGCATGAGCGCAAGCCGGTCGACTGGGGCGCTGGCCGCAAAGTGGCGATTTGGCTCTGCGTCAGTCTGGAGTGGTTCCCGATTACCCCTAGCGACACGCCGTTCCGCGCGCCGGGACATATGCAAACCGCCTATCCCGATTACCGCCACTATACCGCGCGCGAATATGGCACGCGGATCGGCGTGTATCGTCTGCTCGATGCCTTCACCAAGGCGGGCGTGACGGCGAGCTTTGCGACTAACAGCGCGAATGCTGAGCGTTATCCCGAACTGGTAGCTGACATCATCGCGGGCGGGCATGAGATTATTGCGCACTCAACCGACATGAACGGTACAATCGCCAGCGGCATGGCCGAAGGGGCGGAAGCAGCGCTGATCTCGACTTCGCTCGATGCTTTGGAAAAGGCGACTGGTGCGCGTCCGCAGGGCTGGGCCTCCATCGCGCGCTCGCAGAGCTGGGACACGCCCGATTTGCTTATGGAAGCAGGTGTCAAATATTGCTGCGATTGGGTGAATGATGAACTGCCATACCGGTTCAACAATGGCCTGATCAACTTGCCGTTGAATCACGAGCTGTCCGACCGGCAGATCATTACGGTGCAGCAGAAATCGGCGGACAGCTATGCCGAGAGCATGCGCGATGCCTATGACTGGTTGGCGAAAGAAGCCGCGCAATTTGGTGGGCGTATGCTGCCGATGCATATCACGCCCTATATCATTGGCCTGCCATACCGGATTGATGCCTTTGAAAAGCTGCTCGGTGATTTGCGGGCGCGTGATGACGCATGGTTCGCAACCGGTGGCGAGATTGTGGATGCGTGGGAGAAGCAGCTATGAAAGTCATCAACCCACGCACCGGCAAGGCGGATTATGAGATCGATCCTCTGGATGCGGATGCGCTGGCCAAGCTGACCGCCCGGATGCGGGAGGCGCAAAAGGGCTGGGCTGCTCGTCCGCCCAAAGAACGCGGCGCGATCCTGATGAAATTGGGCGCAGCGATTGGCAAGCACCATGTGGCGATTGCGGACGCGCTGACTAATGATACCGGGCGCAAAGCGATCAGCCAAATGGAGACGGCGGGTATCCCGGGCTCGCTGGCGCGTTGGGCCAAAGCCGCGCCGGAGCTGATCGCCCGGCATAGCGTGACGGGTTATCAGACCGTCCACCCGACGATCACTACCAATACGCGGTTGATGCCCTATTCGCTGGTGGGGGTAATCAGCCCATGGAACTTTCCGCTCACGCTCGCGCTGATCGACGCGGTGCCCGCCCTAATGGCGGGCTGTGCGGCGATCATCAAGCCATCTGAAGTCACCCCCCGCTTCATCCGCCCGCTGATGGCGGCAGTGGCCGAAGTACCGGAGTTGACTGATGTGCTGTCGCTCGTCGAAGGCGATGGTGCAACCGGCGCGGCACTCGTTCCGCTTATGGACTATGTCGCTTTCACTGGCTCCGTCGTCACCGGCCACAAGGTCGGTGAGGCCGCAGCCAAAGCCTTCATACCCGTCAGTCTCGAACTGGGCGGCAAGGATCCGATGATCATCCTCGCCAGTGCCAATCCGGAAAAGGCAGCCGAAACCGCGCTCCGCGCTTCCATCGTCAACACCGGCCAAGCCTGCCAATCGATTGAACGGGTCTTTGTCGCAAAGGAAATTGTCGACCCCTTCATGACCGCGTTGGTCGAAAAAGCGGAAAAGGTGGAGCTGAACTATCCGGACATCAATCACGGGCATATCGGGCCATTCATATTTGCCAAACAGGCAGCCATTGTTCAAGCTCAAATTGATGATGCCATTGCCAAGGGTGCCGAGGTACATTGCGGCGGCAAGGTGGAAAATCTGGGCGGCGGGATGTACCTGCGGCCCACCGTCATTTCCAACGTGACGCGGCAAATGTCGGTCATTGCCGAGGAAACCTTTGGCCCCGTTATTCCCGTCCGCGCCTTTGACAGCGTGGAAGAGGCACTGATGATGGCCAATGACGGGATCTACGGTCTCTCAGGCGCAGTGATCGCCGGGACGCTGGAGGAAGCCGAAGCGGTTGGCATCCGCCTGAATGTCGGCGGTGTTTCGCTGAACGATGGCTCGCTCACCTCAATGGTCTGGGAAACGGAGAAATCCAGTTTCGGCCTATCCGGCATGGGCGCAAGCCGGATGGGTGACAGCGGCCTGATGCGTTTCTTCCGGCGGCAGGCGATTATCAAACAGGCGGGGGCTCCCGCGCCAATCGCTGCTTTTGCTGAAGGGTCAAAGAGATGATGAGGGCATTTGAAATGGGTCTGCAGGATGGCCTGGCGAGCCTGCGTTCCGCCAATCGCCCGATACCCGAGCCCGCCGCTAATGAGTTGCTGCTGAAGGTGCATGCCGCCTGCCTCAACCACCGCGACCTGCTCGCGCTCAAGGGGCAATATGGTGCGATCAAACCGGAGGACCGCGTTCCCCTATCCGATGGCGTCGGCACGATTGTTGGCATGGGCAACGCAGTGTCAGGCTTCAGCGAAGGCCAGCGGATTGTCGCACCGCATTTTGTCAGCTGGATAGACGGCCTCTACAGCCCGGCCATCTTCGCGCAGGATCTGGGGATCAGCCGCAATGGCTGGCTGGCCGAATATATCACCATTCCGGCGAACGCCGCGATTGTCGTGCCGGACAATGTCAACACTGAAAGCGCTGCAACGCTAGCCGCTGCAGCCACCACGGCTTGGCATTGCATGGTTTCCTTTGGCGGACTGAAACCCAGCGATCTCGTTCTGGCTCCTGGAACAGGTGGGGTGTCCATCGTCACCCTGCAACTCGCCAAGGCCATGGGCGCCCAAGTCGCCATCACGTCGTCGAGCGATGAAAAGCTGGAGACATGCCGCGCAATAGGCGCCGACTTTACCGTCAACTATCGCAGCCATAGCGATTGGCCCAAGGCGCTTCTCGAAGCCACTGGAGGCCGCGCTGCGGATATTGTCGTCGATACCGTTGGCCTCGCCAGCATTGAACAAACCATCGATGCCAGCGCCCCCAATGGGCGCATTGCCCTGATTGGTGGTCTGGCGGGCATGATGGACAAAGCCCCCAATATGTCCGGCATATTGGGCAAAAACCTGACGCTGAAAGGAATCACCTCAGGCAGCCGCGCGATGATGCAAGAGATGCTCAATCTGGTCGCCGAAAAGGGCATCGAGCCGCTGGTCGACAGCCTTTTCGCTTCCGACGATGCTCCTGCCGCCTACGCCCATTTGGCCAGCGGCAATCACATGGGCAAGGTGATGATCACTTTCACATGATGAATACTGTTCCTAAGACTATTTCGCCTCGGCTTGCAGCATTTTGTGCATCCATAGCGTCAGCTCGTCCCATCTTTGTGAACTCAAAGCCATCCAGCGATACAAAGCAGAGTTTCTGTTTCGACAATGTGAAATTGAAAATGGAGCAAGCAGGCGGCTCCGTGCAGTACAGGTGGCCATTTGGTAGCTAGGCAACATCTACTTTGAGGCCGAACATCATGAGGTCTGGATCAAACGCAACTGAGAGCTTTCGGACGCAAGCCGTCAGATTAATCAGGCTCGCAGAATATTGTTCTTGCCAGACCCAAATTAGGTTTTTGACCCGAACGAGCCGAAAAAGAACCTATTCGACTTAGCTTCTGATGCTCCCGAGGCGCACAAGTTTGTTCAACTTGCCCGAGAGCGCTATGATATTTATCATGAATATCGAAAAACCGGCGCTAGGGAAGTGTACATTTCAGATGTTGATCGACAGAGAATATTTGTCATTGAAGAAGCAATGCGCCAAATTCTGTCGAGAATATTTTAGCGCCGTAGCTCCACCAACTCATACCAAGTCATCATATAGCCACCCACGCCGCCCTGGACGAAAATGCCGTCCTCATCATCGGTGATCCAGACATCATAGGGCGGGTGCTCGCCGGCCATGCCGCCTGTGCCGGGGACGATGCTGGGATCATCGGTGAACTGGAAGTGCCTACACTGGAATGTACCTGCCGCAACAGTCACTTCCTCCCTGCCCAGATAAAGCGCGCCGATTTTAACTTGGGCGATTTGCGGCGGGGTTGCGCCGCGGTGGTCGGGAGAGGGGAGATAGCAGTTGAGCAGGCGTTTATCGGTCGTTTCCCAGTCCTGATAGGATAGCATATAGCCATCGGATACGATCGGGTGCGTGCCAAAGCCCGCCATCGGCAATTCGGCCCTCACCTTTTCCGACAGGCGGCCGATGGAGGGACCGAAGCTTTCGCATTCGATATGCTCGCCATCAAAGCGCATCCAGCCTGAACCCATAAATTCATCGCCGACCGTCAAATGGACGTGGAGGTTCATCGGCTGCTTATGCTCGTCCATGGCGTAAACGATATCGCGCATCACCATCGGGTCGGGCTCGTAAATCTCGCAATGCGCGCGCATGATCACTTTGCCATCGCCATGATGGGTGAACATGAAGCTTTCAAAGCCGCGATTCTTCCCCTCCATGCTGGGCTTGCGCGAGGTATATTCCAAACGCCCTTCGATAATCCGGTGTTTCATGCGCCGCTCTCCTTCCTTTTAATCCATAGCGCACATTTTTCGCTTGCCAAGTCGAAGTTGTCTGGACAAATTAGCGATAGGAAATTTGGGAGGAGCGGAAAAATGGAATTTCTGGCGGCGAATGAATTGGCGATCCTACGCTGGATCCATATATTGGCGATGGTCTATTGGCTGGGCGGCGAATGGGGTGTGTTCCAGACCAGCTATCATGTCACCAACCACAAGCTGCCGCTGGACGAGCGCAAGCGGCATATGGAAACGGCCTACCGCATCGACATATTGGCGCGCACAGGCATTGTGCTGTTGCTGCCGCTCGGGCTGCATATGGGCAAGCTTTTTGGCTTTGTTCCGATGCTGGAGGGGGCAAGCATCTGGCTGATGTGGCTGTTCTTCGGGGTCTGGCTGGGAATGACATGGACCGCCTTTATCAAACGCGAGACCGATATCGGCATCAAGGTAACGCGCATTGAGGAGTATCTTCGCTATCCCTTGATTGCCGCACTCGTCATCACCAGCCTCATGGCTTTTGGTGGCAGCGGCCCGATCCAGAACGGAGAGGGCAATCATTGGTATCCGGCCAAGATGATCCTCTATGCCTTTGCGCTTTGCATTGGCCTGTTCCTGCGCCTTGTCATGCGCCGCTGGACCGAGCGGTTCCGGATATTGGCGATGGGGCCCGATGAGGCCCAGGAAGCCGCACTCACCCGAGAAATCGGGCAGGCGCGCATTGCTGCCTATATCTACTGGATCACCATCGCGGGAGTGTGTTTTCTGGGGGCGGTTAAACCCTTCTGAGAAGCAAGATGAATTGGTGCGGGTAGTGCAACATATCTTTCGTAAAATTCTTTTGGCATTTGTCGCCGTTTGTCTGATCGCCGGGCCGGCTCGCGCTCAAGATAAGGGAACGGCACGCTTTGATCGAACGGCATTGGTCATCAAAGATATTTATGCATCCATGGCATTCTGGCGTGATATTATGAAGTTTGAAGTCGTTATCGAACCTGTGATTCTACCCAAAGCGGAAAATAAGGCGATCGGCTGGAGCGATCAGGCAGACGTGCGCTTTGCCCGCTTGCAGTCACCCCAAGGTGCCGGGATCGCATTGCTGGAAGTGAAGCAAGACGGATATCATGACTTGGAAATTGCGGATAAACCCGTCGCTTATGGCGGCGTGGTCCTCGTTTTTGAGGCAAAGGACATTGACGCCCTATACCAGCGCGCATTGAAAGCGGGCGCAGTGGCCAAGCATTTGGGGGCATCGCCATCCGGCAAGTCGAAGCAAATGAATCTTCGCGCGCCCAGCGGGCACCTGCTTGAGATTTATGAGTTTAATCCCGAAAAACCAGAATAGTAAGGCGCTTCGCGGCTTGACCTAAATTTTTTTAAGTTCCCGGCTCACGTCTTCAATCGGGGGCTCCTGTTCTTGCAGGGACTCCATCGCCTGAATCGGTCCGCGCATCACGCGCAGGATATACTCGCGGATCAGCGCGCCGCGTTCAAAGCTGGCCTCGCGGTCGGGTGCAAAATTTTCGATGTCGTCGCGGCTGATTGTGCCCTTCTCGTCAAGGAGACGCTCGACCGTATCGAGCCGGGTGCGCAACACTGAAACCTCGCCGACCAGCGCGATCAGGATCGAGTAAATCCGGTCGTCTTCGGGCTCATCGAAAAACTCAGGCCGCTTGCCTTTGGCCTTCTTGTTCGCAAGCGCCATCCAGTCGAGTGGGCTATCGCTCATGCAGGCTTGCCGCCCTTCCACGCGCCATAAGCGTTCCATACCGCCGCGCGGCCATGGTCTTCGGCTTCACCGGTTGGTGCTTCTGGGAAGATGCTGCGGTCAACTACCGCGCGCACGCCGGTGACGAACAACTCTTCCTTGGCAAAGCCAGACTTCCGCATGATGCCTTTCAGGTCAAGTGCGTGCATGGCTGACCAGAAGGGTTCATTATTGTTGAACGCATCCCAGTCGCGGATGAACTGCTCATAAAGCGGCATTTCGTCCGAATATTGTGGCTGTTCCAGATGCAGCATTAGCCCGCCCTCGGCCAGCACACGATATCCCTCCTCGATGATTCGGGGCAGCGCCTTGCCGCTGGTTTCGTGCAGGAACATGGTTGTCTGCACCCAGTCAAAATGGCCGTACTCATAGCGTGAAAGGTCTTCGGCATTCATCTGGATGAATTTGATATTCTTGGCGCCGAGCGATTGCGCCCGGGCATGGCCGTATCGCAGCGATGGAGCGGCGGTGTCGATTGCTATGATTTCGGTTTCTGGGAAGGCTAGGGCCACTGGCACGATATTATGGCCAATGGTGCAACCGATATCGAGGATGCGCCTTGGCGTCCAGCCGGGCCGCTCTTTCCTGATCCAATCGGCGAGCGCCGCGCCGCCGCCATCGGATAGCGCGCCAAGCCCACCTGCCGTGGTCGCGAAAATGCCGCAGTCATAATTGGCGCCTGCCGAGACATCGCCGGGGCGTTCCTCGCCATGATAGCTGCCGGGCATACAATGAATATCGACTGCTGCCTGATAGCGCGGAACCTGCACATCGGGATTGAGCTCCAGCGTGTCGGGCACGCTTTCATTGAGGGCGCGTGCCTTGGCATCAAGCTCATCTAGCTGCCGCAACACCATCGCGCGACCATTTTGCTGCCGCATCTCCATCGAATTGCGCTTGCTGGCGGACCAGATCTGGTGGAACGGATCCTTGTTCATCGCATGGCGAATCTCAAAGCGATCCTGTGGCTCGCGGCCATGCTCTTTCTTGAAGGTGGGCAGAACGCGCTTGTCATAGGCCAGCTTGTTGCCCGGGCCGAGAGTGCCAGAAAGCACCTTGTTGAAGTTCGCCAGAAAGTCGAACCGCGCGGCCTCGTCATGGCTGGGTTTGGGCGATACGCCGTGCCGGGCCACCGCCTGATAGGGCGGGGCTACATCGACTGGGGCTTGGTTGTTCTTGCTCATATCAGGCCATCCTTGGCGAGGCGCTCGATGGTCGCCTCCATCGTTCTCACAAAATAGTCGCGATCGGGCACTTTTACAGCCCCACCATCAATCAGGCCATTGGCTTGCTGATGGCTGTCGGTTCCATAGGCAGCGGCGAACAGGGCATTGCGTTGACGCGCCAGCATATTGGTCATGCCCGGCTTGCGGCGCGCTGCGCGCAGGGCCGCGATATCGACATCGGCAAAGGCGGTGAAGGTTTCCCCGCTGTTCGATTCCGAGAGCACATTGCCCTTCCAGTCGACCACCATCGAATTGCCGTCCGGGCCGCCGACTGGGATGCCGGTGTCGAGGATGCCCGCCGTGTTGGCTGAGATAACATAGGCCATATTCTCAAAGGCCCGGGCGCGTTTGGCGATCATTTTGGGCGTTGCGATGGGCGATCCGATCTCGGACGAGTTGTGCACAAAAATCTCCGCCCCGCGCAGCGCATGGGCGCGGGCGATTTCAGGGTAGAGAATTTCCTCCGAGGCGATTGCCGAGAGATTGCCAATCTCGGTCTTCGCCACCGGGAACACGCCATCTAGCCCATAAAAATCGAGATATTTCGACCAGACATCATGCGGCGTCGGCGCGAACATCGAGTTCAATCGGCGATAACGCAGCACGACATTGCCATTGGGCCCGATGATGAAGCAGGTCTGGAAATAGATGCCGGGAAAATTCTTGTCCGCCTCATAGGCATTGCCCGACAGGAATAGCTTCTGCTCCTGCGCGATTTTGCCCAGCGCCTCATATTCTGGCCCGTCCACTTCGAGTGCTGCCTTTTCAGCAAAGTCCGGGATAGAGATGCGCCCCGGATAGCTGGTCAAGACATATTCGGGCAGCACCGCGAGCTTCACCGGCGCGCCGCCATATTGCTGGATGAAAATTACTGAAGACCGCAGCTTTGCGCCAATCTCCGGGATCATCGCCAGCATTTGCTTGCGTGCCGCTGCGCGGTCAGGCGCTTTCTCTATCGAGCGCGCTGCGATCTGAAGTGCAACAGCGGCATAGGTCTTCTTATCAGACTCATTATTTGACAAGGGGGCGGCCTCCAACGGAAACGGAAGCGCCGAAACCAACATTGCTGCCAAAGCCTGTCGTCGTTCGAGTTCCAAATTTCTTCACCTTTATAACCCCAGCGACCCTGGGTTCATTTTACTCTGCGGGTCCAGATGGTCTTTAACTGCTTTGAGCAGTTTCATAGCGCGCGGGTCAAGTCCATCTTGGTAGCGATAGGTGCGGCCAATCTGGAAATGGATCGCGCCCTGCTCGAAAAAGAGATCGACAATCTTCTGTTTCAGTTTCTGTACCAAGGCCCATGCGGCGGGATTGTGTGGCAGATTAGGTAGCTTTGCCAGATGGGCATCCTCGATCATATCATCGATGAAGGGATTACTGGCGTCGGGCCAGTAGAGGCAGGGCTCGATCACTGTGCCGCTACCGCCGACCGCTGCGATCAACGTGCCGTGATGGACGCCGAGCGCATCCATTTCGTCCTGATGTTGTGCGAACAGGTTGAGGATCGCCTGATAGCAGGCAACTGCCTTGCTGTGCGGCACCAGCCCATGGATCGGGGCCCAGCGCTCGCCCTCCGGCCCGCGCATCGAATTGGGGGGCGAAAAGGGGTTGGCGCGGACAATCTTGGGAATGGTGTTCTCGGTTTCCTTGCCGCCATGCTGCGCCACAATGAGGCGGGCTTCGGATATGTCGGCGTCTGCCGCTTCCTGGATCCGGCCCTCGGCGAGCACGTGGAGCGAGAAGCTGGTTTCTTCCATGAAATTGCGGCCAGCGGCGACGACCTTCGCGCCTTCCGTTAGCGCCTTGAGCACCGAGCCCTGCTTTTTCATCATGCTGACCAACTGCTTGGCATCAGTCGCCAGGCTGTCGCGCCTCATCCGGATCGCATTCAGATTGGGGTCAAAGCCAAAACATTCGGTCGCAATTCCGGCGCGTTCGATATCGCCAATGGCGGACAGCACTTGCGCATGGGTGTCAAAGGTGAAGCTCGCATAGCCATGCGCCTTAGCTTCGGGGACGAGGCGCAGCGTGATGCTTGCCTTCATCCCCATCGCGCCGGTATCGGCCAGGAATAATCCGGTCAGATCCGGGCCGTAGGGCCGGGAGAAATCACTGCCTGTTTGCATGATCGTGCCGTCAGCCAGCACAACCTCCAGCGAGACGCAACTTTGCACAGCAGTGCCGTGGCGACCAGAGCCCCAGAAGATGCTGTTCTGGCTCATGCCGCCGCCGACCGTTGCATAAATACCGGACAGCGTTCCCCAGAACGGTGTACGCAGGCTCTTGGGCTTCAGCGTCTCTTGCAGCTTCGCCCAGGTGCATCCGGGTTCAACGATTACCGTCATGTCGCTTTCGTTGATGTCGAGCACCCGGTCCATCTTGGCGAGGTCAAACAGGACAGCGCCTGCCGTCTTGCTCGTGTAGCCTCCGGTATAACTCATGCCACCGCCGCGCGGGATGACTTGCAGGCCGTGCGCGGTTGCGGTTGCGACCGATGCGGCTAGTTCACCCTTGTCATGCGGGCGCACGACCGCCGTCAGGTCGGCACCGCGTTCGTAGACGTCATGCGCGTAATAATCGAGCGTGGCCGCATCGATCAGCACTTCTGCGCCGCTGGCCAAGAGTTCATCGAAAATGTTGGTGTTGGCCTTGCTTGCCATCATGCTGCCTTTGCAACTGGATTGGCAACGGGTTCGCCGCTGTCGAAGCGCTCGGGATATTTGCCAAGCAGTAGCAGCAATCCGCCGCCAACGATATAAGCAACAAGGGCGACCCAAAGGATCTGATCATAGCTGCCTGTTGTATCGCGAACTCGGGCATACATTAGCGGTGACAGCGCGGAGAAAAGGCCGAAGGGCATATAGAGCATGCCGTAAATCTTGCCATAATGCGCCATACCGAAATAGCGTCCTGTAAGATAAGCGATCAAATCGCTTTCTGCCCCCGCCGCAAAGCCGAGCAGGAAGCCGGCGGCCATGGCAAGCGGGGAAGTGACCTCAGCGCCGAGCAATATATAGCAGGATATCGCGGGCAGGCAGAGGAGCGGAAAGGCAACGATGCCCTGCCAAAACCGATCCAGCAACAGGCCGGTGATGATCCGGCCCGCAAAAATGCCCAGACCCAAAACCATCATAACACTGCCGGCGGCTTTAGCATCAATGCCGCGATCGCCCAGCATTTGGGGAAGATTGACAAAAGCGCCGCCAAAGGCCGCTGCGATAACCGCGATGGATAGCCAGATCAGCCAAAAGCGATAGTCTTTCAAAGCGGTAGAAAGCGTGACACCGGTCAGCGTCCCGCCTTCGCTAGCAAGGCCTGCAGGCCGTTCGTCAGCAGTCGGCTCGCGAAACAGGAAATAGCCGACCGGCAGAGCGACACACAGGGGTAGCAATGCTACTACAGCGAACATCGAACGCCATCCATAACCCTCAATAACCCTTGGCGCGAGAAAAGGAACGACGATCGCAGCCAAGCTAGTGCCGAGAAGCAATATACCGAGCGCCAACCCGCGCTTCTTGACAAACCACAAGTTGATAGCGCGACTCCAACTTACCGGGGTAGACCCAATGCCAACCAATCCAATGATCATCCAAAGCGCGTAGTAGATATACAGCGTCGATGCCGCCTTCGTAGTTGGCATGAGCGAAACAGAAGCAAAGGACAGGCCGAATGCCGCCAACGACAACAGCGCAACCGGCCGGACACCATATCGGTCCGCGAGCCACCCAAAGAAGGGCGCCAAGAAAGAAGCAATGATCCCGAAAATGGTGATCGGGAGAACAATCTGGGTGATGGTCCAGCCAAACTCTGCCTGCAATGGCGCAATTGTAAAGCCGATGATGTTCATGGGAATGGGCGACGCGCCACACATCACCCCCAGCACGCCGGCCAACAACACCTTCCAACCAAGGCTGAATTCGCCTCTATTCTGCTCCCTGACCGTCATTCAGGATCCTTATTTCTTTAAATCTGCTGCTCTTTTGGCATCGATCCATTTTTTAAACTCTGTCCATGTGGTCGCATTTTTGCGCAGATCATCGCCTGGAGGAGGCACGTTATAGGTAGGATAATTCGCCGCTATCTCGTCTTTCAGGATTTTGGGCAGCGCGTCATATCTTTTTAGCTTGTTGCCCATCGCGTTGAATATGATAATTCCGTCACGTGCGCGCATTTTCATCCATGGCATCCAGCCTGAAATCCGAACCCAGCTAATCGCCGGATAGGCGGTCTTGTTGCGTTTATCCAAAATCTCAGAGGCGCGCATGGTGAAATCGAAAATCTCCATCGCGTGATATTTGCCGCCTTCATAATCCTGATAATCGCCCTGCAGCACATTGTGATAAAAGAGTGGCACCTCCAGCGGCATGAACATCCAGTCGCCCTCCTGGCGAATATTTGGAAGCTTGTAGGGCTTGCCATCGGCAGAATAGGGGTAGTTTGGCGGGCTGTTCACCGGGTCATTGGCGATCTGCATCACCTCAACCTTCTCGCCGGTAAAAGGATTATCCCACATCCGCACAACTTCGTTGGTTTTGGGATCAAGATAGAGCATGATCTCCCGGCTGACCAGGCGATAGCCCGCGCCTCGCTTGGGGTCTTCAACCCTTACACATTGGCGGACATTCATGCCCTCACCGTTAAATAGATGACGATCCGGTTCGCCGGGCCGGCGCGAATAGATTTTGCCGCTCCAGTGATAGACAGCAGCAACACCATCCGCTTCGCCACATTGCGTGCGCTTCATGATTTCCAGCGCATCCTCGGGCTTGGACGGGTCAAGCATGTGATCCTTGGACTGCGCCGGCGCCGAACAAGCCAGTGTGGCCGATGAAATTATCATAAATATAGTAAGTTTTTTCAACAGAACCTCCTTGGTGAAACACGCTACGCCCTTTGGGCTGGGTTGCAATAATCTCATTCTTCCTCTAGATTTGTCCGGACATATTGTTAAGAGCGAATTTTAGTTGAAGTCAATAGCGGGTATCATGACCACATTCACAAACTTCCTTTTTGTTCCAGCCAGCAAGCCCGAACGCTATGAAAAAGCTATGGGTTCAGGAGCAGACCTGATTTGTATTGATCTAGAAGATTCGGTGCCTGCGGCAGCCAAAGATTCGGCGCGTGAAGATGCGATTGATGCCTTGAAATGGCTCGATTTGAGCAAAACGGCGGTTCGCATCAATGGAATTCGCACCGCAGAAGGCTTGGCTGATCTTTTGGCTTTAAGGGCCTCGGACAAAAAACCATGCCTTTTGTTTATCCCCATGGTTGAACATGCCGTGGAAATAGAAATCGCGAAATCTGCTTTGGGCGTTGGAACAGGTGGCTTTGTTCCGCTCATCGAAACCGTACGCGGGCTGAGCAACGCAATCGAAATTGCGGCTGCCGACGGGGTCGCTGCGGTGATGTTTGGCGGCGGTGATTTTTCCAGCGAGCTTGGCGTAAAAATGGATTGGGAACCGCTGTTGACCGCGCGCAGTCAGCTGGTGATGGCCTGCGCCGCTGCAAAAGTTTACTGTGTTGATGTTCCCTTTATCGACATAGCCAATGAAGCTGGTTTGGCCGATGAAACGGCACGTGTTAAAGCTCTTGGTTTCCATGCCAAGGCGGCAATTCATCCCTCTCAAATTGCCATTATCAAAATGGGTATGAAGCCAACGGAGGCTGAGGTTGCAGAAGCAAAGGACGCTTTGGCGGCTTTCGAAGCGGCGGGCGGAGCCGTTATCCGGCACAAGGGACAGATGCTGGAGGTGCCGATTGTCAAGCGATACCAACAAATATTGGCCTCAGCTTAATACCAATTGAGATATAAAAGGAAGTTATAACTATGCGTGACGGTGTAATTGAAATCTCCCCAGGTCGGTTTCGCGAAGTGCAAGGCCGCTTCTTTGAGGATTTCGAGATCGGTCACATTTATGAGCACCGCCCCGGACGGACGATCACCGATGCCGATAACGTGTGGTTCACCCTGCTGACGATGAATACGCATCCAGCGCATTTCGACTATGCTTTTTCTGAAAAGACCGAATTCGGTAAGCCGCTGGTGGCTAGCCCGCTGACCATAGCTTTGATGACCGGCATGAGTGTTTCGGACACCAGCGCCAAGGCCATCGCCAATCTCGGCTGGGATGAAGTGCGAATGGTCCACCCACTGTTCGTTGGCGACACTCTTTATGCCGAAAGCGAAGTCCTCGACAAGCGCGAGAGCAAAAGCCGACCGGACCAGGGGATCGCTACCTTCAAAACCGTCGGTAAAAACCAGAATAACATTATTGTAAGTCATTTCAAGCGTACCGTCCTCGTCTGGAAACGCGGCTATGGTCCGGTCAACGACTGACGGCGAGCGCCGGTAAAGACGATCAGCAAGGAAATTTTAGGAATACATAAGATGCCAACTGCACCCAGCACCTTTCACGAACAAATGAGCCCAGATGAAGAAGCTGCGTTACTCGATGCGATCCAGAAATGGATCGACAAGGAAGTCCGTCCGGTCGTGCAGAAGTATGACCATGCCGATGAATGGCCTGCGGATATTGTCGAACAGATGAAGGAAATGGGCCTGTTCGGAGCGACCATTGGGCAAGAATATGGCGGCCTAGGCCTGTCAGCTGTGACCTACGCAAAGATTGTTGCGATGATCTCCTCCTACTGGATGGCAATTACCGGTATTTTCAACTCTCACCTGATCATGGCCTGCGCAGTGGATCGTTTCGGAACACCCGCGCAGAAAGTCAAATGGCTACCAAAATTTGCCACAGGCGAAATCCGCGGTGGCCTCGCGTTAACTGAGCCCAATGCCGGAACCGACCTGCAGGCAATCCGCACCGTCGCAGAACGTGATGGTGACGAGTATGTCATCAATGGCACAAAGACCTGGATTTCCAATGGCATCAAGGGTGAGTGTTTTGCGCTTTTGGTTAAAACGGATACCAAGGCCGAGCCTCGTTACAAGGGCATGAGCCTTATGATCGCGCCGAAGCATGAAGGCTTCACGACGGGTAAGAAGTTTAAGAAGATGGGTTATAATTGCATCGACAGTGCCGAACTGATTTTCGATAATTACCGTATCCCTGCAGATAACCTGATCGGCGGCGTCGAGGGCCAAGGCTTCTTCCAGGCTACCGGAGGCCTTGAGCTGGGTCGTATCAATATCGCGGCTCGCGGCGTTGGCTTGGCCGAGGGCGCGCTGCGGCTCGCGACCGAATATGCCCAGCAGCGCCAGACTATGGGCAAGCCAATTTCGGAGCATCAGGCAATCCAGCTGAAGATTGGCGAAATGGTAACGCGTGCCCGCGCTGCTCGCTTGCTGACCTTTGATGCTGCCGAAGCCTATGATCGCGGCGAGCGTTGTGACATGGAGGCTGGTATGGCGAAATACTTCGCCTCGGAAGCGGCCGTAGCCAACAGCCAGGAAGCGATGCGGGTGTTCGGCGGATATTCCTATTCCAAGGAATATGACATTGAACGATTTTACCGTGATTCTATGCTGATGTGCATCGGCGAAGGTACCAATGAAATGCAGCGGATGATCATCTCCAAACAATGGGTGAAGAGGAACCCAGCTTGAGCGTGAAGCAACCATTAAAGGGCTTCCGCGTTCTTTCCGCAGAGCAATATGGCGCCGGCCCTTACGGTACCATGTTCCTCGCACAATTGGGTGCAGAGGTCATTAAGATCGAACCGCCAAAAGGCGGCGATACCGCCCGCCATGTTGGGCCGCATTGGTTGCGCGAGGGCGAAAGCCTTTATTTTCAGAGCTTCAATCTAAACAAGAAATCACTGACGCTCGACCTTACCAGCCCGGAAGGCGTCGAGATACTGCACAAGCTTGTCAAGAGCGCGCATGTCGTGGCCAATAATCTGCGCGGTGATGTGCCCGCCAAGATTGGACTGGATTATGCGTCATTGAAGCCCGTGAACCCTGCGATCGTCTGTGCCCATATCTCGGCCTATGGTCGCGACAATGAACGCGCCAAATGGCCGGGCTATGACTATCTGATGCAGGCAGAAGCGGGCTTCTGCTCACTGACCGGCGAACCCGACGGGCCACCTGTGCGTTTTGGCCTTTCGATGGTGGACTTTATGAGCGGCGCGCAAATGGCCGTTGGCTTGCTCGCAGCCCTTCTGGATGCGCAGCGTTCCGGCCAAGGTTGCGACGTTGATGTAGACCTTCTTTCCGCCGCTGTGCATCAGACTAGCTATCCAGCAATCTGGTATATGAATGAAGGCGATGTGACCGCGCGGGCGCCGCGCGGTGCCCATCCCAGCGTCACACCCAGCCAACTGTTCAAAGCCAAAGACGGCTGGATGTTCGTCATGGCGCAAACACCTAAATTTTGGCCCATATTGGCCGATCGGATCAGGCATTCAGAATTGATCAATGATCCGCGTTTCGATACGCCCGCCAACCGTTTGGCGAACCGCGTTGAGCTATCCAGTATACTCGACGGCATCTTTGGCGCGCATCCGGTGGTGCATTGGTTGGCACTGCTGCAAGGGCATATGCCTATTGCGCCGGTCTATGATCTCGACCAGGCGCTCGATAATCCGTGGCTTGAAACAATTGGCATGCGCGAGACGATTGCCCATCCGGACAAACCTGAAATGGACGTGCTTTGCAGCCCGATCAAGATTGATGGCAAGCGGCTACCTAACCGCGCTGGTCCCTATCTGGGTGCGGACAGCAATGAGATATTGGGGGCAATCGGCTATGATGCCGGCGAGGTAGCAAAGCTGCGCGCAAGCGGAGTGGTATAACTCCAATGGCGGCGGAAGGCGGAAAACTTGCGGGCATAAAGGTCCTCGACCTGTCGCTGTTCCTTCCCGGCCCGATGCTGACCGTGATGATGGCCGATCATGGAGCTGAGGTTGTCAAAGTGGAGCCCCCCACAGGCGATCCGGTCCGCGAAATGGAGCCGTTTGAAAATGGCCATTCGGTATGGTTTGCGAATCTCAATCGTGGCAAGAAAAGCGTAGTTTGCGATCTAAAAAGCGAAGCGGGTAAAGCAAAGCTCTGGGATTTCATTGCCGACGCCGATGTCTTCGTTGAAGCCTTTCGCCCGGGTGTAATGAAGCGGCTGGGCTTCGATTATCAAGCCGTGTCATTACGCAATCCGCGTATCGTTTATTGCTCCATCTCCGCCTTTGGTCAGGAAGGTGAGCTGGCTCATCACCCTGCGCATGACATGGCGGTGCAGGCGCTGGCTGGCTTTTTGTCAGTCAATGATAGTCCTGATGGCGCGCCTGTGGTGCCGGGCGTGCCGTCTGCCGATATGGCAGGTGGGCTGACGGGATTGTCGGCAATCCTGATGGCGTTAATTGGACGCGAGAGGACTGGGCGCGGAGACTATATCGATATGGCGATGTTCGACGCAATGCTGCCTTGGTGCGTGCATACCGCCGGTAGTGCTATAGCTGGCGGTGAAGCCCCGCAGTCTGCGGCACAACGCTCATTGGGCGGCGCTGCTTTCTATCAAGTCTACGAGACATCAGACGGAAAACACGTAGTGCTGGGCGGACGTGAGAAGAAGTTTGCGCGCAATCTGCTAATCGCGCTGGGGCATGAAGATCGGATCGAAGAGGCGCTGCGTCCGGCAGGGGAACAAGATGATCTCATCAAATTACTACGCAGCATTTTTGCACAAAAAATGCGCTCCGAATGGGTGGAATGGTTCGCCGACAAGGATGTTGCCTTCTCACCAGTGCTGGATTTCCGCGAGGCGTTTGACCAGCCGCACATTCAAGGGCGCAGCTTGCTCTCGGAAGCAGAAAATCGCCATCACATCGCCTCGCCAATTCGTTTCGCTGGGGCAGAAAAAAAGAATTACGGCGCTGTTCCTAAATTGGGGGCAGATGGATGAATGCTCCACTGCGCCGGTCAGGCTCCTACATCGATATGCATCGAATAGGCAAAGCGCTCGCCGGGATGGTAGTTTGCCGAAATTTCAAACAGCCTTCCATTCTGATCAAAATAGCAACGCAAAATGCGCAGGATCGGTTCACCTTTTTCTATGCCAAGACTGCTGGCAAAATGTTTCGAGGCGGTGATCGCCTGAATGTCCTGCGTGATTTGGGTGATTTCTATCTCAGCAAAATTCTGAATCTGGCCGAAGATGGTTGCCTCCGTCACATCGATTTTCTCGACCGCTCCGGCAAGGTCCGGATGTATCCAGGCAACGGTGATCGCGATCGGGCGCTTGCGCCCAGGCTTCATGCGCTGGCCGTGAAAGACAAACCATTTATCGGCCGTGGCAAGGCCGATTTGGTCAGCAATTTTTGGCGGAATTTCTTGCGGTTCCATCTTCTCAAAGTTGATACTGGTATCGCGCGCATATTGCAGGATTTCGCCAACATTGGACAGCGGCTGGCGCAGCGCACCTGCACGAGCAGAAGCCGGCTGGATTGTAGTACCCGATCCGCGACGCCGAGAAATCAGTCCTTCCTGCGTCAATTTACGCAGCGCCTCACGGACGGTAAAGCGCGATACACCAAACTTTTTGCACAATACGGTTTCGGTCGGGAATTGTTCTTCTTTGGAGAACTCGCCCATCATGATCGCGGAGCGCAACTCATCCGCGAGCTCGAGATATCGAGGTTTTCGGTTCTTTTTAGGCGGAGACGGATTGTCTATATCTTTTCGAATTATCGTCAAATAATCTCTCCGCCCAGATTAACATCTATTTGTCCGGGGAAGCTAAGGCAGGTCGCGGCATGACGCAAGAGAGCTTGACCGAAAAATTGGCGAAACATTTGACGCTGCGGGTGGACGAAGCAACACGCACCAGGGCGCGACTGCATCTGCTGGATTGGCTGGGCTGTGTTGCGGGCGCGCGGGAATCGAAGGTGGCCGCGCTGCTGGCTAAGAGCCACATCTGCCCGGTCGAAACCTCGTCATGGCTGGGCAATGTGCTGGAAATGGATGACATCCACCGCACTGCCATTCTCCATCCTGGCCCGGTCATCTGGCAGCCAGTGATTGATGCAGCCGAGGATGCGGGGGTCAGCATGGACAAGGCGCTCGACAGCGCAGTGCGCGGATATGAAGCGATGGTGGCAGTTGGATCGACCTTTGATGCGCATCATTATGCACATTATCACCCCACGGCCACCGCAGGCGCTTTTGGTGCGGCAGCAGCTGTTGTCTCGATCCACAGTCTGAAACCAAATCAGTTGCTCGATGCGCTTGGCAATGCTGGATCGACGACGGGTGGCCTTTGGCAAATGCGACATGAGGCTGTCATGACCAAGCAGTTCCATACTGCAACCGCAGCGCAAAACGGCTATTTTGCGGCTTTCATGGCGCGATCAGGCATCACCGGACCGCGCATGATCCTGGAGGGGCCGCAGGGCCTTTATGCGGCGACTTGCAGATCACCAAAGCCAATGGAATACCCCAAACGCTGGCGGATCTGGGATGTTAGCTTCAAGCCCTGGGGCGCTTGCCGCCACGCACATCCGGCGATTGATGCGGCGCTTGAGCTTCAGGCTTTACTCGGTAAGCTGGATGGTGAGATATTGGTGGAAACCTATAGTGACGCCATCACCTTTTGCGATAACCTGAACCCGAAAACCGTCCATCAGGCTAAATTCTCGCTGCAGCATGCGATCGCGGTTGTAGCGGTCAGCGGCGCGCCAACGCTTGCAGATTTCGAGCCAGCAATGATCAATAAGCTCGCCAAACAGCGTGCCAAGGTAACCTTGAGGGAATGCAAGGACATCAGCGCTCGTTATCCCGAGCATTATGGCGCACGGGTGACGTGCAACAAGCAGGTCGTTGAAATGATCGACACGCTCGGCGATCCCGAACGGCCAATGAGCGAAGCGCAGGTGATCGACAAGGCGCGCGCGCTGATGGCGTGGGGTGGGCTTTCGAAGAAGCAAGCAGATAAGGCTGTCAAACTGGCCCTCGAAGGCGATGATCCTGCCGCGATATACAAGATGCTCGGGAAATGGCTAGGATGACGCATACCGATGCTATCCTCAATTTCGCTTCTGCGCCGCATGTGTTGCTGCCTGAAGTGCGCGCCGATGCCTTGCGCTTGCTTTCAGATACGCTGGCGGGGGGGGCAGCGGGGGCTGTTTCACCGGAAGCATTGGCGCTGTTGCCTGCGGTAACGAGCTGGGGCGGCAATGGTTCATCCCGCCTATTGCATACGCCCTACACCGTTAGTGCTGAGCCTGCCGAGGCACGGGAGTTTGCAAACCGTCCTTCGATAAACTCAGGACTAGCGGTTCGGGGTAACGGGATGTTGCTACCCGCGCCATCCGCCGCCTTCTTCAATGGCTTTGCTATTCATTGCCTCGAATGGGATGCTGTGCACGAACCGGCTGTGGTGCACGCCTTATCGGTTGTAACTGCAGCGCTGCTGGCCGCGTCTGACCGGATGGATGGCTGCGATCCAGAGGCATTTTTGGCCGCACTTGCCGTGGGCGTCGATATAGCCAGCGGCGTTGGTCTTTCGGCAACAGGACCGATGAAATTCTTCCGACCCGCCACAACAGGAGTTATTGGCGCGGCGCTAGCGGTCGCGCGGCTCGATGGGATGACGCGTCATCAAATGGCTGATGTCTTAGGCTTGGCATATAGTTTTGCGTGCGGCACGATGCAGGCGCATGTCGAGGCGTCGATTACGCTGCCCTTGCAGATTGGCAACGCAGCGCGCTCGGCGATTTCGGCGGTGGACTTGATCCGCGCTGGCATGAATGGCCCGCATGATGTGCTGGAAGGACCGTTCGGCTATTCCGCGCTGATCGAGCCGCTGGAACTCTCGCGCTACACTGGCGACCTCGGCAAGGTCTGGCGGATCAGCGAAGTGAGCATCAAGCCTTTCCCCTCAGGCCGTGCGAGCCATGGCGCTTTGGGGGCACTGCAGGATTTGCGTAATGAAGGCGGGGTGTTGCTCGATAGCGTTGCCAGCATCGAACTCTTTGCACCTCCGCTCATCTACCGGCTGGTCGGGCGTCCTCACAAGCCCGACGCGCCGATGAGTTATAACCGCCTTTGCTTGGCTTTCCTCGCCGCGCTGATGTTGCGCGATGGCCATATCGATCCACGCCATAGCAAGACGATTCCATCGCTTGCGGATAATGTGATTGTCACGCTGGATGGGAATCCAGATGGTAATGCTCTTGCTCCCCAAAGACTGGTCGTGAAGCTGAACGATGGCACGACCATAGAACGCAAAATTGATGCCAATCTGGGCAGCCCAGACGGGCCGATGACGCCGGCACAACTCGCATCCAAATATGATCTTTGTCGCGCACTCGCTGGTGACTGCGACCCGCGCATTTTCTATGACCCTCTCTCTTACGCAACGGACCCTAAATGAGTTTTCCGAACTACTTCGAAGCCCTTGATATCAAGCAGATGCTGACAGACTATCCTGTCGGCGATGCCTTTGTTGTCCGCTACAAGACGATCTCGCGCGACGAGCTTTTTGCTCTGCAAAATGCGCAATTCAAAAAGCTGATGTTGCGCGGTTGGGACGTGCCCTTTTACAAACGGCTCTGGAGCGCGAAGGGGATCGAACCGGGCGACATCAAGGGCCTCGACGATATCACCAAATTGCCTGTTTACGACAAATCAGACCTGATGGCCTCGATTGCCGACTTCCCGCCCTATGGCGATTTTGCAGGGCTTGGTGGGGGCGATCGTCCGCCTTCCATCCTGCACACAACCAGCGGCACTACAGGGCGTCCGCAGACATTGCTTTTCGGCCCCAAGGGCCGCGAGGTTGGCAATCTGCTGGTTGGCCGCATGTATCGCTGGCTTGGGTTACAGCCTGATGACGTGGTCCATTCGGTCTATGGGCATGGCATGATCAATGGTGGCCATTACATCCGTGAGGCTGTGACGCATTTCACCAACTCGATCTTCCTGTCGGCTGGCACCGGAATCGAAACCCGTTCGGTCAATCAGGTTAATCTAATGGCCGATTTTGGCGTGACGGTGATGGTCGGCTTTGTCGATTATATCCGCAAGCTGGCCGAAGTGGCCGAGGCCGAAGGGTTGTTCGACCGGATTAAATTGCGGATGATCATTGGCCATCTGGGCACAGAAGACCGCGCCTCGACCGAGGCAGCATGGCATGGCGCCAAAGCCTATGACTGGTATGGCGTGGGCGACACCGGAAGCATCGCGGGCGAAGGGCCGGAGCGGAACGGGCTTTATGTCTGGGAAGACGCACAGTTTCTCGAACTGCTGGATGTCGATAGCGGTGCACCCGTTGCACAGGGCGACACGGGGGATATGGTCGTCACCTGCCTCTACAAGGATGATGTAGCGCCATGCATCCGTTTCAACACCCATGACATCACCCATGAGCTGGATGGTCGCGGGGAGATTGCCTTCAAGCGCATCGCCGGGTTCAAGGGACGCAGCGACAATATGGTGAAGCTGCGCGGGATAAATCTTTTCCCGCATGCGATTGGCGCGCTGATCGAGAACCAGAGGGACTTGACCGGCGAGTATGTCTGCACTGTGGAGCGCGATACCGCGACCCAGCGCGATGATATGACGGTGCTGATCGAAAGCCGGGGCGGAACCGAAAAAGCTGATGTTGCCGAAATATTGCGTCGCGGCTTAGGGGTCGATGTGCTCGTCGAGCTTTGCGCGCCGGGCGAGACAGCCGCGCTGACGCAAATTGATGTGCGTCAAAAGCCAATCCGCCTGATTGACAAAAGAGGCCTATGATCGATTTCGACGCCCTTGTTCGCGCCAATGCGCCGCTCAACGCCTTTACCGATTTTGATGGGTCCGCGGAAGGTGGGGGGGGAGCGCTTGCCGGCCTGACGGTGGGTGTGAAGGCTAATATTGCCGTGGCAGGGATGCCATGGACGGCAGGTTGTGAGGTTTATAGGGGCCGAGTAGCGCCCAAGGATGCAGCCGTGGTTACGAAATTGCGTGCAGCGGGGGCTGCCATTATTGGCATGCTCAACATGGAAGAAGCGGCGCTTGGTGCGAAGACCGACAATCCATGGTTCGGCAAGACCGAGAATCCTCACAAGACTGGTTACACGCCTGGCGGTTCTTCAGGTGGCAGCGGTTCTGCGGTCGCAGCCGGACTATGCGACATTGCGCTGGGAACGGACACCATGGGTTCAGTGCGCATCCCGGCGGCCTATTGCGGAGTTTACGGGTTCAAGCCAGCGCAGACATCAGTCAGCCAGGAAGGGCTGGAGCTGGCCGAGGAATGGCTCGATTGTATCGGCCCGCTGGCGCGCAGCCTCGATCTGCTCGAAAGCGCTGCCCGCGTGATGACCGATTTTGGCGATGGCGATGCTGCCAGCGGTCCTTTGGTAACGCTTGCGGAAACGGGGGTCGACTGCGAGCTAGAAGTAATCGAGAAATTCCGCGATGTCATCCGACTTGCAGGCAGCGAGATCGCCGTGGCGCAGCTCGCACATCCGCTTTCGCGCATCCGCTTTGCTGGGTTCATCAAGACCTCCAAAGCCATGGCCGCGCATTTTGCCGATGCCGGTCAGGACAAGCTGTCGGCCAATCTGCAAAAGCTGCTGACCTATGGACCCAAGCGCAGCGATGCCGACTGGGCCGAGGATCAGGCGATCCTCGCCGAAACCGCACAGGCGGTGCAGGATATCGTCGCCAAACACGCTGCCATCATCCTGCCTACTGCACCACAGGGCGCTTTCTCGCATAGCGAGGATGCACCGGCCAATCAGGCAGATTACACTTGCCTTGCCAATATCGCGAACTTGCCTGCGATCAGCCTGCCGATGGGCGTGGATGATGCGGGGATGCCGCTGGGCCTGCAAATTGTCGGGCGCACTGGCCACGAAGCGGATTTGTTCCAACTGGCGCGGGAATTTGATGCTAAGCTTCAGGCCTATCGCCGCCCCGACCATTTTCTGGCAAAGTAACAAGAGGAGAGAGCCATGCGCATCATCGTTTATTTCAAGCTGAAGGCCGGCGCGTCCATTACGGACTATGAAAATTGGGCGAAGACCCGCGACATTCCCGGCGTCAACGCGCTGGGTTCGATCAATGGCTTCACCATCCACAAGGCGACGGGCGTGTTCGGCTCCGACGAAAAGCCGGAATATGACTATTTTGAAATCATCGACATCACCACCATCGATAAATTTGTCGCCGACATCTCGACTGCGGAGTTTCAGGCCGCTGCTGCACCATTTCAAGAATATGCCGACAATCCAAAATTCGTGCTTACCGAGGATCTCTAAGGTCATGGCAGGGAAGTTTTCAGGCAAGACCATCGTTGTCACCGGTTCCGGCAAGGAAAAGGGGCTGGGGCAAGGGATATTGCGGGCCTTTGCGAGTGAAGGTGCCAATTGTGTCATCTCGGACCTGCGCATTGACGCCGAGGCTGAGGGCGTTGCCGCAGAGTTGCGTGGGCGCGGGACCAAGGTTGCAACCATTGCCTGCGATGTATCTGATGCCGCGCAGTGCTCAGCGCTCATCAATCAGGCAGTGGCCAAATTTGGCGGCGTGGATATCTTCGTCAATAATGCCGGTATCGGCTTCCTGATGAAACCATTGCTGGAGGTCGATACAGCCAAGGAATGGGACCGCGTGATCTCAGTCAATTTGTCTGGCGCTTTCTATTGCACACAGGCGGCAGCCAAATCGATGGTTGCCGCAGGCAAAGGCGGCCGCATCATCAACATCGCCTCACAAGCCGCCAAGACCGGCTTTCCACATCTGCCTGCCTATGTGTCCTCCAAGCACGGCATGGTTGGTCTAACCCGGGCGTCAGCGGTCGAGCTCGGTGCGCACGGCATTACCGTTAATGCGGTCTGCCCCAACCATGTGACCACAGGGCTTGGTGCGCAGCAGAATGACTATTTCTCAAAGCTGCTGGGTTTTGACACGGTCGAGGACTATCTGGCCAATATGAGCGCGAAAAACCCGATGGGGCGTCCTGGCCTGCCATCTGATACGGCTGCAGCCTGCCTGTGGCTGGCTAGCGAGGATGCCTTTTATGTGACTGGTGAGGCGATCAATGTCTCGGGCGGCGAGGAAATGCACTGATGCGTGAAGAACGGATCGACTGGCCGAATGGCGCCAAGATGGCGCTCAGCATTGTCGTCAATGTTGAGGAGGGCAGCGAGATGACCATCGCGCGCGGCGACCGCGGCATGGAACCGGTCGACGAGCTGGGCATCCATATCAAATCACCGATCCGCAATTATGGAAATGAAAGCAACTATCTCTATGGCATTAAGGCAGGCGCGCCTCGCATCGTGAGGCTGCTTAAGGCCTATGACATCATGGCCAGCTGGACAGTTGCCGCGCTGTCCCTAGAAAACCATCCGGAAATTGGTGCCGCCATAGCGGAGATGGGGCATGAACCAGTCAGTCATGGCTATCGCTGGGTGCATCAATTCAAGATGGATGAGGCCACCGAGCGTGACTTCATCCGCAAGGCCGTGACCTCAATCGAGACTACAACTGGCACGCGGCCTTATGGCTGGCTGTCCCGCTATTTCCACACTGACAATACGCGCCGACTGCTGATCGAAGAGGGGTTCGATTATCATATGGACAATTATTCGGGCGATATTCCCTTCTGGGACAAGGAGACGTTGCCAGGCAAACCAATTGCCATCGTTCCTTATCAGCTCGACAATAATGACATGAAAATGTGGACTGACCCCGCGATGACGCCCGAGCATTGGCTGGCCTATGCCAAGCGCAATTTCGATCAGGTTTACCGCGAGGGCGAAGAGGGCAATGCCAAGATGATGAGCCTTGGGCTGCATTTGCGGATTATCGGCAGGCCGGGCCGGATTTGGGCGCTGGAGGAGTTTTTCCAGCATGTCCGTAAGCATTCGGATGTCTGGATCACGACGCGGCACCAGATTGCGAAGCATCTCGCGGTGGTGGATCCCGCATGACCCTGCGCCTGGACAAAGACGGGAAGATTGCGCGTTTGGTCATTGACCGGCCCGACAAGCGTAATGCTTTTAATCAAGATATGTGGGATTTCTTCCCCACGCTGCTCGCCGACGCGATGGCTGATGATGCGGTCCGCGTGTTGATGGTTCATGCGAGCGAACGAGGCAGCGCCTTTTGTGCAGGTGCCGATATCGCCGAATTTGGTGCAGGTGCGCAAGATCCCACATGGCGCGCAACAAACCAAGCCTCGATCAACAAACTGCAGCATGAACTGGCCCGCGCGCCCAAACCGACCATCGCAATTGTCGACGGCGATTGTGTCGGTGGCGGATGCGGCATTGCGATGGCATGCGATTTCCGCATCGCCGGGCCCGCCGCGCGCTTTGGCATCACGCCTGCCAAGCTGGGCCTTGTCTATCCGCTGCATGATACCAAGCTGCTGGTCGATCTGGTCGGCTCGTCACAGGCAAAGCGACTGCTCTATACGGCGGCTTTGATTTCTGCCGCTGAAGCCGAAAAAATTGGGCTGGTCACGATGCTTGCTGATCAGCCTTACGACGCGGCAATGGAGCTTGCGACCCACATGGCCGAGGCTTCGGGGCAAAGCCAGATGCTCTCCAAAATGCAGATTCAACGCATTTTAGATGGGCAGGCGCATGACGATGCAGAGACGCTCGCCGAATTTAGAGCCGCCTTTGACAGCGCCGATTTCAAGGAAGGCGTCAGCGCGTTTCTCTCGAAGAGAAAGCCTGAATTCAAATGAGCGAACCCATCCAGCATGGCAGCATCATTGGCGGCGTTGTGGCGACGCCTGATCTGGATGCAGCATTGGCGGATTATCAAGGCGAGCTTGGCTTCGCCTTGGTTGAACAAGGCGTTGTTCCTGACGAACTAGCACGCGCTTGGGGGATCGACGGGCTGGCAGGCAAGCGCATTGCGACGCTAAAACCGACCAGCGGCGCGCATTGCTTCATCCGTCTGATTGAACAGCCGCTACCATCCGATTTCGTTCCGACCACCACCTTTGGTTGGGCGTCCTACGAAATCACCGTGCAGGATGTGTTCGGCTGGCCCGCAAAAATAGAAGGCAGCGGCTTCGACATTATCGGCCCGCCGAAAGAGATTCCGGGGCTCCCCTATTTTGTTGCGATGCAGGTGCATGGGCGCGGCAAGGAAATGCTCTATTTCAACGAGACGCGTTCGGCCACGCCATCAAACGACCTGCCCTTCGCAAACTCGCCGATGGACCATATCTTCATCGTCATTCTCGCCACGCCTGACCGCGAGGCGACTGTCGCCTGGTATCGGGACGTGCTCCATCTCGATGTTGGAGATACCTACACCATCGCTTATTCGATGATAAACAACGCCTTTGGCTTGCCGTCGGACAATATGTCATCGCTAACCATGGTGCAAAATGGGCGGATGCCAATTGTCGAGATTGACGACTACCCGCCCCAAACCAAGCTACGCCGCGCCGACCCCGGCTGCCTGCCACCGGGCAATAGCCTCGTTACGCTGATAGTCGATAGTCTCGACGCGATTGAAACGGATTGGATCGGCCGGCCTGCGTATCTCCCCGGTCCACTTTATACCGGAAGCCGTTCGGCGACCGTTTTGGGGCCCGCAGGAGAACTGCTGGAGCTCGTCGAGCACGCCTGATTATTTCCGGTGCTGCCCGGCCTGCCATTGGCTTTCATCAAACAGGCTTGAGGCGCTATTGAAGGGTTTGTCCTCCAGCGCAGTCGCCAGACTGTCATTCCAGCGATTGAGAAAGCCGAACATCGAAATCACTGCCATGATCTCTGTCATTTCCCGCGCGGTGTAATAGTTCGACAGCCGCTCAAAATGCGCATCGGTGACGGCGCTGGGCGTCTGTCCCGCCGCGAAAGCCACATCAAGCGCGGCGCGTTCGGCATCGGAGAAGAGATCGCTGGTCTGATAGCTCCAGACAGCCTTCACCTTCTCCTCATCAACGCCCAGATCAATCGCGCCCAGCGTCGTGTGCGCCTTGCAATATTGGCAGGCTGCGGCAGCGCTTGTCACTGCGCCGATCAGGCGCTTCGTTCCGTTATCAATGGCGCTTTCGCCGTAAATCACGCTGACCAACCCGCGAAAGGCGCCGAGCAATTCCGGCCAATGCGCCATGGTCATGACCGAATTGGGGACGTAGCCCATTAGCTGCTTTGAGAACGCCAATGCCGCTTGGGTTTCGGCAGGGAGCTCTTCTGTCGTCAGAGATTTGATTCGTATCATGTTTATCGTCCGCCGTTGCGTCTGTTGACTACCATATCTTGCCGCCAATCCATTCGCCAGCGGCCGGCATGAACTCATCGATCTCGACGCTCTACCAAAATCCGGCGGCGAAATAGGGATCGCGCTCTATAAAGCCCCGAGCATCGTCGGCATCAATCGCTTTGACGATCAGCAACGAGCCGACAATATTGCCATCGGTATCCTTGATCGGACCAGCCACCAGATACTGATCTAGATGGTCTTCAACATGTTTCAGATGCGCTGGGGTGGCTTTTTTTCGGAGATTTTCAGTTTCGGGCCTGTCGCGGCAATAGATGACATATGCCTTCATCTAAGGCTGATCCAGAAAGCGAATGATTTCCTTTGCGGTTTCTTCGGCCGATTGATCGAGCACGCCTTTGGTAATGTTCAACCGTTCAACAAGCTTGGCGCCCGGTATATTGGCCGCGGCCCATCGTGTTGCTTCGAGCATTTCGGATTGGCTGGCGAACACCAACGTCTCATGGCTTATCTGCGGCATTCGGCCATAGACGTCATAAGTAAAAGCCGCATCAAACGCGGCATGCATATCCCGACCAGCCCGCAATTGTTCGGCAAACATCTCCAGTGCGCGGGCAGGGCCTTGGGCCTCTATGCGGGTGATGATACCGCGCTTCCAGGGCTTTTCCAGACACTCTTTATCATCGCTGATTTCAAATGGCTGCGCAGCCATAGCACGGTATTTTGCGCTGGTTTCGGCATTGAATGCCGGCACGTCCGCAAGCGCCAGTTTACGGATACGGTGGGATGCCATCAACGACATTTCGCCAGCAACCAGATTGCCAGTGTGAAAGCCGGTTAGATCAACCGTCCCGCCGCGCGTCAGATCATCCATGACGGCGAGCATCGCTTCGGCATATTCGGCGATGGACGGATGCGCTTTGAACGGATCGGAGCCGCCATAGCCGGGATAATCGGGTGCAATCACCCGGCGGTTCTGCGCCAGCATTGGCATGACGTTGGTATAGGCGAGCCCGCTAAATGGGCTGGGATGAAGGCAATAGAGATCCGGCATTGTCGCCTCTCCTGCCGCATCCATCATGCGCCAATGGATTTGTCCGAACGGGCCGTCGGTATAGCCTTTCCTCATTCGGTGGTGACCCCAAGCCGGTCCATCTGTTCACGATAAAGCCGCTTCGTCAACGGCATCATCAACAGCGGTGCAATGGCGAAGATGACCGGCACGGCTGCGACGGCATAGCGCAGATTATCCTCGCCAAAGACGCCGCTGGAAAGCTCACCCACCGCGATGGGACCCAACGAGCCGAACCAGCTGATCGCCAGATAATAGAGCGCCACCACCTGACCGCGAATTTGTGCGGGTGTGATCACCAACAACGACGTGACACCGATGGCCGACACAATCCCGATGCCGATTGTGTTGATGCACAGCAACGCAAAGGCCAGCTCTGCAGTCGGCATGAATAGAGGGATTACGCCCGACGGGATCATGATAAAAAAGCCGATATAGAGGATACGTAGCGAGGCGTCCTTCACACCCTTTTTCGTCCACCAGTCGGAAATCGAACCCATGATCATCATGTTGAGCGGTCCGATAAGCAGTAGCGCAATTCCATTCACATAAGCATATTTCTGCGGTGACCATCCCCAGGTACGCTCAAATGTAGGGGCAAGGAAACCATGACTGTAGGCGATAGCTGTCATCGCGCAAATGACTAAGACAAAGCCAATGTAGAGCGCCTTGTTGTCCCAGAGATATCTGAGCGCATCCGTAAAACCACTGCCGCTGATCACATTAGATGAGGCCGCGGCAGGCCGCCGGGCAGGCTCTTTCATGAGCAGGAAGATCAGGGCCAATAGCAGTCCAGGCAGGCCGACGATGATCATCGTATAGCGCCAAGGCGAAAGCTCCCCAAAATATGGCAGCGACTGGCTGCCGCTGGATGCTGTCCATGCGATCACGGCGCCGCTGAGTAGCGACGCCAGACCTGCGCCAATCGGCAAAGCCGCGGAATAAAAGGCAATGGGCTTGCCGCGTTTCTCTGTCGGGAAGCTATCGCCGATCATGGAGAAAGTGGCGGGGCTCAGCGTGGCTTCGCCAATGCCCACACCCATGCGTGCGGTGAAGAGCTGGACAAAATTCTTCGCCATACCGGTCGCAACCGTTGCCACGGACCAAAGCGCTACCCCGATAGACACAATCCAGAGCCGTTTGCCACGATCCACCAGCCAGCCCATGAAGATACCCACAAAGCCGTAGACCAAAGTGAAGGCGCTCAGTAGCCAGCCGATCGAGCGGTCAGAGAGATCAAATTCCGCCTTTATCGGTTCGATTAAAAGGCCGAGGATGTAACGATCCACAAAGCTGAAAATATAGCCGACGGTCAACATCGCCACTAGAAACCAGCCCGCGGCGGCAGACGGATAGGGTTTGACGGATGCGGCTGCAGCTGCTTGTAGGTCAGTATCGCTCATACTTTTCCCTTTCCCTGCCAACGCTGTTACTGGGCTTCTGGAATATTGTAGATCACCACCAGATTGTCATCAAAGTCAACAATTCCAATCTCTCGCCCGATGCGGCCGTCATGGGTTTCAAGGCGACCTTCTTTATAGACATGCAACCCAAGAGCGCGTGACTTTTCCATCACCATGTCGCAGTCAGCTATGTCCAGCACAATGGCGCTGCGGCGGGGATAACCGCTAGGTAGCGGTGCGTTCTTGATTTGGGACAATGCCATCACCCGCGGCTGGTTTGGCAGTGAGAGGATCGCAAAACCCAGCTCGGCGCCATCGGGAATTTCAAATAGCGGGATCGAATAGCTGTCCGAATTATGGCCTTTTCGGTAGGTCACTTCAAAACCTAGCACGCCTTCATAGAAGGTCAGCGCGCGGTCGATATCTTCCACGCAGTAATTGGCACGCTGAAATCTGGTCGGTTGTTTCTCTGTCATCTGTTGTCCTTAAATCCATTCACTGGGTTCGCCGCGAACCGAGCCACATTGCACCCCGACATTCGCGCCGAAATAAAGTTTGGCGAGTGCACGGGGCATGTTCTGAAAGCCTTGCTCAATGTCCTGCACAGGCTTGAGTCTACCGTCCTTTATCCAGCCGGAAAGGTCATCCATCACCTGATCCCAGACGCTCAGATAATTATAGACAAAGAAGCCACGCATTGTGCTTTCGGTGCGGCGCAGGCGGGCATAGTTGGAGAGGCCAAAAGGCTCGCTCCTTGTATATTCGCTGATCGAACCGCACAGCACGATGCGGCTATGCATGCGGAGCCGTTCGAGGCACGCGGCCAGCGTTTGGCCGCCGACATTGTCGAAATAGAGATCTATGCCATCGGGTCGCAGCGCATCAAGCCGTTCGCTTATGTCCTCGGCCTTATAGTCAATCGCAGCAGAGCAGCCATGGTCGAGGATGAAGGTGCATTTTGCTGCGCCACCTGCAAGCCCTACAACATCGCATCCAACGACATTGGTTGCTATTTGGCTGACCATCGAACCGACGCCGCCTGCAGCGCCCGAAAGGACCATTAGATCACCAGGCTTTGGATCGCCGCAGGCAAAAAATCCTGCATGGGCACTCAGGCCCGTCATCCCCAAAACACCCGCGCCTAGAGCAGCCGGCAGGCCGTTGTTCGGCATCCGGATCATTTTCTCCTGAGCCGTCATCGCGCTGACTTTATAGGTTTGCCAGCCCATCTGCCCCTGCACCATTTCACCTTCATGCCAATCGGGGTGTCGCGACTCGATCACTTGCGAGACGCCCCGCCCGGGGATCAAGCCGCCAATTGGCCGCACGCCTTCTCCCGATGGGTCCAATCCAGCCATGTACATCCGCATCAGGGGGGCCAGCCCCAGATAATGGGTTTTCAGGAGCACCTCGCCTTCACCGGGCTCAGGGATTTCGTTTACGGCCCATTCGAAATCCTCAGGCTGCACATTGCCTTCGGGGCGACGCGCGATGCGCCACTGGTAATTTGCATTATCGTCAATTTTTAATGTATCGGCAAGGCGATTAAAGGCAGAGAGATCAATCATCAATCGTGGACTTTCACTACTTCGTTAACTTCATAGAAATATCCATCCAGATCCCAGAAGGAGCAGCCGATCATATCCTTTTTCTTGCCATCGGCGCCGGTCACGGTCCAATTGCGCGGTTCGCAGTGAATGCGCGATCCTAAAGCGCGGGCGCGTTCGAGGGCAGCCTTCGCGTCATCGGACGCAACCACAAATATCGGTGCGCCAAATTGAATTTCGGTCGGCAATTCTTTGGGCGCATCTTGCTTCGGTTCGATCCACTCCAGTAAGCCGATCATGCCGATCATGTCATCTTCACATTTCAGGATGATCAGCCGCGTCTGATCTCCCTTCTTACCTGCCGCCAACTGGGTGCCGGACAGCGTAAAGGGCGTATCCATCCATGCGGTCATGCCGAAAACCTGTTCGTACCAGTTCTTCGCCTTATCGCCGTCGCGTACTATCAGGGTGGTGCGTTTGATAATGTTAGCCATTGATTTTTGCTCCCTCGATTAAAAGCACCTGGCAATCGGCGATGCCCTCGCGAAGTTTTTTAACTTCCTGATATTCGGCGCTGTTCCAGAAGGCCTGGGCTGCGTCCTTATCCCGCCATTCGGAGATGACCATCGACGCGCCCGCGCCAAAATCGCCTTCCAAAAGCTCGGCCCCGGGGCCGCGCAGCACATATTTACCGCCCATTTTTTCAACCAATGCACCAGCCGCCGCGCCATATCCTTGGATAAATGCGTCGCGGTCAGATATCTTGGCAGTTACGATCATATACGCTGGCATGAGGGATTTACTTCGCTAATTTGTCCGGACAACTTAGCGTGCTTATGGCGCTTTGCAATGATTATTTCGCGTCATTCTCATCCAGAAATGTACGGGTTGTTTGGGCAAGCTTTCCGGTATGAAGGTCAAAGCCGCCATAAGCGATTTCCGCAAAATGGATGATTTTCGCATTGCGAAATAAAGGCCCGGCAGCTTCGGTCTCGGCCTTCAAGCTCCCGGCCATAGTAATAAGCATGACGGGCTGCCTGAGCAGCGGGATGCGTTTGTCGCTCTCGTAGGAGAAAACCGCATGATAGGCTTTCCAGCAATGGGGATAGCATTGCATCGAATCATTGAAATGTTCCTGTGCCCGCGCCAGCGGCAAGCCCGATGGCACAGCGATTAACGAGAATTCCCATTTGCTTTTGAGATGCGATCCATCGTCATTGATCGTTTCAGGCACAGCATTACGTTTATAGGCTTTCTCTCGCTCTTCGCCGGCATAAAATGGCAGTCCGGCCAAAACGAGCCTGCGCACAAGCTTTGGCTGCTGCACTGCCAGTTCAATCGCAATCAGCGATCCGGTATGATAGCCCAGTACATCAACGGAACTGCCTCGCTCGCTTTTTAGCCCCAGTCGGTCGAGCGCAACGGTCGCTGCGTCGGCATAGTCTTTTATCGTCGGCAGCCCTTCGGGTGCAGCGGAGTCACCATATCCCGGTGTATCGATTGCAATCACCAAGCGGTCATGGGCCATCAGTCTTATAAAGGACCGGAAATAGTCACCCGAATAGGGGGTCGGGTGGAACAGTATCAGAGGACGATGACTGGTCTGTGACGCGGGCCTGGCAATGCGAACATGGATTTGGCCAAAAGGGCCATCGATAAAATCACGCTCCATTTTCACCGGCATACTTCGGGACCTGCTGTCAGCCTTATCTGATGCAAGGCTCGGCGGCGCAAAAGCAAAAAGAGCAATGATTACAGCATTTAAATATGGAGATATCTGTAACAATTTCATCGCTGGCCTCCTGCCATCTCGTGAGGAATTTCGAAACAAAAAACGCCAACCGCGTTGCATTTTTATTACACTAGTAGAATTAGGTCGGGATAAAAGCAAAATTAGTCTGGACAAATTATTTAAGCGAGATAAACTGAGAGTCGAATACAAATATTGGTTCGGGGGAGGCTGATACTATGAAGCGTTTTTTGAAAATATCATTGATGGCTGCAACGGCGATAACAAGCGCGCCGCTTTGGGCGCAGGAAGCTCCGGCAAATACCGCGGCAGAAGACGCAGACGTCATCATTGTTACCGCGCGTAAGAAGGAAGAAACGCTTCTTGATGCGCCTTTGGCCGTTACCGTTGTCGGGCAGCGGGAACTGGAAAGTGCCGGTTTTCAAGATATAACGCAAATCACTAAGGCGGCTCCAGGGGCCTTTGTTGAACCAAATGGCGATGGCCAAAACGCTGCGCGCATCGATTCGACGCCGCGCTTTCGTGGTGTCAGCGTCATCAGCAGCAGCCGGTTACAGCAGACAGCGACAGTGTTTTTGGATGGCGTTTACATGAGCAGCGGCTCGCAAACCGTCGGCATCAATGAATTGCAGCGCGTGGAAATCATCAAGGGGCCGCAGTCCGCCCTGTTTGGCCGTAATACGTTTGCAGGTGCGATCAATTATGTCACGAAGGATCCCGGCAAGGAGTTTCGTCTCGATGTGAGTGCGACGGGCGCGACCCGCAATGAGTATAACTTTGCCGCTGGCGTCGAAGGACCGCTTTTCAGCGGCGTTTCTTTCCGATTGGGCGGTAATTACGATGATAAACAAGGCCACTTTGCCAATGCTGCGGTCCCTGGGCAGCACATAGGCGACCAATCGCAATGGTCGATCAACGGATCGCTGATGATCGAGCCCAGTGATGGCATTCGTTTGAAATTGCGCGGTTCCTATCAGGAGGTCGATGACGGCGTATCCGCCTCGATTGCACATTTTGGCACCAATCAGCATAATTTCGGCGGGTTCGCGATTGTTAACCGCATCGCCAACCAAGCCGATTCAATTATCCCTCAGCCCTCCCCAGCCGGGGGCCGCGGCGAATCGGTGTTTAAAGGACGTATCACCCAACCCCCCGCCAATCGGATCGGAATGAACACCGCGCCCGCCAATATTACGACCTTTATGAATAAGCTCATCAGCGATCCTCGCTTGGCGCCTACCGACGCCGTTTACCGGTTTAAATATAACCCGTTCACGCTCGATGATTTCGGTCTCAATCTGTCTTCGGTGCGGCTGAGCGCGGTCGGTTCGGCCGATCTTAGTGACAATATCCAGTTCAACTTTTTGGCGGGCTATAACCGTGAACAGTTCGGCTTTTTCAACGACTATGACGCGACCCCCGATGATAGCTTTATGTCCTGGACAGGCCGCGATACGGAGGATTTGACACTCGAGGGCCGGCTGTCCGCGGCGCTTCTCGACGACAAACTGAATGTCGTGGTCGGTGCGAGTTATGTTAAACTCGACATGGAAGACTTGGCCGCTACGGCAAGTACCATGCCAAGCTTAGCTGGTCCAACTTTCGCCCCTCCATATTTCTTTCCTGACATTTTTAATTCCAATCCCTTTGTTACGGGATCTGAAACAACGGGCTTCTTCGGATCGCTTGATTATGCGTTTACCGACCAAATCTCGTTGACGCTTGAAGGTCGTTTCCAAAAAGACCAATACAGCAACGCAGCTGTTTTGACATCGCCTGGCAAGATCAATAGCTTCCTTCCACGCGCGACGCTGCGCTATCAGCCATCGAACTACACCACGCTTTATGCGACCTATGCTAAAGGCAACCTGCCGGGCGGCTTCAATTCTGAGGTAGGTGGGTTAAGCGCTTCGGCACGCGCTGAACTGCTTGTATTGGCAGCGGATGCCAGAGAGATATATGGCGAGGAGCAACTCATCAACTATGAGTTCGGCTGGAAGCAGCAGCATCCAAGCGGCATTTTCGGCTTTAATCTTGCCGCGTTCTACATGCAGCGGAAGGATGAAATTTTCAGTACGATTCAAGTAATAAAAGAAGACCGTCCGAGCTTTGTCAATCCTACCCGGACAGTCAGTTTCATTTCAAACGGCGCAAGCACGAATATTTATGGTTTGGAACTTGATGCGACTTTCAACATAAGCGAAAAATTCTCTCTGCAGGGTTCATTTGCTTATATTGATGCAAAAATTGCATCATTCCCAGCAAATGGTGGAACCGGAGATTTCGGTGATATTTTTGGTCCTGGCGTCAGCATCGCAGGGCAAGAGGCACCCCGCTTTCCGCCTTTAACGATGTCACTCGGCACTAACTACGAGGATGATATAGACGCCTTTGGCGGTCTATTTGAAACTTGGTATTTGCGGGGCGACGTGTATTTTACCGGCGACTATTTCGATAGCAACGCCAATATCACGAGCGTCCCAGAGGCGACGGAAGTAAATCTTCGCGTAGGCCTAAGAGGCGAGACTGTAAACGTCGAGTTATTCGCGACAAATTTGTTCAACGAAGATGCGCCGACAACCGCATTCAACTTCGCAGATCTCAGCTTTGGCACCCGCACCCGTACAGGTGGGTTCCTCAACTTTGGTCGTGAAGGTGACCGCGTTGCCCTTCGCGACAAGCGGCAATTTGGCCTGAAGTTGAAATACACCTTCAAATAAGCAGGTTTTCCTGCCTCCGCAGGTGAAAAGAAAAGGCACCTCACGCGGGGTGCCTTTTTCTCTGACGATAGCCTAGACTGCTGCGATTTACCGGATACCGCCTAGAGCTTTTCAAGGACCATTAGCGCCGCACGTTCTCCGCTCTCCAGCGCGCCTTCCATACCTGACGCCAACCGTGCCATATGTTCACCAGCAAAATGCAACCTTCGCCCGCGATGCTGTACGGTAGCCGCGAGTGATGCGCCAAGGCCTGTCCCGATATGATGGTAGATACCGCCCGCAAAGGGCTGCTTCTGCCAGCTAAACATATCTAAATATTCTAGCTTTCCCTGCGCTGACGGCCTGATCCTCTCAATGCGGCGGATCATCTCCTTACCCGCAGTTGCCGGCTCCATTCTATCAAGCGCTTCTGCTCGCGGACCGTTGAGCCAAACCTTAAGCAGGGGCGGGTCACCATCGAGCGCAAAGACGCGCCCGATCAGTGGGTCGTCAGTCCAGATAGTCTCCGGCAGTCCATCACCCTTCCAGAAGGAGGTACTGGCATGCAGGAAGGCGAAGCTTGCCTTGGTATAAGGTAGGCGCTGGATGGTGCTTCGGAGTGCCTCGGGTAGATTTGCATCAATAGAGATACCACGCAGCACCGAAAAGGGTATGGTGCACACCACCTGTTTGGCACGGAGCCTTTTCCCATTCGCCAGCATTACTTCAACGCCGCCTGCTTGCTCTCTTATGGCCTCCACGGGCGCGTTCATCATGATATCTGACCGCAACTCTGCCATCATCGCATCGGTCATCCGCTGAGAGCCGCCGCGCACATATTTGGTTGGGCCGGGATTGACCTGGGCTGCTACCCCGTATGCCGCCAATGTCCGCTGCATGTGCAGCGTAGACAGCTCGGCAAGCGTGCGACCATTTAGATTGCTGTCCATCAGCCGGATAGCCTCGTCGGACGCGCCATTCTGCCGGAGCCAATCGGCCAGTGACATATCGATGGCCATGCCGCCCGCCATCCAATCCTCTACATTGGCGAGTTTCGGAAGCTTTCGAAGCATGCTAAAGAACAAGGCGTCCGGCTCGACAGTCTTTTCGGCGGGAGCAAGCCGGTTTTGCGGATGGGCGGCCCATGCCTCTTTCAAGAAGCTTGCACCGCCAATGCTATATAGATTTCTCGGTTTGGATGGCGCGGGCAAATAGCGTTCGACTTTCAGCCGGTCTGCGATGCTGTTAAATCGCTGATAGGATGCACCTACCTGGATCCCGCCGGCATCGGGCGCGCCGGGCAAGCGATCAAGCGTATGAACCCGACCGCCTATTCGATTATTTCCTTCGATCAACAGAACCTTAAAACCGGCATTTCCCAGAAGCGCTGTTGCATGAAGCCCTGCCAGTCCAGCTCCAATGACAATCACATCGGCATCGGTGCTGGATAGTCTGCGTGGAGCAGCCCCGATGAGCAACGATGCGCTTAATCCTCCGATAACGGCGCGCCGTCCAATTGCAGGCATATTAACTTTGTTCATAAGGCAATGTTGACAACAGTATGTCCATAGAGGCAAGTTAAATTTGTCCGGACAATGGAATTAGCATTGGGCATTTTTAGAAACGGGTCAGTAGCCATGCTGTTGCTCGTCTGCAGTGATTTATTGTCAGCCAAAGACGTGGAGCCTGACGGGATGGTAATCCTTGCCATGGCTCGTGCGGCAGCGGGGGGCGAAACATGGGCCCGTGCTGAGACGCTTTTGCTGTCTGGCCATGGGGCAAAGGGGTAAATGCGCATAAGTGCGATCAGCAACGGGAGACCATTGTTTCTAGCCGGCTTTAATGGAAGTGCGACCTGGACTGAGAAAGGCGTCATGCCTAAAGCTAAGGCTGATGCTTACTAGGCAAGCAACTTCGGTTTAGTATCATCAGGAAGGCTAAAAAACCTGGCCTTGCTGCACAGCGTATTCCCGATGATCAAGTTGCCGGGCACCAATCCTGGATGGTGGAATTGACCTACCCAAAAGGAAAAAAGACGCTGTTTGGCGTTGATAAAAAACAAATTTATTACGGTCGGATTTGTAACGCCAAAAGGCTGGCATTATCGTATTTATGATGACTTTATTTGGCTCAAAACTCCGGGTTGGCTGCTAGCCCGCCATGTCACGCTTTATTATAATGGCCTCAAAACCAATGAGGTTTTCTGGAAAGAGACTAAGGTCAATGTCAAAGTTGATCCAGCGCTTTTCACGCCGCCTACGGCCGATCCGGGCTAGTCGTTTCGAATGATGGATCACATGCACCGCGGGAGGTGCCTGATCCTAACCGCGAAAGGTATCCTTACTGACCTGTGATCCACGCTCGGCGCCTTCAATCGTGCAGCTTACCTGTATCCACCGCAAATTGACGCCAACGCGAGATGCATCAATGTTAGCCCAGCTGTAGCTTACGGCGCGTTCGGGATCTTCAGCTGTGTGGATATAGAGCACCTTGGAGGGCCGCGAGGTTGATGGCTGTGGCCAATAAACGGTGCGCATTCGAAACATTGCCGCAGGGGCTCCGCTTTCTCCTCCTCCGATCCGGATACGTCCACCCTGATCATGGCTCTTTAATTCCCCAACAAAATGCCAATCATCCTTTCCGCCGGGCTTCGCCTTATTCTTACGCACCGAAGCCCAGCATTTGATGGGATTGCCGCGCCGCAATTCGGTCGTGCGCTTTCCGGTGTTCAGTATTACAATGTCTGGGGCCATCTTAACGACGGAGACGCCAACGGGCGCCGGTATAGGAACGTCATAGTCATCCAAATAGGTTACCTTGCCGCTGTTGACACTAATCGTAAGCTTGGGTGCTGCTTCCTTGCCTGCCTCCGCATCAAAATATATTTCTTCCGTGTTTGAGTAGATTACCGCCGTATTCGCTATCTGTGCCGTTATAGAAGCCGCTTCCGATAAAGTTGCAGCATTGGCGCCAACGCAAGCCATCAAGGCCGCTGTGCATGAGATAAAACCGAGAGCTGAGAGGCGCTGACGCATTTTGGGATCCTCCTAATGTTGTCTGGACAACTTTAGCGTTTCTTTCCTATTTGGCAAACGGCTTCTTAGATATCTGGACTTGTAACGGTTTTGCACCGGTCACTTGATAGTTAAACACTCACACAAGGAGACCGAAGAGATGATGATGCTTGGCTATATTGCAAGCGCTGTTCCGTATTTGAGGCGTTCCATAGAAAACGTTGAGCTAACATCACTCAGTCCGGGTACTGCGGCTATCAGTTCTTGGTAGATACGATCATAATGCGCGATATCTGCGACGGCGATCTTAAGCAGATAGTCAACATCCCCGCTCATGCGATGACATTCTATTATCTCAGGAATACTGAGTATTCCGGCTGCAAAGGACGCCAGCCAATCGGGCGTATGCTTGTTTGTTCGAATTGACACAAAAGCGGTGACGCCCAATCCTAGCTTTACCGGGTTTAAAATTGCTACGCGGCGCTCGATGATCCCTGCATCTTCCATTCGTTTGATGCGCCGCCAGCAAGGATTTGTAGAAAGGCCAACTTGCTCACCTATATCCTGGATCGAATGCGTGGCGTCACGTTGAATGATTTCTAAGATTCGCCGATCGATAGTATCAATTTTCACATTTTCGCTCATTTTTAGGTTTATAAACTAATTTATAAATATAATCTAGAAATATTTGGGAACATTTTCTAGTAATACTCTGTTATCTAGGCGGCAAGTTGACATTCGAATGAGAAAGCACCGCCATGAGAAAATTATCGCGCCTTTTTGTTGAGCATCCAGAGACTGTTGGAGAAACATATTTCCAGCATCTGCGGCAAGCATCTGGGTTTGCTGTATGCATGTTCTGCGGCGGTCTCGCTTGCCTAATGCATGGTTTGTTTCCCTTTATGTTCGAACGCACTGGCAGCGACAAAATACGAAATCTTCATAGCCGAATGGTCATGCGCCGCAGTGAACAATCGAGAGCTAAATGGACAGGGGAAGATCGTCGCGTAAAAAAGGTCTAAAAAATGGGCTCGTTGGGTCTGCCTGAAAGCTGGCTGAGTTGGCGGTCGGCGGTCGGCGGCATGCTTCTTTGCTCATTCATTGCAATTATTGCAGGTGCAATCAACTCCGTATCCGGCGTACCTACCATGGTATTGGCGCTCGTGCTGGGTGTCGGTGTCCGTGCCGCTTTTAATCAAAAAGTTGAGATCGTAAACCAAGGTGTGAGCTTTTGCGCCCACTCAATTTTGCGAATTGGCATCGCCCTGCTTGGATTTCGGATTATTGCTGCAGACGTCATGTCTTTAGGCTGGAGCACCGCCGTTATTGTTCTTGCTACCTTGGCCGCCACGCTTTTTGGCGGGTACATGATAGGCAAGGCGTTCGGTCAGCGGAGTGATGTTTCTGCCATATCAGCGACCTCGATTGCTGTTTGTGGCGCGTCGGCGGCCCTTGCGGCCTCGGCGGTACTCCCCCCGCGTGAAGGGCTGGACCGGGAGACCTTAACTATAGTTGTCATCGTTTCGCTGCTTTCGACCATTGTGATGATCGCTTACCCGATGCTGACCAAGCAACTGGGCTTTGATGCTTACTCTACCGCACTAGTTTTGGGAGCTGCTATCCATGATGTTGCACAAGTCGCAGGGGCAGGTTTTGCAATTTCGCCGGAGGTCGGTTTGGATGCCGTAACAGTTAAGATGGTTCGCATCGGTTGTTTACTTCCGGTAATATTCGCGATCGGAACATTGAGAAACGTTCACGGGCACTCCAGTGCGAAATTGCCGATGAATAGACTATTCCCGACGTTTCTCCTTTCTTTTCTTTTGTTCGCGTCGGTCGCAAATTTAGGACTTGTGCCAGCGGCAATTGTCAAATTGGGTGGGGAAACTGCGAGTTGGGCTCTGACTATATCAGTTGCCGCGCTGGGTCTAAAAACGAGGCTGGACGATGCCTGCTGCATGAACCATCGGCTAATTCTTACCCTCGCCGCTCAGACACTTTGGCAGCTCGGTTGCGTTCTGTTTCTCATTCTTACTTTCCTTTGAAAGTTGGTCGCATGTTCCAGGGCCTACCAGAACCATGCACAGATGTAGTTGTCCGAGCAGGACTGTTCCCCGTCAGCACCAATGGCACAGATTTGATGTTTGTATATTAAACGTCGCCGGCTTGAACGCCGCCCTGGTTTATTGAAATGGAACGTTTTAACCCACATCAGGCCGACAAAAGGCGCAAACTAATGACTATATATGATGTTATTACATATAGTGATCCATATCCAAGCTGTCTGTCGCAAGATAAACGTTAGGCATGTAAATAGTTGGTAAAAAATAATATTTTCCAAAACTAAAAGCCTCCCGCCACATTGTATAGACAATCACTAGAATGGGCAGCCGTAAATTTGTCTGGACAAATTTCACATAGTGAATAGCTTGAAGGAAAGTTTAAAAAAAGGGGGCATTATGTATATTGTTAAAGCTGCCTTACTAGGAGGTACTGTATTTGCACCGCCTATTCCGGAGCACCTCAAGCCCTATGCCAGATCCTATGTCTATCCGCCGCTCGGGTAAAAGTCCCGCGTCGGTCCATGCGGCCCTCGCCCTGCTTACCGCAGCCTATGTGCTGTCCTATGTCGACAGGACCATCATAGCGCTCATGGTGGGGCCAATCAGGGCCGACCTCGGGCTGACCGACACGCAGTTCAGCCTGCTTGGCGGCCTGGCTTTCGCCGTCTTCTACTCGACCTTGGGCGTACCCTTCGGCTGGTGGGCTGACCGGGGTAACCGTCCCAGGATCGTGGCGCTTGGGGTCTTCTTTTGGAGCGTGATGACGATGCTGTGCGGTTTCGCCCGCAGCTTTACAGGGCTATTTCTGATGCGCGTGGGCGTAGGCGTGGGCGAAGCGGCGCTCTCGCCCAGTGCCTATTCACTGATCGCCGAAACATACCCGCCCGACCGCGTGGGCCGGGCACTATCAATCTACGGAACGGGCATTTACCTCGGGGTCGGCTTGAGTTTCGTCCTGGGCGGCGTGTTGGTGGACCGTCTTTCCGCGCTACCCCCGATCGAGATCGGCTTTTTGGGAGAGTTCGCGGGCTGGCAGCAAGTGTTCCTCCTCGTCGGACTTCCAGGGCTGTTGCTCGCACCGCTGGCCCTGTTTGTGCTGCGCGAGCCCCGGCTTGAGCGCCTTTCTGACACTGTTGGATCAGGCGCGGACGGTAGGGCCGACCCGTCCCGCCCCAATATTTTCGCCTGGCTGGGCCAGAACCGACTGTTTCTGATCGCGCATTTCCTCGGCTTTTCGGCGCTCAGCCTAGCCTTTAACGGTTACCTTGCGTGGATGGCGGAGTTCCTGCTGAGGACGTTCGCGGTTGGCAAATCCGAGAGCGGGTTTGCAATTGGCATCATCGTCCTGATCCTTGGGGTGGGCGGGATGCTCGCGGGCGGCTTTGTGTCTGACTGGCTTCGACAGAGAGGCGATCTCAAGGGGGCCCTCACCGCAGCATGCGGGGGAGCAATAGCCATGACGCCCTTTGCGGCGATAGCGCCGCTCATGCCAAGCGCGACTGCAAGTCTGCTGGCCTTCGCACCGATCATGGCGCTTTCCGCCTTCTGTTTCGGTCCTGCCGTGATCGCGCTGCAACTCGCCACTCCGATTGACCTTCGCGCGCGCACCTCTGCGCTGTTCCTTCTGGTCGTGAACCTTGCTGGCATCGGACTGGGTGGGACGGTCGTCGCGGCGATCTCCGATTTCTCGCTCGGCGCAGATGGCGCGCGCATCGGCGAGGCATTGGCGCTCGCCGGCGGCGCAAGCGCGCTGATCGGCGTGCCGCTGTTGTTCCTCGCGCGGCATAAGATGCCGACTTATGAATAGCGCCACCGGACATTCCTGGAGCGAGGCAGGATACCTGAAGGCTGCACCGATCGATCGCCTCGGACTAGTCGTAGGCAATATCGATCTGGCGGTCAGCGATCTCAGACAGCATGGCCTGCAGGTAAGCAATCCGGAACCGCTTTATGGTGAGAACGGTCCGCTTGACCAGGTCATCGGAAAGCTTCGAGCGTGGTGGCCTCCTATCGTTGCCGGCCCGGTCATCGCGCATGATGGCACAGAGATCGAGATCGCAGCCCATGACCTCGACGGGATGCGGATCCATGGGGTGAATAGAAGGCCGAAGCCGTGAGCCAAGCTCCAGTCGTGATTGTCGGTGCTGGACCTGTTGGCCTGAGCGCTGCGCTCAGGCTCTCGGCACTTGGCGTTCCCAGCATCGTGCTCGAGGCCGAGCGGGTAACAGCGCAGGATTTGCGCGCTTCCACCTTTCACCCGCCGACCCTCGAAATGCTGGATACACTGGGCATTACTGAGCTTCTGATTGCGCGGGGGCTGGTCACGCCGAACTGGCAAATTCGCTTGCACGAGACGGGAGAGCGCGCTGTCTTCGAACTTGGCCATATCGCCGCGGATACGCGCTATCCCTTTCGCCTCCAATGCGAACAGTCGGTCCTGTGTCAGCTTGCTGAGGAAAAGGCAGCGAACGACAAGGCGATCGAGATCATCCGCGAGGTCGAGGTCGTTTCGGTCGAACAGGACTATGATGGCGCCACTGCAGTTGCTGCGGATGGACGGAGATTCGAGGGACGCTTCGTGATTGGCGCGGACGGTGGACGCAGCCAGGTGCGCAAGTCATGCGGTTTTGAATTCGAAGGCTTCACCTATCCAGAAACGACCATCCTCGCGACAACGAGATTTCCTTTCCAGGATCACATAGCGGGGCTTTCGAATGTCAACTACTGCTGGTCCGCGAACGGCACATTCAGCCTGTTGCGATTGCCTGATATCTGGCGCTGCAGCCTCTATTCGGACGCGGGCGAATCCCTTGAACAGGCGCTGGATCCGTCAGCGATCGAAAACAAGCTGCAGCGGATCGTTCCCCTTGATGCGCCGCACGAGGTCATGGAAATTAGGCCCTACCGGATCCACAACAGGATTGTTGAAACGTACCGGAAGGGCAATGTGATCCTCGCCGGAGATGCAGCGCACCTCAACTCGCCTTCGGGCGGCATGGGCATGAATGGCGGCGTGCACGATGCTTTTGCATTGGCAGAGGCAATCGCCGGGATATTGGCGGGCGACGACGAACGCCTGCTCGATCGCTATTCGCGCAGTCGCAAGATGATTGCCCAGGAACAGATCCTGCAGCAGGCGCATCGCAATCGGACCCGAATGCAGGAACGCGACCCCGCGGCGCGGCGCGCTGAACTGGCAAGGCTACAGGCGATCTGTGCCGATCCTGCGCAATCCCGCATGTTCCTGCTCAAGAGTTCGATGATCGAAGGCTTGCGCCAAGCGCAGGCAATGCAATGACAGACGCGCCGCTCGCCCTGCTCACCCCCATGGCCAATCCCACGATCGAGCGTGAAATGCGTCGATTGGTCCCGGATTGCTGCGATTACGTTGTCGGCAGGCTAGTATCGCGCTTGGATGATTCCCGCGAGCGGCTGATTAGCTATGCGGAAGATTTGGGCCAGTCGCTCGCGCAATTCGGAGGCCTGCCGCTGTCCGCAATTGCTTTTGCATGCACAGCGTCGAGCTATCTGATCGGCCTTGAGCGAGAGGATAGCCTCGCCAAACAGGTGGGAATACCCGTGTTATGGGCGGCCGCAACTATTCGAGAGGAGCTGTCGCGCCGCGGCGCCAGACGACTTGCTGTAGTCTCGCCATACCCGGATGCGATCCATCAGGCCGGTCTCGCATACTGGTCATCTGCCGGATTCGTGACGATCTTTGACGAGCGTGTCGAGATTGGGTCGGACGATACCAGAAGCATCTATGCTCTAGCCGGGAGCGAAGCCCAGGCTGCGGTCATTCGGGCGCGCGAGGCCGCTCCCGACGCTGTCCTGCTTTCCGGCACCGGCATGCCGACATTGGCGCTGCTCGATCTGCAGGGAATGCCGCCGATCATTTCATCCAATCATTGCCTCGCACAGGCCATGATGCGCAATCAAGGGATCAATCTATGAGCGAGCTTTGCACCAGTTTTATCAATGGTGGTTGGACGAGTGGCGAGGGTGCTGAGCGCATTCCGGTCATCTCGCCGATCGATGAGACACTGGTTGCGGAGATCGCCCAGGCCGATGCGGCAGAGGTTGACCACGCTGTGCGGGCGGCGCGCAAGGCGTTCGTCGCCGGGACGTGGCGCAATGCGCCGGTTTCCAAACGCCAGTCCGTGCTGCGCCGGATTGCGGCTTTGATCCGCGAGAAGGTTGATGTGCTCGCCGAACGCGAATGTGCCAATGCGGGCTTGCCGATCCGCCAGGTCCGCGAACGGCATGTCCAGCGCGCGGCGGCAAACTTCGAGTTCTTCGCCGACTTCATCGGCCAGACGGCGAATGAGTGTTATGAGCAGGAGCCGCCCTTTCTAACCATCGTCCGGCGCGAGCCAGTGGGTATTGCTGCGCTGGTCGCGCCCTGGAACGCGCCGCTCGCTTTGGCGACGATGGAGATGGCTGGGGCCCTGGCATTCGGCAACTGCTGCATCCTCAAGCCATCCGAGCTTACTCCGCTCGAATTCGTTCCGCTATTCGAGTTGATGAAGGAGGCAGGTGTTCCCGATGGCGTGGTCGGGCTAGTGAATGGCAGCGGTCCGGTGACCGGCGCGGCACTGGTCGGTCATATAGATATCGATGTCGTAGCCTTTATCGGCGGAACCGAAACGGGGCGCCACATTGCCCGCGCGGCTGGAGGAAACCTCAAGAAATATGTGGCCGAGCTTGGCGGGAAGTCAGCCAATATCATCACCCCCCAGTGCGACCTTGAGCGTGCGCTCGATGCGGCGCTGGTCAGCATATATTCTAACAACGGGCAGCAATGTCTGGCCGGTTCCCGCATCCTGGTCGATCAATCGATAGCCAAGGATTTCATCGATCGCTTCGTTGCACGAGCCAAGAATATTCGGGTCGGAGATCCGCGCGACATGGCGACAGAGGTCGGCCCAGTCATCAGCAGGGCGCAATATGACCGCGTTCTGTCTTTCGCTGCGGGCGCTAATATCCTGACGGGAGGAAAGCGTGCCGATGGGTTCGATCGGGGTTATTACGTCTCCCCGACGGTCGCGTTCGCCGAGGACAATGCGACCCCCTTGTGTCAGGAAGAAATATTCGGGCCGTTCGCGACCTTCCTCACATATGACGGGATAGATCAGGCCATCGAGATCGCCAATCAGAGCGAGTTCGGCCTTGTCGCCTATTTATGGTGCTCGGATATGCCGACCGTGATGCGGGTACAGGATGCATTGCAGGCCGGCACGATCTGGGTGAATACGCCCTTGGCACGCGACCTGCGCGCACCCTTTGGCGGTTACAAGAATTCCGGCGTGGGACGAACCGGAGGCCTATCAAGCAGAAACCTCTTCACCGAGGAAAAGGTCGTTACAATGCCGATGCAGGATTTCCCGATCGCCAAACTTGGGCTTGGATGACCCGAATCCCGAAAGGGCCGGTGTCATTATTGATATAACCCGGTTTGTCTGCGGCCATGCAAGCGCCTTTGTTCGACGGTCTTTCTTTTGATTCTTGCACATTGTTCGCAGGGCTTGGCCCTACAGAATTAGGCTTTGGCAGGGGTGTTCAAAAAATCCCAGCTAACCGAACGCGCAGAATAATATGTAAGAAGGAACTGTGGGTCCCATCAGCCAGACTTGGGGGGTGCCACCCCGGTGGGGTCACGTTAGGTAGGTTTTTTGAAGGGGGTGGGGGGGTACTTATTTGGTGCGACGCAGTCGGTGACTAGCTCTCGCGAAAAGGTGGGTAGAAAGGTGGGTAAACCCACAATTTCCACGCAAGTCTTTGATATAATTGGGTGCGTGGCGGAGACGGAGGGATTCGAACCCTCGGTACCGGATTTACCAGTACGACGGTTTAGCAAACCGTTGGTTTCAGCCACTCACCCACGTCTCCAGCGCGTTTGGCATGCGCGGCCTATAGCGTTGCCTGCATTTGGCTGCAATGGTTATTGACACACGCATGTTATAAGAAGAAAATTAACGAAATAAGGTCGCTCTGGCGCGCACTGAACGCACATCGTCGGCCGTTCATCATAGGCTCATCCAGAGGATTCATAGAGTGTTGCTTGATTTTAAAAGGATGGGATACGCATGCTAGCAGTCAATCGGGGCCTAAAACGGTCAATACATCATTTGCTGATGCTGCTCGCAGCCGGAGCACTTGTCGCTTCGCCAGCAATGGCGCAGATTAACCCCGTCGATCCCAATGATGTAATCGATTCAGACCTTGGGACACCGCCGCCGGCCCCGGCCACGGCACAGGAGGTCGCCCCAACTGTTCAAGATGGTGTTCCGACAGACGCCCCCGCAGCATTGCCGGAAACGTCGTCCGCTTCTCCTGCTATCCCGACCGGGGACACCTATCAGGAAGATGATTTGATTGGCGCTGCCGAAGGCGTCTTTGGCAAAAGTGCCCAAGGGCTGGGCAAGCTGATTGAGGACATTTTGAAAAAGCAGGGTCGGCCAAATGGCTACATCGTTGGCCGCGAAGGTGGCGGCGCGTTTGTCGTTGGCCTTCGTTACGGCTCGGGCACGCTGAATCACAAAATTGAGGGCCAAAAGACCGTATATTGGACGGGTCCATCGATTGGACCCGATCTTGGCGCAAATGGGGGCAGCACCTTTGTGCTTATCTATAATCTTTACGACACCGAGGACATCTACAAACGCTATCCCGCCGCTGAGGGCGTTGCGTATATCGGCGGTGGCTTCAATGCGAGCTATCTGCGCCGCGGCGATGTCGTGCTGATTCCCATCAGGGTAGGCGCCGGAATTCGGCTGGGCGCCAATGTCGGATATATGCGCTTTTCCAAAAAGCAGCGTTGGCTGCCCTTTTAACGGGCGCGCATATCTTCCATACGTTTCAAGTACCGGGCGAGCACATCAATCTCCAGATTGACCTGCCGTCCGGCGCTCAGCATCCCTAACGTCGTCATCTGCGCCGTGTGCGGAATGATGTTCAGCATGAAATGCGCCGAACCATCGGCCTGATCGGCAATGTCATTGACGGTCAGCGACACGCCATCAACGGTTATCGATCCTTTGGCCGCGATATAAGGCGCAAGGCTGCCCGGTGCAGAGACGGTGACTTTCCAGCTGTCACCCACGGTTTCGCTGCCAACAATATGACCGACCCCGTCGACATGACCCGTGACGATATGTCCGCCCAATTCATCGCCCACCTTCAACGCGCGTTCCAGGTTCAGCTGGGTTCCGGCTTCCCACATGTCCGCAGGGGTACGCGAAACGGTTTCGGCAGACGCATCGATTGCGAACCAGCCTTCGCCCTTATCAACAACGGTCAAGCAAACGCCCGAACAGGCGATTGATGCGCCGATGGCGACCGTGTCCATGTCATATGCGCAGTCAATGACGAGGCGCAGATCGCCCCGCTGTTCGGATGAACGAATATGGCCAACGTCCGTGATGATACCTGTGAACATATATATTTTGCCTCTTTAATTGGCGCGTTCGTAGACTTCGAGACGGTCTTTGCCAAGGCTGCGGGAATCGCACAGCTGCCAAAGTCCATGCGCGTCTACCAGTTGTCCCAGTCCAATATCGCCAAGGCAGGCCTTGCCTGCCCCGATGAAAATGGGTGCCCGGTATAATAACAGCCGGTCAACCAACCCGGCTTTCAAAAACGCCGTGGCTGTCGCAGCGCCGCCTTCAACCATCACATTATTGCAATCCAGCTTTGCGATGTCCGCTGGCGCAGAGAAAACGTCCCACCCGTCGGGGGCATCGCCGCTGCCCAGCATGACCTTGCGTGGCGACCGGTGTTCGAGTCCTGTCAGCCGCACGTTCAATTGCGGTGCGTCTGCCTTTACGGTGCCCGATCCGACCAAAATGGCATCGGCCCGCGCGCGTTCAATATGGCTATGCGCGCGCGCGATATCCCCCGTAATCCACCGGCTGCTGCTATCCGCCATGGCAATTTGACCATCCAGCGATGTCGCGATTTTCAACGTTACAAATGGCCGCCGCAGCTGCATGCGGCACATAAATCCAGCAAGGCTCTTGCGCGCTTCGGACGTCATGACGCCAGTCTCTACGGCTATGCCCGCGGCCATGAGCGCCTTGATGCCTGCACCCGCGGTCCGTGGATCGGGGTCCTCCAGCGCAACGACAACGCGTGCTGGCCGGGCATCCATCAGCAATTCGGCGCACGCCGGCCCACGGTCGGATTGATGTGCACAGGGTTCAAGCGTGACGTACATAACGCTGCCTTGCGCTGCAGAACCGGCCTGCGCCAACGCCATGGCTTCTGCATGGGGACGCCCGCCCTCTTGGGTCCAGCCGCGTCCCACGACGATGCCTTCTTTGACGATGATACAGCCAACCGACGGGTTCAGCCCCGTCTGGCCCACGCCACGTTCCGCTAGTGCCAAAGCTGCGGCCATGAAGCGATGATCAGCGGTGGCTATTGTTTTGCTCCCGCAGCAGCGTCTTTGGCTTGTGCCTCTTTTTGCGCACGCTCAAGCTGCGCCTCCCGCTCAATTTTTTCCACGTCCATCCCGACCGCGCGACCGAATGCTTTATAGGCCTCTTTCTCGCGGGCGCGCATTTCGTCTTTTCGCTTTTGATATTCGGCAATCGCCGCTTTCGATTCCTCGATTGTGCGTGTCGCGGGCCAGCTTTCGAAATAGGTTACGGTGGGTGGCGGCGGCTTCGCCTTTTCAAGCGTATCGATATAGAATGTGTAGATGATAATCGCTGTCGGCACACAGGCAGCCAGAAACAGCCACGGGCTATGCGTGCCCGTTGTGCGGAAAAAGCTGATCAGATCTGTGCCCGCATTGCGCAGCGAGACATCTTTAAAAAATGACATGGCTATCCAATAAGACCGATATCGCGCGATTTCCAGTGCCCGATGTAAAGAGGCGGGGCTTACCGGCCACTTCGGAACGCGTTTGTAATGGGGTAGCGGCGATCCCGTCCGAAGTTTCGTGTGCCAAGCTTTACCCCCGGAGGGGCCTGCCGCCGTTTATACTCCGCAAGATAGAGCAGCCTTTCAATCCGCACGACTGTGTCGCGATCAAAGCCCTGTGCAACGACCTCATCAACCGAGCGCTCTTCCTCCACCAATGCATGCAACATTTTATCAAGGACCGGATAATCCGGAAGCGAATCGCTGTCTTTCTGATCCGGCCGCAATTCCGCACTGGGGGGCTTGGTGATGATATTGTCAGGTATCACTGGGCCGTCCCGGCCAAGACCAATGCGCGGCTTATGCGCATTGCGCCATTCGGAAATGGCAAAAACCGTCATTTTATAGGCATCTTTTATCGGGTTATAGCCACCGGCCATATCGCCATAAATCGTGGCATAGCCGACGCTCATTTCGCTTTTGTTGCCCGTCGTCAAAAGCATATGTCCAAATTTGTTGGACAGGGCCATCAACGTGACGCCGCGAATACGCGACTGAATATTTTCTTCGGTAATGTCGACATCGCGGTCGGCAAAGCTGCCCGAGAGCATATCGTCGAAAGCGCCAACGGCCGGTGAAATGGGGATCGTATCGATCCGGCACCCAATCATTTCTGCGCATTGCGCAGCATCGTCCAGGCTAGATTGGCTGGTATAGCGGCTCGGCAACATCACACACCAAACGCGATCGGGGCCAAGCGCATCAGCGGCAATGGCGGCGCATATCGCGCTATCGATGCCGCCCGACATGCCCAATACGACGCCGGGAAAGCCATTGCTGTTCACATAATCGCGCAGGCCGGTGACCATGGCGCTGTAGATATCAGCGGGATGGTCTTCCCAAAGTGCCTTCGGCCCATCTGCACATTGCCAGCCATTGTCGCCGCGCGTCCAATGCGTCATGCGCAGATGCTCTTCCCAGTCGGGCAAGCGGTGCGCCGCCGCGCCATCGGCGTTCAGGACAAAGGAACTGCCGTCGAAAACCAGCTCGTCCTGACCACCGACACGATTTAGAAACATCAGCGGCAATCCGGTTTCGCGCACACGTGCCGCAAAAACCTCTTCCAAGCGCCGGTCGTCCTTGTCGATTTCATACGGGCTGCCGTTGGTCGAAATCAGCAACTCAGCGCCGCGTTCCTTCAAATGGAGGCTGACCGGGGCGAGCCATCCATCTTCGCAAATCGGAACGCCAATGCGCACGCCTTTAAACAACATGGGTTCCGGCATGGGGCCAGATGCAAAAATCCGCTTTTCATCAAAGGTTCCGTAATTGGGCAGCTCATGCTTGTAACGCACGGCAGCAATCTGACCGCCATCGAGCAGAGCAATTCCGTTGTACAATGCGCCATCGTCAAGGAATATCGAACCCACGAGCATGGCAGGCCCGCCATCGGCGGTCGCCGCCGCCAGCTTGGCAAGCTCCGCCGCAGCGCGCGCTGCAAAGGCTGGCTTCAGCACCAGATCCTCGGCCGGATACCCAATCAATTGCTGTTCGGGAAACACGATCAGGTCGGCATCTGTCGCTTTTGCGCGCCATTCAAGCATCTTGCCGGCGTTACCTGCCAGGTCACCCACGCGCTGGTTAAGCTGCGCCATTGCAATATTGAGCCGAT
>Ga0315909_10000472_pt1 | contig 53892 bp, 77 predicted proteins | sample LakEriMetagenome_11_FD_203527 | JGI IMG/M metagenome (GOLD analysis project Ga0315909, IMG submission 203527) | Freshwater fungal communities from buoy surface, Lake Erie, Ohio, United States - Buoy 2 MA125 | ecosystem: Environmental > Aquatic > Freshwater > Lake | place: USA: Lake Erie, Ohio... | reverse complement strand
GGTACGATGAAGGTATGTTGCTGATGGATTACTTTGCCGCCAAGGTAATGCAAGCACTGGTCAGCGAGACAGGTATGACCATGCCTGACTTTGCAGCAACCGCCTATGACATGGCAGAAGACATGATGAAAGAAAGAAATGAACGACTTCAACGATTGGGCTAGTTACCTGCTACGTGCAGAGATGAGCATGAGAATGCTCAACGACAAACTGCTGCACAAGCACTACGAGGGGATTGATCGGCTTGTCGATAGCATCATCGATGATCTGATCAAGACCAAGATATGGACGGCGCACGAGAAGAACAAGATTGAATAACAATGAACAAGATTGAATTTGGTGATTGCAGGGAAACCATGCGCCGATGGAAAGAGCAGGGCGTCAAGGCCCAAACTTGCGTAACAAGTCCTCCATATTTTGGATTGCGGGACTATGGGCGCGATGGGCAATTGGGGCTTGAGGAAACTCCAGATGAATACATCAAGGCAATGGTTGAGGTGTTTCGATGTGTGTGGGATGTGCTGGAGGACGATGGGACACTGTGGTTAAACATTGGGGACAGCTACTGCAACAGCAATGGATTTGCTAGGGCAAGCCCCGAATATCAGCGGGAAGGCAGAAACAATATGCCAGCAAATGATCGCAAACTAGACAAGTTGCATGAAGCGGGTTTAAAGACCAAAGACCTTATCGGCATACCTTGGATGCTGGCATTTGCACTGAGGACTGATGGTTGGTATCTGCGCCAAGACATTATTTGGCACAAGCCAAACCCCATGCCTGAGTCGGTGCAAGACAGATGCACCAAGGCGCATGAGTACATTTTTTTGTTGAGCAAGTCACAGAAATATTACTATGACCATGAAGCGATTAAAGAGGCGGCAATACATGAGGGGCGCATTGTCAAGGCATCCGGCACTGACGCTAAGAATGGCGTAAAGGGCGAGTTTGGAACTACTGCGGCAGGGTTTACAACGCATGACACTTTGGTAACTGACCGCAACAAGCGCAGTGTCTGGACAGTCACAACCAAACCCTACGCTGGCGCACATTTTGCAGTATTCCCATCAGACTTGATTGAGCCTTGTATCCTTGCTGGCGCACCCGTTGGCGGCATTGTGCTTGACCCTTTTATGGGCAGCGGCACAACAGCGCAAGTGGCGCAGAACCTTGGTCGGCAATACATTGGTTGCGAACTAAATGAAGACTACAAAATTTTGCAAGAAAAGAGATTGTGTCAAATGTCGTTGGTATTAGAGTAATTTAAATGAATAACAATCTCACCGCCAAGCAGAAGGCGCACATAGGCAGAGTGAAGATGCTTCCTTGCTCTGTCTGTGATGCGCCAGCACCGTCTGATGCTCACCACATAGAACAATCGCTGCAGTATTGCGTAGTGGCCCTATGCAAAGACTGCCACCAGGGTTCTATGATGGGGTGGCACGGGCAGAAAAGAATGTGGAAGATCAAGAAAATGGAAGAGCTTGACGCCCTAAACGTTACCATTCAAAGGCTGTTAGATGTACGTGATTAGTAGCTCTGGCGGCAACGATAGCGTTGCAATGATTCAATGGGCAATAGAGCAAAAGCTGCCCGATGTCCATGTAACGTTCTGCGATACAGGTTGGTCTGCCCCCGGCTGGATGGTTCGTATCGATAAAGTACACGCCTATGCCGAGGCGCACGGCATGAAAACACACATTGTCAAAAGCATTGGGATGCACGACCTTGTGCGCACAAAAAAGGGCTTCCCAGGTAACGCCCAGCAATTCTGCACCGCACACCTCAAAGGCGTACCGTTCTTAGAATGGATTGACGAGGAAGACAAAGAGTGCAAGGCCGTGGTCATGGTGGGTAAACGCAGGGCCGAGAGCGAGGCCCGTAAGGCTACGCCACAGTTTGTGTACGACTCCGACTACCACGGCGGCAGAACCCTTTGGCACCCCCTCTACCTACACTCAGATGCAGACAGGAATGAACTGCTTAGCCGGTCTGGGTTTGAAGCGTTACCACACAGATCACTGGAGTGCAACCCATGCGTGAATGCAAATCGATCAGACTTCCTGCGCCTAACACCTGGAGAGATTGAGCGGGTCAATGAACTTGAGGTAGAGATAGGCAAGCCCATGTTCCGGCCAAAGCGATTCAGCGCCCTGGGCATCTATGGCGTCATTGCCTGGGCAAAAGACGGAAGAGATCGTGGAGACTTTGCCGAAGAGGATGCTCAATGCTCATCACTCTTTGGCTGCGGTCTATAGTGGAAACGTTTCCACTATTTCATTGACTTGCGGGTTTCTTCTGCCTGCTGCGCCATCATTGAAATCAATTCTTTAAGGCGGTCAATCTCTTCACGCTTGGTGGCGCCGTCCATTGAGGTGTCGTTGGTGATCATGCGGATCTGCAAGCGCACCTTAGCCATGTTCTTTGCCGTCTTGTCATAGAACTTGGCGAGGCCAATCTTGTCTTGCTTCTCTTCAAGGATCTTGAGTACCTTAGCGGAATCACCGATCTCTGCATAGTGCCGCATATCAGCATACGCCTGACTGATCTCTTTGTTGTTCTCATAGAAAGCAGTGGCGTACCTTGCTTGGTTGGCAGGCAGTGACTTGATGAATCCAACACTTACCTTGTCCACCCACTTGGTATCAGGATAAGCGCCATCTTTGAACGGCATGACGGCATAGTGTGATGTCTCAGCAATTGTTCCGCCAAGCCAGCCAAAGTAAGCCTTGATGGCATAGTCCACCTGCACAGGGGACAAGCCCTCACCAGGAACCAAAACCTTAGTCAAGCCACCCAGGGCGATAGCCAAGGGGCTTGTGGTGTCTGTTGCACGTTCTTGCTTGGACAGGCGCTCCATACCAGCAGACTCAATCGGCGCACCAGTGAATGAATCTTTGTTGGCATACAGATCCACCAGCGGCTTAAAGAATTGCGGCAGGTTGACCGCAAAGGTGTCCGTAATCATTCTCTTCAATGACTGCTCAAACTGTTTGCCCTCTGAGCCTTCGTCAAAGATCTGCTCAGCCGTGCGCTCAGCTAGCGTACCAAATGCACCGATCTCAAAAGGTTTGGGGATGCGCAACGCATATTCCATTCCAGGCAGCTTGAACCACCAGAAGTTATCCCGATCCCACTCATCCCGCTTCTTAAACTCTTCATCATCCTTGAACGCAAAGTACAGGGCCAAGGATGCAAGGCACACAGCGCCGGTAACGATTCCAAAGGATTCAGCTTTTTGCCTGTCCGTTTGCTCAATCGGCTTACCCGTGATGGAGTTGTAAAACACCCTCACAGTAGGATTGATACCGTCCCTGCCCAGCTTGTACAGACCTTGTGTGCGGGCATTCAAGAATGGAATCACTTGAGTCAGCAGGCGGAAGGCAGGCCATGAGCCTTGCATAGAGAAGTCAAGCAAATCTCTGGCGTAGTATGAAGCTTCAAGGTGCCCGTAGCCCTTGTCTTTCATCTGTTGATACAGCGCCATGCGGTTTGCAGATTCAGACTTGTTGCCAAACTCTTGATACTTATCCCATGCCTTTTTAAGTTGGTTCTTAATCTTTGCAGGTGTGTCCAGAATGTGTTCTTCTTTGACGCCCATCTTGATCAGCCGCTTCACCAGCGCAGCCTGATCTCCCTCAACGATGGAGCCAAAGTTAAACAAAGCACCGCCAGCCAGGGCAGACATATGGGCAGGATTGTCCTTGTTGCTCAAAGCCCAGCCGTTAACCACGTTGGCAAATGGATTTTTCTTCAAGTCACTGACGGCCATCGCAGAGATGGAGTCGCGGAACAAGTTGCGGATCTTAAACGCAGGAGAAATGGTCACGCCAAACTGGAGGACATTCTTAAATCCTCTAGCCACATCCAAGAACTTGGACTTTGGCCCCATGTATCCAATGGAAGTAATTGAATCCAGCAGCAAAGGATCAAGCACTTGGTAATACACGGGCTGACCATCGACCATCGCCTTAACTGTTCCCTTGCCGGATTCAGTCATCCACGACTTGACAGATCCATCGCCCACCATTTCATCATTGCTGCGGTAGTACACCTTACCGTCAATGATGTAGTACGGCACTTTGAGGTTTGGCTCTGCGCCGCCAAGCTTTTCGGCAGCAGTAAGCGAAGCGGCAGCAGCCTGATTCTTCATGGAAGCAGACAGGATGTGACTCCAGTTGCGCAGCGTGTTTTCCATCAGATCGGCAAATGGGCTAACGCCACCCTCCAAAGCTTTGGAGAAGTGCTGGTTTGACAAGCCGCTAGAAGTCATCACCTTGGAAACGTCACCATCTTCCATCTCACGATAGAACGGGATGTAATTGATGTCAGCAATGAAACGCTCATAGCCGATTGGGTTCTTTTGCAATTCCTCAATCTGGGCCTCAAGCTCTTCAATCTCTTTTTCTCTCTTGGCATCAGACAGGTTTTCATTGTTCTGAGCAACATTGATGCGGTCACGCAACCTGTCAATTGCATTGGCCGTAGAGTCAATCAGGCCAGCGTCCAGGGCCACCTTCAGCACAGAACGGTTTAGCTTGTTCATCTCCGTGCGCACAGCTTTATAGACCTGCTCACGGGGCTTGCCGTCTATCTCTCCAGCACTAAGCTCATCCCTGCGGCTAACAAGCTCATCCAGGTTGTCAATGTTGGATCGTTTGTTCGCGGGCAGATCAGCTTCACGATTCAAGGCAACCCACATCTGGTAACGATCCACTTCATTACCCAGAGGCTTCAACACCTCAATCATTCCCTTGGTGCCTTGTTTAATATTCAGCGCACCACCGTCATTGAATACTTGACCAAAGAACATCAGACCTTCAAGAGCGCCGTCTACAGTCTTGGACATACGCGCAAGAATATAGGCGTCTTCGCTGTACTCTTTAATGGTGCGGAACTGATCAGCAATACCTTGGGAAAGGCGCTGCCAGAAGCGATCCCGCATCTCTTCAATGCGCTCAACGATTGTTTTCCTCTGAGGAGCAAAGATAGGATTAGCCTTCTCTAAGAAGTCAGGCGGTACATCTTGGAAGCTGGTGGGCGACAGAGGCTTGCGCTTTTGCAGAGCAGTAGAAACCTTGGCTTTTAATTTGTCGCCTAAGCTTTCCTCTTCAACCTGTTCTTTGCCCACATCCTCATAGAGAAATTCTTCTCTAGGCGCATACTTGACGTTCTTAGCCAAGACAAAACGACCCACCTGCAATACCTCGTCAGCAGACACAACAGGCTTAGTGTTTGATCTGTCGTAGAAGAATGAATGGCGCAACGGATCCAGGCTAACCTGTGACCACGCAGGATCTTTCATCTTTTCTTTGACCATCTTGAAGATTTCATCTGGCGTCATGTTGACCCAGGTTCCCTCAATGGTTTGCTGCGGTGCCTTTTGTCCTGCACGCCCTTCTTTCATTTGAGCAATGCCAAACGCCTTCTCTTCAGAGCGGATAGCAAACACAGCATTCTTCAGAAATCCAGCCGACTTGTAGCTGATGTTTTTTCCAGCCGCCGCATTGGTTGCGGGCTTGCCTTCGTGAATAGACACTACGCTGCCATTAACTCCGTTGGCTCTTCCCCACTCCAACGCAGGGATGTCCATTCGCAAACCAACCTTTGTGCCGTCTGCAACAGTAGCATTAACAAGCTTTGGATCTTTTTTCTGAGGAATCTTGTTTACCAAGATTAAACGCATTAAATCATCATTAATTGGAGTTTCTAGCTTGTCGCCAAGTATTTCTCCAATGGGAGTGTAGTAATTTACATACTCATCATACTGTTGCTTGGTAATGTTTCCAGCCTTTAGCTCACGCGCAGCAAGCACAACCTGTTCATTGCGGCCTTCTTTTAGCTTGAATCCCTTGGGCGCAGTTAGCTTGGGAGGAGCTTTAGCAGCAGGTTTTGCTGCTGCCGGTGGCGCAACCTTCTTGGTGCCAATGCTGCGACCAATAGCCTTCTCGGTTACCTCTGTGGGGGTTTCTAGCAACGTATCAGCCGCTCTGACCACCGCATCCAAAGCGGTTTCATACTGCGCATCTATACCCAGAAACTTCCTGAATATCTCTACCAAGCGGATCAAAGCATTGGTATTTCCAACCTTTACAGTTTTAAGGTAGTCCTGAAAATCTGGATAAGTTAAACCCCATGAAATCAATTCTTTGACGTTCTGGACGGTGTTGGCACCCTGGGCAATTGCGTCAAAAATTGGATGCTGTTTACCCGCCCTTTTGTCGGCAGCAATTTGTTTTTTTACTTTGTCAAGCACAACAGTTAAGTCGTTGTACTCTTTTCCCCGTGCGCTCAGCAAAGGAACGGTGGCAGCATGAAGCAATTCATGCAAGATGGTGATGTATCTTGTGCCTGTACCTCTATGCGCCTTGCCGTTTTTCAGCCCAGCAAATTTTAAATTACCAGCGCTTAAATTAATTGCGTAACTAAATATGCCACGGTAACTTAAGTCATCTCGGTTTAAAACGGTAACAGGTTTATTGAAAAAATTCCTGTCATCAAGCTCTTTAATTCGAACCAAGACCTTTTCTGCAACAGCTTTTGCCGCACTGTTTGGCGCATTGTCCACAGCCCATTGAGCAAGCTGAGTAGCGGTCATGCCTTTTATCTCTGCGGCAATTTCCTCCATTGACTTCTTGGCAACAAAATCTTTTGGCTCCGGCAACTCTGCGGGAAGCCCTGCGTCTACTGTTGGTTTTTCTTCTTTTGGAGGGATTTTTGCAACACCGTCAGTCTTTCTTTGGGGTTTAATGACTGAAGAATTCTTAATAGCATCTGCTTGTTGAGCTTCGGCTTGGGCGATGAGTTCATTGATTTCATCTTCGGTAAATCCTTCGCTGATGTATGTTGCAATTTCGTCTATGGTGTACTGATTTTCACCAATGGTGTATGACTGCGACCCGCTTGTTGCAGCAAACAAAGCACTGCGATATGCGCCCTGATACTCAGCCGGAGTCGCCTTTGGCATATTGGCGTCTAGATCTTCTTTCAGAGCATCAATATCTACACCAGCAGAACGGGCCTCTTCCTCCAGATCGCTTAAGCTGACTTCGGGGGCGATGTCTTTTGGCTGCTCGGCCATCTCGCCAAGCTCAAGGTTTATGCTTGGAACAGCTTTTAGCTTTTCTAACTGATCCTGTATCTGTGCTTTTTTATTTTGTGCAGCCTCTAGCTTTGCGGCGGCTTCTTCGGTTCTATAGTCCCCGTTGCGCAACTTCCCTGCAATATGTTCTATCGCTGCCTGGGCATCAAAGTTTTCATTGTCGGAGCGGTTTTCCGTTGGCAAAAACGCATCCAATGTGCCATCAGCAACCATGTCCTCCAAGAGAACACCCTGCCCGCTAGCGCTGTACAACTGACGCAAACTCTTTTTGTCTTTGTCAATATCGGCCAAAGAGAATGCACCGGGCCGCTCCACAAGAGAGCCTTTGAGCATACGGAATAGGCTTCCCTTTTCAGCCTGCGCCTCTTTTATTTCTTTGTTTACCTCAACCAAAGCAGCTTGCACTTCTTTTATTTCTTGCTTTTCCTCTGGGGTAAATTCAAACTTTTCCACGCCCCTGGGCTTTGTTTGCTCAGTCTCACTGGGAACAAACTCAGGCGCTTCTGGCTCCACGGGCGCAGCAGCCTGCGGCTCAGGAGGTGTAGCAACAGGGGGCGCTTCCGCAGGTGGTAACGTTTCCACGCCGGTTGGCGCAACGGCGCCAGGAATCTCAACTTGAGAGGGTATGCCCTGATCGGCAGGTGGTAACGTTTCCACGCCAACGGGTTCGCCCGGTGCTGTTTCTGTGGGCGGCGTAGCAGGTGGCGGCGGAGGTGTGCCTTGACCGGTAGGCGGGGCGGCAGGTGGTAACGTTTCCACGGTACCGGGACGCCGTGCTGCACCAGCAATAGCACCCATGCCACCGCCACCAATAGCAGCCATACCAGCAGCCTGACCAACACCGGCAAACAGATCCTGCTCAGGGTTGACCTCACGCATAGCCAAATTCTGAGAGAACTTACCGCCACCCTCTTCAACCATTTCGCTTACGGACTCGCCCAAAGCGCCTTTACCGGCACCTAGAATGCGACCAGTTTTTCCTGGAACTCCAGCAAATGCCTCTTCCAAAGTACGTGCGCCGGGAAGTCTCTGGGCCAACAGTGAGATCAAAGCACCAGACGCACCAGCAGCCCTAGCTAATCCCAAAGCTTTCTGCGCAGCTTCGGGCTCAGACATGCCTTGAGCTATCGCTTCTTTGTAGATGTTCTCATATGCACCAGCGCCTATATCAGCACCCTGCTGTACGGCACCAGTACCAACAGCAGCCTTGACACCAAGCTCACCAGCTTTCTTGGCCGCGATCTGCTTAGCCGCAACCTGTGCAGCTTCTTTGGCAGCGCCGCTTGCCACCAATGCAGCGGCCTCACGGGCAGTAATACCAGCGGCAGTAAGTGCGGCAGTACCGCCACCTGTTAATAAGGCAGGGATAATCTGTGGAATCTGTTCCACCAAGAACCCAACAAGCAAGGCTGGGTCTTTGATAGTCTCGCCAAAAGCTGTAGCACCGGCAGCAATCTGTCCGGTCTTCTCAGCTTCTTGTACCTTCTGCGCCCTGGCTTCTTCTTTAGCCTTGAGCGCCGGGGACAGCATCTCTTCCCCGTACTTCTTGATGTCTTCACCAGCCCCCAACAGACCAGTTTTAGAGAAGTCCCCGGTAGCCAAGCCATACAACTGGCCCGGTAACTGTACCAACGAACCAATGCCAGAAACAAACTTGCCGCCTACGTCCTTGGCAGCTTCCCCATATGTCCTTTGAGGAATAGGCTTGGCTGTAGGAACCGCTTCTTCTTGGACAACAGGCGTTTCTACCCCATACTTTTGCCGGATGGCAAAGCGTGTTGCATCATTTGCCTGGGAATAGTTGGGATCCTGTGACGCATACTTATTAAAAATGGCTTGCTTGGTAGCAAAGTTTGCATTTACATAATTTGGGTCAGCAAGAACTTCTTGTAAAGTGGGCATGGCTTACTTCAGCAAGGGATTGGATGTGTCTACTTTACCAGTGGGGCTGCCTAGCGCACTTCTTCCAGAAGTTGCCATTCTGTCATCAACTTTTTTCTTCATATACGCCTCTATGTCAAAGGGCACACCAGACTCTTTGGCTTTTTTCTGAGCTTCACTTATTTCCTTCATGTAAACCCCAGCCGCCATGTTTTGTCTAACATTATCTTCGGCTTGGTCGCGGGTCATTTCACCCTTAAATCCACCCGTAAGAGCCCGCACACGCTCATAAGCCTCAGTTGGACTCAGACCTGCTGCAACGTAGTTGGCAATAGCAACGGAATCAATGGACGCCGATGGCGTGCTGTGCAATCTAACTCGCATATCACGATCAAGTCGAGCAATTCTTTCTTGCGTATCTTTGCTCATCTGCGCAATTTTTTCATTGGAATTAATCAAAAGAGTTTGACGAGCCATATCGTTCTTTGCTCTTTCTTTTTCTGTTTCCAAAGAAGCAAGACCTTGCGTTTGTGCAGAGTACATCTGACCGCCAACAGTACCAGCCAAGCCTCTTTGCCGAGCTTGCTCAGTTGTCATGCCGGTAGCAGCAGCCATTGCCTCTTCACGTTGCGCTTTATCCAGACCGCCATACAACTCATTTAAACGGCGTTTCTGCGCAATATCAGCAGCTTGCTCTGCCGCTTGTGACTGCAAATAAGCAGGGGCTGCACCGCCCAGACCACCCTGGCCCATGCCACTTAACACGGCAAGCGCCCTGTTTAGGTTACGATCTTTGAGCATTCCCTTGTATTGCTCTTCTTCTTGAGCTAAACGTTTCCGCTGTTCTTCGCCGTACTCACCCTTTACGCCAGCCAATTCACGAGCCTTCAGACGCTCTGCATTAATATCGGTAAGCTGTTGAGGAGTCAACACCGACATTGCAGCTTTTCTAGCCGCTGGATCGGACAAGATCTCTTGCAGGCTCAAAGGCTTCTCGGCAGGGGTTTGTGGCGTAGTCGTAGGCAATTCATACCGATGCTCATAAGAATCATCAAATTGAGCTTTGCGCCGCTTCTCTTCTTCAGTCTCTTGAACTACGGGCACTTGATCGCCAGCAGCAAAGGCAATGATTCCACCGCTGCCAAACTTAAACATATCATCTCGCACAGGTAAACGGGCAATACCCCCACTAGCCGCTGCAAACTCAGGCTGCTCTTCTTCCTGCATAGGAGGCTGAGGTATACCTGGAGGCACGGGCATAGGCTGCTGCTGAGGCTGCTGAGCCATTTGCTGCTGAGCCATTTCCTGCTGTTTAGCCTGAAGGGCCATCAGTCCAGCTTTCTGCTCAACTTGCTCCTTAACAGTAGGCTGTTTACCTTGTGCAGCCTGTTGACTAGCGGCCATCCTTTGCTGCATAACCTCTCTGCGCTGCATCTCACCCGTAGCCATATAGGCGGGAACCATTGGATCCTTGCCGTTGGCATACTCCATTAGCTTCTGAACAGGAACGTCTTTTAAATGCTCATTGATTTGTACGAGATTCATATCTTTCCCTTAGAGACTTAGCGGGTTGGAGTGGGAGTAGCAACTGTTGTTGGTGTGGGCGTAGGCGTAGGCGAAACCTGACCCAAAGCCTCCAGCGATTTGTACAGCGCAGTAAGGCCCGCAATCTGATTACTGATCTTACCGATCTCACTCTGCATATTCGTGGATTCAGTCGTTGTGATGGGCAGGCCCGTAAGCAAGTTTTTCTGGAACTGCACCTTTTGGAACGGATCTTCCCGCTCTTCTTCAAACTGTTTCTTGTCAGCCGTAAGACCTTGCTGCTCAATGTCACGCTGAACCGCGCCAGCTGCACCCAGCTTATCAAGGCTAGTAAGACCGAAATTAGCACCGAACTGCCGTGATGCTTCTGTACTCTGACCAGCCTGCAACTCACGATTTTGGTCGGCGTTGAATTGAGCCATAGCCTTGTCGTAAGCTGTGCTGTATCCCTGACCCAGGGCCGCTTGCATCTTATCCAAGACGTTACGCTCACCTTCAGTTTTTGACAGGGCAGAACCGGAACTGCCAAATGCACCCATCTTGGTAGCTTGAGCTTGATTTGCCCGGTTGGTAATCTGTCCCTGACGGCGCAACTCTTCTAATTGCGGATTGAGTGCAACATTAAGAAATGGATTCATGTACGCCTGGGCAGCGTTGGTATCAAAGATGCCGCCTTTAAATTGCGTAGGCGTATATCCCGTTGTAGCCACATCAGACAGACCGGCAAATTGCTGCTGCTGAAGGTCAGAGGCACCGGCAGTAAGCGGCCCTTTGTACCCTTGATATGGCGTGTTGGCTAGAGCCTGACCCTTGCCAAGATAGTCAGACACCATCGGCCCCGCCCAAGTAGAAAGACCTTGAGCAGTAGATGTACCTTGTGAGGTTATGGTGGGGGTCGTGACACCCGTTCCTGCTGGGCCTCCGCCCTGAAACTTAGCCACTCCACCGGCAGAAAAGCCAACCTCGCCCCCTGGCATGAACTTATTGGGGTTGATTTTCTTACCCTGTTCGGGGTTTCCAGTGCGTGCTTTGCGAACCCGAGACATCATTTCATACAGCTTTTTGGCCCCGGCATCAGAGTTTCCATTGCCAAGGTGGGAAACGACATCAGCAGGAATCACAAACTCTCCATGACTCAAGGCAGCTTTTTGCTTCCCATCGATAGAAGATGGGATCTTGTCAGCCATGCCGTCTGTTTCGCCCTGCAAATATCTAGCCACACCACCACGGGCAAATTGTGCTGGCATCAATGAAGCTACGCCGGAAGCGGGCTCACTGGTAACGTTACCAGTAGGAGTGGTAGTGGGTGTGGGTTCATATGCCATCCTAAACTTGCCCGCATACGGGTTAACCGATGGCGATGGAGCAGGTCTGTACCCAGACAAAATACCTTTCGCTTGGGTGGCAGCAGCAGTATTTGCAGCCTCTACACCGCCCGGAGTGACAAACTGCGTGTCAGTAAAGTAGCTCCGCCCAGCAGAACCGGGGACACGATTAGGATCGTCGTATTCAACCTGCTTCCTTACGGCGGTATAGCTTGGAATACTGCCCTGATATGAGTTTGACTGCGGCCTATCACCACCCTGCAAAGCCTTAAGGGCCGTAGCAGCGGTACCAATACCAGCTACGTTAAACTTTTTTGTCTGAGGGTCGTACAGATAGTTTTTAATGAATGAACCGGCAGCAGAGCCAAGACTATTGATGGCATCTTCAATAACTTGCCTGCCCGTTGGATTTTGAACAACAGCTTGCGCCTCATTTATGAGGGCTAAGTTAGCCGGATTATTGTAGAAATCCAGGTAATTTTGATATTGCGTTGCCTTATCTGCCGCCGATGTATCTACGTCAATCGTAGACCAATTAAAATCTGGTGGGACATATAAATCGCCAAAGTCAATTGAATCACTCATATCATCTTCCTTCTAAGATTCTCAGGATTTCGTCCATAGTAACTTCTTCCTGGGGAAAAAGCGCATTCATATAACCACCCTGGGCAATTTTAACTACCCTCGGCTGATCTTGGGTATCTTTTTTCTCTGGCGTTGGAAAGCTAAAGAACCCCACATTTAGGGGATCTCTAAAGTCAAGTACGTTTGATGCCTCTACCACGGGTGGCGTTGTCGGTGCCGCAACAGCAGGGGATCCAGCTGACATTGCAGAAATCAATTTGTCCGCAGCTTTTTGTTGACGAGTTTTGGGCTTTGGCGCGGGAGTAGGCGTTGGCGTGGGAGTCGGCGTTGGTGTAGGCGTAACTGAAGGCTCCGGCGTCACCGGAGGAGTTACAGGAGGCGTAACTGGAGGCTCTGGCGTCACCGGAGGCTCTGGCGTAACTGGAGGGGTCACTGGTGGAGTAACTGGAGGGGTGACCGGGGGCGTAACTGGCGGAGTTACAGGCGGTGTAACCGGCGGAGTTACGGGAGGGGCTGTGGTATCGACAACAGGCGGAACAACTACCGGCGGCGCAACAGGTGAGGTAACTGTAGGCGTGACAGATGGAGATGGGCTGGGTGAAGCTATTTGAGGCGCAATTGTTTTGGCAGTCAAATCCATCTTAATGGTTTGATTGGGCGTCAAATCATATGGAACATTTACGGTTGCCTGGGTTCCATCTGGCCGCGCAACCACGGCGTTCTTTGTTGCCGGGTCATACGATACGACCACAAAGTTTTCAAAGCCAGTTTCAAAATTAACATCGCCTACGTTTATGGTTGGAATGACTTTGCTTGGAGGCACATCAACCGGCGTTAACGGCGTAAGAGAAGGATTGAGAACGGCATTTATGTCATTAAAGATTGGATTGTTGACAATCCCTGGATTTTTATCCACTAACTTTTGAAGTTCATCTTTAAAGCCCTGTACAACGCCTGCCGAAGTGGTTGAATCCCCTTTTGCATCGTTAATAGCTTGTATAAGTTCTTTAGCAAATGAAGCATCGCCAGCTAGCAAACCCTGCATCCCAGGAATACTTTGCAGCGCATGAATACCCATCGCCGCTTCAGCAGCATCAAGGGTTCCAAATTTTTGAAATACTTCACGTAGCGTAGATGGCATTCCTCTATTTTTCAAATCCTCTTGAACAACCTTTGCATCTACGTCAACAATTTTTGAGTCCCTGTTGGGCCCATTGACAAATCCTTTTTTACGAAGCTCCTCATTAACTTGATCGGGATTCAGGGAATAAATTTTGTTCATCATCTCCACATATTTTGATGGGTTGTTTCTATAAAACTCCCTCTCCAAAACAGTAGGATCAATGCCAACAACTTTGCCATCGGCAATGTAATACATCCCACCATTTGCATTAAGCGAAATTGGCGTGGCAACAATCTTCCCAGTTGCAAAATCCATGATGCCAATAGTCTTAGGTAAACCATTTGCGTCAAGCACCACTTGACCTGCCCTCAATGGCTTGGGCGCACCAGCAGGCCCAGCAACTAAATCTTCATCAAAGCTAACAGAGGTGATGTCTTTGTTGTAGCTGCCTATGGGCACGTTTGCATCCAAGAATCCAACAAGCGTGTCATACGCATTCTGGGCTGTAAGCGTTTGAGCCTCGGGGCGGTCTCCAACAAATCTTTGTATTTCGGCATCAGTAGGATCTCTACCAAGCACGCCTCGCAAAAACTCCTGCGCCTCACCAGCATCCGTTGTTTTTCCATCAAGATAATTTTTGTACTTGGCGGGGTCGGTATAGCCCTCTTGAATTGCTGCTTTTCTTTGATCCCAGTTATCCCATCCCTCAGACTTCAATACACCATCGGCAATAGTGTTAAATGCAGCAACTGGGTTTTTAGCCTTTAGGCTTTCTTTAAGCTGATCGTCTGTTGGCGTGTACCCCAAGTTTGCAGCTTGATCCGCAACTGACTTGTAATTTATTAAATTGTTTGCCAAGCTATTTGGATTGGTAAACCAAATAAATTTATTCAATTCTTCAAAGGTTGGCTCTCTGCCCATAGCCTCATCAAAGAACTGTTTTGTCTGGTCTACAGCTTTTAAAGCATTAAGGCCCGCTCCAAAGGCGTTAATCAAAACCGCTTGTGTTGGGTCTTTTCCAGTCAAATTGGCGGTGACTGCGGCATTGAACGCCATCTTGGCAAACGGATTTAAATCATTGAAGCCGGAAATACTTCCAGCAAGAATGGGAACTGCGCCTGCAACTCCTGCATTCCTAAATGCCGCCACCGGGTCTTTCCCAACAACACCCGCCATTACGCCAGCAGTTGTGGCGGACGCTATTGCTTGCGTTGCCAACTGCATGGTGGTCAATGGAATCTTATTTGCAATTGATGTTGCAATGGTTGGATCAATTGCACTGGTAACCTTATCCGCCACCATTGGAGCGCCGTACAACATACCAAGGGTCAGCGCTGCATTTCCCCATTCACCAGTTCTCATTCCGCCAATGACGGCATTTGTGGCAATGTATGCAGACCCAGATCCAGGCGCAAAATAATTCATCACCATTGGGATGATTGGCCCCAAGTCTTTATTAACTTGAGTCCACGCCTTTCCAAAAATTCCACCGGTTGGATCATTGGGGTAGTAATAATAAACTTGACTGCTTCCGTTTATCACATCCCCTGATGCTCCAACATAGAATTGTTGAGCGTATTCAGAGCTAACTTTATTTGGCTGTGTGATGTAGAAATGATTTTTGTCATCACCAGCACTAGGGCCAACTGATGGAACGCCCGTTCCAAGAATTGGAGGGAATTGTTTTAAAGAATAATACTCAACCCCTTGCGATACGGCTTTATCAAAATCAGTTTGTTTCCACAAAAAACCTTTATTTGGCTCTTTGTATTGTTCTGCAAACATTGGTGGCAAACCAGCAGAGTCAGGTAACTGATATTGAATTGCATTTTTAAAAGTGTCGCCGTTTAAGTATTCTTTTTTGTAGTATTGCTCATTGGTTGATTTATCTATCATGCCCTTCTGGACAAACTCCAAAGGAACATAGACGTACTTATCTCCATCAGCGCCCGTGATAAAAGCCTTTGTGGGATATTTTGCGGACGCCCAAACAGAAGGTTGACCTGGATATTCCGCGCTCACATCTTTGAGGTTGCCCGCGTTCTTTTTTGAGGCCGCAAAAGCGTCATCAATCTCTTGCGCCGCTTTTTCTTCTGGTGTTGCCATATCAAGTCACCGGTAAGGATGAAACAAATGAAAGCGTAGCCACAACCGATTGAGTTGATGGCTTGGTAGGAGTGCCGGAAGCGGCGAGATGCTGGATACTTACGGCAGTGTTGGGTATAGACCAGTATATTTCAATGTAATCATTTGCAGCCATACTTAAAAAATAGTTCCAACCAACAATTGCGTGCCCATCTGTTCCAGCGTGTCTGTTTGGGATAGACACAAAGCCAGTTGAACCCGATATATCTACCCCGTTTTGACGCAGCCAAATGTAGACATCCTGAAAGGCGGTGTCGGTGTTTTGAAACTGAGTTGAAAACTGGAGGTTGTATATACCGGCGTTTTTAACCGTAATCTTGGATGAACTGATGCTGACGCCATTGGCAAAGTCCGTGGTGTTCAGAGTCATCAAGGTGGCTGTGTTGGCCGTGGCGGTTTGATCTACGCTAGAAGAAAACGCCCCATAAGGGAAGTTGACGTACTTACCCCCGGTGGTGTCCAGAAGACCCCCAAAGGCGCTGTCAATCTGATTGAAATACAAGCGCAGGATATTGCGGAACTGATCCTCGTCTGTTTTCCCATATTCAATCGGTGAATTGGGTAAAGCAGGCGCTCTGAACCTGCGTAGAAACCGAGTGACAATGGTTGCCATTAACGTCTGCCGTCCTGGCGGATGTCAATACGTGGTGAGCCAAGCTGCCAAGTCACGCCTGCTGCCGTAGATCTAACCTCCATAGCTATCTGCCTCCCTCTGACGCGAGTATAGATCTGACCAGTAAATTCTTCTATGGGAAGTATGGCCGTTCTGGTAACTGTGGCATTGTTTTCACCGCCCACGGAGGCTGGGCTGTTATACCCAGAGCCTGAGTTTTGCATGGGCTTGAGATACATCGTCACCTGTGGGCTAGCCGCAGTAGATCCCCTGAACGTAATGTCAGGCACCACACGCCAAATAAACCCAAACTTGTCACCATCTTCAAGGTCAAATTCAGCAGAAGTAATGAACGCCTCAATTGGTAACGTTACCGGCGTAGTGTTATCGTCTACGCCTTGCTCGTGGTTTACCACATTGAGGTCATAGGTGGCTGCGATTGGGTAGTCCCGCAATCCACTATCTAGCCATGCCGTCCGGGCCATTGACCCGTAGTACCAGCAGCCTTGACCCTGGTTTTCTGCATAGTTAAACACCACATAGCTGTCAATATTGGTGCTTGTGCCCGAGCAGTAGAACCACCAAATCTCGTTGAAGCCCTCATTTGATCCGGCTAAAACCTGGGTAAGTTGACTTTTATTGATGTTTGAAAACACATACTGCCGCAAATCGCAGTTCTGTGTTTGGGTGCGTCCATCATATTTGTAAAACTTGTCCACGCCCATCCAGTACGCCACGCCGTTAGCGTATGCCACTGCATTCTCAGAGGCAATTGAAGTGTTATCCCCAACGATTTGAGGTGCCCATACATTGGGGGCACCCACATACTGTAGAGAATAGATGGATGAGTCTGTCCACACCAAGATTTCTTGACGGGCCTGCATGGCGGTTACGATCTCCGAGCCGTGAGAAAGGTAGGTAAATCCAGCTTCTACAGTGGGGCTTGGCGTCCAATTAAATGGATCTCCCTGGTCTGACCAGCGGATAAGCATTGGATTGAATGTCGCTGATCCATACTCCGTGGCCCCAAAAGCAAACACAAACCGGCTGGAATCGGATACCAATATGTAGTTTTGGGTAATCGGCACATCGGTTGCGCCACCGTAATCCTCCAAAGCTATGGCCCTGGAGGAGATCTTATGAACCCCTGATTGTGATCCGGTGGTAGCTATGGCAGATCCACCATAGGTAGCAGACAAATTACACGAGGTTCCCGATGAATTGATGACGTAGTACACCTGACCCACGTTCAATCCAGTAGGCAGTGCCCCCGTTGTAGTCAGAATAATTGCCATGCCATCTGCCAATGTAATGGACGTAGACAACACTGCTGGCGTAGCAATCGTTACGGTGAATGTTGTCCCGGTCAATCCAAAAGAGGCATCCCAGTAGTAAATCCCGCCGCCACTTGGGCCAAAGATAAGATCCTCGCCAAAGTTACTTTGACTCCACATACGGAATGTTTGTTGCGATTCCGTTCCTATGCCCCAGGCTCCAGACCCCCACGTTCCCGCGCCCCATCCCACAACCGCAGCAGCGTATGCAGCGCCTGTAGCTATTTGATAAGCCGCCCGAACAGTGCCGCCACCCGTGGCAGAAGAAGAAGCTTTAGCCGTTACCGTGCAAATCCCCGATTGAGTTGATCCCGTGGAATCAATTGCAGCCCCGCCAGAGGTCAAAGACAGACTAAATGTATAGCCGGATGTGGCAATAACGTAGTAAGTTGTTCCAGCTACATACGGAGCAGGAAGCGTACCTGTGGTAGTTAACGTCACCTGGACATTGTTGGCAAGCTGAAACTGCGTTGCAAAAACAGTGTTTGCTTTAGCCGTCCCAGTACCAGATCCAGCGCCCGTAGCGATAAACGCTACACCAACAGTATTGGCTGACGCGCCAATTAGCGTGAAGTCAGTGGTTCCTACAAATGTGATGCTGTACGAATTACCAATCACAAAAGATCCGGCAGCAATGGAAACGTTACCAGCAATAGAGATTGAAGCTTCCGATTGAACCGGCACGGTGTAAGTATTGGCCGTGGTGCCGGAGGTTAGAAGATACTCCCCCAGCAAAGTAATTCCACCATTGGACGATGAGCCCGTGAAGGTTACATAATTGTTGTTTGAGTACCCGCCGTTTGCATCAGTGACCGTTACTGTGGACGATCCACTCACCATAGCAAACGGGTTGGTCAGCGTGTTGGTTTGATTGAGCGGGGTTATATCGTAGTAAAAACCGCCGCTTTCAATGTAAAACTTTAAATTTGTACCTACGCCTAGCAGTTGTTGTGCGCCAAGTGTGACCCAGGCCCACAAGGATCGGCACACACCAAGAAACTTTTGCGCAGATATTTGCGTCCAGCCACCGATCTTCTCTGGCGTACCTTGGCGAAAGCGAATCTTGTCACAGTCATACCAGCCGTTCTCGCTGGTGTAACGGGTGTTCTCCTTATTTACACCGGGGCGGAGCAGAAGTTTTTTGAGTGGCATGATTGACCTTATGACAAGAACATGGCTCGTTCATCGATACGCCGATTTTGCAGCCCTTTGAGTATTTTCCCACCTCCCAGGCAGTATTTCAATAGCTCCTCCGCAGCACCCGCTTTATCACCTCGGTTTAGCTTGGATCGCAGTGTGCTGCGTTGCAAAGTTCCTAGCCCTACATTGAATGAAAATGAAACCAGCGCATCAAACATTCCTTGAGTAAGAGGAACAGGGCAATAAGTTGCCACTCCCTTCTCAAACCTAGCAAGATCAGCTTTAAGTATTGCATCCACCTCATCCTTTGTCCATACACGATTGTCTTCCGGGCGCAGGGGGAAGTTCATGCGCTCGGCCATTGGTATCTTGGCTTGTTCGGGGTACAGAACATGGCCCACGCCAATCGTCCAAAGCGCCGCTGGGCAACGATACGGCCTGTACCGCACACCTTCGTGGTGGCGGATGACCTCGCAAGCCTTGGGGCTGACGTTCATTTGCCAAACGCCCTGCCACCAAAATGGAAGCTTATTATGGCCGCGAACAGAGCCTGGGTTTCGTCATCCCACAGTTGGTTTGCCATTTCCGCAAAGCTTACGCTGTTGGTGAAGCCATGCCAGATCAAGGCACAGTCAATGCCCACCAGAAGCAGGAAGAAGCCGTAGGTGATGACCGGGCGTACCGATGCCCTCAGATTCTTCATCCAGGTGCTTGTGCCCTCGTTTAAGCTAGTGTCGTGGGCGTATATGGCCTGCATCTCAGCCTGTTGAGCGCCAATCAGGGCTTGCTTCTCATTGGATTTGGTTTCCATCTCCAGTTGCTCTGACTTGATATGCTCAACCCGCTCCTGGGCTTCAAAGCCCAGTTTTCGCATTTCTAACTCCCGCTGAATCTGAAGCTGGGCCAGGGCCATCTCATGCTTCTTGTCGCTGCGGTCTTGGAAGAACTCCAGCAACTTGGGCAAGCCACCCATCAGGAAAGAGATCAGGGTTGAAAATAGGGTCAGCATTACTGTTTACTCCTTGAAAGCATTGTTGCCGCTATGAGCAGCAGGTTGTTAATCTTCTCCATGTCTTCTGGCTGTTCGGCCCATCCAACGGTAATCTGTCCAATGAACCTGCTTGGATCAGGCGGCACACCCACTCTACACCCAAAGGTCATTCCCTTCTCAATGTACCAAAGGCCAATCTCACTCTGCGCTTGGGTGTAGCTTCCGCAGGTTATCTCTCCTGCCATCAGCGCCACCACATCCCTGTTGTTGGCTGCATTGGATGTAAACAGCCCAACATCCAGCCCGTCATTAATCTTGTCCCGGCCTTCCTTTGTGTAGGCTCTGTGTAGCACCCGTGTGCCAAACATGGGGTTGACCTTGAACACTGCCACAACCACTGCCCCAGTATGCTTGAACAGGTGTGACGCCGCATCCTCAATTCTGTCTTCTGCAATGGAGGGCATCTTCTGGTTCTCCCGGTATGCCCCCACCAACAATTCTTGGTTCTGCCAAAGAAAATACCCTGTAAACGTTACCACCCCCATCACCAGGATGGCGATTAGCTTGAATGGGCTGTCCACATAGGCCAGCACCTTGCTCAAGGTGTCATCTGGGTTCGGCTTCTCGTTTGGCATCTTCTTCAACCTGCTTACGCAGCTTTTCCACTTTTTCCATTTGAGCCTTGGCTTCGCGCTTCACCACCATCGTGTCCACATACAGCATCCCCACCAGAGGGATCATTAGCACAAAGACCAGCGCAAACAGGATCAAGACAAAAAGGTATCCAAACGACCCCGATGATGAAGACTGATTATCCACATTAGGCATATCAGGTATCCGATTACGAAAACCACCAGCACCGTTTCCAAAACCCTGTCCAGTATCTGATTTTTTAACCTTTGTCGCCGCCATGCCTTCACCCGCTTTTCGTGCAACTCCCGTGCCGCTTGCTCCGATTTCTGATCCAACAGCTTTTGATACTCTTCAACAATCTCACGCCAGAGATCAGGTTGACCCATCTCCCAGCGCACCATTCTCTCAAGATCGGCATAGAACTGCTTGGTCTGCCGCAGATACATCACGTTGTCTATGGCTTGTGTGGCAAGATCGTCTTTGATCCCCTTCTTTTGGTTCTCTTCACGCTGGTACTGAGCCTTCTCATGGCTGGCCTCCAACTCTGCGTGGCCTTTGAAAAAACTCGAAAGGGCTGTACCAACTTCACCTGTGATCTTTGTCAGATCAGACCCGGTTTTCTTCAGGTCTTGGTAAACGCTGATGCAGCCCTTTATGCCTTCATATGCCCCTTTACACAGGGCAAATGCAGTTATTGGATCAATGGCTGCTCCGCAGGCTTGGCTTCTTCAGGCATTGGCACTTGAGGAATGGCTTGCTCACGAATAGCTTGGATCATGTCAGCCACTTCAGCATAGGGGCGTGTACCCAAATACTGCATAACGGCATTCACAAGGCCCAATGTCAATTCAATTTTCTTGTCGTTCATAAGTTGCTCCATAGTTACCGCTGTCAGGGCCAGCGGGTTGCCCTTTTTTAATTATGCCAGCCAAGGCAGAGGTGGGGTGATAGAATCACACCCATGAATTTTTTTGTTTATCTTCATCGAAGAGCCTCCAATGGAAAAGTGTTTTATGTTGGGAAAGGTTGCAGATACAGACACAAGTCGCTCTGGAATCGATCTCAACATTGGCAAAACATTGTGAATAAACATGGCTACACCATTGAGATTGTACAAACAGGAATGCAAGAATGGTGGGCTTTTGAGCTTGAGTGCGAGTTAATTTTGAAGTACAGCGACCATGGCCTTTGCAACCGCACCAACGGGGGTGAGGGAGCATCTGGCTTTACCATTACAGAGGAAACCAAGCAAAAACATTTTGAACAACGATGGTCTGACAAATGGCGCAACAATTTAAGCGCCAAAGCCAAAGAACGATTTGCCAATCCAGAATATAGACAAGCGCATTTAGACAGGCAATTGCTTGTAATGAATCGACCTGAAGTTAAAGAAAAATTACGTGTAATTGCTTTAAAACGATTTTCTAATCCAGAAGAAATAGAAAAGACTCGGCAAAACACTATCAAATATTTTTCTAACCCTGAAGCACGTAAACTTGCAAGCAAAAAAGCCTTAGAACGATTTAATACTCCAGACAAACGAGCCGCCCATGTACAAGCAAAAGCAGTCATGTGTATTGAAACGGGCAAAGTTTTCGGGACTTGCACACTTGCCGCAGAATGGTTGCGCTCCACACTGGGATGTGGGAACAACTCACAAATAAGCAAAGTGTGCAGAGGGGTCATGAAAACTGCCTATGGGTACACATGGCGGTACATTACACCAGCCAAGGAATCGGTAAATTCACCACGGGTGGGTTGATAGCTTGTGCAATCTGCTGGTTAACAGCCGCCTCTGTAGCTTCCTTATCCACACCAGATGCCCAAATCCAGCCAAGCACATCGTTCAATGTCAATTGGCTGTAAGGCACAAAAGTGCCGCCAGTGTAGTTAAATGAACAGGTGGAATAAACACTACCGTTGTATGTTTTCCCATCTTGCTCTTGAGTTCCATTACATTGCCAATGGGCAACTATGACCACATCTGTCTGCCCCTCTGATTGAGGCAAACAATTTAACGCAGATACATTCCAGACTATGGTTGACATGATTTATGCTCCTTCTAAAGCGGTTATACGGGCGGTGAGTTGGGTGATGCCGTGATTGGCAAATTGACCATGCAACATATCTCTTGCAAGACCAACAAATTCTTCGGCATCTTCTAAATTTTCAAAAAGACCTAAATCATATTTTTTGTTATGACAATAGACTTGAGCCTTCCACTTTTTTGCTTTTTGATGCCAATACACACCTTTAACTCCAGATGTGTTATTTGAGTGCATTTGCTTGTTGTGGGCATTTTGAAATCTATCAGCCAAACGCAAATTTTCTATCTTGTTGTTTTGACGATTTCCATCAACATGGTCAACTAACGCTGGCATTTCGCCATACTGCATCATCCAAATAATTCGATGTAAAGCAATACACTGTTTATCAATATTAACAGCCACATAACCCTTGTCATTTACAAAACCAACTTTGTCACCAACTTTGGTTCTGCCAAGGCTTACCTTTCGATACAGGATTCCATCCCTGTACTCAAACATTTCATGCAAACGCTCTTTGGTAATCATGCGCCCACCTTGATTTTCAATGCCTCAATTTCTTCACGCATACTGACTATGAGGGCTTGTTGTTCTTGGATGGCTTTTACCAAATGTGGAACAAGAGCCGACAAGTTGATACCTTGATATTTCGCATTACCTTCTTCATCGACTTCATCTTGCGTACCTGTTGCGGCGGTAGGAATTACAGTTTGCAGTTCATGTGCAATAAAACCTTCACCATCAGAACCATCTGACTTCCATTTATAGGTCACAGGATTTAATGCAAGCACTTTTGCAAGCGAACCTTGCATTGTTACCACTTTATCTTTTAAGCGGTAGTCAGATAAGTTTGTTAAAACAATACCAGTTGTTCCAGATTGCGTTAAACCACCTACTAATGACCCATTGTAGAAGCCAGCAAGATAATATGCGCCAGATGCTGCGCCAGTTTTGTGCCCTATATTTAAGTAAGATTCTCCACCACCAAAAAGTGATACAACACCACCATTTGTTGGGGTTGTGCTTGTAGTCCCCACCAGCAAGTTACCGCTTGCATCAAGGGTCATTGCTTGGGTGAAGGTAACAGTGTTACCTGCTGTACCTGATGGGGCATTGAACCATGCGTGAACACCAGATGCAAGTCGATACATTGATGCCGCATCTGTATTGATGTATTTGTAATTTCCTGCTGAATCAAGATAAGAGTTTTGAATCATTGCAATTCGGTCAGTGAGGTAAGACCAAACTGAACCACCCGCAAACTGCAAAGCCCTTGTGCTACTTGCCGTACTCCAAGCACTAGGCGTAACACCCAATCCCAAGTTACCGCTGGAGTCGAGGGTCATTTTTGCTGGATCGGCGGCAGCCCCGGCAGTGCGAAATTGAACTGAGTTTGTAGCCCACAGGCTTAAATTGCCACCAGACACACCGCCGCTTGGTGCGTATATCTGATAAAACCCATTTCCATCCATGAAATGACGGCCATAAGTTGTGGTGGCATCATATTGCAAGGCCAGCGCAGAATCTGCAATTGCGCCACTTCCAGATGCACCCTTGAATACTTGCAATTTAGCGGTTGCATTGCTTAACCCAATACCCACATTGATTGTGCTTGCGGTGTATAGGCTTGTGCTGGTTAGGCGCATGCGTTCGGAGCCTTCAACTCCAAAAAGTAATTGGCCGTTTAGTTTGTGGTTGAAAAGGCTAGCATGGTTTGCAAGTGTTGAGTGCCCTGAGCCATAAGCGGTCATTCTCAAATCACCGCCACCACCCGCGTTTGCATTAAACACAACTGCTGCGGCAGCCCCAGCATTTGGATTTCTGGCGTACACATAACGAGTCGCGTTTGTATCTTGATAGAAATCAGCAATAGCGTCAGAAAAAGTGCTGCCAATACCAACCGTAAACTTCGTCCCATCAAAAGTAAGCGCAGACCCAGTGGTCAGCACATTGGAGCCATTTAAAAAGGCTACGCCGTTGATTGTGCCGCCCGACAAGGTGACAGTAGACGATGCAGACAGGGTAGTGAACGCCCCAGTAGAGGCTGTGGTGGCACCAATCGACATATTGTTGATAGTGCCTACACCCGTAGATGTAAGAGCCAATGTCGGAGTATTGCCTGCCGTGAGAGTGATTAAATTGGTATAGGCTGTGCCGTCCACATCGTAGGCGGCAAGAGACAAAGTGTTGGTGTTTGCTTGGGCAGATCTGAGTACCGTGCCAGTTACAAATTGGCTATTTACGGTAATGGTGTCTGTAACAGCGTCCCCAAGGGTAGTGTTACCAGTGACGGTTAAATTGGTGAACGTGCCTGGGCCAGCAGTGTTGCTGATCTTGATGAAGTCAGAGCCGTTCCAGGCGCACAGGGCTGATTCGCCCTTTGCAATTGTTACGCCTGAAGTTGGGCCTGCGCCCGCAAGAATAATAGATTGCGTGCTTGAGCTTGAATTAATGACCGTGTAGATCTTTGACTGTGCCGGAGCGATGATAGTGCGAGTGGCTGTGCCGCCCGCCGTCCACAAAATAATCGCTTGCCGCGAGGTATTAGCCGATCCCGTTGTCGTGGTCAGCGTTACATCTGCGTCTGAGGTAATGGTGGTTGTACCGGCAATTGCTGAGTCCAACAGCGATGTGATGCTGTTGTTTACAGTGTCACCCCACGTCCCTGATAATTCCCCCGTGACGGGCAGAGCCAAACCTAAGAGTGATGTGTATGCTGTAGTCATGTTTAAACCTCAAGTTACGACTTCTTCCCAGGCCGGATTTTGTACATCTGATACATTTGTCCAGCTAGGAGTTTGCGGGTTGCTGATATTTTGCCACGATGCGACCTGCGTGTCATCTATAGGTTTCCAATAAACCGCAATAACATTTCCAACCGCACCTGTTGCGCTTACGCCTGTCAAAGCCAGCGACCTTGCAGCCACTGAAACTGTTCCAACTGCTCCTGCTGCCGACACTCCAGACAGAGCAATAGATATTCCACTGACAACCGTTCCAACTGATCCATTCGCTTGGTTGCTGTTCAACGGGACAATCACCCCGCCTGGGGATCCTGTTGCTAGATTACCCGTCAAACTGACCGCTGCGCTCTGAACAACTGACCCTACGGCCCCAGACGCCTCAACACCTGTTAGCGCCGTTGACTTGTCGCCGGTAACGTTACCAGCAGCTCCAGATGCTTCAACGCCCGTCAGAGCCACCAATCTTGATGTCGTAACAGACCCAGCTGCACCAGATGCCAATACGCTGGTAATCGCTGCATCTTGACCGCTGGTAACGTTACCAACTGATCCCGCCGCAGAAACACCTGTCAGAGCAACTGTAAGGTTTACCCCTACGCTACCAACCTCACCAAAAGCAATGTCGCCGTCTTCACCCTCTGAGGTGCTGGGAGCCATTGTCCCAACAGCGCCAGCAGCCAATACCCCCGAGAGGGCAATGATGAGATTTGGTGTGGCAGATCCTACCGCGCCTGTGGCGGTATTACCTGTGAGGTCAAGAGTACCGCCCCATCCGTTACTCCCCCACGTGCCATCACCCCACCCGAGAGACACGGCTTACCCCTTTAGGTGGTAGCCAAGCGCAACAGAGCAGTCGAAGTCGTATTGGCAGGCATCGTCAATGTGAAGGTTCCAGCCGTGATCGTCTGGGAGCCAAAGGTGTGAACACTGACCGCCTTGTTACTCTGTGTTGAGTTATAGATTAACACCGCATCAAACGCCGTGGTCAACGTCACCGTGGTGTAGGAGATCGATGCCGAAGGAGTCCAATAAGCCGTCCCTGCGGTTGTCGAGGTGTTTGATGCCAACGGAGCGGTGGCATTGGTCACCGTCACGCCACCAGCAGAGTAACCCGTACCCGTCACTTCACCCGTGGCTGAATAGGCTGTGGTGGAAGCATTGATCGTTGCCGATGCTAAGTACAGGGCAGCTTTAAACGTGTCAGCCGTGGTGGCTGCACGAATCGGTGCAGTACCAAAGTTGTGTGTTGCAGTCAAAACCTCGCCCAAAAACGAAGTGGTCATTGCTTGTGTGTTTGCGATGATAGTTCCTTTCTTGGGCTATGCCCAATTTCCAGTTTTTACTTGATGTGATGCATTGCTGCTTCTGATATAACTTATATGCCCCTGGGTAACCCCAAGCAATTGAGCAATTTCTCTCTGTAGCCCCGTGGCCGTCTTGGCAAACTCAACTTGGTCATTTGTTAATTTTGCCCTGCCATGTAATTCACCAACACGCATTCGCTTTTTTTGTTTAGCATCTTGCATGTTTTCTTTTCTTGTCCCAAGACTCAAGTGATCTGGATTTACACAGGCAGGAGTGTCGCATGAATGCATAACATCTCTTTGATCTAATGCGCCTTTATAAAGCCTGTAGGCAACACGATGAGCAAGCTCATGTTTTGCTGGGGTTCTAAAAAGGCCATAACCATTTTTCATGCAATATGCAGTCCACAACCAACAGCCATTTTCCGCTTTATGCACTTTTGACATAAATCGGTCAATTTCTGGCATTGATGGTTTACCAGCCATGATGTTTCCTTTAACCTAATGATGCGGCTTCAGCACCGGCAAAAACCGGCATTTTCTTTAACTGGACATGGGCAGAACGATGTACAAGCTCACCCTCAAGCCAATACTCAACCCATGAGGTTTGTTCATTGTCATTGTCCACGGTTCCTTCTCGCTTCTCAAGCAAAGAATCATCCATTTCGCCCTTGGTGGTCGTGACTATCAATTTGAACTCCTGATTAATGCTGTCGTTGCTGTGTTGGCTGGCATCGTGATTGGAAACGTTCCGCCTACTGTCGATACTTTGTCGGAACCAAAATCCAGCACTGCCACTGATTTGTTGCCTTGACTTGAGTTATAAATCAATGCACATCTTGCAGTGATAGCGCCCGTCCATGACACATTTGGGAAGCCTACATAGGCGGTGTATCCAGAAATACTCACCGTGATCGGTGTTAATTGCAAACCACCAGCAACATAGTTTCCGCCACTGGCTTCATTATCAGTGGAGTAAACGGTTGTGGCTTCATTCAAATTTGCATTTGCCGTATACAGGGCAATCTTGATCACATCCGTGGTCAGATCATGGATGCCCTGATAAAGCTCAGCTTTGAAGCTGGTGGTTTGTGTTTGAACAATGCTCATTGGACTGCCGTTCTGACCTGACCGTCACGATAAGCATCCATACGCTGTTTGCCATCGCCCAAATTCTTGAGCAGAGCAATAGACTGCATATACATACCTTGATACAAGGTAACCAAATCTGGTTCGCCCTTCATATATCGAATTGCCTCTACCAGCGTACCGTTGAGCAAAGCAGAATCAAAGTGTTCGCCTAGCCAAGTCGTACCAGCAGTCACGATGGACTCTGGATAATAGTAGTAGTGCAATTCAACTGTATATGTTGCATCTGGCGTAGGGCCAAGGATGAAAGACAACTCTGTTGCAGCCGTTGATTGTGGGCCAAAAATAGCATAGTGCTTGGGCTTGCCACGATACGCCGCTGACGTATTTGGATATGCCTCACGCATGAAGTTGACATCCTTATTCAGCAAATAAAGATAGTCGCTTCCATCAATCACAGCCAATGAATAAGCAGAGAGAAAGCTAGGATCATCAGGGGCAGACAGATACTGATTACCAGTGGTCACTGTCCCCGTCACGTTCTTTCGCAGGTTAGACAACTGAACAGTGTTATAGATACGCTGCTCTGCCTGCTTAATCATTATGTTCATGTCTACCGTGGGAAACGTGTTCTCACAGTAGTCAGAAACAGCAACGACAAGCTCGTTGTAATTCATGCCATCGGCCCCCGTGCCATCACGCCCTTGATGGCTGCGCCAGTACCACGGATTTTGATGCCGTCAGTCTTGGGTGCAGAGTAACCATTGCGGTTGATGTTGCCAACAGACATATTCACGTTTGCGGCTGCACTACCATTTGGCTCTTTGCCAGGGTTCGTCTGCATGGGAGCAGCTTTGCCCTTCATGGTATGAGGAACAGCATACGTTGCCGCATCGCCAACTTCCTTGCCCATCATTTTCTTGCTAAATTTAGCCATTATTTGCTCCCAGATTTCTGGTTCATTGCACGGGAAAGGTTCTTCCCATACATCTTGCGATCCATGCTGGTAGGGCCACCGGCTTTCATGCCTTTGGTGTGCATACGGGATTCGTGGCCTTTGACCATTTTCTTGGCTTCGGTGTCGGCAATTGCCTTGACTTGTTTCTTGTCCATATCTGCTCCTAAGTTGTGCTAACCGTTACTGTACCAACACTTGCCGTTGCCACCAAGTAGTTTGGCGTCAGTGCTACATCAAAAAAGCTAGATCCACCAACCGGCCTCCAGCCCCACTGTATATCCCTGGAGCCCCCTGTTGGGTATCCACCAAATCCCGTGTTGTCAATCTGCAAGCCATTCGGCCCTGCCGTGACATACGTTGTGTCCCGCCTGGGCGCTCTCAGAGCCTGCGGATCCTCCACTGGATACATACCCAGCAACAATTGAGGATGATCAGGATCCCAGCACTCAGGACAAACCTTGATCTCATACCGCTTGGTCTTTACAACCTCGGTCTTGAGCTTCTTTAGTTTGAACTGCTGCCCGCATCGGTCACACTCAGCAATTGCAAACTTGCCTGATGAGTATGTATTACCCATTAGGGCGTACTCCCACCTATGAACATCTGTCTAGGCACAAATCTGATCGGCGCTTTCTCGTGATCTTCACCAGCCGCCAAAGTAAATTGCTCGTCATATGCCATCTTCAGCATATCCATGCGGCCCTGCAATTCAGGAACCTTCATGGCAATGTAGTAGGCCAACCCAGCCACTACACACGGCAAGAAACGGAAATTCATGTCTGCAACCTGGATACCAGACCCGGCATCTTGAATCCGGCGCATACGGTAATACACAAACTCATACGATGTAGAGTTATCTGGCGTAGGCCACACCGTTACCGCTGGTAGCTGGGGCACAAACACCGCCGTAGCAGTCGTGTGAGTGGCCGCTGTAGTGTTAGCCTGACCACGGAAACATGAGCCTATGTCGTTCCCAGAGATGTAGCCGTAGTAAATGATTTCATTGTCCAGCTTGATGAACCCAGATGACGCCAATCCAACAGTGGAAGTCAGCGTAATCGTGGTGGCCGTGGTGGTAACGTTTCCACTTGTGGTCAAAGTGGTGGGATTTGTCTCGCCCGACAAACGCTGAATCCAGACCTGGATTGGCCTAGCTTGTTGCAATTTGTTGGGAATGGTCGCATAAGTAGAAACACTAATGCGGGAAATAGTTAGGTCTGCCTGTGTTGAAGAGCTATTTGCGCCCGTGCGAATCACATGATCCAGCAGATCAATAGTGTCCGATGGCAGCGCATAGGTGTTCAATCCCGGTGTTAGGGGGAATGAGCCAGCCTCAATAGTCCACATATTTAGACCACGATTTGCCCATTCAATAGTCATCAAATTCATTGATCTGCGGGCTGTTCGCAAGTCATAGCCACTACGCATTTCACGCCCAGCACGTTCCCACGCCTCCTCGGCGATCTCCGTGAACTCCATGTTGAACGCTGAAGTGCCAGTGCTGTATGCCATTATCTAAAACCTGCTGTTTTCTTTGCTATGACTTTAGGCTGCGCGACAAACTGCTTACCTGCCGCCTTACCTTTGCGCTTAGCTTTGGTTGTTGCAGCATACTCAGCAGGGGACAAAGACTTAATAGCCGCTTCAGGAAGATACCTTTCACCTGTTTTTGACGAAGGCTTCCCCGACTTAGTGCGCCATTTCTGATCGCCCCAGTTTTTAAGGGAAGTCTGCGGAGCTTTCATTCAAAGTCTTCAGCGGTCAAACCAGCATCTTCAAGTGCCAACTCTTCTAAAATTTCGTCCGTGCCACAAGTGCAAGGGCCATCTTCCATCACGGCGCAATCGTCCATATGTCTTTTAATCACGATAACCTCCTCCAGCCGCCTTGTACTTCTTAGCCACAAGCTGCGCCTTACGGGCTGACCATTGGCCTGCGCCCGTGCCATGAGTTGCCGCTGCCTTGACCTGCGACACAATCTTCTTGCGCAAGCTGGGCTTGGTATAGTTTCCAGCAGCGTTGACCTTCCCTCCCTCAGCGTACTGAGTGAAGTCAGTGTCATCACGCCTAGCCTTCCGCACCCCCTTGGGCATTTTGGAAGGATTTATTGATCCCATACCACGGCTTGCTCTCATTTTTTAGCACCTTTAACTTTTTTGGCTAAAAACAATTTATCAACCATCTTTACCCGTTGAGGCTTGGTTGTAACTTTGTTGATAATACTTAACCGTTTGGCCGTATCTTTACCTGGGTCGTAAAACCCAGCTCTTTTTAAAGATTTGGCTACTCCGGCTTCAGTTTTTGAGGTTGCCATAGCATCAGCAGGCTTTGCCGCCTTTTGCGAGCATCTTGCCTTTGGTCTTGCCTTTTTGAGCAATGCCATCAGCGCGAGAGGAGGCAGAACCGCCCTTGGCATAAGACATACCGCCACCCATCATTTTCTTTGCCATGCCGCCATGTTTCATTTTGCCCACGCCGTCAGCAGCAAAAGCTGGAACTTTTTTTCCGTCTTTCATGGTCATGGGCATACCGCCGCCAGCCATCTTTTTCATGCCCATCATCTCAGCCTTTTCATGCTTGATCATAGATTTAGGAGCGCCCTTGGCTTTCATAAAGCCAATTTCTTTTTTAACCATCGCTTTAGCTTCTTTCATGTCACCACCTCGTGAAAATGTTTTGCCTTTATCGGCTTTTGCAAACTCTTTTCCCACGGATTGTGGGACTCCTGCTTTCTTGGCGAACGATGGATTGTGAGCCACCGCTTCCATGAATCTGTGCTGTTTGGCGCTATGAGAGGGCACTTCGCTGATCCTTTATAAACAGGTCAAGTTTATTCTCAAACCTGTCCAATCTATCCATGATTCGATTAATGTCTGTATGCAAGTCTACCTTGGTAACGTATTCTTTTGGCATTTCTTCTCGGGTTTTGTTGATTAGAATCTGAAGGCGTTTGATCTCATCGGACTTCTCTTTCAGATTCCAACCAAGTAGCCCCAGAAAGGCCGTCAAAATAGCATTCCAGATAGCCATTTCCATCAGACAAACCTACCCTTGGTCTTGCCTTTGGTAGCAATACCGTCAGCACGGGATGAAGCAGAAACTTTGCCGCCTTTTGCGTACTTCTGCTCTGGGGTTTCTTTGGTGTATTTCTCATCGTCTGCAATAACTTTGGCGGCTTCCCGCGCTCTGTCAGTACCAGACTTCTCTACCCCTCGGGCTTCGCGTTTCATCTCAGCGGCAGCTTCGCGTTTTTCTTTTTCAGCTTCACGGCGTTCTTTGGTCAACTTGTTGGCTTTGTCAATGTGATAGAGTTGCCCGCCTACCATTCCGGCAGCGCCGGTAGCGGCGGCGGTATGTCCAATTTTGCTGGCAATACTACTCCCACCACCGCCACCGCCCTCAAGCGGCTGGTTGTCCATGCCATGTCGTGTAAAACGTCCCATGATTAGCACATCTTTCCGCGAGTTTTACCCCGCTGAGCAATACCATCTGCACGACTAGAAGCCTTGGAAACGCTTCCACCAGTTTTGTAGGATGAGCCCAGGGCTTCACGAATACGCTTACCAAGCGGCCCGCTATCAGCACTAGCAGCCTGTGAAGATCGCACAGACTTTGCGTAATCAGAATCCGCTATTTTGCTTGAGCCACTTGGCGCAGCCGTAGCACCCATTTTCTTGCGATTCTCTTCATAACGAGCATATGTTGCCGCTTTTTCTTCATCGCTAGGCCCAGCAAATACGCCGTATGGGCCAAAACCACGCTTGGTTTCCGATGTTTTAGGTGCAGATTTAGCTGGCTCCTCTGCTTTGGAGGCGGGTTTTGAGGGTGCCATTTCAGCTTTGGCGGCAGGTTTTGCGGGGGCATCTTCTCGCATTTTTGTGCTGAACTTCATCCCAGGCTTACCTTCCCAGGTAAAGTCTTTATCACCTCTAGCACGAGCGGCAGCAAAGGCTTCGCCAAATGTCTGTTTCTTAGCGGGAGCAGCTTTTGCGGGCATTTGTTCCATCTGTTCTGCAACAGAAGCATCGCCTTCAATCATGTCGCCAGCGGCGAAACGTTTCATCTTCTTCATATCCACTCCTTGATAGGTTTTAACAATTCCGTTTTTTCTTTGTATTCATCCCAGTTGGGGTGATCTGCCGAAGCATACAAATATTGCGCGGCAAATTCAAGTAATGTTGGATCATCACGAAAATGCCCAAGGCCACGATTGCAATGGTTGCATAGCAGTCCTCTAACTTGTCCTGTCTTGTGGTCATGGTCAACTACAAGATTACCTTCAACTCCGCAAATAACGCATTGAGTGACGGTTGCTTTAATGTCCTTTAAAGCCTCGTCTGAAATAACTGCACGATGTTTGCCCCTACAGTTTTCGCTTCTGAAAACAGCGCGGCAAGCGCGGCACCAACTATCTAAGCCGTTGCGTTTTTTGTTATGCAATGGAAATGCTTCAGCCGTAGCTGGTTTTTCAACTTTACAACGTGTGCAGGCTAACAGTTCCATATTCTTAACGCTTTATTTATTCTGCTATTTGGGTCGTTGGCTGTTTTGGCACTTGTGTTTTTCTTCTTCTGCCCAGTCATCCTTGCACAGAAAGAGTCTCGCCTGCTGCCGCCCTCTGGTTGAGGAGGCTTCAGATTCATCCCTTGTTTTTTCGCAGAGGCCCGACCCTTGGCATTTAAACCACCACTTGGGTTCTTGCCTTCTTTGCGAGTCCATGCTGGGCTAGCCATTTGCTACTTTCAAGTGCAGTTTTGCGTGTTCTTTGAGCAGCGGCTGTAAAGCATCTTGTTCAAAGTTGCGAGTGAATTCTTGTGTGCCAATGTGCGGAAGGCTGATCATTGGATCCAGATAGATCTTGAATCCATGCTCCCTAGCCCTGCGACAGAATAGGTAGTCTTCACCAATGTATTCACCATCGATGATGGCAAAGTCAAAGACGGCATACTCATCTGCGCCGTCACCATCGCCTTTGTACTTCCACTCAGGATGCGCTGCGATCATGGCTTCAATCACATGGCGGCGGATCAGCATAAAGCCTGTCGCTACGCTCTCCACACGCATCAGGCCATTCTCATCAAACTCTAGCTGGTTGTGTTCATCCAGGTAAAAGTCTAAAAAGAATTTGGCATCTGCTGCTCTGCGGGGATACGTACCGGCCACAACATCTCTGTCAGTAGACAGGGCCAGAAGCCGTGTTACTGCATCCACATTGATGACCACATCAGCATCCACAAACAGCAGATCGGTACAGTCTGAATCCATGAAGTTGGATACCAGCTTGTTCCGTGCCTTAGTGATGATTGAGCATCCAGACAGGTGTACCAAATGAATGACAACACCCATCTTGTCCAACTTGGGGACGAGTTGAGCTATGGCAAAACAGGTCTTGATGTTGACCTTGCCGTCATAGCAAGGGATCGCAATCATAAGCTTGCGCCCCACCAAGTTGAAGCTCTTATCAGCCATAGAACACCGTTAGTTTGGCGTTTGTTAAGGCGGCATAAGCATCTGTTGTGAACAGCACGCCCTCGGCAGGAATCACAACATTAAATGTCTCGCCATTTGCGGTTGTGTTAATTGTCAGCACAGTAGTTCCAGAAGAGCCGCCGTCTTTTAAGACAACACTACCGGCTGAAGTACCCGGCTCAATAACCATTCCTCGCACACGAGTGCGGGCATCAGTCACAGCACCAGATGCCGCCAATGAAATGGCTTTTACATCGGTTTGCATACCCATAATCAATCTCCTGAAAAGCGGGGGCCGAAGCCCCCTGGATCAATTAAGCGGATGCTGGGAACTGCGAACCGTTAGAGTCGGCAACAACATACACCACGGTAAATTGAACCGTACCAGCGGTAACTGCGGCAACCGTTGGGGTCAAGGTTGCAATCAATTTCACATCGGTTGGGCCAATACCAATCCCGTTAGGAGAGGCGGTTGAGGTGGCCCCACACCATGCAGATAAGACAGCATTGGTTGTAGCCAAGCGACCTGCGGTGGTGATGTCGGTGGTTGTCCAATACTTGTTGGCGGTTGTGCCATCGCCCAGGGTCATGTTGGCTGCGGTGGAGCCGGTAAAGGCAACCAGCGTATCAACATAGATGTCTAGGATTTGTGCGCCAGCAGGCAGGACGCCAATGGTGTCGGTGGTAGCTGAAGCAGCTTGACCGGCGTAGTTCTTTTTGAAGGTTTGAGAAACAACGGTTGCACCGCAGTTTTCAATAGTACCGACAGTGGTGCCGGTGGTGTTACGAACAGTGCCCAACAGCCAGGGGCCAAGGTGAGTAGCGAAACCCATAATCAATTCTCCATGCGTTAAAGCGTATCAATCTTGCATGACAGTCAGCCGGGACTGTTTGATACGCCGGGATTCCCGGTTTGGAAGCAATATATCATGCTTTTAAATGGTGTGCAACAAATAAAAAGGGCTCCCGAAGGAGCCCTAGTAGCAGGCCAGTTACCTCTGCCGTTCTGGGATTTATCAGGACGAACCAGGGGATCCGAAGATGCCCAAGGGGTCAGACACGCCGAAGCTGTAACGCTCACGGGCCTTGTAACGAACGTTACCAGTGTCGAAGTCACCGTCCATGCTGTTTTGCAGCGGGGTACGGATGAAGTGCTTCAGACCGTTAGGTACGTCAGTCATCAGGAACCAAGCGTTGGTGTCGGTCAGATAGTGGTTAACGCAGTAACCTTCTGGAATCGAACCATTGTTCTTCAATGCGTTGACATCGTTGTCAGTGGTGCCGACACGGAGTTCGGTTTCCAACAGACGAGTAGCAACGAACATCAAAGAAGGAGGAACGACCAACTTCTTGGGCTTGGCTGCGATCAACAAACCACGCTCATCCGTCCAGCCTGCGATTTGAATGACGGCATTCTCAAGAGAAGTCTCATTCAAGTCAGCGCCAGTGGAGGGGCGATTGCTGTTAACGCCACCAGAGATCAAGGGGTGAGAGGTGTTACACAAGGTAACGCCGTCACCGTAGGTCACTGCGGTATTGAACGCATTGTTCAACACGTAAGCGGCCTTGACCTGCTTGGTGTAAGCCATACCACGGGCCAGAGCTTTGGTGTAGCGGCTGGACAACGAGTCATACAAGTTGTCTTCCACTGCTTCTTCCGTGATGGAGAAGCCCATAGCGATGGTTTCGTGGTTGTAACGAGCCGTCCATGCTTCCTGAGCATTGTCATAAGCGATGGCAGAGCCTTCGTTCTTGACAGGTGCAGCAGAGAAACCAGACAGTTTCGTTTCTTCTTCAAAGCTACGTTCCGAGGTTTCGGTTTCGTAGATCTCTTTATGCTCTTCGCCGTATTTAGCGTACTCCAAACCGAACAAAGCGTTCAGGCCAGGGAGCAGTTCCTTGAGCAGTTGTGCGCGTGAAATTGCCATTTCTTACTCCTTAAACACCAGTGGTGTTGTTATATTGGTGAGTGTTGATTTTCACCAACAGTTCGGTGTAAGTGTCAGCTGCGGTAGCAGTCTCAGGCACAACATCGATCACACGGATTGGGATAGTGGCGGTAGTGCCTGCACCAGTCAAGGTCACAGCAAAGGCAGAGTTACCAGTGGTAGTGCTGCCAGCGTTGAGAACCAAAGCCAAGTTAGTGCCGACAACGGTACGACCTGCGGAACTCATGGTAGTGCCAGAAGACACAACAGCCACTTTGAAAAGTGCTTGCTGGTCATCAACCACATACGCATAAGCGGGGTTGGTCGAGGTGCTGATAGAGGCAGGCAAATACTGACCTTCAACGGTTTGACCGCTGGAGTTTACGTATGAGCCGCCGACACAGACGCCGACAATGTTGCCAGAGTTAGTGGCAGTTGAAACAACCAGATAACCGGTGCTGTCGATTTGAACCGTATCTCCAAAGAAGATGGCGGTAGCAAAAGAAGCAGCAACGGGAATCTGTCGGAAAGCACCAGCGTATGGCTTGCCATCAATTGAATTGATGGGCTTTAGGCCATAAGGTGCTGAGACAGTGGGATAAGCCATGTTTTAAGCTCCAAAAAAGTTAAAGACCTTTACCAAAAACGACCTTGGTGCTACGCTCTTTGAACATAGGCATCCGAGGGTCACTTTCTCGCATGAAGGTGTTGTCCACCGAGGCCATCTGCGCATCTGCTTGATTAGAGAAATACGCATCACGATCTACAGTAAATTCCACTGGGGTTTTGCAAAGCAACAATCCACCGATCTCAATACTGTCTGGGAAGCGGTTAGCTTGTCCGCCCATCAAACGAATTTCGGGGTGTTCTGACGCTTTTACTGGCTCCCATCCTTCACGGAGTTTCGAGGAAATATTCAGAGCATCTGAAGTACCAAGTGTGCTTAAGCGGATCCAACGGAACGCATACCCAGCCTCTGGATGAGGATCAGGTAGAAGTTGGGGAGGTGCCCATTTACGGGGACGCTCTGCTTCTGCACGGCTTTCGGTTTCCCGCTTAGCGCGAGGTTGTACTGCATCTGTCATTTTTAAGTCCTCATTTGTTCCGCAACCTTACGCGCATAGAGTTCCAAAGGAACACCTAGACGTTTGGCGATATTTACTTGGGTTTGAGTTAGCACGACCTTTTTAGGGGAAGAGCTTCTCGTTGCTGGCGCAACCACATTCGATTTGGTTCGCCGTTCTTCCTTTTCAGGCTTCTCAGCGGGCTCCTCAGACTCGAAGGCATCTGGGAACACTTGGCGCATACGAGAATTTACCTTCTCGTAGTAATCATCTGAAGTCGGATCCACTCCATTTTTGACTAGCTTGTTGTGGAGTACAAGCGCAAAGCCAGTCATCTCATCGTCCGACCCAAACCAAAGATTCGATTCTCTCCACTTCTCCGCTTTGGGATCCGTGGGAGCCGAACTTTGCGGTATTGTTACCGAAGTTTCTTCTTCTTGTAAAGAGGCAGGCTTAAAATTGTTCACCCGGTCAAGTTTTATCTTGGTGGATGTCAAATTTTCCTGCGCGTCTACCAAGGCTTCAGAATCCCCAGCTTCATACGCTTCTTTGTACTTTCGGCGGGCCTCTTCCATCTCCGCAGCAACAGACTTTTTGGCCTGCTCCAGCAGAGCATTCTGCCCCTGATTGAGAGATCCTTTGAGCTTTTTGTTCTCTTCAACGATGGTTTGAGCCACCCGAATAGCCTCTTCTCTCTCCTTCAAAGCCTGTTCGGTACGCCGTTTTTCCTCGTGATAGCCCTTTTGTAGGTGCTGAATACGCCGTCTGACCTTCTCGCCGTACTGCGAAAGCTCCTCTTCATCAGCATCTTTAGGAGGTTCCTCCATCTTTTTGCTGTTTTTGGGCGTGTCATCGACAATTTCTACCTCGGATTCCCCCTCGGCTTCAATTTCAATTTTGATTTCCTGCTCTTCATCACCCTTTTTGGCCTTTTTATCAGCCTCATCAGGGAATTTGTACTCGGTTTTATCCATTTTTGCTCCTTACACCCGTGTTACGCCACGGGGATCTTGCACAACAGCCTCAACGGAGTCATCATTGATGATTCGGAACTCTTTTCCGTGGATTTTGATGCGAGTACCAGTGTTGGGTCGAACCAACACAAAGTCTCCCACCTTGCAGGAAGGCCCAGAAGGGAATCGCTTCTCGTCTTTGAAGGCATCTGGCCCCATTTTTACGACAAAAAGCACTGGTGACAGTAACTCTTCATAGTGCATGGTCTGCCCAGCCTTCACCAAACCGCTTTCATACTCATCATCAATGTCCGGCAGGACACATAACAAGTGGTATGTAGCTGGATCTGGCACCTGTTTTGCCTTTTCATCCGCCGAAGCATTCAAAATGCCCGACAAATCTACGGCTTGAACATCAAACTCAGTCATCTTCATCATCCTTTAGTTTCCGCACAAGGTCATTGATTTCCATCTGTGCGGTTTGCAGACCTCGGATTGCTCCGCACAGCTCTTTGTAATGGGCATAGTCTTTAGCTACGCCATCACTCAGCACTCCTAGATGTTGATTAATGTGTTCTTGAATCTTCTTGTTCAAAACATCTGCCAGTTTTACATCCATTACTCTTTACCCTTCATTGATTCCAATTGCCGAATAGTCATGTCTGACTGAATGCGTGCTTTGGCCTGCAACTCTTGGGATTGGATTCGTTTCATCTCTTTTGCGATGTCGCCATCGATTCGCTCTTTCTCAAGCTGCAACTTCTGCATTGCAATCTGGGAATCAATCTGATCCTTCTGCGTCTTGCGTTGCACATCGGCCTTCTTGATCTCCAACTCAGTTTGCTGCATCTGTACCAAAGGATCTTTTGCGGCTTGCTCAGCTTGCTGCTGTTGACCCTTGGCTTGGTTTGCCTGCATAAGCTGCTGTGAGCCTTGAGCCACCAAGCGAGACAATTGCACTTCAACGTCTTCCGGCAAATCAGCATCTGGGTTAGGCAGCGGAACACCGACTTGCTCTTCAACATCCTTGCGATATTTGAAGGCCAAGTGTTCTGCGATGTGAGCCATGATCGCAGCCTGCATCTGCTGGGCCATTGGGTTCTGACCAATAGTCGCCGCAATCATTGGGTCTTGCATGAACGATTGGTGCGCCATGATGTGGGCATCTTGGTCTTGGTAAATAAATGCCTTTGTCGGTTCGCCTCGCAAGAAAGCCATGTTCTCGCTGATCGGATCCCGTGGTTTCTGATCGTCCTTAGTGGGAACTAGCTTATCTGCATTCTTTACACCCAGCACCTCAATCATCTGACGATGCAACTGAGGCAAGTTGTAAATCTGCGGAGCCTGCTGCGACAGCTGAATGATCGCCTGATACTGCATGATCCGCTGGGCCATCGTTGCAGAGTTAGGGTCTGACACTGGAATTACTTCCACCATGTCATAGTCTTCTTGCTTGGCTTTACGGTTCCCGCTCTCAGGGTCGTACTCATATTCTTTGGGAGCATAGTCACGAATAATGCTCTTCAGGATTTTGAATTCCTGCTTCATTGAGAAATGCACACGGGCCTGCACAGCAGACATCGTTTTTAACTGCCGCTCAAGCAAAGCCAGCGTAGTACCCACTGGAGCATTTGCACTCATATCGCTGACCTTCATATCAGCAATAGATCCCAATCTACGACCCTCATCAGTGATGCGCTCTAACAAACCTGCCAATACTTGACTCGGTTCCTTATAAGGCAAAGCCATGATGTTGTCTTTGATCGACCCGCTAGGAACATCCACATCCCTAAACTCGCCAGGAGAGATCGGTGTATCGTCACCCTTCACTCGCAAACCACGCGACTTCAACCCGCCAGGAAGATTGCTCAACGTACCGGCATCGATCAACTGACGAATCAGTGATGTACCAGCCCGTGCATATCCGCCAATCAAATGTATGTAGCCAAATCCATAAGCACCAAAACCTGGAACATAGTCATACTGCACCATATGCTGACGCTTCAAGCGCATCACATCTTCTTCATCGTAGTTACGATAGATTGACAAAACCTTACCCGTTCCGGCATCTATCGACACGATGTAAGGTAAGGCAATCTCATCTTCATCTTCATACCCAGGCATTTCGTAATCGATCTGTACTTCATAGACCTGATACCGATCATCGTCAGTCAAAGAGTAGCCCTGCTCCTCGGCCTTCTTCTTTTCTACATCAGTATGAATAGCAACCGGCTCTCCAAGATCCACATCTCTATAGAATCCAGCCGCTTGTAATTTGCGTATATCGTTCTTTGTTTTACGCATAACGTGTGTCACACGCTCAGCCGTTCTAGCCCCACTAGACCCATAGGGGATGATCACATCTTCAGCAGGTATATATATAGAGGTCTGTCTTCCCAAGGCGGGATCAAAATAGACTTTCTTGAAAGCTGATCCAGATAGCCCTAAGTTAAATAGCATCCGCTCATGCTCAGGCCGATACTCAGGCATCGCCTCAGTCAACTGATAATTCATATCAGTGCGCACGCGCTCGGCAGCATCTTCTTTGAGCTTATTGATAGCGCCGATGATCTCTGTCTTAACCGGCCCCTGTGCTGGAAACGTTTCAATGATCGTTTCACTCTGGAACCGTACAGCCGCTTCAGTCAGGATCGTAGAGAAAACACCACAAGCCCCGTTCCAAGGTTCTGTCCGCTCCTCATACTTCATCCCCAAAACTTCTAAGCCCTTGACAAGCATCTCCACCCAATCCTTACGGGAGTTAATGTCTGCCTCAACCATTTCTACAATGTCTGCCCCAACTTGTTCTAACTCGCCTTCTTCCATAAACTCGGCCAAGTTAGAGTCAAACTCTTCCCCCTCTTTCCCCTCACGTTCGGGTTCTAGCGAAATTTCAATCCCGTCAATACCAATGGTCACAGCATCTGGGTTTTCAATTTCAATCTCCATGTCGGGCATATCTAATGCCTCAAGACCCTGGGGAGCAGCATAGAGTGATTTTGCAATGTCCATTTAAACCTCAATAGTAAGCGTGTTTTCTGCGAAAGCTTTTAAGCTCTTCCCGTTCATCGGAAGCCAGCCTTAAAAACCCACCTTGGCGGAACCTGATTAATGCTTGAGTAGAAGAGTCCACCAAGTCATCATTGGGCGCATTTGGAAACGCCGCCATCTCTTCAATCAATTCATCAGCCCATCTTGTCTCAGGTGCCCACACTTTACCTGAACTAAATAAATCAGCAACTGAATTGATCCGCACAAACTTATCGTTACCTCTGCTGGGCGTGTATTCACTGACAACAATCCCCATCTGTCTTAATTCAAATATCAACGGGCTACCCGCTGCCTTCGCTTCAATTACAAACGCATCTGGCTCCCAATACGTGTAATTCTGATACGCCTTTTCCTTCAACTCAGGAAACTCCATCCGCTTCTTAAACGCATCCAGCAAAATAATGTTTGCATCGTCAGAATTCTCATTCAAATAAAACACACCCCAAGTCGTACACGCCGAATAGTCACTTCGCTCACTCTTCGTAAAAGCCGTGTCCCAACTCTGAATAATGAACTGACAAACGGGAGGATCCTCTTTTGTCCATCTCTTCCACCACTCCCGTTTAACAATTGCACCCTCTTCACCCGTGGGACTTTGTTGATATTGTGCGTTCCACTTAGCAGGTGGAAGCTCCTCCCTTAGAGCAGCTAGCTCTTCATAGCTCCAGAACTCAGGCCACAGAGGTTTTCCTGACGGCATGATAGCAGGCAACTCAATGATCTCCCACTCCTCACCCTTATCTCTACCTGCTGCATCTTTAATGACTCTACCAGTTAGATCCCTATCTCCCCAGCGGGTCATCACGATTACAATAGATCCCCCTGGTTGTAAACGTTGCCGAGGGCCAGAGGTGTACCACTCATATACCTTATCGTATACAGACGGATCACCCGCCGCTAAAGCAGCTTCTTGCTCCGAGTGCGGATCATCAATAATCAATAGATCCGCTCCCTTACCCGTTACCGTACCTCCAACACCAATAGCGAAATACTCACCTCCTCCATTAGTGGCCCACCTACCTGCTGCTTTACTGTCTTGTCTCAAAGCCACGTTCGGAAACACTTTTGCATACTGTTCTGATCCAACGAGGTTCCTGACCTTACGTCCAAAACCTACAGCTAAGTCCGCCGTGTTAGAACACTGGATCACCTTCTTATGAGGGAACTTCCCTAAAAACCAGCTTGGTAATAGATACGAGGCAAACTCAGACTTAGTATGCCGTGGCGGCATATTAATAATCGCCCGCTTAATCTTCCCGCTGGCAATATCTTCAAACTTCTTTGCCATCAAAGCATGATGCCGCCCACTCACAAATCCCGGCCACATCATCTTCACATAATTCATAAACCCCTCTTGAGCCCTCTCCCTATCCACAGCCCCACGATACTCCATCACCTGAGCCATAAACTTCTCATACTCATGCGGCTCCAACTTATCAATCAACTGCTCAAGCTTCATATCTTCCTTGTAAGTTTCGGTGGAAACGTTACCACCTTACAACATCCTTACGTAAGTTTTGTGTAAGGTGGTAACGTTACCACCTTACAGTATTCTTACTCCAAGTCCCTGAATCTAATATAGACAGGTCTGACAGTCCTACCCCGTTTCTCAATCTTCTTCACGACACCAAGGTCTACTAACCTATCTACTAACCTTTTCGTATTTGCCAGCCCCATCTTTCCACGGATAAACGCAATATCCCGCAACGTGGGTGCATAGTGGTACTTCTTCCACCACTCATCTATCACCAAAAAAACCTCGTTCTGCGCAGGACTCATCTCTTTCTCCAAACACTCCTCAAACGTCATATCACTAGGCCGAGGAATCATCCTTTTGTTAAAAATTTTTTTGGTACCCCCCACCCCCTTATTCAAACTTTTCATAGGGGGGGTCTTCCTGTGTGGGAGTTTGTTTGTCACTGGCAAATTTTGGGGTTTGTTTGAGTGGAATAGTATGTTTGAGGACTTGGGACTCCGCTTCTGCATCTTGGGGGGTGCCATCGGGGTGGGTGTCGGCTGGCAGCGTTTCCAGCGGTTCAGGGGTCAACTCTGCCAGCAAGCTATCAGCATCGACCTCTATTGCATCTACTGCGTTGCCCTTCATCATGTCTCGCAGTTGTTCCAATAGCTGAGCCTTTGCCTGTGTGCTGCTGCTGGTATTGATAACCTCGCGCCTCTCCAGAAAAGCCCCGACTTCCACGACAGTGCCCAGCACCTTAACCGCTTGCACCTTAACGCTGTCCTTTGTGTCAGGGGATATAGCTACATCGACCAGCGTTTTGATAACTAACTGTCTTAAAGCTTCCGGTGTTCTATGTTTCGCAGCCTCCATAGCCAACTTATAGGCGTCTACTTCCTGAGATATTCGGGGATCGGTTGAAAGCCTATAACCTGCGTCTCCGGCAGTCTTGGGTTTAGCTGTGCTGCTATATGTCCTGCGATATGCCTCCGCCTTCGTGGTTCCCCTGGCAAGCTCTTTAGCGAATGTCTTTTGCTTGTGTGTTAATCCCTTGGAAACGCTTACACCAAGTATCTCAGCCATTGGTACTTGGTCTAGTCCTTCCTCTATTGCTTTCCTGGATAGCTTGTGCATTACTGGTTCGCTTCGCTTTGTTTCGATGGGCGCAGTATATGGGAACAAATAGAGAAAATCAATCGCCCCCGCTAATCCCATAAAAACAAATCATTGGACACATTGTCAACGCCCCATTGACAATAGCCGTTCTACCTCACAGGTAGTGAGTGAATATAACAGGCAGCAACAAACGAAAGGCAAACCATGAACACGCAAAAATATATTTTTGGCATCAAAGGGCATTTGTTGGGCGAAGTATTTGAAACCGATGATGGGTTCGCCTTTCATCATGTTCGCACCCAAACCACTCAAGCAGGGTTTGACAGCTTTGACGCTGCTGAAAGTGCCTGGGTTTGTTTCCACGAGGAAGATTTTGAAAACCTCCCACGCTGAAAGGCAAACCATGACCAGACTAGAAAAAACAATCCAAACCCTAACCCTGGCGCAAGCCATTGAGTGGAAGAACTGCCCCGAAAAGTGGATGCACATCGATGATTCGATTTTGGCACCCAATGACCTCCGAGCCAATGACCACACAGTCAACGCCGTGGAAGATAAATTTTTATCGCTGCTAGCCGCCCACCAGGGCTAAACCTGTAATCCTCCAGGATTACAAACAACTCAAAGGATCAACATGAAGAACCATGCCGCATTACTCAAACAAGCTTATAAAGAACTCGCCGAATCGGAACAGCACCCGGGTCGTGGGTTAACTCCCGCACAACTGAAACGCCGCTTGCTGCTTATCGCCCACGAGCGGAACCAAGCACCGCCCGCAGAGGAAACGACACAAGAGGATTTATTCGCATGAATTACTTTATCGCTTGCAGTGCTACTAAACTGCCCCACCCAGCCCCAGCCGGTGAACTCTACACTGGTCAAGCATTCAAAGCCGCACGAGAAATAGCCAAGCTGCAAGGCTTCGCCTTTTGGATTCTCTCCGCAAAGCATGGGCTAATCCACCCCGACACCATCATCGCCCCCTACGATGAATATCTCGCCAGCATGAAACCCGCCCAGCGTAAAACCTGGGGGCTTATGGTTTGCGAACAGATCAAAGCCGCACACCTGGACACCATGCCCGCCACCATCCTAGCGGGTAAACACTACGCCGACCCCATCGCCCACCTTTTTCCCGCCCTTAGCCGTCCGCTTGCCGGTTTAGGAATCGGACAACAACTTCGCAAGCTTAAACAACTCAAAGGAACACCATGAACACCAAAAAATTAACATTTCACGCAGACCCTAGCCACGGCTGGCTGGAGGTTGATTTCGCAGACCTGGACGCTTTGCACATCACCGCCCAAGTGAGCCGGTATAGCTTTCACTCCGGCACCCGAGCTTTTTTAGAAGAGGACTGCGATGCAGGGTTATACCTGGACGCAGCCAAGGGACAGGGCTGGACTGTAAACATTACCGAAAAATTCACCAATGGCGAAAGCTTTGTCCGCCGCTTGCCACGCTTTGAAGGGAAAGCAGAATGATTCTCTTATCCAAAACATTTGAAACATACACCCCCGAAAGCATTGAAAACGGTGAAGCCGAGGAAACCGGCTTTATTTTTGAAGATGAACCCTACACCTTCAAAGAACTGGTGCGCCTGATACGAATGGAAGGTTTCACCGCCGCTAGCTGTTCGCCAGCTTCCGGCAGCCCCAATGAATGGTTGTCAGGGGAAAGTGAGCCCGACTATCAGACAGGGGAAGAAACCATTTACAGCTTGCACTATTCCCACCGCAATGCACCCCGAGCCGCCAAATACTGGGCGGCAGCATTCAAAGCCGCAAACATCATCAAAGGATAACCATGAACGCCAAGACTATCAGCACCGCCGCAAATGTCGAATTATTTGGACACAAATCTAGCGACCCAAAGCGCAACGCACAGCAGAACCTAAACGGACGCACTCATTATGTGAGCGATGACACAATGCGCTTTTTCGGTTCTAGGATTGTTTCAGCTTCCCCCACCGATGACGGACTTTTTTTTAAGATTGTCGAAAGTGTAGCGACCGAATACGATAAAAGCCGCCGAGGTTTTCGGGTGGTGGTTTTCGATTTATTCGGGCACCCAGTATTTCGCCCCAGCTTTGAAGAATGCACCAGCACCAGCGCAGCCGCTGAAAAATACTATTCAAAGAACCACGACACCGACACCTGGAAACATTACCGAGCCGAACTGAAGACCCGAGCCGCCCGCCTTGCAGCCCAGGCAGCAGCCATGACGGAAGCCGCCGCCACGCTTGAACAGGTGCCCGCATGATCTACATACAACGCCGTGACAGCAGCCGCCAGCTTGAGACAGTCGATCAATTCGACACAATCAAGGAAGCCCGAGCCATGCTAATTGAATACCGCATCTCCGACCCATCCGCAACCTATTACATGAGCCGCAGACCCTGCAATGACTGGAAACAAAACCAATGAAACCCACCGACACCCCCCAATGTTATCTGTCCCACTCGCCCCATGGCTGGAGCCTGATTCTCAGAGAAGCCCCGCTTTGCGACTACAAACGAACCGCCGCCGAGGTTTTGCAGGTAGCGCATCACTTCAAAGTAGAACCGCACAAAACGCATTATTGGAACGGCACAACAGGGGATTTTGAGCCCCGAGCCGATGCCGACCACCACCAGCCCGAGGAAGCCGCAGCCTACACCCTGCAGCACTCGCCAGCAGCCCCAGCAGCCGACACCACCCGCCCCTTATTTTGAAAGGTTAACCCATGACACCCCAAGCCCAAGCCGCTAGCCTTTTGGCACTGGCAAAAATAAACAGAGAAGAATCTAAAAATTTTCTCCGGCATTCTGTCCACTCAATGCACCAATTCGAAAGCGATGCGGAACGACTAGAAAAACAAGCCGCTGAGTTATTAGCAGCCGCCCAGGATTTGCTGACCCTTCATATCGCCCACCACAACCACCCAAGCCACGCCCACGCCCGAAAACTCATTAACCAGATCAAGGGAACCCAATGAACTACACCCCAGCCGAATACATTAACGCTGGGTTTTCCTTTGAAAAAGGGAAAACCGCAGCCCAGACCCTCCGGCATATGATCGAATCCGAACACATCGATTTTAAGATCGAAGCCCGCCGCCTGATTGAGCAGGGACGGACTGAAGCCCGACTATCAAAACCCCAAAACCAATAGAAAAAATTCATTAGACAGGCAGCAACACAACCCCGATACTGCCTGACAGGTTAACCCCTAACATACCTGATAGCATCCGAACAATTGAAAGGAACACCATGAACGAATACCAAATCAATGGCTTTGCAAACCGCAGGGAATACCTGGAAAGCCTTTGCGAAGAATACGACCGAACCATTGTGTACACACTCGCCAACCTATTAGGTTCATCCGAAGATTTTGATGGGCTGGTTACGAGCCTAGAGGATTACGCCCTGGATATGTGAAGGACTTTTCAAGCCCTGCGTGCAGGGTTTGAGAGGCAATTTCGCCTAAACAGAGGAACACCATGAAAACCACGATTAGAAAATCATCCTATGGCACATGGATGGCAGAAACCATGACCCCGCTAGCCGATAACCTGCATATCTGCCTGACCACCATGAAGCGAAGTGATGGAAACATTACCACCACCGCCAAGGTAGGCAAACGAGATGGCATTTTCTTTGTGTATGAACCATTCAAAGATTTCAGCCAGCAAGTTATTTCCGAATCCGCACGATGCACCAAGCCCGCAGTCGAACGGCAGCACACCGCAGCCCTTGCCATGCTTGACAGCATCCGACCCGCAGCCCTTGCCCACCACAACTAAGGAACACATCATGCCGAACTGGTGCAACAACACAATGACGATCAGCCACCCCAACGCCGCCAAGATTAAAAAGGCGGCAAAAGCTTGGAACTCTGGCAAGTTTTTACAGACCTTGATCCCTTGCCCCGCAGAATTGATAGACACAGAGGCAAGCAGCGCAGGTGATGACGAGAACAAGGCCAAGGTCGCAGCCAACCTAGAAAAATATGGTTATGCCCATTGGTACGACTATCGGGTCGCCGAGTGGGGTACGAAGTGGGATGTAGGTCGTGATCCCTCTTATGGCAATGATGTTGTTGTTACGAACAAATCTTTTTCTGTTGGCTTTGATAGCGCATGGTCGCCGCCCTGCGCCGCATACGCAAAACTGAAAGCCTTGGGCTACACAATCACAGCCTACTACTACGAGTCTGGTATGGATTTTTGCGGTCGCTGGATTGACGGACAAGATGACTGCTATGACATATCAAAAGATGGTGTGCCGCACGACATTTCTGACGAGATGGGAATAGAGGAGTATGACGAATGAGCGAACTAATTGATCTCAAGTGGGGCATCTTTGACATTCAATATGTACGCCAGGACTTGACAGACGAGCAAGCATTGTCGGTGCTTGTCTACCTCAAGGCATCGCACGACTACAAAAATGGTGTCACCGATGCAACCATCCGAACAGCAGCCCATGAACTTTACCCAGAAAGCAAGCCATGAAAATTGAATTGAGAGGCATCAAATATTCAGCTTTTGCATCGCAAGAAACGATCTGCTACGAGGCATCCATCTACATCGATGGGGTTCGTGTCGGGACTGTGGACAACGATGGACGAGGTGGATCTGACAATGTACACCCCTGGGAGGTGGCAGAAAAAATAGACGAGTACGCCAAAACGCTGCCTAAATTTACCTGCGAATGGATCGACCCAAAGACAGGCAAACCAGGGGAAATTCACCAGAACCATGAAATTATTTTTGGTGAACTGATGAACGATCACTTAATGAAGAAAGACCTAAAAAGATTTCTTGCCAGCAAGATTCTTTACACAAGTGACGGCAAGCTTTACGCAACTAATGCCAAGAGTGCATCCGAATTGAAAGCCGCCCTAGCTAAATCAGACATCAAACAGCAGCTAAAAGCTGATGTGATCCTTAACCTTTTGCCTTTTGACGAGGCACTTCAAACCTTTAGGAGTTTTTGAAATGGAAGATATACGCAAACAATGGAATGCAATCGATGTAATGAGCATCGTTCTGATGGGGGATGCCGAGCGCATCATGTCAATGATGAATGGTTTCCATCTGGAAGGCATGGAGGTTTCCCATTTCCCTCGCATCATGGCTATGTTTCTGGTTGAGGATGGTCTATCAGCGGATCAGCCGGACGATGTGCTTCAGAAGTATGTGGACAAAGCCATCGCCCAGATCATCAAGAACAGGGAATCGTTGAAGGACACATTCGCAATCCCCAAACCTTTGCTTGAGGCAAAGTACAAGGGCTGCGGTAATGGAATCGTTACCATCGACAAGCAAACCCGCAAGGTGCTGGACTTTGACTATACCGATTCAAAGCTGCGCCCAATCAAAGAACAGAATGTAAACATGACCAAGGCAGCGGGCAAGAAAATCCGTGAGGACGATGCCACTATTACCTATCGTGCGAATTTCTCTAGCTGCACAGTTTGTCTGTTCTAAGGGGTGGCACATGATAGAAGTCGCCGCACAGAAAACTCTTTGGTACAGCGTCCCAGGGCTTACCAACGAGCCCCAGGGGATAACTCGCTACCTTTGTGCCGATGGTGATGGGATAGTTGCTTTGGAAGAGATAGCTGGGTTCTTTAACCTTGTTGACCAAGGTACGCACATCAAGAAACTAGGTCGGGATTTGTCTAATGCTTTGCGTGTTGCAGAAAGTTATCTGCACACGAATTACAGAGCAATATACGAAACCTGTTTGATAAATTATTGAGGTACACCATGATAGAAATCACCAGCCGAACGCAAGCTTTAACTCAGGCATTGATCCTTGGATTGACCGCAAACACCGAGGAGAAAAGTGATCTGGCAATTTTGCTTGCTGCACTTATTGCCCGAGGCATGACCGAAGAACAAATCAAAGCATCAAAAGCAGCCGCTGCCCAGATAGCGGAAGGTATGTAAACTGTGTCGATGAAACAAAAACCAGCAAAGACTTTGTTCGCCGTGTTCCTAATGGAAGATGAGGAGGGTATTGTTACCGTCCGAACCGAATATGTGGGGCAAGGCGTACATTCTTTTCACCTGGGCATGGAAATACTGCAAGGCTTGACCATACTGGAGAAATTCTCTGAAACCCTGTATGTCGAGCCTTGCACCATGTCATCGTATAGGCAATGATCGGGTCAGGCTTTGGGTGAATTTAAATAGCCCAAGCCTTTGATGTGCATCATTCGCATCCTCTCCCACCACATCACTCATCCAATAAGGTAGCCCTGTTTGCTTTGCTACCCTCTCCCCCGTCCCGCTCTCATCGTTGTCGGCAATAACATACCCTCCGAATTTCTGCGCCAGCTTGAGCATATTGCCCGCTGAAAAGCACACATGGATCACATAATTGCGCTTCAAGCACCGCAGCGCATGACGCAAGGACAGACCTGTAGCGTACCCCTCACACAGAAAATGCTTGCCCTTATTGTCGAAGTCAAACGATGCGCCCGAACTTTTCTGCCCTGACAGAAACTTCTTTTCTCCATCCGAATCGATCACTTGGCATCCGACCAGCACCCCATCCACCCGCATCGGAATGATTAGCCTTTTGTCATTGACCCACCCCTCCTCGTCAGGGAACCCCTTGGCTTTGAGATATGGATGCCTACCCAGCAGCGCACCATTCAGCAAATCCTTTGCCTTGATCGCTGCCTTTTCCTGCATCCGAACCTTGTCCTGCTCTGCTTTTTGCACAAGCTGGGCGTAATCCCTGCGGGCACCTTCACTGATTGAGTCAGGCTTCCATATGGAAACCTCTGTGTCGGTGGCGTGGTTCTGCACGAAAGCATGGTCGCCCATGAACTTCACGGCACCATTGCGCTTCTTTGGATGATCGACTGTGTGGTAACGCTTCCAGTATCCGATGGGCGGTGGGAAATCAATGACGATCCCATGCGCCCGACAATAATCTACCAACTCCATCATCTGCCTTTCTTCATCTGCCTGATGTATGCCCTGATGCCTTTGTCGATGAACTTGACAATCTCTTGGCTTGGATAGACAGGCTTGTCGTACAAACCCCTGGGCCATACGCCAAACTTCTCTTTGTAGACATGAGCCGCCCGACCATGCGACCAGCCCTGGGTCTGGACATACCATTGCAGCATTGACCACCATTCCTGCTTGTTTGCCTTGGACATGGCGCCAGTTAACTCCTCCAACTCCCCAGGCAACTCGACTACCTTGTTCTTTCGTTCCCGAACATGGCCGCAGTTACTGCAAGCATCCGAATTGGAAGGCCACAACGATCCACAAGATGGACACTTTGCCGCTTCCTTCTCTTTGTCGGTGGGTTCTGGCTTGGTTTTCTCTTTGCCATCATCCAGCTTGTCAACGCCATGCTCAAAAACATCTTCCCAATCCTGCCGAAAGCGCAAGTAATTGCCGCTGTGATCCAGCCAAACGGCAAACTCTTTCCCCTCGCAGCCGCGCATGATGCGACCCATCTGCTGGATGTGGGATGACAAAGATTTACTGAACGGCCTAGCTGATATGCCGATCAGAACATCCGGTACATCAAAACCTTTTGTAAGTATGTCCGTGGCAATCAGCCCATGAATCTCTGTGTCAGGCTTGGAGAAGTCCTCAATCACATCCCGCTTGAATGTCTCATCGTCCCTGTAACTGACCGAGATAAAGTTGTACCCATGCTCTGCAAACTTCCTCGCTAGGTCGGCGCCGTGGTTCACGCCCGAACAAAATACGATGGTCTTCACCGGCTTCTTAAAGATTTCATGGGTCTTCTTGATCCACTCCGTAACAATGTCGCCAGTGATCTTCATGCCCCTGGTGGTGGCTTCTTTCTGACTCCACTCGCCCGCCACCTTCTTGGCATCGGTCATGTCAATCTCTTTGGAGATGAACACCTTCAAAGGCACAAGCACATTCTGTTCAACAAGCTGCTTGGTTGTGACTGTTGAGACAACATTGGTGTATGTCTTGCCCAGCCCTTTGGTGAATGGCGTAGCGGTCAGCCCGATGACACGGATTTCTGGATTGTTCTTGATGAACTCCATCGTCTGCTGCCGTGTCTGATGCGCCTCGTCAACGATCAAAAGGTTTAGACCTGGGAACTCCCCCTTCCTCTCCAGGGTTTGAGCCGAACAGACCTGGATCTTTTCGTGCGGCCTGTATCTCCAATGACCTGACTGCATTACGCCGTGGTCAATGTGATACTTCTCCAGCCTCTGGCTAGTTTGATCGCACAGAATGATCCTGTCCAGCAGCATTGCTGCCCTGTTGCCCTTCTTTCGGGTGGCTTCTAGCAAAGCTATAGCCATTTCTGTTTTGCCCGCCCCGGTGGGGGCGTAGAGTATCTGAGCATTGGCACCTGCTGCAAACCCCTTACGCAAAGCCTCCAGCGTATCGGTTTGGTAGCCTCGTAGCTCAAGCATTTTCCACGGCCTTCAGCTTCTTTTGCATCATTGCCACCTGCTTCTTTAGCTGGGCATTTTCGGCCTGGAACATATCCCGACTCTTCTTGACCGACACCAATTCAATCTGAAGCAGACGGATTTCTTCCTTCAAGTCGCCAATCATGGTAGTTGCCAAGCCTTTTTCTTCAGCCGTACCATCAATGGTGGCAATGGCTAGCTGCTCTGATAGCTTCTCGTTCTCTGCCACCAAAGCATCCAACATCTCCTGCTTATGGTCATAAGCGGGGGCTTCTGGTTCCGGTTCTTGGGGTGGGCGACTGGTGAAAGTGGAAACGTTACCACCTTTGCCCTTGAATTTGCGGGTCGTTTGGACTTCGCCGCCTGACAATTCTTTGCGAACTTTGGCTACGAATACGTGGGAAACCCCGCAATGCCTAGCAATTTCACGGTCAGCCCAGGCTTTCCACTCATGGTCTGTGAGCATGGAAATTACGGACTTGCGTTTGTCTTCGTTTGTTGGGCGTAAGCCATGCGCTTTGTTTGCCTTCAGGCTGTAGAGAATGGCTTCCCGCAGCGTACCTTTAACAATGTCTGCGTCAATTCCGTCATTCTTCAGCTTGCGATTGGCAAAGTAGCGGTGGAAACCATCCGCTAGGTAGTATTCCACTCCATCATGGAAGACTATGACCGGGGGGAATTTGGCCCCATCTTCCATCTGCCTTGCGTAATCATCAACAGTTTCCTGGCTGATAGCTACCCTTGACTGTGTTCCTTTGTCGATGCTTATTAGTTCTATGTTAAACATTGTTTACCTTTGGTTGTTGCACATTGTCCAGCCCATCAAGAAAGCAATCCATTGAGATTGAATTCTTGGATGTTCATACTTGCTGCCAGTCCAATTCAATTGTTCTGACCTGCCCCTTGCTGCGGCCCAGCCCTCAAACGCCGCTCTTGTCTTGTTTATATTGCTCATGGTTTCTCCTTTTGTGACCCTCCAGTAATAGCTTGCGAAGCCATACTATTCCTCCTAATTTCTTCCATTCTTGGAATTCCCATTCTGTTAATCGTGCGCCCACTGCTCGACCTGATTTCGTCAGATCACTCTTTGGTCTTGGCATTTGTGCTTGTCTCCTTCTGCCTTATTTAAAAACAACAAGTGGCATTGACTGCATTGCCACAACCTACCTTTGGGCTGGATGCCAGCCGGAGGGACATGGATTCTGCCAAAGAAACTGCGTATCTGTTCTGCAATCATGAGTCTTGTGTCTCCTCTGAATGTTCGTTCAATCTTTTCAACAACCGCCCAATCCTTTGCTCGTTGTAGGACACCACGGATTTAGCGTATTCGGCTGCGCTCTCGGCCTCTAGCTTTCGCAGTTGCGCCTCTCGCAGTTCCTTTGCAATGATTTCATGTAAGGTTCTAGGCCTTAAAAAATCTACAAAATACTTGGTAAATTTATCCATCATTCTCTTTTGCTCCCCCGCATTTGTGTGCATCTGCTTGGGTTTTAATTTGAAAATGTAGATTGCACCTAGTACACCGCCAAGCCTGACCACTGGTTACCTTGGTAGTGTTACCAGATTCCCTGACTTGCCATGTGCGGATGGGCTCAATCACATCACCCCCCGCATTTCCCATCCAGATAAAAAATAATTCCATCGGTTCTGCATAGCAGGATGCACATATTTATCGCCAATCATGGCTAGATCAGCATGGGTGTATCCCTTTGAGGACATCAGTGCGTGAAATACTTGTCGTGCTTTCATGTGTTCTCCTTGAATTGATAATCTTTAAAGACGGTTCCCCTGCTTGCATCGCCTTTCCAGCATTCGTTTACCCATCCCCGCTTGCCTGACTTGTAAGTACGCCAATGTCCACGAACCTGATGACGGCGT
>Ga0315909_10000471_pt1 | contig 53913 bp, 66 predicted proteins | sample LakEriMetagenome_11_FD_203527 | JGI IMG/M metagenome (GOLD analysis project Ga0315909, IMG submission 203527) | Freshwater fungal communities from buoy surface, Lake Erie, Ohio, United States - Buoy 2 MA125 | ecosystem: Environmental > Aquatic > Freshwater > Lake | place: USA: Lake Erie, Ohio... | reverse complement strand
GTTAATGGAAGTGTGGCAGAGTCCGGTTTATTGCACCTGTCTTGAAAACAGACGATCCGAAAGGGTCCGTGAGTTCAAATCTCACCGCTTCCACCAAAATTCGGAGAGCGGGCAGGATGGTAATGCACCGGTTTGCTAAACCGCAGGTTGTAGAAATACGGCCACAGGGTTCGACTCCCTGGCTCTCCACCAAAAAATGTGAGTGTGACCCGAAAGGCTAGGGAGCAGATTGCAAATCTGTTTTATGCAGGTTCAAATCCTGTCACTCACTCCAGTTGTGAAAAAACAACGACACTAAAAAAGTTGTTGACAAAAGATGTGGTTGTGTTATACTACATCCATGAGTTGAGAAATCAACTAAGTTCTTTAAAAATTTGTAGAGTTTATTTGCACCTATCGTCTATCGGTTAGGACGCTGCCCTTTCAAGGCGGAAAGAGGAGTTCGATTCTCCTTAGGTGTACCATTTGTTTTGCTGATGTAAGCCATGAGGTAAACGTCAACCTTGAGTAACTATGTATAGAAACGGTAAAATTGCAAATAATTCCGTTGAGCATAGCAAATAGTGCGTCAGCAAAACAAATGGTATAATGCCTTGGTAGCTTAATGGTAAAGCAGGCGACTCATAATCGCTTGAGTGGGAGTTCAATTCTCTCTCAAGGCACCAAGTTTTATGGAGGTATAACTTAACGGCGAAAGTAGCTGGCTTTTAACCAGTAAATCAGAGTTCGATTCTCTGTGCCTCTACCATATAAAAACACATTTCAATAGTTTCGACTGTGATGGATAGTTTCTGTTTAGTACAGTATCCGAAGTGTGTTTCTATATGGAGCAATTGATGCTATGGCGTGTGCATCGGCGGACTGTAAATCCGTCCCCTCCGGGTAAACAATCTTGGTTCGACTCCAAGTTGCTCCACCAAATTTAGGTCTCAAAGTGTTCATGGACGCACGTAGCACTGTCACTGCTAAAGAAGGGGATCGTTACCCCTTGGGACCGCCAAGTTTTTTTAGTTCTGTTAGAACAAAATCTTTTTTTTGTTCTGATAGCGTTTTATTCAGAATGAATTCTCTTTCCGTTGTCCAGTACAATGGTAGACTTGTGATATCTTCAGGAAGATTGTATAGATATCTGTAGTTGTTTTTAGAATCATTCATTTTAGTATTTATTCCACAGCTATGAAAGTATGTCCAAAATGTAATGTTGAGCATAAAAAGAATGGAACATTTTGTTCCAGAAGTTGTGCTAACTCCAGATCCTGGTCTGATGAAGATAAGAAGAAAAAATCGGAAGCGACAAAAATATTTCTAAAAGATAATGTTCATCCATCGAAAGGAAAACCTGGCTGGAAACATTCTGATGAAATGAAAGAATTGAAAAGACAAAAATCATTAGATGCTTGGGATAAAATTGGTAGAAAATCTAAACAACATTATGCAATTAAAAATAGAATACAAGTTTCAAAGTATAGAGCAACAAAAAAGAAAGCTATAACAGAAGATTCTGATTTAGAATTGATAAAAGAAATTTATAAAATGTGTCCTGATGGATATGAAGTTGACCACATGATACCTTTGGTTGAAGGCGGTTTGCATCATCAAGATAATTTACAATATCTTCCTGCGATGGAAAATAGAAAGAAAAATAGAACACAAAATTATGATAAAAATCTTGCCATTCGTTGGCAAGATAAAAGAATTATTCCGCAAAACCCGAGCAAGGTGCATGGGCGTGACTGTTAATCACTGGTTAGTAGAGTTCGATTCTCTAGTGCGGAGCCAAAAACAAAAGAATTGCCCTGGTGACGGAATTGGTATACGTACTGGTCTTAGAAACCAGGTTCTGAGAGTTCGAGTCTCTCCTAGGGCACCAAGTTTTTTTATTCTCGCTCTGATATGACGGCGTACAGTAGGATAAGTAGTCTATCACAAATTTCGGGCTGATAGTGATAACGGGAGCACAGTGGCTTTGCAAGCCTCGGGTCGGGGTTCGATTCCCCGTCGGTCCACCATTTAAAGGTATATTATGCAAGTTGAGTTACATAAGTTATTTTATACTCCAGTTTGGCGATATCAATATCCAGATTGGGATAAAGATGAAGAAGAATTGGTAAGACATTTCGCACAAGATGAAATTTATATTTCTGACCGTGAAAAGAATGGATTACAAATAACTAGAGCAAACATGCATAAAGAACCTAAAGCAAAAAAGATAGCAGACTTTATACAATCATGTGCAGAGTTTACTATGAGTGAAATGGGATATAAAAAAGAATGTGGCATTACCAGTATGTGGTCAACAAGACAGAGAGCATTTGGTCACCATCATTCACACAGTCATGCGAATAGTTTTTTGGGTTGTGCGTTTCATTTGTTTGACGTTGATGGCAATGCAAGTGGTACGGTATTCTCAAATTTAGGAACAGAAAAATATGTTATTCAGCCAGCAATATCTGGCGAAAAAGAATTGATGTTGAAGCCAGCGGTGATGATGCCTTTCATACCAGGAACACTAGTTATGTTTCCTGCTTGGGCAACACACTTCACGGCTCCAACTGAGTGTAAATATAGAATCATTATTGGTGCTAATATCATGCCAATCGGTATGACAAACAAAGACCACTTTGATAGGTATAATTATCCAGACCCAAGTGGTTTGGTATTGAAAGAGTATAGCCCTATTAGTTAAATGGTAGAACACCTGTTTTGTAATCAGGGGATGGCAGTTCGATTCTGTCATGGGGCACCAAGTTAACTCCGATTGGTGAAATGGTATCATCCGTGCTTTGGGAGCATGTGGCGCAAGTTCGATTCTTGCATCGGAGACCAGTTTTGGTGATATAGCATAGACGGATATGCGGGGCTCTCATAAGGCTCAAAGGAAGGATCGTTACCTTCTATCACCACCAAAATGCACAGCATCGCTTAATGCTGTGGCGGGATAGCCTCTGTATACTAGTAAACATGCTTCTCAGACCGCAACTAGAGTTCTCCGCAAGAGAACATAGCATATTTTTTGGGCCCTTAGTAAAATGAATATTACGGTAGGCTACGAACCTGCAAGTGGGAGTTTGATTCTCTCAGGGCCCTCCATATATACCCCGTTAGCTCAAAGGTAGAGCACCCGGCTGATAACCGGGAGACAGAGGATCGTTACCTCTACAGGGTACCAGAATCTCGTTGGTGTAATGGTAGCACAAGAAACTCCAAATCTCTTGGCGGGAGTTCGATTCTCTCACGGGATACCAATTTTTATAAAGGTGATTGATATGAAACATTTCAATGTAGAAGAAGTCAAATCATTCCTTGCAAAACAAGGAAAAGATACCAAAGTGTATCTTGGTGCTGACTCCGAACGTGTTAGAGTGGGCGGTGTATGGTATGCTGACTATGCATTGGCAGTTGTAGTTCATATTGATGGTCGCCACGGTTGTAAAATATTTGGCTATGTTGATAGAGAAATGGATTATGACCATAAGAAAAATAAACCTGCTATGCGGCTGATGACAGAAGTATACAAGGTTTCAGAATTGTTCCAAACATTGGCTGATGTGTTAGAAGATTTTCATGTTGAAGTTCATTTAGACTTAAACAAATCAGATGAACACGGAAGTTCTTGTGTTGTGCAACAAGCTATCGGTTATATCAAAGGTACATGTAACATGACACCAATGGTAAAACCAGATGCACCTGCGGCTTCATTCTGTGCGGATCGTTTGAAACGTATCCTTGCGGAACAAGAAATGGTAGGAATGTAAAAAACTATTGACATGTATTGTGGTTTGCGCTATAATACATATCAATATGCGGGATTAGTTTAGTGGTAAAACGTCATCCTTCCAAGTTGAAGTTGCGAGTTCGATTCTCGCATCCCGCTCCATATAAAAACATATTTGATTAAATTCGGGTTCATCCGTGAGAGAGTAATCTCCTATATCAAGTGTGTTTCTATATGCGGGTATGGTGCTAGTGGTAACACAAGACCTTGCCAAGGTTTAGTTGTGGGTTCGATTCCCACTACCCGCTCCAGATTTTATGTGGTTGTTAGTTTAGTGGTAAAACCGCGGGTTGTGATTCCGCTATCACGGGTTCGATTCCCGTACATCCACCCAGTATATGCCTTGTTAACTCAGCGGTAGAGTGTCTCCCTTACAAGGAGAAGGTCGGCGGTTCGATCCCGTCACAAGGTACCAAATTATGCCCAAGTGACGAAATTGGCAAACGTGTCTCTCTCAAAAGGAGAATTTTGTGGGTTCAAATCCCACCTTGGGTACCATATTCATATTGAAACACATTCATCATTGGTTGTTAGGAATACAGGATTGATAATCTTGACCTACACAACGAAGTAGCTTAATCAGCACGATGAAAAAACCTCTGACGTTGAGAGTGTGTTTCAATATGAATTATTATGCTCTCATAGTATAATGGCATTACACATCCTTGGTAAGGATGAAACCCAAGTTCAATTCTTGGTGGGAGCACCAATAAGCCTCTTAAGCTAATCTGGTGAAAGCACTGGACTGAAAATCCAGGGAGTCTGGTTCGAAACCAGAAAGAGGCACCAAACATGCGGATGTGATGGAATAGGTATACATATCAGACTTAAAATCTGAGTTCTGTGGGTTCAAGTCCCACCATCCGTACCAATATAAACTCTACAAATTTATCTGGCGTTCGTTCAATGGACAGGACAGCATTCTTCTAAAGTGCGAATGGGGGTTCGATTCCCTCACGCCGGGCCATATCTTTTAACAAGAAACTGAGCCTCAGGTATTCTTGTTTTTGTGTTCTTACTTCCAAGAACAATAACAATTCTTTTTCCAATATTAGTATTCATCAACATCACAATGCATCCGCCTGATGCTCTGATGTATCCTGTTTTACTCACAATCGTATTGTGTTCTCTACCGATGATTGGATTGGTATTGTGAAACACCAACCACTTCTTCTTTACTTTTATCTTCACCTCACTAAGACCACTAGCCTCCACAATCTCCGGATATTTCTTAGCTTCGTTTATGAGAACAATTAATTCTTCGGCTGTGCTTACATTGAATACGCTTAGTCCAGTCGGTTCAATAAATTTAGTTTGAGTGAGTCCTAATGACTTTGCTTTTTGATTCATCGCATACACGCACGGGTGCGTACCACCAGGATAATAATGGCATAATTCTTTAGTCGCTTGATTGTCTGATTTTATTAACGCAATTTGAATCAGTTCTTTTCTTGTGTATGGTTTTAATTCATTCATGTTTTGTTTAGCATCTAGTATGACCATTGCAGTCATAAGTTTTGTGATGCTTGCTATTGAACGAATCTCTTTGGTATTTTCACCAGAGAGTATTTTACCTTCTTCATTTGCTACCAACCAACTCTGTGCAGTAATTCCACTAGCCCAAGTGTTAATTGTGATTATGGTGATAAACAAAAAAGTAAAAAACTTTTGCGTGTGTGTCATGGTAACCTTTGTGTGTGTTCATTATTTATTCTCTTTTATCTGTTCTGTTATTGTCTTAGAACATGTTGCACCCTTATAAAAGTGTGTGTGAAAAATTCTTTGTTTGCTTGGGCTGTCACATGTGTATTCGCAAACTTTTATTTCATTTTGAATTTTTTCATTCGTTAAATTACATTTAGCCGTTATCACTTGATACGGCTTTTCTTTTTTAGCCATTTGTGCTTGAATGGTTATTGGCACATTCAAGTTGATATTCACGGTATCAGGAATCATAGGCGCAAGTATGGTGACGGCTGTACCAACACCAATTAAAACTTTTTGGTATTTGTTCATCTATAGTCTTTGGTATACCACCAAACAAAACTCATTAGTCCTGTTGCAATCAATAAAAGGAATACGTAAAAAAAGAGAATGAATTTACCGAAGCCAACCCTATCAAATACCCATTCTAAAAATGTGTACTTATTTTTCTTCATTTGGTGTTATTAGTTTTCTGTTCTGTTCTTGATTTTTTTCATCAATAAATTTGATTGCTTCTATGATTTTTTCGTTTCTCAATTTTCTTTCTTTTTCCAATTCTTGCTGATATGTTTTTTGTTCCAATTCTGGCCATCTCTTTTTCTTATCAAAATGTATCCATGTGAACAAAGCACCCATTATTACAAAAATCATTATTACCCCAACAATCAATGAAATTTCCATTGAAAGAGTTTCCATTCTTTTTTTGCGTTTAGCCGCTTTGATTGCATCTTCTTTTTCTTTGACCAATCTAGCAACTTTTTGTTCCTGAATAATTTGTCCACGCATTTCTTGGAATCGTGTCCACAAATCTTTAAGGTCTGCTGGTACGTGGTAAATCATTTGCTCACGCAATTCAACTTCCATCTGTTCAAGTCTGGAACGAATCAATACACGTTGCAATGCTCTACGGCTTAGTGATACATCACCAACGTATACCTCTTTAGATTTCTTTTCTTCTTCATAGAACAATTCTTCAATCTTGTCCATAGCATCAAAGAATGTTCCCAATTGGTCTCCAATGACGGACATAACATCATTTGGATCCTTCTCAATATTTGCTCTTACTTCTTTTTTCTTTTGTTCAAATTGTTGACGCTGTTCTTTGGTAGCAGGTTTGCCTTCATGTTGCTTGTTGAATTGTTTGTCCAAATCATCAAGCACACCTTTTACGTCACCGGCGGCACTTTTGATATCCTTGTATAGTTGACATCCTTTCTTTATGGCGGCTACTGCGCCATTAGCAAGGGCAAGGAGGGTTAGGGGATCCATTTTTTGTTATTGTTGTTTTTTTACTACATAACAAAAAAAGACTTGACATTATTACCTATTTATCGTATACTCTATCCATAGATTGAAAAAGGAACGAAAATGTCTTGGATTCTAGAAGGTCAAAAAGTTGCTGGTGAGTACCTTGGTACTCATTCTTTCTCTGGTGTCGTTGTTGAGAGCCGCGTTAAGTACGGCGGTAAAGTTTCTAATACTATTGTGTTAGATACACCAATTGTTGTGTTTGGCGATATCCGTGAGCGTGTCCTCATGGACACGGAAGACTTAATACTTTTGTGATACTTGACATTCCTACCATTCCTGTTATACTATACCTATAGATTGATTGAAAGAGCCAAAATGTCCAAGATGATTGAATACACCCTTGAAATTTACAAGACTGACAAGCGTACCAAAGAAGGTGTCCGCTTGGTTGAAAAACGTGACTTTGCACCTGTGACCAAAGATTACATTAATTCAGTTGCAAACCAATGGTCCGAACTTGGATTCATTGTTGAAGTTTTTGAAACCTATGTCACCCGCAAAAACCTGATGGCTGGTAAAGAATTCCAGGAGCGATACGACACACCGTATTTTTGTTCTCCCTCCAGTGAATCTTACTGGTCAATGTAAAAATTTTATTAAAGGAGTTTCCAAATGGCTTATATGAATCAAGAGCGTAAAGCAAAAATCAAAGCAAACCTTGATGCGGCTTTGAAAGGCACTGGCGTTAAATTTTCGTTGAAATGTTCTAGTCTTTCCATTACTTGCACAATCAAGTCCGCTCCGATTGACTTTATCGCAAATTCCAACGAGACCTGCGGTAAAGATTTTTATCAAGTGTCCAAAGGTTTCAAGCCCAATACAACTGGTTACGAACAGGTTAATCCTTACTGGTATCAGGATCACTATTCTGGCAAAGCCAAAGAGTTGATGACCAAAATTGTCAAGGCTATGTATTCCGCAGATTACTATGACAATTCGGATGCCCAAACCGATTATTTTGATACCGCATATTATGCACATATCAACATCGGTAGCTGGAACAAGCCTTTCATTGTAAAATGAAGAAGTATGCCGTAATTCACAACGGCAAGATTATTGGAATTTTCAACATTCTTGCCTGTGCAAAAATCTTTGCCGCTGGGTTAAAAAATGCTTGCATTCAGCCGATGGATATGTTATAATTGTTTTTTAGGAATTTATTATGTTTGAGAAAAATGAATTTGAATCTTTGATGGTTGATTCTCCTGACGTGCCGATGACGGATGAGGATGTTGTAAAAATGGCCGAATACTACGGTTACGGTATGGATCCAGGAAGTGAGTTTGATTAAAATGCCTCAAGGGACTTATATACTAATAACAAGCGATGGTTATCGGGTTACTCCTTTGAATGACTACGGCAGTTTATTTGATGGCTACATGCCAGATATGTCTAGATATTTAAATGCTGATAAAGTAGTTGAAGCCTTTGGTGAATGTCATGTTTTTAAAACACAATCCGAAGCCATAGAAGTAGCCCGAGCATTATCAAAAGCATACCAAGAAACCGAAGATGGTATTCTTGTAATGACAGATTATAGAAAATATTCTTTTCAGGAGTTGAAAGATGGCAAAGCCAGCAAGAGTTCGGATTGATGATGAACCGCGATTTAGTGAACCAATGTCTAAACTGGAATTAGTTCATACGCTAAATTGGTACCACCAAAACAAAGAATCCAAAGACGCATTAAATTACATAAATTTATACGTCAAGAAAAATAAAATTCAAGGCAAGATTGATACATCCAATGGTATTTTGACTGTTGGATGGTTGTGTCGTTTGGTGCTGAACGGGAATGATATTGGTGATAAGGGTCGTGCATACATCAAAAAGAATTTATTTTTTGTTGATGATACACCAGCGCCAGTTGTTGTCGTTGATAAAGGTCCATCTATTCAAGACCGATTGAACGAGAAAATATCGGAGATTGCCGGCGACCTTGAAGGTGCAATTGATGAAGTTGTTACCAGTAAATTTAATACCATGCCATCGCCGTTTGCAATTATGCAAGACCGAGCAAAAGGAATGCATGCCAATAAATTGGTTGATATTTTCAAAAAACGCCGAAGTGAATTTGATGATGTTTTAAACACAAAAGACGCGGATGTGCGTGAGGGCTATTCCAATTTTACAAAGCCGCAGTTGAAGAAGTTGGTTGCATATTGCGACACAATTATTACCGATGCGATGAAGATTGCTGGTGAGGCTAAAATAAATCGTAAGCCACGAAAACGCAAAGCAAAAACACCGGACCAACTTGTATCCAAAGTCCAGTATTGTGAAAAATTTGATGACTTGAAATTGGTATCAATCAAGCCGAAAGATATCATTGGTGCAATGCAGTTATGGGTGTTCAATACCAAAACAAGAAAACTTGGTGTGTATCATGCCGATGATGCTGGTGGATTTAGCGTTAAAGGCACCTGTGTCACAAATTACACGGAATCCAAATCTATAAGTAAGACAGTACGAAAGCCAGGCGAAATGTTGCCAGAAGTATTGAAAGCTGGTAAAATAGCTTTGCGTAATGTGCTGACTGGTATTGCTACAAAAGAATCTTTGTTGACTGGTAGACTTAATAAAGATGTTGTCCTATTGCGTGTCCTATGATTACCTACCTTTTCTAAAAACTTATGCTATAATGACCATATGATTATATTTGACTACAACCAAGTTGTTATTGCTAACTTGATGGAACAAATTGGTTCCTCAAAAACACCAGTTGAAGAATCTTTGGTTCGCCACATGGTTCTCAATACTATCCGTTCTAATGTGAAGAAATTCCGAGAGTACGGTGAAGTGATTATTGCTTGCGATAATCGCCACTATTGGCGCAGAGAAATATTCCCGCCATACAAAGGTCACCGAAAGAAAAATCGTGATGCATCTGGGCATGACTGGACTGCAATTTTTGATTGTATGTCCAAGATTCGCCAAGAGTTGAAAGACCATTCTCCGTACAAGGTGATTGACATTCACGGCGCTGAGGCTGATGATATTATTGGTGTATTGACACAGGCATATTCCAAGAATGAAGCCGTATTGATTTTATCATCCGATAAAGACTTTGTTCAATTGCAAATTTATCCGAATGTTAAACAATATTCACCAACAATGAAAAAGTTTATTCAAACGAATGATCCAATCAAACAATTGAATGAGTTGATTGTTACTGGCGATAAGGGTGACGGTATTCCAAACATCTTGTCACCTGATACTTGTATCATTGATGGCATTCGCCAAAAATCTGTGACCAAGAAGTTTCTGGAAGAAGTTGCTGAAACGGGCACAAGTAAATTTAATGAAACGCAAATGCGGAATTGGTCGCGGAACAAACAGTTGATTGATTTGACTATGATTCCTGGACCAATCTCAAAAAACATTATAGATACATACATAGAAACAAAACCAGCAACCCGCCAGCAATTTATGAATTACATGATTGCGAATCGGCTAAAGAATTTGCTGGAAGTAATTGATGAATTTTAAGGAAAATAAATGAATGATTTGATGTATCACGAAATCTTTGCTTTGTTTGAGAAAACAGAAAAGAGAGCAGATAAAATTAATGTTTTGCGACAACATGGCGATAAAAATCTCAAAGAGTTTTTGGTTGCAGTTTTTAATCCGAATGTAATTTTTGATGTAGAGATTCCAGAATATAAACCAGCAAAAGAGCCAGAGGGACTAAACATTCTCTATCTCCACAATGAGATACCTAGATTATACCGATTTATTGCTGGGCATCCACGTAGGGCACAAGGATTGACTGCTAAAAAGCAACTAAATTTGTTAGTTCCATTATTGGAAGCACTTCACAAAGATGAGGCTGATTTGCTTGTTAGGGCTATGAAGAAAGATTTGCGTATTCCTTTCCTTACCCCAAAACTAGTCAAAGAGGCTTTTCCTGATATTGATTTAGGAGATTGAAATGTCTGATGGTGGTAAAGGCAGTAAGCCAAGACCATTTAGCATTACCCAACAAGAATATGATAATCGGTGGGATGCAATTTTTGGTCGTGATTTAAAAGATGATGAACGTTTGATTGAAATGCCTGGCACGATTGGTGGTGCCAAGCTGATTTTTAAGGATGAAAATGAAAGTAGCGGTAATAACACCGACAATCGGAACCAAGTATCTCAGTAAGTGTATTGAATCCGTTGACCGTCAAACATATGATGATTTGACGCATTACGTTTTCATGGATGGTATTCAGTATTGGAAAGAAGTTGATGAAATCATTGAAGGTTCTGAAAAAGTCCGTGTAATAAAAATTGAAGAAAATGTGGGCAAAGGTTGGTACGGCCATCGTGTTTATGCCGCATGTTCATTTTTGGTAAATGCTGATATAATTATTTACCTTGATGAAGACAATTGGATTGATCCGTGTCACGTTGAAAAACTTGTTAAGGTGATACAAAAGGGAAATGATTGGGCGTATAGCCTTAGAAAGATTTACGATAAAGATGAAAAATTACTCTGCGAAGACAATTGCGAAAGCCTTGGAAAGTGGCCTGTTTTCTTTGACGAGAAAGTTAACCACATTGATACTTCCAGCTTTGCTATTAAGCGTGATATTGCTGTTCGCATCGGTCATGCATGGTATGGGCAGTGGGGTGCTGATAGACAATTTTATCAAGCACTATCAACCCATTTTCCCAATTACGATTGCACCAATGCACACACTCTTTGCTATCGCTTAGATGGTAATCCAAATTCTGTGAAAGCAGATTTCTTTGAAAGCGGCAACGCTATCAATTCAACAAAATATAATGGTAACTTTCCATGGAAAAAGAACAAGCTATTGCAAATAGAACCGCGCTCATTACCGGTGGGTCAGGTTATCTCGGTTCACACCTAAGTAAAAAACTAAAGCAACAAGGATGGAAAGTAATCATCCTTGACAAAAAGATTGGTCCAACACATTCTTATGTGGATGCATTTTATTGTGGCGATGTTCGGAATAGATTTCTCTTAGAAAATATTCTCCAAAATCATTTTGTAGATGTTGTATTTCACCTAGCTGGTCGGATTGAAATTGGTGAATCGGTAAAGTATCCTACTGAATTTTGGGATGTGAATGTTGGCGGTACCGTTAATGTTCTAAATGTGATGAAGAATTATGGTGTAAATAAAATCATCTTTTCTTCAACCGCTGGTGTTTATTGGGCAGGAGCCATACAGATACCAGAAGATGAATGCACCACAAGTAACAATCCATACAGTAACAGTAAAATGTCCTGTGAATATGCAATTGAAGATTCCGGTTTGAATTATGTGATTTTCAGATATTTCAATCTTGCTGGCGCTGATCCGGATGGTGAAATGGGTGAATCCCATGAGCCAGAAACACATCTAATTCCTAGAATTCTACAAAATCTAAATACCGTTGAAGTGTATGGAAATGACTATGACACACCAGATGGAACATGTATCCGAGATTATGTCCATGTTTGTGATGTTGTTGATGCACACCTAGAAGCGGTAAAATATCTTGACAATTCTGGTGAATCTGGAGTTTTTAATCTAGGTTCAGGAGTTGGTTATAGTGTTCTTGATGTTATAAAAACAGTTGAAAAAGTAAGCAGTAAAAAAGTAAAATATAATATAGTGCCAAGGAGAAAAGGTGATCCAAGTCATTTGGTCGCTGATATCACCAAAGCAAAAACCATTTTGAATTTTAATCCAAAACATGATATATCATCCATCATCAAATCGGCCTATGAGTGGGAAGAGGCTAGGTCAACCACCTGAAGACATACCTTTCAATGTCCAAGATAAGTTTGACAATGTATTCCTTGACAATCATATCTTCTTTTTGAGCGGCGATATAAGTGAAGAAAATATTCTCAAAGCTACACAATGGTTAGTTTATGAGAATGCTTACCATGAACCAGAAAAACTTTTACAGTTGTATATCAATTCCACAGGTGGTGATTTGTATCAAGCACTTGGTCTAATTGATATGATGCGTATAAGCAAGAATAGAATTCGCACGATTGGTGTTGGTGCTGTTATGTCGGCTGCATTTCTAATCTTTGCTTCTGGTGAAAAAGGCGAAAGATTAATTTCCAAAAATTGTAGCATAATGTGTCACCAGTATTCTGACACCTACGAAGGAAAACACCACGACCTAAAGTCATTCACAAAAGAGGCTGAATTGACTAATCAAAGAATGTTAAGTATACTTCAAGAGGCTACGGGCATGACCGCACGTAATGTTAAAGCCAAACTTTTATCACCTAGCGATGTTTGGCTGACAGCCGATGAAGTTATTAAGCTAGGCGTAGCTGACCGCATTCTTTAACGGAGGTTAATCAAAAGAAAAAATGATTGGTGGCACTAAGGTAGAGAAAGTCTACAAAACTAAATTTCGGAAAAAAGAAGATTCAGTATCCGACTGGAAACAACCAAAACAAAAACACCACGATAAATCTTTTTATCGTTTGGTAAAGGAAGAAAACAATGAGTATGACGCAAGTTATCCAAAAGCAAATAAAAGAAATTGAAGCTAGAATCAAAACAGATTCTGGTGATGTTGCGGAACTTAAAAAAGTTTTATCTCGCTTGAAAATGCAGGAATTTGAAGAAGACCTAAAAGAGTCCGACAACAAACAACTCCTACAAGGTTGATGTTGTAGAAAAACAACAAGAGGGTTGACAGGTGCTTATATTCTGATATAATAGGCACTATGAATATCCCTTCCGTTGGTTCAAAAGTTTCCGTTACTGTTCGCCTTAGAACTAATTACTTATACGCACCAGAGCCGTATGAGGATGTAGAGTTTACTGGCACAGTTGTCAAAAGTCAAAAATGGGTTGATGCGGATAGTTTTTCTCTTGAAACTACCGATGCATTATATCCTGTCAAAATAATTCCTGGCAAATGGCTACGGAATGTCAAAGTAATTTCTGGCTCGGTTCAGAGTATCAGAAAATTCAAGGTCGCAGGTAGCAAAGGCGAATATATTGTAACGCAAAGCGGCAAGCAATATTCCTGCACCTGTATCGGTTTCAAGTACCATGGAAAATGCAAGCACATTACCGCTGTTGCAAAAATGTAACACTATGCTTGCAAAATATCCTGACTTGTGTTATACTGATTTATCTTTGTTAATTAGGAGAGTATATGAATGACTGGGACCGTGATAATCTAAATTTTTTGACGCATTGCTCTAGGGCAGAATTGTGCGATATGGCAAAAGAAATGGATCTTGAAGACTTAAATTATGCAATAAAATTACTTCGGATTGGTCGTTCCGAATTGATGGTTCAAGAAATGGAACAATGCTTGGATGATGTTGAAGACCTAACTGTGGCTAAAAATTTGTTGAATAAAATTAAGGGATAATATGGATCAGTTTGCACTAATGGTAGAAACACTTACCGACTACAATTTCAAGTATGTTCGGAATTATTCACTTGAGGATGAAGAATCTATCAACGAATCCTTAGCATTGGTTGAGAGTACCTTGCTTCATGGTTATACAATCACCAATGTTCAAGCATATAAAACCGTGATGAAACGAGTAACTGAAAAGGTGGCATGATGCGTGAATTTTCTTTTTTTCTTGAAGCCTGGAAATTCTGTATTGAGAATAAAATTCCCACAACAACAATCCAACGAAAAAGCTGGAAAGTTTGGACAGTTGCAGTAAACTCAGGATTTGAATTAGCATGATTATACATGGTCGCTTGGGTAAGAGTAAACCTAAAAAGAAAACAAAAAAAGAATTGGCCGAGTATGATGCTTGGCTCCAAAGTGTCAATAGCATGACCACAAATTTTTCCATTAAGAAGACAAAAGTGATTTTACAAAATAAATTTCCCAAGTTGACTATTCCTGCGGATCGTGATTCAAAAAAGTATCCGAGCATGGTCACGCCCGGCGGTTCTGCAACAAAGCCCATTCATGGCAAAGTGTACACTGGTACCGAAATGAAAGGTATCGGCACTTTACATAAGAGTAATGCGGTGCCAATTTTTTCTGTAGAAGAAGCCCGAGACCAAGCAAACATGAGGCGGTAAGATGGAAGTATTCATTTCCACAAGTAGTATATTTGTTTTAGGATTATTCTTCGGCGCACTATTGGGCCGACTTGTAACCTTTAGTATTCTAGCCGCTGGCTGTGTGGTAATGTTAATACTTAGGTACTAATGTTGTATTTCTGCGACAACTTCAAAAAATGCTTGACATTATTGCCAGTCCTGTTATACTATATTCATAGATTGATAGAAAGACGTTGAAAATGAAATTGCTCTCCACTGGTAATCCTAAAGTACTCAAAGGCATGTCACAAGGATATAACACCTATATCTTACATTTAGCCCCTGCTAATTTGTCGGGTTATGAAACATGTCCCAAGCGCACCGATGGTTGTACCGCGGCATGTCTCAATACCGCTGGTCGTGGCGGCATGTTCAAGCGTGGCGAGAATACCAACGTTATTCAACAAGCCCGCATCCGCAAAACAAAAATGTTTTTTGAGAACCGCGTAGAATTTATGACTACACTGGTTAAAGATATTGAGTTGGGTATCAAGCAAAGCAAAAAAATGGAATTGGTGCCTGTGTTCCGCTTGAACGGCACATCCGATTTGTCTTGGGAAAAATACGAGGTTGTTCGCAACGGTAAATTATTCCGCAACATCTTCACCGCTTTCCCAGAAGTCCAATTTTACGATTACACCAAGGTGCTTGGTCGTAAAGTTAAAGAGTATTCAAATTATCAATTGACGTTTTCAGCCGCGGACGGTAACGATTCCGATGTGTTGAGGGCTATGAATGAAGGTTTGAATGTTGCGGTAGTCTTCGGTATCAAAAAAACATTGCCGATGCCTGTTGATTACCTCAATCGCCCAGTCTTTAATGGCGATGAATCCGACTTGCGTTTCCTTGACCCCAAGGGTGTGATTGTCGGTCTCTATGCTAAAGGCAAAGCAAAAAAGGATACTACCGGATTTGTTAAGTATCCTACCATCATGTTGCAAAAAGCCGCATGATTACCAGCCATCTGGTTGACAGATGGCAATTTTTATTGTATAATGTATTTTCTTAAATTAAATGGAGTTTATTATGACTAAAGCCAAAAATGTTAAACCAGCTAAAGCCGTTCGTTTGAAAGCATGGGAGCCAATCTTCCAATTGCTTATGACTGGTGATGCGGTTAAAAAAGATGTGTTTGTGAATTTGCTCGGCGATGCCTTGAAATATAAATTGTCGGCTCACATCCTTGAAATTAAAATTCGGAGTGAAGCCGTTATCCGTGTCGTGAAAGATGGTCGTAAAGTTGAATCGTATCAACTTATGAATCCAACATCCGACGGTGTTGTTAAATATTGGCGTGACCGCGGTATCGTTCTTGATGCTGTGAAAACGCTAAAAGATTTGCAAGCAAAGCCTGCAAAAGAAACCGAAGTCCTTACTGTGACTGAGGTTACCGAGCCTTCTACTACGGCTTAAGTTAAAAACTTCTAAAGTTTAGCCTGGGTGCAATGCCCAGGTTTTTTTCTATGGAGAATCGGAATGTGGAAATTATGGGCTAAAGCATTAGGCGAAAAAGCTGGAGAAGATAACAAAGAAGCCGATAAAATTGCTTGCATTCGGTCGCTGATTGTGTTATCATACGTCATCACTAACATTTTTATTATAGCAGGCGTAATTCGCCATTGGTAACATATGAATATTTTTTACCTTGACCACGATGTTTACAAATGTGCTGAAATGCACAACGACAAACACACCGTTAAAATGATCCTTGAATATGCTCAATTACTTTCTACTGCTCATCGTTTTCTTGATGGTACTCAATCTGTTGGCCTCTCTAAAACTGGTCGCAAACAAACTAGATATGTTCTTCCTGACGGGCGTGAATCTGTGCTTTATATGTCTACTCATATCAATCATCCTTCAGCCGTATGGGTAAGACAATCTGATGCCAACTATGCTTGGTTGTACAGACTGTTTGGCGCACTGATGGACGAATACACGCATCGTTATGGTAAAATTCATTCATGTGAAAGACTTTCACAAGCACTGAGTTATAGACCCAAAAATATTCCTGTTGGTCCATTTACTGAACCAACACCTGCTATGCCAGATGAAGTGAAAATTCCTGGTGATTCTATTGCATCATACAGAAATTACTACATAAACAACAAAAATCATCTTGCAAACTGGAAGAAAAGAAATATTCCTTCCTGGTTCTGTGCTATATAAGAGTGTAACATGCCTACATATAACTTCCTGAATATTGAAACTGGTGAAGAATTTGAAGCGTTTATGAAATTTTCTGAACGTGAAGAATATCTGAAAACCAATCCACAGATTCAATCTGTGATGACTGCACCTGCGATTGTGTCGGGCGTGTCTACATCAAAACAAAACCGTGTTCCCGATGGGTTCAAAGAGGTTCTTTCAAAAATCTCTGAGGCTCATCCTGCTAGTGCAGTTGCGGATAAGCACGGAAGAAAATCCATTAAACAAGCCAGAACCGAACAGGTGATTAAAAAACACACAAAGGGATAATGGCATCAAAAATATAGAGGGTCTTCATGGCAAGAAAAGCAAATACAAGAATTAGACTTGTTGATGAATCTGATGTACATTTAAAACCAACGAATGCACTAAAAATCAGAATAGATGATTTAAAGACTTTTGACCCACTAACAAACAATCAAAAATTATTTTTTGATGCATATAAGAGAGGCGATTATTTTGTAGCATTGCATGGTGTAGCAGGAACAGGTAAAACATTTTGTGCGTTATACAAAGCACTAGAAGAAGTTTTAGATAAGAGTAATCCATTTCACAAAATTATTATTGTCCGTTCAGCGGTACAATCAAGAGATATGGGACACTTACCTGGCGATGTTGCGGAGAAGATGGAAATCTATCAGCAACCATATCAACAAATTTGTCACACTTTGTTTGGTCGCAAAGATGCGTATCAAAGACTTGAAGAACAGGGATATGTTGAATTCATTTCAACATCATTCATTCGTGGTATGTCATTTGATGATGCGATTATTATTGTTGATGAAATGCAAAATTTGACCTTTGAAGAAATTGATACTGTTATGACCCGTGTTGGTTATCGCTCAAAGATTATTTGGTGTGGTGACTATCGCCAAACAGACTTGAACAAAAAGAAAAATGATATGAGTGGTATTTTAAAATTCTTTGATATTGCAATGCACATGAATGCATTCACTAGAATTGAATTTACCGCAGATGACATTGTTCGGTCATCACTTGTGAAAGATTATATTTTAGCTAAGATGCAACATGAGGATTCAACCAATTAAATTATGTTTACCTATTGCCCACCCAAGAAACTTGAAGACTTAAAATCCGAGACACTAGAGAACGGAAGATTTTATGTAACGCCAGATGGTAAGAGATTACCATCGGTAACAACCGTCTTGGGCGCAATGGGTAAGAAAGCTATTTACGAATGGCGACAGCGTGTTGGTGCAGATGAAGCAAATCGCATTTCACGGATTGCTTCTGGTCGTGGTACACGTATGCATACGCTATGCGAAAAGTATTTGAACAATCAAGAGTTGGGTAAGCCAATGCCTGATGCGTTGGAACTATTTAAAAAGGTACAACCATATTTAAATAAAATCAACAACATTCATTATCAAGAATGTGCATTGTGGTCAACAAAACTTGGCATGGCTGGGCGTGTAGATTGTATTGCCGAATATGATGGTGTTCTTTCTGTCATTGATTTTAAAACATCCAGCAGAGTGAAAACAAGAGAAGATATTCCTGCATATTTTGCTCAATGTACCGCTTATGCATTGATGTATGAAGAATTGATTGGTGTAAGAATTGACCAAATAGTTGTTATCATGGCTGTACAGGAAGACAACCCAATCATCTTTGTGGAGCCAATGAGAAAACATATAAATACTTTACTAGATTACATTAGTTTTTACCGAGAAAAAAACAATTATTACCTGACAACCTAGTTTTGTTGTGTTATAATTAGTGTTATTGCTGTATGAAGCAAAGAGAAAAGTGTCCTGGACGGGGGTGCGAATCCCCCCACCTCCACCATAAGGATTTAAGTGGATAATAAACTTAAAGAATTGCAGGAAAACTTAGCTAAAGATTTAGTTAAGTGTGAAGCCCGTGAGGGAATAACATTGACTGAAGAAAATTTAGAAAAGATTTCCGATGCTTATTCAAAAGTTTATGATATCATTACTGAGATAAAATCTTTATGATGGGGGTGACCTAGATTCGACAGGGCAACAAGTACATGCGTGGACAGCACGGTAGGCGATGACCGTAAATCAAGCAAAAAACGTAAATGCAAATGACGAAAGTTTTGCTTTAGCGGCCTAAACGCCGCTTAGGGTTTCGGTAGGTTTCCTCGTAACAGAATAACCTACCAATTTATTAACAAGGAGTTTTATTTTGAAGAAAATCGCAATCGCAAGTTTATTTGCAATCGCAACTGCCGCTCAAGCCGGTGGTTTTGTTTCGTATGGTGTTGACCAAGTTACTGACCGAGTAAGCAACCAACAAAGTATCGCACAATATGTTCGTGCTGGTACCTCATTGGGTGGTTTCAATCTTGGATTACAAAATCGTAATGCACGTACTAATGACAATCAATCTATGTTTAATAGTTTGGAACTTACCGCAGGTAAGACAGTTTTCGGTATCAACCCATTCGTTGGCGTTGGTTTTGATAATGGTGGCAACGGTGATAAGCCATATGAGTATGGTCTAGTCGGCGCAAACGCTGGCGCTAAAGTTGGTCCTGGTTATGCCATGGTTGGTGCCAAGACCCGAGTAAATTGGAACAGCGCAAATCCAAAACAATCTGTAGCCTTTGTTAGCTATGACATGCCAGTTATCAGCAAAGTATCTGTTGGTGTTGGTGTTAGCCAAAGCTATCAAGATATTCAAGACCGTGCGGTCGGACTTACAGTTTCTGTAGGATTCTAATATAAGAGTTTGTTAGTTCTCAATAAAAACTAACACACACTAACACACAGGAGAAACTATGTCAAACATGACACCTTTTGAGATACGCCTTGACCTATTAAAAATGGCACAAGGAATGCTATCAGATGATTATTATGGTAAGCGTGAACAAATCAGCAATGATTGGTCCATGCAATGTGAATCTGCAAAAATCAAAGGCGAGACACCGCCAGCACACCCAGGCTTTCCGCCATATCCCTCCGAATCAGAAATTATAGCCAAAGCACAAGTGCTTAATGGTTTCGTTTCTCTTAGTGGTTTCGTTTCTAATGTTTCTATAGAAACTCCAAAAGTCTCTAAGAAATCGTAATTGGAGGTATGCCAGTTATCTGGCATTCACACACAGAAAGGAAACAGATGCGAAGTAAACCTATACTTTTGAGTATAATTTTCTCATCAATAATTTTGTCATTATCATTAGTGAATGTTGATACACATAACATTCTACCGATGAAGTCAACATTCAATGCACTCACTATGGATGCAAAGAAACAGGTAACATGCCTAGCTGAGAACATTTATTTTGAAGCCGCGCATGAACCAAACGAAGGTAAGAAAGCTGTAGCATTCGTAACCTTCAACCGAGTACAGTCTGGATATGCGAATGACATATGCGGAGTTGTAAAGCAAAAGACTGGTAACACTTGCCAATTTTCTTGGTATTGTGACAGCACATTTACCAGTAAGACATTGACAATCAAGAACACTTTGTTGTATAATGAGATTTTAGAGTTATCAACAAACCTTTTCTTGAATTTTGAAAGAATGACCGATGTAACAAACGGTGCAACTTATTACCATGCTGATTATGTGAATCCAGGTTGGACAAAACTAAAAAGGGAGAAACAAATTGGCAGGCATATTTTCTACAAGAGTAAAGGCGACAAAATTGACAGAAACAAAGGAATCATTTAAAATGAACAATAACTTAATTACGGTATGCATCTCAGCAACAATAGTTTGTTGTACGTTTATTGTAAGTATTTTCATGTATAATATAAACGATAGAAACAATATGGCAAAAAACATTGAAGCGGCTATTGCCAAAGGTGTTGATCCAGTTTCTGTTAAGTGTGCATATGAAACAAACATGAATGCAATCTGTATAACTTACGCAGCCACGGTTAGAAAATGAGTGAAGTAGATAGAATTTTTAGAGAATTGAAGGCTTTCTCATCTAGTGTTGGCGAAGGTGCACCCGTAAGACACCGGGTTTCGCGGAGACGCGGTAGAAAGAAACGTAGTTTAAACTCTTGGACTTATGACGCAATGGATATGAATATGAATGAAATGAAAAGCGGTGCGAACGATAAATTTTTTGTCGGAGCATCAGATTACGCTGACTGGTTGCACTTGCAATTACTTGATTCGCGGACAGAAAAGAAAATGTCCACTTTCAATTCTGATTTGAAGATGCACGGCAATCGTAAAAAATGGCAAGACTTTATCAATGAAGAATTTGATGGCGACTACATCATTCAATATACAGATTCTTCTGGGCTTATTGTTACAGAAGGTTTGAATTTCATTCGTTATGATGTGAATTCCAATTCTGTCTCAACACATACCTATGGAGATAAAATCTTTATTGAAAATGTTGAAGATATTTTTCTAAAACATTTTGATGAAGTTACCTCATATATTGAGTGGGTGTACGGTGCAAATGGTGATAGCGTGAATGTTCCTTTGAATGCCGAGCGTTTGCCTGTTGATGAAATGTATCCGTTCCTCAAAGAACCATTGACTGAATACTATGACCGTTATCTGGAATCTAATGCAAACATTCTCTTGTTGATTGGACCACCAGGAACTGGCAAGACAACTTTCATCCGTGGTCTTCTTGCACACAGTAACTCCTCTGCTATTGTGACATATGATGCCGCAATTCTGGAGAAAGATTATCTGTTCGCACGATTCATTGAAGATGAAACAGGTGTGATGGTGCTTGAAGATTCTGATAACTTCCTGAAAGCACGTAGCGATGGTAACACCATGATGCATCGTTTCCTAAACGTTGGCGATGGTCTTGTTACCACAAAAGGAAAGAAGTTGATTTTCTCAACTAACTTGCCAAGTATCCGTGACATTGATCCTGCGTTGATTCGCCCAGGTCGTTGTTTTGATATCGTTTCTTTTGATTCATTGAAACAAAAAGAAGCCGAAGCATTGGCTAAGAAAATCGGTGTCAAACTTGATGGTAAGCGTGATAGCTGGACTATCGCAGAAGTGTTTAACAAACAAATTGAAGAAAAGAATACCCGCTCTGTGGGTAGCAAAATGGGTTTCGTTTAAGGAGTATATTATGGCTGTAAAACAATTTAGTATTAATCAAATCTCTAGTGAGGCTGACCGCAAGAAATTGCTTGATGCCATGAAAGAGTGTTCCAATTCTATGATTCGCATGGAAGGCGAAAAAGACTTTATTAAGGAAGCAATCAAAGAAATTTGTGATGACTTGAAGTTGCCCAAGAATATTGTGAATCGTCTAGTTAAAGTTTATCACAAACAAAACTATGATGAAGAAGTTGCTGTGCATGAACAATTTGAACAATTGTATGAAACGATTGTAAAATAATGCCGACAAAAGATGAAATGTTTAAGTTCCAGGAAGAGATTGAAAAACTCGTAGCTGGAACCGACTATAACTATATGGAAGCAATCATTGAGTATTGTAATCAGACTGGCATGGAGATTGAATTAGCATCCAGTCTGGTAAACAAAGACTTGAAATCAAAAGTGGAAATTGATGCACAAGAACTCAATATGTTACCGAAAACACGTAGACTTCCTATTTGATTTGTGATATAATTATAGCATGACTGGTTATGAAGCATTCACCCTCTATCACGTACTAAAATTGCATTTCACCTCGGGCTATGACTTTTTTAAGTACAACGGTAAAACAAATATCACCATAGAGACATTTGAGCGAAGAAAAGACAAGTACCATTTCTACAAGTTATCCCGCAAGTTTAACAATCGTAAAAATGACTACGTTGATTTTGTTATCTCAAATTTTCTACACAATGATAATTGTTGGGCAGGCACTTTGCTTGAAGACGGATCCGATGAAGTCAACATACGGCGTTTGGCTATCATTCAAGCATTGAGTTATAACTTTCAAAATGATTGTTCGGTGATTGGTGAGAGTGGTAGCATAAACGATTTATTGAAAACCGATGGTGAATATCCAGAGTTATTGACGATGACTTTACAAAAAGTTATTCAGACTGAAACTTTGTGCATACTGAATTCAATGATGAATTTTCTTCCTATGTGGCAAAGAAAAATCTCAGATGATATTCGTTGGCCATTACTACACAGAAAATGGATAAAATATTCTCCGTTTTTGAATTTTGATAAAAACAAGTTTCGTGAAATAGCATTGAAAGAATTGAAATGATTGAGAAAATTTATTTGGATATGGATGGTGTTCTTTGCAACTTTGAACGCCGGTACTTTCAGTTATACAATGAACTCCCAGGTTCAATGCGTGACAGGAAAGATTTTAATTTACATTGGGACCACTTCATTGAGAACAAGCAATTTGAAACTTTGGAATGGTATCCTGGTGGAAAACAATTGGTAGATTTTTGCTTTAAAACAAAACTACCGATTGAGTTGTTGACTTCATCTGGTGGACAAAAACACCACAAAGAAGTTGAACGACAAAAAATTGTTTGGTTAGCGAACAATGGTCTTGGCAAACTAAAGGCGAACGTTGTTCCCGGTCGTAAGCACAAGGCTGAGTATGCTACACCAAACACTATTCTTATTGATGATACACAAGATATTATTCAGTCGTTTAATGCGGCAGGTGGTATTGGTATTCTTCACAAAGAAATTGGTAATACTTTAATGATGTTAGAAGACCGCATTGAAAGTGTGCTAAATACATGATACAATGAATCATGTGGATAATTTTATACAACGCATACAATTTATACAAAGGAAAATAATATGTCTTTCGCTAATCTAAAACGCAACCGCGACAGCCTTGATAAACTCACAAAGGCTATTGAGACCACCACACAAACTGCTGAGGCTGGCTCTAAAGATGACACCCGATTCTGGGCTCCAACTGTAGATAAATCTGGTAACGGCATGGCTGTTATTCGTTTTCTGCCAGCACCTTCCATTGATGGTGATGATGGACTTCCATGGGTACGCCGTTTTGACCACGGCTTTCAAGGACCAGGCGGCTGGTTCATTGATAACTGTTTGACTACAGTTGGTGATAAGTGTCCCGTTTGTGAACACAACTCTACATTGTGGAATTCTGGTGTTGAAGCAAACAAAGAAATCGTTCGTAAACAAAAGCGCCGCTTGAGTTACGTTGCGAATATCTATGTTATTTCTGATCCAAGCAATCCCGAAAATGAAGGTACTGTTCGCTTATATAAATTCGGAAAGAAAATCTTTGATAAGATTTCCGAAGTGATGAATCCTGAGTTTCCCGATGAAACACCTTTGAACCCATTTGACTTGTGGGAAGGTGCTAACTTCAAATTGAAGATTCGTAATGTTGAGGGATATCGCAACTACGACAAATCAGAATTTGCTGATAAGTCTGCATTGCTTGATGGTGATGATGATAAATTGGAAGCAATTTACACCAAAGAACATTCTTTGAAAGATTTTACGGACAAGAAACATTTCAAACCATATGAACAACTTAAGGCTCGCCTTGATAAAGTTCTTGGCTTTGAAGGTGATGCAGTTCCTAATATTCGTGCAGAAGATGTTGAATTGCCAGCAACAGTTACAAGAGCAAAAGCTCCTGTGTCTACTACTGTAGATGATGACTTGGATTACTTCAAATCGTTAGCTGAACAATAAACTAAACTTCTTCAGAACTTAGTTTGCCCCGCCTAGTGCGGGGTTTTTCATGCGTATGCGTTTGTGACAAACAATTCAGCCGCATCTTTATTCCATGATGAAGCTACTGCGGTACCACCGGATGATGTGTTTGTCGTATTGTTGTTATTAATAACTGTCGGTGCAATTGAGCCTGCGCCAGCTAAACTAAGTGTTCTAGTACCGTCATTTAATTCTGTGCTGGAACTAGAAATTTTTTCACCTGTAAAATTTGGCAAACTCAATCTTCTTTGTAATTCTTTGTTGGATTGGTCTTTAGGTCTTTCAACATCTTCCATAAATGCTCTTGCGGCATCTTCAACTGTTTTTGATGTTCTGAACTTTGAAGATTTTTTAGCTTCTCGTATTGCAATTGCTATGTTAGTTTCTGCATCATGCAACTGTTCCACACTATACCCAGATCCTAATCCTCCTCGTCTATTCAATTGAAATAATCCGTGACTATCATCTTTTGTTTCTGGATTAACATTGCTTGCTTTTGGATTTAAAGATGATTCTGCTGACGCATTTGCTATAGCGCCAAGAGCCTGTTCATAAGTAAAACCTGCTTCCATAAATCTTTTTAGAATTAGATTAGCTGTTTCTTTTTGTGAATTTGAATCTATTTTTTGTGGAGTAAATTTGGTTTTGGGATACTGTTCTTCCAAATCTGTAACATTTCTATTCATCCTATCTCTAATATTTGGCATTAAAGAATCTTGTTCAGCTTTTTTAGCGTCTAATTTTATTCTAGCTTCATCAACTAGTTGTCTTTGTTGTTCAATATATTGTTTTCTTCCAGCTATTCTTCTATCATTAGGATCAGCTCTAGTTATATCGTTCAATAATTTTTCTTGATTCTTTAGACTTTCAGTTTTCTTATTTAAATCTTCAGTTAAACTATTCGTTGTTTCGGCCGAAGTTGTTGCACCAAATATTCCAGCGGCACCTACCGCGGCTGCGACAGCGGCTAATGATGCCGGATTTCTAACAAAACCTGAACCTATACCGAGGGTGACTGCCATAAGAATTTTTCCTTTATTGTCTTGGAAAAATTCATTCAAAAAGAAACCAAATTGTTTTCCTATTCCCAAAAAAACATCAGTTAATGTTAAATAAGCGGCTTTGGCATAGATTGTCATAATTCTAGCCGGCTCTTCAAATATTTTGGATATTTCTCTTGTAAAATCGCTTGTTGAGTTGATAATTTTTTTAGAAGTTTCTCGGCTAAAACCAATTCTTTCTAATATTTGTTCCGATAAAGACCTGTCTTTATCATTAGGATCTAAACCAAGTCCTTTGAGAATATCAGTTTTCAATTCTTCAAAATTTACATTTTCAGAAACTTGTTTGAGTAAATATGCAACTCCAGCAAGCGCAACAGTCGCTAAAATAAATCCGCCGGGAACTCCACTTAAAACGGAACCGATGGCGCCTAATATTCCACCACCCACTTTTCCAACTACGCCAAGTAGTCCCGAAACAACTCCTCCAATTAGTCCAGCACCACCGGAAAGAATGTTACCTATTCCAGAAAAAATACCACCAAGTCCGCCGCTACTCTCTGTGGTATTATTAGTGTTTGTCGGTGTTGTTTTTTTGTCAGCTAGTAATGCATTTCTTTTTTCCGCACCCATCCAAAGTGCATCCGCACCTCTTGATGATTTACCTGCTACTTTTTTAGTCATGGACGCTATGTTTTGTCTAGTGATATTCATATCTCTAGCCATAGAATTCATGTTCATAGTATTTTTAGCAACAATTTTTAATAAGCCTTCTTGTTTTTCGCTTGAAATAGTTAAAGCATTTATAGCCGCACTTTGTTGTGGTGAATCTGAACTTAACTTTGGTGCACCACCTAATGCAGAAAAGCCTTTGCCAAATATTTTTTGGCCAGTAGCTGACACAACTCCACTTCCACCAAACAAAACATTTCTAATATCCATTCTCTCTTTTCTTTGCTTCAAAGCCGCTGAACCAAGAGAACTCAAAACACCTTTTGATTTTAATTCTTGTTTGTATATTTGTGAGAATTTAGTTGCCATTTATTTTTTTCTTCTTGCTAAATTTTGTTGTTTAATCTTCTCGTTTTCTTCCTCAATGTGACGGAGAAGCATAGTAACATATACATTTCTTTCCCACGGCATCATCTCATTTAAATCTTGTAAAGAATATTTGTGATGTTGCATTAGTGCGAAATTAGTTTGGTAATGGTTACTTAAAATATCATAACGAAAGGTTATCCGAAAAAACTTTGGATTCCTTCAAGCATCAATTCTTCCTCATAAGCACACTTTTGACAAGTAAACTTAATTTGTTTTTTAAGTTTGGGAATGCTCTCAAAGAATTCTTGAATTTTTCCAAATTGTTCTCTGGTCAAACTATCAATAAAATCTACCAATTCTTCTTCTGGTGTATCTTTAGCATAGTACATTGATTCGTTATCATAAATGAAATCAATAGAACTGATAATCGTTTTTGAAATTAAATCGCTTGATGATAAATCTTGTATCTTACTAATGTCTTCAATGTTCTTAAAGTTAGGATATTTTAATGCAACACCTAAATTTGGTGTTAATTGAATTTTGTTGTTTATATCGCCAATTACAGGTTCAACTTCCAGAGCATTAAAACTCAATTTTACTAAAGCGTTGCATTTCTTTTCCTCTTCACCTTCTCCACTAATAGTATTATTGCATTTGTATTGCAAGTCAACAACTTCACCAACGGATCTTGCTCTTAAGTGCATAAAGAAATATTCAAAATCTAGAATAGGCAATTCTTCAATATCAATATCAGAAACGCAACAATTATTAATAATTTGTTTCACGGCCAAAAGTATCGCATCTTGGTCTTCTGATTCCGCAGCCATCAAAAGAATCTTTTCTTCTTTAACTAAGAACGGTCTAAACTTTACTTTCTTTTTTAGTAATGGTAAAGTAATTTCATATAAAGGCACATCAATTTTAGGTAACATATAATCTCCAAATAATTAAAATATTCTTCTCACAGCTTCAGCCGTTCCTCTAATTTGCGATTGTAGGATTTGTGAAACGGGTACTCCAGCAATGGAAGAACCAAGAAGTGCAGCCGCAGCCGCACCGAGGTCATAATCACCTTCATAAATTGTTTTGAATTTCTGATATGAAAATCTAACAGTCAATCTATGAAACCCATCATCCGACCAAGAAAGTGTTTGTGCTCCTATTCCAATAGGAAAAGCATCAAATAATTCTACAGCATAAATCTGTTTAATGAAATCATCATACTGAACAATTTTAACGTTAGTCATGTATGATGTTTCTTTGCCCTTAGGAAATCTAGCGTTGTTTGTGTCGTTGGGAACTATTGCTTCCATCCAACGGTCAAACAATTTTCTTTCATAGAACTCATTTGTACAAACCCAGGTTAGTGCAATTTCATCATATTGGGTTGTATATGGCACTTTGAATCCTGGTCCATAAATTGATACATCAGCCGTTTGTAATGTTTTGCCCGGCAATTCAGCACCTTCGCATTGAAGTGCTAGATATCTTGAAATAGATGAATTGTAAGAACGGGTTTGTTCTCCGCCAAGCACTCTTGCGGTAACATCCGAAAAAACTGAATTTGGTAAATTAAGAATTTGCTCAAGCAAACCATTCTCAACAAACTTGCTAATATATTGTGGTATTGGTAATATAACTTGGAAACGACTTGGACGGGCTAAGCCTTCTTTAGCCTTTATGTTGGCTAAAAATAATTGGGGTAAAAATGACATTAGAATTTTTTCCTAGAATCGGCCCAGACTTTGTTCTTTGTTGCCTTTTCAAATTGTTCAACCGGTAATAAGGCGGCAATGTCCCATTCATCAGCTGGAATTTCAACAAATCTAGATTGCACATGAGAACCTAGATATCGCTTAATGCAAGGTGTCGCCTCATACGCTTTTGAGAATGCAGCCAGCATTTGATAATTTAATCTTAGCTTGGTTTGTGCATCAAAGCGATTATCGGTGGCATGTTCGCTCAATTTATCCAAAAGAATGATACGTTGCTTTGGGTGAATGTAATGTAAATTCAGCCCTAGAAAACCGTCTGGGTATAGTTGTATTGGTAGAACCAATGGGAACTTGTCGTAATATGGCAACTTATCCTTCGTTTTCGGATCATAATAAAAATAGTACATGTGACCGATAAAATGTGAGGTTGTCTGTCTCTCACGGTCCTGCATTAATTTTTGAGGCGTTGGTTTTAAATCACCAACTTTGGAACGCAACCAATCACGGGCTTGTCTACTACGAGCCGTATAACCAGTCTTTTGCAACTGCTGATTGATTCTGTCCATTAAGTAAGCCATAAATGTATTTATTACAGATTAAATGCCTAAATCTTTTTCCGTAACTATTTTGAATTGCCAGCCATGTGCGTGACAGAATTCATCGGCTGCTTTCCATTTCATCTGGTTAACAACGTATGTAATGGATTCTTTTATAAACTGCTTTGTCTTACGCTTTTGTGTTGGTTTTTTGGTCTGGGCTTCTGGTTTGACCTCAACTACATAAGTCATAATGGTATCATCTTTTCGTTTGACTTTGATAATGAAATCTGGAAAATAGCGGTGCATTCTTTGGTCAACTGGACTGTAGTATGGAATAGCCAATTCTTCCGATGACCACCAAATGATGTTCGGATTATCGTCAAACCACTTCATACAACGCAATTCCCAAGATGACCTATAGATTATGTTATCTGGATTGCCGTTATATTTTTGGGGGTTTTGTGGGGTAAACTTACCTTTGTAAGAATTAGTTCCATAAGACATATAAATATGTAGTAAAACTACAGGATCAACATGGCACTTTTTACCCTATCTGACATAACTTATAAAGCACAAGAAGCTAGAACTGTCGGACCTTTGCCTAGAGAAGCATTTGGTCAAAATATATTGAGATATCCTATTGATATTGGATCGGTGGACAAAGGACATTATATGGTCGTTCATATTAATGTTCAGAATAAAACTGAATATTCATCAAGATTGGCTGAGGATTCACGGTCAGCAATACATAGAAATAGAGAAGCGTTAGCTGGACAAACTGGATATAGAAATATTGGCGGATTAGCTAAAGAAGGAATTGGTCTTGGCTCAAGAGGCGCAAATAGCGTAGATGAATTCCTTAAGAAAAATTTTGATGTTAATACTGCAAAAATTGCAAAAGATGCTTATGAAAAGACTGTGAACTCAATAAATCAAATTACTGGCGGTGTAACACAAGATATATTTACCGCAGTAGATTCTACTTTTGAAACTATTGGATCAGATTTAGGATCATTAGACAATTCAACTTTTCTAAGAACTACTAAAAGAACTACAGACAGTATTGCTCTGTATATGCCCAATACATTAAATTTTAATCATAGTCAAGCCTATTCTGATTTATCTTTGGGTGGAGAAGCGGCCACAACTTTTGGTGCTATTGCAAAAACACTTCTAGATGATGGCGTTGATGCTGGTCAAAAGGGAAGAAATTTATCTCCATTTGTTCTCCAACAACTAACAAAAATTGCAGGATCATTAACAGGATCTCCAAATGCAGCCGCTGCCGTTTTTGCAGGAGCTTCACAACTATCACAGAATCCACAATTAGAGTTAATTTACGCAAGACCAGATTTTAGGTCTTTTAGATTTTCTTTTATGTTTTATCCAAGAAGTGAGAAAGAAGCGGAAGAAGTATATAAATTAATTCAACGATTAAAATTTCATCAAGCGCCAGAAATAAAAAATGGAACAGCTGGATTCTTTTTAGTTCCTCCATCAGAGTTTGACATTGAATTTTATTACAATGGACAAATCAATCCAAATATACCCACAATTTCAACTTGTGTTTTACAATCAATTGATTTAGACTATGCGCCAAATGGATTTCACTCTTTTGAAACACCTGGAGATAATTCGCCAAAGATTGGTGGCACTGGTACGCCAGTTGCTATTAGAATGGATTTATCATTTAAAGAAACAGAAATTATGACGAAGTTTAATTTTCAAGAGGGTGAAAGAAGTAAAGCGGAATTTCAAGCATCAGCGGCGCTGGGTAATTTTAATGAAACAAATTTCGCAGAACAACAATTTGATGCTGACAGAGGAATCTAAATGGCAAAATACTTTAGATACTTTCCAAAAACCATTTATACATTAAATGGTTCAAACTCTCTTGATACAATTACTAATTTAACTGCTAGTTTTTCGTTTGATGAAAGTCTTTTAGAAAATTCCATTTCATACTATCAGTATACAGTACCTGATGGTGAAACACCGGAAATTGTCGCAAACAAATTTTATGGTGGACCAGAAAAACACTGGATTATTTTAAAGATGAACAAAATCTTTGATGTTAAGACAGATTGGCCGATTGAGCAAAGAGTTTTAAATGAAGTTATCCGGTCAAAATATGCAGACAGTTGGATAACAGAAACTTTTGAAATGGCTGATGAAGAAGGTAATCTTTTTGTTACTGAAGCAATTTCTACGATTACATCATTGAATGTTGTTAACGATGGTTCAGGATATGCTAACGGAAACATTATTCAAGTTCAGGGCGGAACAGTATTTGGTACCAAAGCAAATGCAACAGTAACCACCGATGGAACAGGTAATGTTGTTTCATTGAGTATCGCCACAGCAAATGTTGGTTCTTATTTAATTCTACCATCTGGTACAGTTGCTACATCAAATATCACTGGCGCAGGCACAGGATTGACAGTTTCTGTCAGCGCATCGGTAACTAATGATGAGCAATTAATTTTTGAAACTGGCAGAGAAAGAGATGGATTAGAATGGGCCATACTCAACAATCATTCTTTTTATAAAATTGAAACAAGATTATTTCCTGCAAATGGAGATAAGACTATTCAAAAAATTCAGATAACCGAAGAAGACTACAATAATCTTGTGGAAGAAAGCGCAAACTATACGTTATCTGACGGAAATATTTTAACGGTATCAATAACAAAAACTAGAATGTCTTTCTACGATTATGAAGTTGAAAAAAATGATATTAAGAGAAGAATAAAAATTTTAAAGAGTGAATATGTTCCCGCGGTGGATCAAGATTTTGTGCGAGTAATTAGCAATGTCTGATAAGACAATTTTACAATCAACACAATATACCATTAAAAAAGATGGCCTATCATTAGCAACCAAAGCTGGTATTGTTGATTTGACTGGTATGTTTGAAGAATTAAATATATTTGACAGCATATTTAATCCATGCATGACAGGAACTATTCTCATAAGAGATGCGAAAGGACTTTCAAATAAACTATCATTTGATGGCTCAGAAATTCTTTTAATTGATATGGGAAAAACAGAAAATCAAGCTACAATTACAAAATCATTTAGAGTTTACAAACAAAGTTCCAGAAAAGTTGTCAATATAAGTACTGAACTTTATATTCTTCATTTTGTTTCTGATGAATTCATCTTATCACAACAAACAAAAATATCAAAGTCATATCAGGACACTTATACGAATGTAGTTCTTGATATCTTAAAAAATTATTTGTTGGTAAATCCTGATGGCGTATTTTCGGTAGAGTTATCAAAGGGAATAAGAACTGTTGTTTTGCCTAACAAAACACCGATTGAATGTTTGGAATGGTGCTCAAAGAAGGCCGTAAACGAGGATTTATCGCCATCATTTTTATTCTTTGAGAATAAATTAGGTTATAATTTCTTAACTATTTCAAAGATGTTGGATCAAAGAGCCATACACAATATTAATTATCAACCAAAAAACTTAGCGTTGGCGGCTGAAGATACAAATGAAATGATGGGTGCTAGATACATTGAAGTCGTTTCTCAATTTGATTTGAATAAGAATATCAAACATGGAGTTTATGCTGGTACGTTTATTGGTTTTGACATTACAACAAGAAATATTGCAAAAAGAAATGTAGATTTTGATGATGTATATGCAACAGGAAGTCATGCAAACGAAACTCCAAACATTGGTATCATTACGAACAAAGCTGGATTTAAAAACACTGAGATGTTTAACTCAAGACGGGTTTTATTCTCAACTGGAATTTTTGGTTCACAAAGCGATTATGTCAAAACGAATGATCCAAATTCTATCAATTCCGATGATGATACATACAACTATGTAATACAGAGAGAATCGGTAATGAGGAATTTAATGAATCAAAGATTGAAAGTTGTTATGCCTGGAAACTTTGATTTAATTTCTGGAACAAATGTCAATATAACAGTTCCAACAATTAGCGCACAGTATTCTGAAAACATCCAAGATAACATAGACAAAACAAAAAGTGGTAAATATTTGATTGTGTCAACTAGACAAATGATTACTTATGACAAACATGAAACTGTTATGGAAGTGGCAACAGATTCCAACAATCGTGATAAAGTTTATTTGAGTACTCAGCAACAAAATGACTTGGTAGATTTTTATGGATAATAATTTTGCTGGCAAGAATGGCTTTATTTGGTGGACAGGAATAGTTGAGAATCGGGATGATCCTCTAAAGTTAGGACGTTTGCGTGTCAGAATTATTGGATGGCATACTGATGATTTGAATGAAGTTAAGTCTGAACATTTACCGTGGGCTGATGCAGTTACTCCATTAACACACAGCAATGCATCATTAGATATAAAAGAAGGCGATTGGGTTATAGGTTTCTTTACTGATGGAAACAATGCACAAAAGCCAGTTGTTTTTGGACAGTTGAATGGTCTAAATCCAAAAACTGTAAATACTAATCTTGGTTTTTCACCACAACTTACCCCGGAACAAAAAGCATTACAGCCAAAGGCTTCCGATTCAATTATCGTTGATAAAGCTGGAGAGCCAACTACACCAAGAACTGCAAGAGGCGTAGTTGAGGGAACTCCAGTTGGCGTAGCAAACGAGAAACGAGCGCACGTTTGTGATATTAGAGAAGAAATGAAAATGGCTGCGGCTCTAGCAAGACTTAAATTTTCTCAATTGGTACAAGCAATAAGAGAAGCTGTGAGAGCAATTATAAAAGCATTAGGTTTTTCGCCTGATGGTGTTACCGGAAGATTTATTGAAATTGCAAAACAACTACTAAGAGATTTAAAATTCATACAATCTATCATAGAAGAAATACGTGATTGGACAAAAGTAATTGTAGATTTCGCAAGAAAAGTTCGTGCTATGATTGATTGGCTATTAACATTACCTCAAAAATTATTAGCTTTTCTTAAAGATTGTCTGGCTGAATTATACGCATCTTTAAAGACAGGAATAGCAGATTTATTTTCAGTTTCTGGTGGTGTTGGTGATAATACTGAATCTGGAATATCGGAAGCAATGGGAGTATTCGGCGAAATTGTAGATACAGCTAAATCAACGGTTCAAGCAGGAATTCAAGTTGTAGCCGCACCCGCCGCCATTGTAACTGCACTTACTTCACCAACTTCCGCGGCTGATGTTACTAAAGCCGGTGATTTAATAACATCATATATTTCAACTACCGCGGCATCGGACACATCATCAAATACAGTAACATCTGTTTCAAGTTCCAGATCAAATTTTAAAATGGCATAAGCATGGCAGATACATTAGCAAATCCTGATGAGTTAAACAAACCAGCCGATGATGAATCTTGGACCGAAAGGGAGTCTGAGGCCAGCATTGAAAATCCACCAACTTATCCACATAACAAAGTTATGATGACCGAATCTGGTCATCTATTTGAAATGGACGATACACTCGGTCGGGAAAGAATTCGTCTACAACACGGTGGTGCAAAAAATAACGGCGTTGGTTCATTCTTAGAAATGCATTCCAACGGCGACATGACCACAAAAATACAACGAGACAACTACGAGATTGTTTTGGGTAAAAATAGAGTATTGATTAAAGGCGTGTGTAATGTTACAATAGAGGGTGATTCTATTGTGCATGTTAAGGGTAACAAATATGAAAGAATTGATGGCGATTTAGTTCAAGAAGTTCGTGGTAATGTTACTCAAAATTTTAAAAAGAAAACAAAGATTCTTTCTGATGGCGATATGACTATTGGATGTGGAGATCCAACAACGGGAAGTTTGAAACTTTCAACAGGTGACCACACATACATACAAGGAGACTTGGCTGTAGCAGGTTCAATTCAAGCAGACATGGTAACAGCAACAACAAAAGTTAATGCTGGTACACAAGTTAATGCTGGTCCTTTAGGATTTGTTTCCGAACTTGGTGGTCTTGCTATTGGTTTACCTGTTGCAATCCCATTGCAAGTTGTTGTTCCTGCTGGATCAGCTTATATCGGCCAAAGCGTCTATGCTGGTATTAGTGTAAATGCTCCTTTCATAAATGGATTCTCAGTAAAAGATGTTGCTGGAACTATGCTAGGAATTAGAATGCAACACAATGCACATAATCATATTGGTAATAAAGGATTTCCAACAAGTCCTCCTATTACACCAATGACTTTACTTTAATTATGGAGATTTGAATGCCTAGCGTTTTTGGAAGATTAACATATAACTTTGATGATACAAAGTATGGAGATGCTTTTTATTTAACAACTGAAACAAAGAATTACTTAAACACATCACCACTTGAAATTAAAACTTGGCAGAAAAATGACCTTGCCAATGGAAATATTCAAAATACAAACTACTTCAAGAATCCAGTAATAAATGTAACAAACACGATTATATCCACAGTAAATACATTTAATGTTGTGTTTGCGAATGTTGTATCATTTGATAGCGCACCCACATTAAATTTAGTTTTTGCATATCAGACTATTGGAACTTTAGAATTGGAGTTGGCAAAATATAAGACACATACAAGTAATGTTGCTGGTGTAAATGATAGCACACAAACAGTTACTGGCGATGGTGCTTCAATCATTGACTATCCAGATTATAAAAAATCTGTGGGTTTGGGGCAACAACTATTACAATTGGTGAATGTAACTGATGGCGTCCAGAATGCTTCTCCGTTATTAGGCAGTATGACAAGTCTTTTCATTGGTGATGAACTTGCATCAAACTTGACTATAATTACATCCGACTTGCAAGCATTAAATGCGACTATACGACAAGTTGTCGTTGTTGGAGGTGGAGATCCTCCATCAAACACTTTTTATTATTCTAATATAACTGCCGCTAATGCTAATACCATAATGTCTCATTTTGCAACAGCCAATACCATGCTTAGAGTGCGGAGAGAACATGATTGGGATTTCTATAGGAATGGCGTTAGTATTGTAAATGACTATTTCAAAGTGGATTCTTTAGGAAGACTAGGAAATACTCAAAGTTACCTTGTGAATAATTTAATCGGCACGGATCGCTATATCTCAAATACCTTAGCCAATACGTAATAAATAGAACATGGCCACAGTAGTAAGCGCAACAACTAGAAAATACAAAGACTTGGACTTGTCTTTCACAGCCCATCCTATAAAGAAGGATGTGAATAAGCACGTTGACGAGATGGCGGTAATCAATTCGGTTAAGAATTTGATTTCAACTTCTCGGTACGAAAGACCTTTTCAGCCTCAGTTGGGCTCCGGTGTACGCAACTTGTTATTTGAAAACATGGATTCCATTACATCTTCCGCTTTGAAGCGTGAGATTGTTCAAACATTGGAAAATTATGAGCCAAGAGTTATCGTAAAAAGCGTTGCTGTTTCGCCAAATTATGAAAACAATTCTTACAGTATCGGTATGACATTTTTGATAGTCAATAGAACAGACCCAATAACAATAAACTTCTTCTTACAACGAGACAGATAAGATGGCGGACCGTTTAAATGTAACCGAATTAGATTTTGATTCTATCAAAACTAATCTTAGAAATTTCCTAAGACAACAAACCGAATTTCAAGATTATGATTTTGAAGGTTCTGGCTTAAGTGTTCTATTGGACATTCTAGCATACAATACTCACTACAATGCATATTACTTAAATATGATTGCCAACGAAGCATTCTTAGATAGTGCTTCTCTTAGAAACTCAGTTGTTTCACATGCAAAACGAGTTGGATATACACCACGTTCAGCTAGAGCGCCAAGAGCAATTGTTAATGTAACAATTCAAACTACAAATTCTACTCCAGGTTCATTAACTCTGCCTAGAGGTTATGCATTTTCGTCTTCACAATTAGATGGTGTATCATACAAGTTTGTTACCGTAGAATCTACAACAGTTTCCAAAACAGCAAACAATTTTGTTTTCACAAACGTGCCAATCTATCAGGGACAACTAGTTTCATACTCTTACAACAATAGTTTATTCTCTAATCCAAAACAACTATTTACAATACCAGATGCGAACATTGATACGACAACATTAAAAGTTTCAGTAAAGCAATCATCTTCAAATACCGAAACAGTTGTTTATGATTTGTCTACGAATGCACTTACTGTAAATTCAACATCCGAAGTTTATTACCTACAAGAAGGTAAAAACGGACAATACGAAGTTTACTTTGGTGATGACACTTTAGGTAAAAAGATACCGGATGGTGGTGTAATCACTCTAGAATATTTAATTACCAGTGCAGATGCATCAAACAAAGCAAATAGTTTTGTTTCTTCCACAACAGTTGGTGGATTTAGTTTAATTTCCGTAAATTCAATTTCTGCGGCTGCTGGTGGTGTCACCAGAGAATCAGTAGATTCAATTAAATTTGCCGCACCTCTTGCTCTACTATCACAGAATCGTGCTGTGACTAAGAATGATTACATCAAGTTAATTCAACAAAACTATCCAGCTTTTGAAGCAGTCAACGTATGGGGTGGAGAAGAAAATGATCCACCAGTTTATGGTAAAGTTTTTGTGTCAGCAAAACCAAAATTAGGTTTTGAAGTATCGGATACTGAAAAAGATTTTGTAAAAAATACCATATTGAAGCCAATCAGTATGTTGACAATTACACCAGAAATTGTTGATATTGACTACAATTATCTAAAAGTTGAAGCAAACGTTTTTTATAATAAATCAAAATTGTCATTAAACGATTCTGAATTGAAAAGTGCAATAACAACTTTAATTAAAAATTATACTTCTACGAATTTGAACCAATTCAATACTTATTTTAGATTTTCGGGCCTTGAAACTGCGATTGATAATTTTGATAGGTCAATTATATCTAATGAAATAAGTTTGTTTGTTGCTAAAAAATTCAGACCAGATTTGATTAATACGGATAGTTATATTTTGGATTTTGGTTTTGAATTGAGTAGAGGAACAACAAACGACAATTTTTATTCAACTCCCGATTTTACCATGACAGATGAGATTGGTGTTTCTCGCCAGTGTTTCTTTGAAGAAGTTCCATCATCTTTTTCTGGATTAGAATCTGTGACTGTGAGTAATCCAGGCTTCAACTACACATCAACTCCAAAGGTCACAATTGTTGGAGACGGAGAAGGCGCAATAGCAGTCGCTGAAATAGTGAATGGAAAAATAAACAAAATTACAGTTACGAATCCGGGTATTGGATACACTACAGCCGCCGTTCAAATCACTGGCGGTGGTGGATCTTTAGGTGCTGGATTGGCTGTGCTTGAAGGTCGTTATGGACAAATCAGAATTTCATACTTTAAACCTGATGAAATTAGCAGCCAAAGTACTAAAGTAATTTTAAACAAAACAAAAAACAATGGTGTAACTGGTATTATTGATTACACATTAGGTAAAATAACAATAAGTAATTTTAATCCAACGGCGGTTAACAATGACTTCGGCGATATCATGGTACACATTAAACCAAAGATTAGTATCATTCAATCTAAATTAAATAAAATGCTTGTTCTGGATGCAGATGATCCTACTAGCGTTGTTGTTAAAACTACTACAATTTAATGGAAAACGTTCGCACATCAAACCTGGTATCTTCACAGTTACCAGATTTCGTAAGAAGTGACTATCCAAAATTTGTCACATTCTTAGAGAAATACTATGAATGGCTGGAAACTACAGATAGCGTTTCCTATGAAATTGATGCATTACGCAATGCAAATGATATTGATAGTTCCGATGACTATTACATTGAACAATTAAAAAAAGATTTAGCTCCTTATTTTCCTCAAGATATTGTAACCGACAAAAGACTATTTTTAAAACTAGTCACTCAATTTTATAGATCCAGCGGAACACAAGAGTCAGTTAAGTTTCTTTTTAGAGCATTGTATAATGAAAATATTGATATCTACTATCCAAAAGAAGATATTCTAAAAGCATCGGATGGTAAGTGGGTATTGCCTTTAGCACTTAGAATTGATACTGATGATAACAATATTTTTAACATCGCAAAAACTTTAATTACCGGCGAAACATCAAAAGCTACAGCACTTGTTGAAAAAGTAATTCAATCTGTTGACCGTCAACTTGGTATTACATATACGGAAATTTATGTTTCAAATGTTAAAAGATTGTTCGCCACTGGCGAGAGAATAACATCAACATATGTTGATGTAGATACTGGTCTAAATGTTACTGTTAGTGGGCGCTTGATTGGCGCACTATCAGAGATAAAAATTAATCCACTAAATAGAGGTCTTTTTTATAATGCATACGATCCGGACGTAATTCCTTCATATATTGGAGATCCAGTTAGTATTGTTGGTGGTTTAAATCCTGTTGCAAATACTCCAGTTGGTGCGGTTGCACATGTTGGAGTGGTAACAAAAGGTGGTATCACAGATATCATTGTTGAAAAAAGTGGATTTGGATTTAGAGATCCCGTAATAAATCTCAATTCATCAATCATTGACTTCAAAGGTGGTTTTGCTAACACAGCTTTTGGCACAGAAGCAAAAGCCTCAATTAATCTTTTAGACACATCAGTTTCAAGATTAATAAATGTTTCAAATATGTCCGTCCAAACATTACACGGACTAAGACCGAATATTGCAAATATTGAAAATGTGACAATATCAAATGCAACAACATTTGATGCATTCACCGTTTTTCCAATTTCTTTCGTTGTAATTGACGGTTCGGGTGGTGGTTATCGTCAAAAGCCAACCGTTGAAACTTACAGTTTTTACAATGAAGACTATGATGATATTTTAGTATGCACCGCACGAAATATTGTAAAAGGAACATATCTCATAAGCGATACTACGCAAAACTTAACAGTTTCTTTTGAAGCTGGCGACTATGTTAGATTGTTTATCAATAACAAATTTGAAGCAATTCGTGAAGTTTCTTCAGTTGATACGAATAATTTGTATTTCGCTGAAGAATTTCCTAATGACTTAACAAATGTGTCCGTTTATAAAATTCTTAGAAATGATTTATCTAAACTTGGATCACTTGGAAGAATAACAGTTAACAGTGGCGGGACTGGATATTCTAACGGCGATATTTTAATTTTTACCGGCGGTTCTGGTTATGGTGCAAATGCATTCGTAAGCGTTTCCGGAGGAATAATTACTTCCGTTACAATGAATAACCATTCATCAAACGCATTTGTTATTGGCGGTGAAGGATATAGGAGAGATTCATTACCATCAATTAATGTTCAATCAGTTTCTGGTACGAATGCTAATCTGACGATTGCTGAAATAACAGGTGATGGTGAACAGTACGGACTAACCACATCAAGAATTGGCGCAATAACATCATTAAGAATTAGCAGTTTTGGATATGATTATGTTGAAGCTCCACTAATATCGTTGAGAAATGCAGACATAGTATTGAATGGTGTTACGGAAGGACAATTGTTCGTTTCAAATACCTCAATTTATCAAGGCACATCAAACATTAGTTCTTCATTTAGCGCAACAGTAGATTCTTATAATTTTGAAACTTCAACGCTTAGAATATTTAATTATCGTGGTGTTTTTGATGAAACTAAAATTATCAAGTCGGATGATGACACAGTTACCGGAAATGTAACATCATTCTTATTCTATGGCGACGGTAATGCTAAAGCTACAGCAAATTTTGAAAATGGTTTGATTCGTTATCCTGGTATTTACTTAAATACTGATGGACAAATTAGCGCGGATAAGAAATTGCAAGATGGTGAAAAGTATCATAACTTTTCTTATGTTATTAAATCACAAACTGACTATTCTAAGTTTAAGAAACCATTAAATGACATTGTTCATCCAGTTGGAACAAAAACTTTTATTACTAAAATTGATGATAATTCGGAAATATTGAATCAAATTAATACATCGGCCTTCATAACAATTACTTCTCTTGCGGATACATACAATATTGCCAATGGTTTAAATAAAATTATTACCACAAACGCAAGTGCGAATCTTCAATCTACAGTTAATGTTGGCGATTTAATCCTTCTATCAAATGTCCACAAAAGATTGCAGAATACAGTTAATGTTGTTTCTGGATCAAACATCCTCTTTGGTTCAGCCAATAGTGTCAACTTCATAAATGACTTACAAGATGGAGATACAATTTATCTTTCCACTGGAAATACAGTAACGATTAAAGAAGTCACCAATTCCTCTTTTGCTATACTAGACACTATAATTAATGTAACATCAACTTCAGCGACTGTTAATTTGGTTTATACGGCTACAATTAGGGCAAATTCTAGAAATGCAAATACCATATTTGCTGATAGCATATTTACATCAAACGGCAGCAATTTGAGCGCAACCATTCAAAAAGTTAGATAAATAGAAACATGTCAGCACTCTTAACTAAAAATTTCAAAATTTTGATGGCAGAACAAGTCTACAACCAGTTGGACTTGGGAGCAAATGCATACTTGCCCGCCGCTAAAAAATCTTATATGTATGCCTTTTTTGGCAGACATTTACCATGGAATTCAGGAACCGAAGTAGCAGGATCGCCATCTGAATCGGAATCTGATATAAACAATTTCTACAAATATGGTGTTCTTGCGAAACAAATATCTCTGGAAAATGCTTCTCTTGTTATTCCTAGAAATAATTGGACAGCAAATACAGTATATAATACATATCAATCAACTACAAACTTTTATATAATAAATTCAAAGGATCAAGTTTTTAAGTGTCTCTCAAATGTTGCGCCTGGTACTGCATCTACGGTATCACCAGAATTAACACTATCAACAACTTCACTAGAAGAACCGTACGTTGAGACTTCCGATTTTTACAAATGGAAGTACATGTACACATTAACATCTACACAAAAACAAAAATTTCTAACCGATGATTGGATGCCAGTATCTGTAAATAAGTTTGTACGAGCCGCCGCCGAACCAGGCTCAATTGATATTGTGACTGTAACAAATTCTGGTAATAATTATACTCTCGGTACTGTACAAAACATTATTACAATTGAAGGTGATGGAACAGGTGCTGTATTAAAAGCAAATGTTTCTGGTGGTAAAGTACAAAATATAGTTATTCAAAATCGCGGAAATTATTACACTTATGCAAATCTAACTTTTACTGATGTTAGTGGTGGCACAGGAACATCGGCGACGGCTGAAGTTTCAATTGCGCCACATAATGGGCATGGATATGAGCCGACTTATGAGTTGGGTGGTTCCACAATTATGTTTAATGTGGAATTTGACCAAGATGAGGGTGGAGTATTACCCGTTGATAATGATTTTCGTGAAGTTGTGCTTTTAAGAAATCCATACAAATATGGCACAACAGCATTAGCTACCGCACAAACATATTCTCTATACACTCTTGTTAAAGTTTCGCCCGGCGTTGGCGACTTTAACAACGATGAAGTTGTTTATCAAGGAACAACATACGCAAGTGCAACATTTACTGCTGATGTAATTTCATTTAGCGAAACGCCAAACTTATTGTATCTAAACAATGTTCGTGGAACATTGCAAACAAATCAAGCCATTAGAGGCCTACAAACCGGCGCTATTCGTATTGTAAATTCCATAACAAATCCCACTCTTGATTTGTACTCTGGAAAGATATTATACATATCAGATAAGTTACCAATTACAAGAGACCCAGCCCAAACCGAACGAATTCGTTTCATTTTGAGTTTCTAAACGAGGAATAAATGACTGCTACCTTTAACTACGATCCATATTATGATGATTTTGATGAAGATAAAAACTTCATGCGTGTTTTGTTTCGTCCTGGATACTCGGTGCAAGCCCGTGAGTTGACTCAATTACAAACCATATTATCAAATCAAATTGAAAAATTTGGCAATCACATCTTTAAGAGTGGTAGTCCAATTGTTGGTGGTAAAGTTTCTTTAGATACTAAAGCAAATTATGTAGTCTTGTCTGCTCAATACAATAACTTGGACGTTGATGCTACGCAATTCCTAAACAAGACTGTCGTTTCATATAACTCATCAAAAATAATTAGAGCAAAAGTTATTGCAATTGACACATCAACTGCAAATCCTATTCTTATTTTAAAATATTTAAGTGGCGAAAGATTTTCCGAATCGGACGAAATTCGTGTTTACGGTCAAGAAATTTATGCTCAATTAAGATCCACATTGGCTGTTGGTGGTTCTTACATTGCCAAATTACAAGAAGGTATATATTATTTTAAAGGACAATTTGTAAAAGTAGTTCCACAATATCTTATTCTTGAAATTTTTTATCGTGTAGGATATAACACATCAACAATTAATTTAAACCCATCATACAAAATCGGTATTGAATTTACCGAAACCATTGTTGATGAAGTTGATGATACATCATTGTTGGATCCAGCACAGGGCGCATTTAACTATCAAGCACCAGGAGCTGAACGTTTTGCAATTCAAACTTCTCTAGCAAAGAGAACATTAGATTCTGCTGATATTTCAACATTCTTTGAAATTGTTCGTCTTGTTAATGGCGTAAAAACAAAAGAAATTGACTATCCAATCTATAGTGAAATTGAAAAAACTTTAGCTCGCCGCACCCATGATGAATCTGGAAACTATACTGTAGATCCATTTGTTATTTCTCTTGAAGAAGGGGATACAGCTAATGGTAAATTTAGTGTAATTTTAGATCCAGGTAAAGCGTATGTGAGTGGTTATGAGTTTGAAACGATTGCTCCAACAATTATTTCGGTTGATAGAGCAAGAGATGTTTCAAATGTTTCAAGTTTTGATTTACCAACAAATTATGAAAGTAGTTTGGTTCTAGCGAATGTTCGCGGCACACTTGATATTACTTCATTCCCATCTTTGGATATCCATTCGGTTCCATTTACAAACATAAGTTTATCAACAACTGCGACATATAATTCTACCAAAATTGGTACAATTTATGCAAACATGATTCGCTATAATGATGCATACAATTCGGACATTGGTAATACTCACACATTTACTGTAAATACATTTGGTGCTAATACTGTTCCAATTACAGGAACACTATCTGGACCCGATTCTTCTTCAACTTCTATTGTAATTCCTACAGCATTCAACAATGCTTTGCCATCAAATGCATATGCAAATATGTATTTCCAGATTACAAATGGTGCCGGTTCTTCATTATCGCCAATTCTGATTACAACCTCAAATGCTACACACATTACTTTGTCCACAGCATTGACTTTTAAACCGGACTCAAATACGTTTACAATTCAATCTGACATTAAAAATGCAGAATCATTAGCTATAAGTGATGGAACATACATTCAATTTGCGGGCAACGTTGATACAGACTCAAAAGATTCAACTACAGGATTTGTTTCTATTAGTGAACCCGTGAGAACAAGTCTTGTTTTTGAAACTCCATATGAGGCGATTAAAGCTAATACAATTAGCAATATGGATTTTCAAGTAAGAAAGAAATATACGGGTACAACATCTGGTGGTAAATTTACTGTAACCGCTTCAGGCTCAGACACTTTTTCATTCTCAACTGGATCAGGAACAATTTCGGATTCATTGATTCTGAATAACATGATTTGTTTTGTTCGTTCAGATAGTGCGAGTAATGTTCAATATGGTATTGTTCCTAATACAGCAATTAGCTTATCAAATAATAACTTCACAATTACCTCAGTTTCAACATCATCATTTGAAGTTGATTTGAAAGCTGCCGAAGCGATTAAAGTTGATTTGCTTGTAACTACAAAAATCAATAACGCAGAAGATGGTTCAACTGGTGTCACAAAGCGTAAACAATTAGTACCAATTACAGGCGGAACAGATTTACATTCATTGATTCCTTATGAAATGAATACTGCTGGAACTGAAGGAACAACTGTTCTATATTCAGCAAATACATCCGGCGAAGTAACATATTTTTCAGGTGGTGCGGTATTCAAAAGTATCGGCGCAACCAACTTTGATAGCGGCGCTGTGTTAACAGATTTAAGAACACCAGGAAAAGTAGTTAGCTTGCAAGTTCCTGATGTGTATGAAATCATTGGCATCTATGATTCTAGAAACACAGGATCAAATGTTACCTCTGCTATGTTGACAAGTTCATCTAATGATATTACATCATACTATGAGTTTGATAATGGTCAACGTAAAACTCATTATGACCACGCAACAATTAAATTGAAACGTGGATATTCTGCGCCTGTAGGAAAAGTATTTGTACAATATAGGTACTTCAAAAACTTGTCCGTATTTGCAGGATTATTTGATGTTGATTCGTACTCAAAAGGTTCAAATATTTCTTATTCAGATATTTCCAAGTTTGATAATATAGAAGATAAAAAACTTATTTCTTTAAGAGGCGCATTTGACTTTAGACCATACAAAGCTGTGGGTGGAACATCGTTGTCTGGAGCATTGAATCCTGAGCCATTGGAAAATATCACAATGGATTATGATTATTTCTTGCCGAGAATTGACCAAGTTGTAGTTAAATCTTCTAGAGAAATTGGAGTACTAAAGGGACAATCAGCCGTTGTTCCAGTTCCTCCTCCAGTTGATAAAAAAGATATGTTGATTTATACTTTGTATATTCCAGCATATACCGAAAGTGTTAAGGATATCCGCGCAGACTTTAAGAATCACCGCAGATATACGATGAGTGACATTCAAGCATTTGAGGATAGAATTCGTGGACTAGAGTACTATGTTGCATTGACAACATTGGAAAAGGATGCAGCCTCAACAAAAATTCTGGATAACAATGGTCTAGAGCGTTCAAAATATGGTATTCTTGTTGATAACTTTACATCAAAAGATTCACAAGCCACATTCTCGGACGTGGATTATGATAATAGAAACTTGATTGATGCGGGAAGATTATATCCAGCTTCTCTAATGAGAACTGTTGCATTGGAAGCTAATACATCATTAAGCACTGGCGCAACAAAAATTGTCGGTGCTGGTACTAAAAAAGCGTTAATGCTTTCTTATAGCACGACTGAATTTGCAAAACAACCTTATGCAACAAAATCATTAGCTATTGCTGATGCAACTTTTGCTAACTTCAAAGGCAAAACAAAATTGTTCCCAGAATTTACTGGAGATGTTGATACTGGTTCTACAGCAAGAGTTACTTTAAACTCAACACAGGGTATTGATAATGCTTTCAACTTTATCAATGATGCATTTAAGTATGTCGCAGACAACAATAAACAATGGGCTGATGATAGAAATAGTCCTTTTGCACAAATCGCCGATAGTAAGTGGTATAAAACACTCAAAGAAACTGATTATACAAAACAAACCACGGTTGGTTTGGGAGGAAGAACTTTTGGTGTTTATGCGGCCGTTAATGATAACACTTATTTGACCAAGGGCGCAGAACTAAATCAAAAACAAATTACAACTTCAACATCACAAGTGGATGTAGGAACTTTTGTTACAGACTTAGCTATTCAACCATACATGAAGTCAAAGCAAATTCTTTTTGCTTCTGATGGAATGAGACCTTCAACAGTAATGTATTCTTTCTTTGATAATACCGATGTTAACAAATACATTGTAGTGCCAAACAAAGTTACATTGAATGCTAATACAACTTTGATTTCGGGTGAATCAATTCTCACAGCAAATACTATTGCAGACTTGACCGCAAACTTAGTAAGTCTGTTATCTGGTGGAAATTCTTTTGATGCTGGATTTGTTGTTGTGAGTGAGCCCGGTTCAGCCAATGTCTCTATTATTAATGAAACTGGTAAGCCACTTTCTAGTAAATATGTTTATGGTTTGGATAGCGGTAAATACTATACAGTAAGTTCCGTGACTGACCATCGTTCCGGTGTAACAAGAGGTGTTACAGCTACAACTATCACTCTTGCTTCTGATGCGCCAGCTTACAGCATAGTTGGAAATACGATTACTATTATTCGTTCAACTTCATCATTTGAAGGAGTTGGAGCACAATTCACCGTAACAGCATACGATACCAGCACAAAGGTTGCTACAGTAAGTGGAGCAACTGCTTATGTTGGTGGAACATATGTTTATAGTTTTGGCACAAATATGTCTAACAAACTTGGACAAGCTGGTGGTGCATTCTATATGCCAAAAGCAACATTCCGTTCAGGTGAAAGAAACTTCCGTGTTACTGAATCTTTTAATAATACATATGATGCAGATTCAATTTCATTCTCCGACAAAACATACAATGCAACTGGTTTAACTGTAAACAAAACAACTCTTGTTGATACGGTATTAAATGTTGATGTTGATAGAAGAATTGTTGGCATACAAACTTCCGATAGACTAGTTGGTTCAGTAGCCGCTGGACAAGAATTATTATCAACATTTGTTGTAGGAGGAACCGATCCTCTTGCTCAAACATTCTTTGTTGACCCAACTGTGTATCCACAAGGTTTGTTTTTAAGTAGTGTTGATTTATTCTTTAAAGCAAAAGATGATGGCAATTTGCCAGTGACACTACAAGTTCGCCCAACTGTAAATGGATTTCCATCTTCAGATTACTGGTATCCAGAATCCGTGGTAACAAAATATCCATCACAAATTAATATATCGGAAACGCCAAGTGTTACTGATTCAAGCACATCTACGAATTTTGAATTTAGTTTCCCAGTATATTTAAAACCTGGTCAATATGCGTTAATTGTTTTAGCTGATACTCAAGATTATATTGTTTGGGAAGCTGAAAAGGGTGGAACAACTACCAATAATGAGTATGTGGATAAACAACCATACATGGGCACTTTGTATAAATCACAGAATACCGCAGAATGGACTCCGTTTATTAATGAAGACTTGATGTTTAGATTAAATCGTTGTGTTTTCACACCGAATAGTACTGCGACATATTACTTGAGAAATCAAGCATTGCCAACTAGCACAAACTATGACAAATTAAGATTGCTTACAAAACCAATTATACCAGATGCAAAAGTTACATCTTTGACGCATAGCATCACAACGACTACGATTTCAGGAACAAAAGAATCATCATTCAGAACATTGTCTTCGGGACAAACATACAACTTCTCTAATGATGATTTGTATCAAGTTGGATATCGTAGAAAGAAAATGTTCAATGCGAATGATTTTACATTGAAATTGGAAATGACTACAACAAGCGATGCAGTTTCTCCAATATTCTCAATGGAAGCCGCTTCTGTAAATATATGGGAAAACTACGTTGATAATGCAGAAATCAATTCTGAAGATTTTACAATTATAAATCCTGGTAGAGGATATAGTAATGCAAACGTAATTACAATCACAAGTTCATCCGGCACAGGAGCAAATGCTAACGTGACTGTTGACGCAAATGGTAATGTTATTGCAGTTTATGTAACATCGCCAGGTTCTGGTTATTTGGATGACTTTGAAATTTCTTACTATACACATCCAACAACTCCAGCAACAATTGTATTGAATAGCGAATATGATTCTTCTGGTGGTCCATGTCAAGCACGGTACATTACCAAGCCGGTTAAATTGGCTGATGGGTATGATGCTGGTGATTTACGTGTATTCCTTGGCGCAAACAAACCTGGATCTTCGGAAGTTTCGGTATTCTATAAAGTGTTATCAGATAGTGATGCAACTCCATTTAAAGATAGACCATATCAAAAAATGGTGTGTATTAATCCTACTGTAACATCATCGCCTGATAACGAAACATTCCGCGAATATGAGTTTCGCCCATCAGCCACAACAAATGCAATTACATATGCCGGAATAAATGGTGTAACATATGATTCGTTTAAGACTTTTGCTATCAAAGTCGTATTGACATCCAGTGATCCAGCAATTGTACCAAGTGTTAAGGATTTGCGTATCATCGCAACTCCAGCAGAGTAATCATGCTTGTGAAAGTTGAAGGTACCAATTTTATTAAAGATACTGGCACAAACGCCCTGTTGATGACGGGGCGGAATGCATTGATTGAAAATGAAGCAAGGAAAAAACTTGCTGATAGGATGAATGGCAAAAATAACGAGATAAATAACTTGAAGAATCAAGTGGAAGAATTGTCTTCGGATATGAAGGAAATTAAGTCCCTACTAAACGCATTGTTGAAACAGAGTAAAGAATAATGTCAATTAATAACATTACACGAACAAATACGATTGATGAATGGCGCATTCAGACGAATCAATCTGCCGGCGAACTTAATAAAATAGAAACCGGAAATTATGATAAGTATGCTGGTTCTCTTAATATTGCATGTACCGCAGTTTTATCCATTACCGCTCAAGGAACTCCGCTTCAAGTTTCAAATAATGCTCTAATTGGCACTCAACTTACGGTCGGTAAAGATATTGTTTTAGGATCAGAAGTAGCTCAATCGGGCAATCTTTCTGTTGGAAATACAGTTTATATCTACGGTAGCGCAACGGCACTTTATGTTGCAAATAATATAATTTCTAACGGCAGTGTTGTTATTAAAAACACTATTGTAGCAAATAATGTAACAGTAAATTCAAACGTAGTTGTTATTGGTACAGCAAACGCAGGATATTTAGGTGTAGCAAATAGTGGTTATGTTGGCACAACTTTAACTGTTATTGGAAATACAGCAGTTGGTAATTTAACAACAGCAAATTCTGTTGTTGCTGACAATGGTCGTTTTAGTAATAATGTAACCGTAGAACACATTATAGCGGCTAATTCCGTTGTATCCTACGGCGCTAGAATAACCAATAACACAACTACAGGCAATTTAAATTCAACATCCGTTGTAGCTGATAATGCAAGAATAACAGCAAACGCAAATGTTGCCCACTTAGTCGCTTCTGGTTCAGTTGTGGCAGACAGTTTAAGAATAACAAGCGCAACTACTTCCGCTAACATCAGCGGTAATGTTATTGCAGGAAATGTAAATACTCAAGGTATGGTGTATGCTGGGTCTTTAGTATCCGGTAAGACTGATGTTGGTACATTAACAGCATCATCTTTTGAAATAACCGGCAGCGGCGATGCAACAATTGGTGGTTCTTTAACAGTAGATGGAAACTTCATACTAAATGGTAGTATTGTTTATGATGCGGATATTTTAACTATAAGCACGGCAGCGCCAGTAACAACTACTGGCGCTGGATATTTTGGCGTCTGGAGAGGAAATACAATTGGTGGTGTTTCTGGTCATAATGGTCTTTCAAATTCAGACGCAAATGCATATATTCGTTGGAGTGCCTCTGCTAATAACTGGCAAATCCGAGACATATTCAACTCGGATGCTACCACAACGTATTCTAAAATACTTACTGCAAATCTAATTACCATAAGCACTTCAACGGTAAGTAATAATGATTTTGCATCTTCATGGTTAATGAAGAACTATGTTGATAACGCAAATACTAATTTAAAAAATTATGTTGATGTTGCTAATACCAACATGGGAAATTATGTTGATGTTGCTAATACAAGTGTCGTTAGATATGTCAATACACAAGTTACAGCAAATGTTTTGAATTCTGGTGCCGCGGTTGTTGTCGCACAAAACTTTGCTACTGCTGTTGATGATTCTGATCCAGGTAATGGTAATATTAAATTTAATAATGCAACGATTGCATCAGCAACTTTTGCATACATGGATAATTTGGACACATATGCACAAACAATTACAGGAATATTGTCCACATATGGCGATTCAACCAATACTGTAAAAGGTCACCTAAGATTTTCCGTGTTTGGTGCATCAACTACAAAATTTGCAGTTTTTGCTATTGCATCATCAACAGCAGCCTCTGGTTACTATAAAGTTGGTTTGACTTATGTTTCTGGCGCAGGAACATTTAGTAGTGGCGACCTCGTTATGGTTCAATATTCTAGAGCAGGCAATTTGGGCGCTCAAGGACCAACAGGACCAACAGGACCACAGGGACCACAAGGCGCTCAAGGAGCCCAAGGACCAACGGGACCTCAAGGACCCACTGGCGCACAAGGCGCACAAGGACCAACAGGACCTCAAGGACCTACTGGCGCACAAGGCGCACAAGGCGCACAAGGACCAACAGGACCAGCAGGATCAAATGGCGGTCCAGGACCAACAGGACCTCAAGGCGCACAGGGTCCCGCTGGACCAACAGGACCAACGGGACCAACAGGACCAACCGGGGCACAAGGCGCTCAGGGAGCCCAAGGTGCTCAAGGGGCAACAGGACCATCAGGAACAATTACCAACACAGCTTATCAAATGACTTCTCTTGGTGTTGGCACTCCAGCCGCGGCAGGAACAGGAGACATTCGTGCAACTGGCTCCATAACTGCTGGTTACTCTGATGATAGATTAAAAACGAGATTGGGTAATATTGAAAATGCTCTTATTAAAATTGCAGCCATTTCGGGATTCTATTATGAGCCCAATGAAATAGCGCAAGATTTAGGATATGAATTAAAAAGAGAAGTTGGTGTATCCGCTCAAGAAATTCAAGCAGTTCTTCCTGAAGTTGTTGTTTCTGCTCCAATAGATGACCAATATTTAACTGTACATTATGATAAACTTGTTCCTTTATTGATTGAATCTATTAAAGAATTGATTAAATCATTCAAAGATTTGAAAGATGAAGTTGACGAATTAAAGAAGAAATAAGATGGCCGCATTTTCAGAAATCGTTATAGAACAAGGCGCAACATTCAACACTACAATTAATGTTGAAGATACAGCTGGAGCCGCAATTAATCTTTATGGTTATACTGCAAACTCCATGATGCGTAAATCATACTATTCAACAAGTGCAACAACAATTACATCCACAGTAACTGGCACAGCAAATGGTGAAGTAACTCTTAATGTGTCGGCGGCTAATACTGCGGCATTAACACCAGGCCGATATGTTTATGATGTAATTATTACATCTCCAACATCTGTAGTAACAAGAGTTGTTGAAGGAATTGTGACGGTTCTACCTTCAGTTACGAGGTAATTATGGTTACAGCTAGAATCAATACTCCAGGAGTGATTGGTAAAGTTGCTGTTCGTCCAAATCAAAGAACAACAATTGCAGATCCAAAGTTTACACCTAAACCTAATGTTGGTTTAGTTGAATTGTTTGATACTGCTATTGACCAAGCGGAGGAAGGCGACATTATTACATATGTCTCCAGCACAGGAAAATTTGAAAATCAGCAACTTGGAAATGTAAGTGTGCAAGTTCCTAGAATAAATGGTGGGTTTTTTTGACTTACCAAATTCATAAATAGAATAATAAGAAGATTCCACAATTAAGGAACGATAATGGCAAATACAGTAATTCAACTAAAATATTCCAGCATAACCAACAAACCGCCTACACTCAATGTAGCGGAACCAGCATATTCCAACGTATCAAGCACTCTTTGGATTGATGATGGAACCGGCGTTGTAGCCATTGGTGGTAAAGCATATACCGATAAAATTGATGCCGCAGCCTCAGCCGCGACAGCAAACGTTCTTGTTAAGCGAGATACCACAGGTAATGCATCATTCAATTACATTACAGCTAATGTTGTAGGTAGCATTTATGGCAATGCTACAAGCGCAGATAAGTGGTTTACCGCTAGAGATATTGGTGTTTCTGGTGATGCAACAGGTATCGTTTCAGTTAATGGCACAGTAAACGCTAATATTCCATTAGTTCTTTCCAACTCTGGTGTGGCTGCTGGAAATTATGGTGGTGCAACAAATGCCGCAGTAATTTCTGTAGACACAAAAGGTCGTGTAACATACGCGGCTAACGTTCCGATTTCTTCTACACTAAACTTCTCGGGCGATGTTGGTGCGGCTCCAGGAACATTATCTCTAATCTCCGATACACTAACAATCAAGGGCAGTCTAAACGGCGGTATCAGTACCAATGCTGTTGATGCAAACAATACAGTACTTGTTAATGTTGATAATACTGTTCTTAGAAATTCTGGAAATCAATTTATCTCCGGCGACTTGTCATTAACAGGAAGTTTGTTTGTTGCTGGTAATACCACAACAGTGGATACTACAACAATATCAACAGCAGACTCTTTAATTAGACTAGGCGCAAATAACACAGTAAGCGATGTTCTAGATATTGGTTTCTATGGCAAAGCAAATACAGGCACAGAAGTAACTCATCACGGTCTTGTTCGTAGAGCAGGAACTGGTAATGACTTCTTCTTGTTCAAAAATTTAAATACTGATCCAACATCAAACGTTCTTGCTACAGGTTCAGTAACGGCTGCTAATACTGCTACCTTGAGAGCCAACTTAACTGGCGGTATGATTTCCGCTCTTGCTAATACTATTGGTGTTGTTGACGGTGGTACTGGCGCAGGCACATTTGCGACTGGTAGTATTCTAGTTGGTGATGGAACAAACTCATTAAAAGTACTTGCTAATACAGGCACTGCAGGAGCATATGGTTCAGCATCTAATACATTAATTGTTACCACGGATGCATATGGTCGTGTGTCAGCTATTACAAATAGTGCAATTCAAATTGATGCATCTAATATTGTATCTGGCAAAGTATCAATTGCAAGAGGCGGTACAAACAACGATTCTTACACAACTGGTGCGGCAGTATTCTATGATGGTACTGCAATCAAGACATTAGCAAATACGGGCACAGCAGGAACTTATGGTTCAGCATCTTATGTTCCTGTTGTTACAACTGATGCATTAGGCCGTGTTTCTGGTGTAAGCAATACTGCAATCAATATTGATACAAGCGCAGTTGTTTCTGGTACATTAGGTATTGCAAGAGGTGGTTCAGGAGCATCTTCATTCTCAATTAAGGGTGTTATTGTTTCTGATACATCATCAACAACTGGTGCATTGTCTGCTTTGACTTCACCGACCGAAGGTCACTTATTACAAATTAACTCATCTGGAGCACCAACTTTTGCACACCTAAATGGTGGAACATTCTAAATTATAATGAAAGGATTTTATTATGGATGTGAGATTACAAAATGCTTATGTAGAAGTTTTGCTTGGCAATTTTATGGAAGTT
>Ga0315909_10000470_pt1 | contig 53926 bp, 94 predicted proteins | sample LakEriMetagenome_11_FD_203527 | JGI IMG/M metagenome (GOLD analysis project Ga0315909, IMG submission 203527) | Freshwater fungal communities from buoy surface, Lake Erie, Ohio, United States - Buoy 2 MA125 | ecosystem: Environmental > Aquatic > Freshwater > Lake | place: USA: Lake Erie, Ohio... | reverse complement strand
GTACTGTGGTGTTCAAGCGAGTGTTTAGAGCGTTCGTAGCAGACGGCACTACAAATGTAGGCAACATTGACATACAACGAAATTCAACCACAGTGGCTCGTATCACTGCTACCAAAGGACAGACACTGATGGCTGTGTACACAGTACCTGCTGGATACACTGGTTATCTTTACAAAGGTACTGCTTCAGCGCAGAGTACTTCTGATGCCACAGGCAATATGTTTGTGAGATACTTTGGCGAAGAAAGTTTTAGAACACAGCATACCTTTGAAGTCAGTGGAGCCGGTGGACAGTATCTTTATGAATTTACATTTCCGCCACCCATTCCAGAAAAGTCGGATATTGATGTGCGAGTATCAGGCAGAACCAACAACGGTAGATATACCGCAGCCTTTGATTTATTATTAATAGAGAATTAAGATGTACAGAAAATATATCAACATTGTAGAGGCGAACAATGGAAGACAATGACACAACATATCAAAGATTAAAACCCAAATGCATCTGCTGGTGTACCGCACACTGTGGATTCAGCTGTATGACAGACGACTGCGATTGCCCAGACTGTGAATGTGCAGATTGTGTAGACAAAGGTATTCAACGAGTCTATAACTGATGAGTTTTCTAGTTGCAAACTTGCCACCAGTAAAATGTTTTATTCGTAAAGAATTTCTCTACGACTTTGAAAAAGGACACGGGGAATTAGAACCCTGTTGGTGGATCACACTTAAAAGCCAACGCAGTCAGGCATTCCGCATTGAAGCATACTTGAATCAATATGGTGCGCTATATGACAAGCTGCCATTACACGCATTCTGTTGGAAACCCATAGAAGGTGATCCATATCCTTTAGATTTTTTACAATTATGGAACAGCATGTCTTATGACGTCACTGTGATTAGAAAAGCAATGATTGCCAATATGAGATGCAAAATCAAAATGAAAGATGGATCTTGGCTAGGGGGTGAATATCTTTTCACTGTTGATTCTGCACATCCTGATTTCAATGTTATAGATTGTGGGCATAGTGAAGATGTCGAAGATCACAAGAGTTTTAACTTTATCAAATGCGACAATGGACAATTTGCCGCACAGCCAAACAATCGTATTGTTATCCTTGAACCAGCAAGTAATCCCAAAGAAATGAAGATACCAGACTTTCATGTGGCCACCACTAGATGGAATGTTGAGATGGATCCTAAATGGGATTACGGATTGCCAGAAAACAAATGGCGAATGAACGACTAAATTAACCTATGTTCATCGATGACAAAGATGTATGGGCAAGTTGTCCTACAGATTACTTGTGGATCTACGACAAACTGATATTGGCCCGCAAGTTGGACCATATTGCTGGTCCTGCTGGCATTGCTGTACCTAAACCAGGACAATATATAGTTCGTCCTATCACCAATATACGCATGATGAGCAGAGGGGCTAGCAAACAATGGCTAACACCCAAGGACACTGATCTAGTACCCGACGGATACTTTTGGTGCGAATGTTTCGAAGGACGGCATACCAGTGTAGACTTTCACTACGGCATACAACATCTAGCAGTAGAAGGATTTAGAGATGATCCTGACAGATTAGATCGTTTCAGTCGCTGGGAACGCATTGAAGAACGCTACAAGTTTCCTGAAGTGTTAGGTGAACTATGGCGACTAACACCCTGGGTCAATGTAGAGTACGTGGATGGCAAGATTATCGAAGTACACCTACGGTGGAACGACGATTTCAGTAATCACAACAGCGATGTCATTTATCCAGTATGGCGGGACAATCCCCTACCACAACCTCCTAGAACCAAATGGTATGAAAGTCCCGGAGGTGACAGATTGGGATTTTGGATACACGATAAATAAACTACATAGATATTGAGGATCTAAAATGAACAAATTGTTAGCAGTATTATTGTTAGTGCCAGTACTGGCATTAGCACAGGGCAAGATGCCTGCAAAATCAGCGACCTACGATGCACAGGTCATTAGAGTGAGTGATGGCGATACTATTGTAATCGCCGCCCCCTTTCTACCAGCACCGCTCAAGCCCGAACTGGCTGTTAGAATCTACGGAGTTGACACACCGGAAAAAGGACACCGAGCTCAATGTCCACAAGAAGACCAGCGAGCGCAATTGGCGAGTAAATTTACAACTCAAGCCTTACAATCCCACCCAAAGCACCAGGTTATTATCTATGGATGGGATAAGTTTGGTGGCCGTATATTGGGAGATATCTTGGTAAACGGACAAAGCATTAGACAAGGACTTATTAGCAACGGCTTGGCTCGTGAATACTACGGTGACGCTAAACAAAGTTGGTGCAATTAATCTATGAGATCCTATGAGTTTATCTCGGAACTCAAAACTTCTGACGCGGCTCTAAGAGCTCGGTACGGAGACTTTGATCCCGAAGATAAACCCATGATGCCTAACACTGAGATTAGGGGTCGTGCAGCCACACCCTGGTCAGTGTATGATGCTATACAAGATGTGCTAGGTAAAAATCTAGTCACAGACGATGAGGATGAATTACAATCAGGTATGTATCTAGTATGGGAAGGTTCAAGAGACGGGCACTTTACTCCCAATGATGATGAACCCGGTGGAAGCATAGAAGTTAAAGATCTAGAAAGCCACGAAGCAGCGGCAGTGGCCATTGCTGTTCACGAAGCATATCACGCCTATGCCAACCACAAATCCCAAGGCGGAGTCTACCGCAATGAAAAGATTGTAAATAGTCTAGCGGAGAAATGGTTGCGTAAGCATCTAGTTGGCCCGGAGTTAATGGTAGCACTAGAAAAGATTTTAGGCAGTAAGTTGCATTATGGTAGAGATCATTTGCCAGCAAGTACTCCTAGTGATAAGAGATAGAACACCTACCTTAGGAACGCTTGCGTTACTTGGTGTGCCCGGCTGCTGGGCGAGGATGATAGTAGGAGTCGTGCCCGAGGGCATCCTTAAGTGAGCACTTTTTTTGGCTAATTTTTCTAACAAATTAACGAATTTGTAATATTAGTGTAATCAAATATCACTTAAATATTGCTATAGAAACTTGTCGTAATAGGGAATAGCAGATGTCTACTAATAAAACTCTTTCGGGCTTCTTGGATATTTTTGAAGGTAGACTTCAAAAACTAAGAAACAATTTAAAAATTGAATTAGGAAAAACAAAATCTGAACGATGTAGGACAACCATAAAGAGTAGTTTGCGTGATGCTAGGAAGTTAAAAAAAGTAATAAAGCAAGGTAGAGAAGAACACAAGCAAACTTGTCCTCATTGTGGCGAGAAACTTTAGTCTACAATAATATCGTAGATTTCTTTCCAGTTCTTGACACGCGGAATTTCTGGATGCTCGTAGTCCATATTGTGTCCGTGTTCAACTAATAGACTCTTTAGTCCTAATTCATGCCCCACAACAGCATTGGTAATTTTATCTTCAATCCAATAATATCCTTTGCCTTTATACGGAGCAAGTGCTTCGTCTTTGTCAGCACCTGTTTCTAGGATAATAAACTTTTCAAAAGCTGTCTTGCCAAACAGTTTGCATAGGTTCATTTTGCGTAGTTCTTGAGCATTAGCATCAGAACTCATTGAAGTAATACAATGAAACACATAGCCATGTTCTTCGTGTAGCCTTTTAACATAATACATAGCATCACGTAAGGGTGGCAGGAATCCCATGTGTGCTGATTCGTTAAAGATCTTGATTAGCTTTTTACCCTGTTCAGGATCGATGCCGTAACGGCTACCGATATTATATTTTAGATTGCCGCCATCCTGTTGGATAAATCCGTGTTGTTGCATGTACACGTCAAATGCGTATTCCCAATCTAACAACACCCCGTCTGCGTCTGTAAGTATGATTTTCTTTTTCATACCATATTATAGCATTATTTTGGTAGGGTGTCAACCGGATAAGTAAACAATGAATATGATAATCGCAACGTTGGTAATGACGCACATTACAATAGTCTGTGTAACCTTATACCTACACAGAAGCCAAGCACATAGAGGTATTGAATTTCACCCAATCTTAAGCCATTTTATGCGTTTTTGGTTATGGCTCACAACTGGAATGACCACCAAGCAGTGGGTGGCCATCCATCGCAAGCATCATCAGAACACAGATGTCGAAGGCGATCCACACAGTCCCCACGTATTTGGTATTTGGCCATTGGTATTTGGTGGAGTCAAGTTTTATAACCGTGCCGGCAAAGATGCTGACATGATTATGAAATATGGAATGGGTACTCCTAAAGACTGGATTGAACGTAAACTTTATACACCCCATAGCCGCCTGGGCATTCTCTTAATGTTGATCATAGATCTTGTATTATTTGGGTCCTGGGGATTTCTAGTGTGGGGTGTACAAATGATATGGATACCGTTCTGGGCCGCTGGTTTTATCAACGGTGTAGGCCATTGGTGGGGATATCGCAATGGTGAAACCAAGGACCATAGTCGTAATATAGTACCTTGGGGTATATTAATTGGCGGTGAAGAGCTACACAACAACCATCACCTAGATCCTGCTAATCCTCGATTAAGTCGTCGTTGGTTTGAATTTGATTTGGGTTGGATGTGGTTTAAATTGTTTAACTATATAGGTCTAGCAAAACTTAGAAACGTATAAAGAAAAAGCACCCGAAGGTGCTTTTCTTTTACCACTAATTGTATTGCTCTACGAGCGTAATTATTTCTTCACGCCGCTGTTAACAAATGAATACATCTTTTCGGCGGTTTCTAGTACTTTGTCTAGACCTGGAAACTGTGGCATTTCAACCTTACTAACGATTTGACCAGTCTTCTCGTCACGAGTGGCAGTCATTTCCCAGCCCTGGAATTTGGCATGGAAGTCGTCTTGTACTAGGCTTTTTGCCATTCCCAAGATGTCTGTGCGGATTTCGTATCCGTTCTTGTTGAATTTTACTTCTGGTAGCTTTGGTGCTGTAAAAATTTCTGACATAATAATCTCCTGTGTGTTAATGTCTGTTGCTAACAACTACTTCTTTTTCGCTGTTAGTTTATTATATATGCCTAAAGACAAAAAAGCAACTTATTTCTTGAACTTTTTTACTCGTTCCTTGATAAGTCCAACCACTTCATCACTAAGCACAACTTCATAGTGGTTGTATTCAACCTCTACTAATTCCATATCCTCATGATGTTTCTGACTGGCAATAGTCACAACACCATCGTTGGGTTCATGCATAAACGGACTTTGGCCCTTTACCGTGACAATATTAGTCCAAGGATGCCGAATCTTGATGTTTCTGGCCTGCTTCATGACCCAACTGCTTGGCCCAATATCACGCATCAATCTGCTGAATGGCAGGAAGTATTGAGCATAGTCAGCAACTTCAGCACCACCATAGGGTGTGCTTAGAGTCACAGCACCCTTAACGGATTCTGGCATTGAGTTGGCCAAATGCAGGCTATAGATACCACCCAGACTGTGCGCAACAAACACTAGATCAGTATGTCCGTCTAGTGCGGCCTGCATGTCTTTTAGGTTATTTTCAAATCCATTACGACTGTCGTAATTGATATCGATACCATTACCTAATTTGCTTCTAATATAATTGAAGCTTTCGCTTGTGGCATTAGCTCCATGAATGTACACCAAGTTCATGCCATTATTTATTTGAACTTATTTGGTCAGCATTAGATCTCTAGCTTGTTTATGTAATCCACATCGAGCCAGGTGTGCTGCTGCTCTAGCCTTGCCTAGGCTTTCAAAAAGACTGCTTAATGTGTTTAAAAAGTTTTTCATAGATAATTCCCCTTGTGAGAGTAGTTGAACTCGCGAACATAGTTTTCGAGTTGAGCGGCATCGGTAATGCCTTTGGTGTTTAGATATTGATCTAAACGAGTTTGATAGCTACTACCCGGAAACATCTCTGACAAACGTTCCATGATAGACAGCATTTTTTGTGATATGTATTTCATTTCTGTTCCTGTAAGTGTGTGTAGACTCAGTGTTTCTACTGAGTATTTAGTCTGCTCTTGTGCGATTGCACATTTTTCAGTACAATGTTATTATTGTTTAAAATGAGTTAAATACACAATAGGAAATAATTTATGAAACTTCGTACCAGATCAATTCTGCAGGAACTTAATGAAATTGCCGAAGTACGCAATACGGATTCGTTAATCGAAAGTCGCGCCACCAATATCATTAATTCTGCTATTAATCTGCTCGAAAGCATACACAAGCACTATGATGCTGAATCAGCGGATGAACTTGAGCGCAGACTTATTAATGCTATCAAAGGACAAGATCCCAGCAAGTTTACCCGCGGTGTACGAAGACTGGCAGAATCACGCAAAGCCAAAAGAAAACTAGAAGAATCCAATGACAACGAGTAATCTATTCGAAGGGGGCAATGTATTCAAAGGCCCCGACAAGCAGCCGTTAACACAGCGTATTGCTACGGGTGATGTAGAAGAAACCATTCTTTACATTGAAAAGATCACAGGCCTAGACTTTACTAAAGAAAAAGATCTAGATGATAAAAAACCTGTTAAATGGCTAGGCACTACTGGACGCAAAGAAGATCCGGACGGCACATTTGAACGAAACAGTTCCGGCGATCTAGATCTTTCTGTAGATGCCAACGAAGTAGATAAGAAATCATTTGCAGAAAAGTTGATTAGCCAATTTGGCAAAGAAAATGTCAAACTAAGCGGCGACAATGTACATTGGAAAACCCCCATTAAAGGTGATCCGGTTAATGGATTTGTACAGGCAGACTTTATGTTTTCGGCTAATCCCAAATTCCAACAGGGTAGCATGATTGGCGGACAAGGCGAGTATCGCGGTGAGCATCGCCATATTGTATTGAGTTCAATTGCTCGTGCTCGCGGTATGAAGTACAGTCCCAAGCATGGCTTATTGAATGCTACCACAGATGAACTACTGCCCGACGGCAACGATTGGAATAACATTGCCAAGCAACTGCTGGGCCAAACAGCCGCAGTCAAAGACATAAAGTCAGTTGATGCAATTCTAAATTATATTAAAAAACTGCCTAACTACGAAGAACTAGTTGCAGGTGCAAGAGAAACATTAGGTAAGCAAGGCGTCGAACTCCCCAAGAAAGAAGCCTTTGAAAGCTATCAACCTGGAACAATAGGTTGGATGCGCAGAATGATAGACCTAACAAAATGAGAGCATTTGAATTCCTTACTGAAGCTGAAGCAGCACCTGCTCCCAAGAAAGTTGGCAGAGAGTTTAACCACCTAGAAGATCTTGTATTCACAGAAGCCAACGGTGCTGTGAAGGCTATCAAGATACTAAAAGATCTAGCCAGCCCCGATACCAGTATCACTATCAAGTGGGACGGCAATCCCACAGTCTATTGGGGACGTGAAGAAGATGGCACATTCCGCATGGTGGGCAAGAACAACTGGGGACGTGAAGAAGGCAAAAGCTCTAGTCCAGAGGAACTCAAACAATTTATTCTAAGCCGAGGTAAGGGCGAAGAATGGCGTGCCAAGTTTGCTGGTGATATGGCAGCACTGTGGCCCGTATTTGAAAAAGCAACTCCTGCAGAGTTCCGTGGTTATGTATATGGAGATATTCTATTCCATCCAGGCAAACCTTATAAAGGTGGTGATGGTAGAATTTCGTTCACTCCTAACCAAACAACCTACTCTGTTACAGGCAACAGTGAAGTTGGACGTCAGTTGGCTAAAGCCAAAATAGCAGTAGCCGCACACAAAGTATTCAGCTACTTTGGAGACAAGAGCGGTGAGGACTTTACGGATCCTGAGCAGTTTGGTGGCAATCCAGAACTCAAAGTATTTGGCTTGACTTCAGTTAGTCATCGTCCTGCCGTAGGTGCTGAAAATCTTGCAAAAATTGAAGCTCTAGCTAAAAATCAATCAGCAATTAATAATTTACTAGCACCTGTTGCAGGTATGGGCTATTTGCAAACGGAAATTTATACCTTTGTAAATACCAAATCAAAAGACAAACAGCTAGATGATATCAACACTGACGCCTTTATGGCCTTTGTGCAAAAGGCTCCTGCAAAAGCTGCCAAGATACAAGCTCATAGTGAACAGCATCCTGGCGTTATGGACAAACTGTTTGAACTGGTGCGTGAGATCATGGCTGCCAAAGATGAAGTGATCCGTGAACTTGATCAAGCAGAGGGCGATATCACAGCTACCACAGGCGGCAAGCCAGGCGGTGAAGGCTATGTTGCAGGCGGATCAAAACTGGTTCCTAGAGACCGCTGGACTCCTTTCAGAGCCGACTAAAATCAGCCGTATTGGCGTGATTTTTCCAATCCAATATAAATACTGTATAAGAATCAGGAAGATTCTTAATATTGCCGGTCCCGGAGCGGGATCATTGATAAGGAGAAAACATCATGGCAGCAGTAACAAGAGTTAACCCTACAGCAGTAGCATTAGGTACAGTACAACGTACATTCCAACAGACAGTATTCAAATATGTATTGAGCGGTGGCGGCGGCGCAGTTGCTTTAACAGCATCTTCAGCAGCACCAGTAACTGACGAAATCGGTACAACTAGTTCAGTTTTTCAAGTTAAGAGCGACGGTCTAGCTATCATCGCTTACGGCGACAGACACGCACTAGACGTCAACACGTTGGCTATCCGTGCTGGTCGTATCATCGGTGCTGGTTCTTTAACAGGTACAGGTGTTTGGACATTCACAGCAACTGGTACACTAACAGTTACAGAGCCTACAACATTGTACGCACTATAATAGTTTTTTCTCAGGGATGGGAAGCACTAAAGCACCTTCGGGTGCTTTTTTGTTGGCTGGTCAATCAAGAGTGTAAATAGTAGCACATTATGGCACGCTATCAAGTTATCACACTCGTTGATATTACTAGAACTCACGCTAGTAGATATGAAACTGACAAAATAAAATTGGGACAACAGGCCAATTTCAATGCCCTTCAACAGGCCATTGGACTGCGCAGCAATTTTGTTTTTATCGCAGACCCACAGCGCCATGACGGAATATTACCGCGAGATCTAGATGGCCGTGCCACCTATTGGACCTGGAATTTTGACACAGAACGAGATAGCGTTTTCCTCAAAGGCAATGATCCAGTTGGACTATTAATTGACGATATCAATGGGGTTCCCATAACTGGTCAACTAAATAATTCAGTTGATATAGACCCGGCAGCATTTATCAGCAAGGGCGATCGTGCAAACATTTGGATATACGAAATCACACAAGCGGGATAAATACAGTTTAACAGGCAAAACATATTAGGCATTTCTAACTTAGGCACATGGCTCGGAGCGAGCACTTGACTTAACATAAAAGGATAATAGCCTAATGGCCACAACCGTAGAACGACTTGGTGTAGTAGAGACCAAGGTAGCAAACCTAGATGAAAAGATTGATGATCTCAAGGTCAGCGTCCGAGATGTACATGACTGTCTAGATCGCACAGGTGAAGATCTCAAAGCACAGCTCTGCAAAATGTATGACGAAAGTTGTGTCCAACATTCAGCACTATCTGCCAAGATCCAAGAAATGGAAAAGGCCAAAGACAAATTGATGATATATGGCATGCTGGGACTGGCATTTATTGCAGGACTGGGATTTACCGGAGAACTAAACATTCTAACTATTGCCAAGTTCTTTGGAATTTAACTTAGACACACTTAAATAAGGACCATAGGTCCTTTTTTTATGACTAACATTTCTAAACGCTTAGAGCAAGTAGTTAGTTCTGCACAACAAAAATTAATTGAAAAATATCAGATTCTTCCAATTAAAGTTGCGGAAGGAATCCTTGTAGGTGATGTTTTGATAGTCAGTGAAGGAACAGTCAAACATCTAAAATATCAAAACGAGTATCTCTACAAGGACATACACTTAAACTTAGCAGCCATACGTATTGCCAACGTGCTGGCAGTTAACAAACAATCAGCGCAAGCAGATAACCTATACAGACTGGATCAAGAATACGGCCGTTGGTACCATGACAGTCAGATGCTACGAGCACAGTATCAACGATCCATCAACAACCGGGATCATGATCGAGCAGACACCCTATGGGCTAGATACTGTGAAAGCCGTGATCGTGCTCTAAATGCCAAAAACATTGTGCAACGATTGGCTTCTATCTGAATAAATATACTATCAATCTGGACCTTTACTAATATGAAAACCACAGACCTTTTTGCATTCAATAGATCATCTAAAAGACTCAACGAATCGTTGGCCAAAACTTTTGGGCGTAAAATCAACCTTGAAACATTCAGTGTTGAACAGCTGGAAGATGCCAGAAACAAGCTGCGCACACAGATCTACACAGCACGTAGCAGTTCGAATTTCAATGAAACCGTGGACAACGACACATTGTCTCAGGCACAGTTCATGCACGATGCTATTGTTGCAGAACTAGCAGAGCGTGATGAGCCTATTGTGGACAATACACAACTAGAAGGTCAGAGTCCAGAAGTTGAAGAATTTTTGACAAAAGTTGCACAATCCGGTGATGACGGGTTTGACATGCTATACAATGCACAACAAGGCAAATATGGCAAAGAGATCGAACAAGCTGTACAAGAAATGTATGACGATATCACTATCGATACCGGCTATCACGGCGACGATGACTTTGAACAAATTTATGATCGTATGTTAGACAACATTGAAGCTGATTATGGCGCTCGTGGTTCAGACGACGAAGGCGGCGAAACCGATGATGCCTATGCTATGGCATCAGCAGGACATGGTAGTGATGAAGACTACGGCTCTTTCAATCAAGGCGAAAATGTTCAAACAGAATTAAGCACTAACACTCTAAAGTCTTATCAAGACAAAGCAGGTAAAGATATTGTAAACACAATGACTTCCGGTGATTATATGACCACAGACAAGAGTGCAAAGAAAGTTATGAATCGTATGAAAGGCAGTGAACGAGCCGACAATAAGATTTACAAAAAAGAGAATGAAAGCATAGAACAAACAGGAGATAATATGAGTAATCTAAGAGAAGGTGAAATCCAGCAAGCGTCTGCGATTGTCACAGCAAAGACAATGGTTGACAGAGTTGGCCGTTGGATTGAAGAGCTTTCTGGCATGGAGAACGATACTCTATTACAGCTAGGCGATTCTATCCGTGACGAAATGAGTCAAGAGCAGGCCAAGGCCTTTATAGAAGCTGTGGCCCCTGCAATTCAACAGGCACTGGAAACTCTAAAAGGTACACGTGACACACTATCCAGCGGCGTTCGCAGTCTTGCTAGCGGCGAACAACCTGCAGACATGCTAGGTGCAGAACCAGGTGCTGATATGACAGCTCCTGCAGAACCAGACGCTATGAATGCTGAGCCAGAAATGGATATGGGCGACGAAGGTGCAGGTGATGACTTTGCAGCAGCAGAACCAGCAGCAGGTGGGCTAGGTGATGCAGGACGTGAACAGCGTGAAAGTATTGATCGTCAAAGCCGCTTGTTAAAAGTTCTAGCTGGATGAAATTCTTTGATATCACCAATGAGAGTGACTTCTTAAAAATTAGAGAACTTGCTCCCGCAGTGGCCCCAGGCACTCCTGGCGCACCTTTAGGTGCGGCTCCGGCTGCAGGACCAGCTCCTACGGCTGCTCCTACACAGAATCCAGCGGATCAACAAAAGATGATGGCGCAACAGGCATTGGATCGTGTAAATCAAAAAAAACAAATTCAAGATCAAATAAAATCAAAGCAAGAAGAACTGGCTGAACTACAAAAACAATTGGCAGCTATAAAATGAGATTTTTTGAATTCAGCGGCGATGATGAAGGCGATAGATTCGTCATGGTTCTCCGTAACTATATTGGTCGTGCCGCAAGTAAAAAAGCACCTGCTAAATTAAATTGGAACGGTCTTAATAAAGTTCTAGCTATGAATGGATTTGAGTTAACGGCAGACTATGAAACATTCAAGGCCATGTATGACTCAATTCCGTCTATTCAACAGATGGTTAAGAATTTTAATGCTGACGGAATTGAACTCAATGTTCCGGGTGCGCCAGACGAAGAACCACAAGGTGACGGCACCCAAACTGCTGCTGACAGCCAAGCCGCAGTAGACCAAACAGCAGCTTCAGCCGCAGCTGGACAATTAGCACAATCACAAGCAACTCCCCAGGCTTGACATAGCTGTAGTTTTCCTGTAATATATACAGTATGACTATATTACCACCTCCATTTGTAGAAAAATTTCAATATAAGCCCTGTCAACAGGTCAATGATCCTGTTACTCGCAAGCGAGTGTATCTTACTCCAGACGGCGAAAGACTTCCGTCAGTGACTACAATTCTTTCAGCTACCAAAGACATGACCCATTTAAATGAATGGCGTGATAGAATTGGACATGCCAAGGCACAGCAGATTACCACAGAAGCCGCTGGCGTTGGCACAGCCATGCACGGCAACCTAGAACGTTTTGTATGTGGCATGCAACGTCAGCCTGGAAATAATCCCGTACACATACAGGCCAACAAAATGGCAGACGTCATCATTGAAAACGGTCTCAGCAAGGTAAACGAAATATGGGCCATGGAACAGAGTCTATACTTTCCCGGCCTGTTCTCGGGAACCACTGACCTAGTGGGCGTACACGAGGACGAGCCTGCTGTAATGGATTACAAGCAGACCAACAAGCCCAAGAAAGCAGAGTGGGTTGAAGATTACTATCTACAGCTAATGGCCTATATACTAGCACATAATGAAGTCTACGGCACAGAAATTAAAAAAGGTGTAATATTCATGTGTTCACGTGCTTTTGAGTATCAACAGTTTACACTAGAACCCAAAGAGTTCAACAAGTGGCAGGACGCTTGGCTCACAAAGGTAGAGGAGTACTACAGTCTAGGAAGATAAATACTCTATAACGGGAATTTACTACTATGGCTGTTGTCCAGATATCAAAAATCCAGGTCAGAAGAGGCCTTAAGAATGCAGGAATCGGAGTTCCTCAACTGAGCGCGGCAGAATTTGCATGGGCAGTAGATTCCCAGGAACTGTTTATAGGCAACGGCAGCGTGGCCGACGGTGCCCCTTATGTGGGCAATACCAAGGTGCTCACGGAGCATGATAACATACTAGATCTCGCGGCCAGTTATAGATTCGGTGAAACTGAACCATCCATAGCGCAAAGTGTTGCTAGGTCGCTTCAGACCAAGCTGGATGAATATGTCAGCGTGTTGGACTTTGGAGCCATACCGGATGGCAGCACAGACTGTACGCCATTTTTTCAAAATGCCTTGGATGAATTATTTAGAAACATAGATCCTAGATTCAAAAAAACTCTGCTGATCCCCAACGGCACATATTTTTTCAGCAGTAACTTAAAAATTCCTAGCACGTCAAAGATACAAGGTGAAACCAAAGACGGTGCTATTCTGCAGATAGGCAACAACAGTATTTTATTTGTTACTGCTACCGGCCAAGAAGTTGCAGAATTTACCAGCGGCAATAGACCGACCGATGTTAACATCAGTAATTTAACAATCAATCACAATCAAGGTCAAACGGTGTTGACCGGAGTGGCGGATAGTGCATTCACCAATGTAAAATGGACCAGTAACTACGTGTTAGGAGATACCATTGTTGGCGATATAGAAAATTCCAATCCATCATTGTATTGGGAAAACAGTCTCGATGGTACCAAGGTTACCAACATCACTCTCAAAGACTGTGAGTGGCAATCAACTCCGTTGGCAGTGAGATCTGATCAGATTACTATAGATTCTAGTGCTCCGCCTAATTTTGATTCCAGCGTGAAATTTGACGGCTGCAGATTTTTTGTCTGCAACACTGCAATAGTGATCAACGGCGTGCCTGGACAAGGCAACCTATGGCGTATCTTTGACTGTGAGTTTGAAGAAATTGCCGCACATGCCTTTATATCTGACAACGGCACAGGCACAGTGATACAACGTGCCAGATTTATTAACTGCGGCAACAACACCAACAACGCAGCCACTCCAACATCCAGCATTGTGAAGTTTGGAGAAAAAAATGGCAATGCTGTGATTGACAGTACCAGCAATAGGCATCAAGCAGCGGGATTCACCGCAGTGAGTACTAGACCAGCAATTACAGAAGTTGAAAACGCCTCCAGGGTCAGTTTGATAGATATGAATTATGAAATAATCTATCTGTCAGACGGTTTTAAACCACTGTCGGTTTTTGCAGCATTCAACAGATATACCTATATAGATTATGTTTTACAGTTAGGCGATCATTCACGAGCAGGACAAATAGTAGTAATGGTCACTGAGTCAGTGGGCGAATTTACATTCTCCGACAACTACGTGTATTCATCGCCCAGTTCATCTACACCGGAGGGGATTCTTATGACAGATTTTGTTTTTAATGTAGAATTAAAAGACAACGATGGCGACAGTGGTATTGAAACACTGTTACTGTCATATCGAAACCCGCTGTCTTCCGGTCAAACCGGAACGATATCATATTCGATATCGTACGGTGTTTGATCTTTACGGAAACGAAAGATTATTCAAATGGAAGCAGTTCAGAGATAGTTTAGAAGTTAGCGCCACCCCATGGAGTGACGTTGCTAAACTCTGGAGTCATGCTCCGTTTGTTAATCCTTTCTTAGACCCCCAACAACCAAACACTTGGCCTGACCCGTGGCATTTGGTTATCGACGGCAAGCTAGATGATCTTGCTATTTGTCTCGGCATGCTGTATACTATTAAATTAACGCAGCGGTTTATGGATACCGTTTGTGAGATACATAAGTCTATGCTTCCCAAAGATCATGATTCGAAATTCTTTCTAGTAGCAGATAATGCTGTGTTAAATTACGAACCGAGGATAGCTCATGATCTTAATGTGTTACATCAAATCAAAACCGACATAGTGTGGTCCAGTGCGGCATTACCAATAAATATCAAATAAACTAGAGACATAGATGGAAATAACAGTAATCAAAAGAAATGGTGACCGAGAGCCACTCACCATTGAGAAATGGCAGGCACAGGTGGCAAAAGTATGTAGCGGTATCGCAGATGTTAGCCAAAGCATGATCGAGATCAAAGCACAGCCACATTTTTATGATGGCATCACAACTAGAGAAGTAGACGAAATTACTCTAAGAGCCATTGTTGATCTCATCGACGTAGAAAATAATCCAGATGTAGGTCATACTAATTACCAGTATGTAGCAGGTAAGCAAAGAGTCAGCATGTTGCGTAAAGATGTCTATGGAAGTTATACGCCTCCTAGCCTATATGAAATAGTCAAGACAAATGTGGCCACTGGTCTGTACACTCCAGAACTACTTGTGTGGTACACAGAGGATGACTGGAACAAGATGAATGACATGTTAGATCATGAAAAGGATGAAACATATTCATACGCTGCTATTGAACAGTTAATTGAGAAGTACTTGGTTAAGAACCGTAGTACAAAACAGACATATGAAACTCCACAAATTAGATACATGGTTGCGGCAGCAACTGTGTTCCATAAAGAGGAGCCGAATAGCGCAAGAATGCGTTACATTAAAGAATACTATGGTGCGGCATCCGATGGTTTGTTTACTCTTGCTACACCTGTGCTGGCTGGGCTCGGCACTCCTACTAAACAGTTTTCTAGTTGTGTTCTTATCCGCAGTGACGACGATCTGGATAGCATATTTGCTTCTGGTGAGATGATGGCCAAGTATGCCAGCAAGCGAGCTGGCATTGGTCTAGAGATTGGACGTCTTCGTCCGTTAGGTAGTCCCATCAGAGGTGGTGAGATCATGCACACCGGCATGATACCATTCCTGAAAAAATGGTTTGGTGACCTGCGTAGTTGCAGTCAAGGAGGTATTCGTAATGCAAGTGCTACTGTATTCTATCCTATTTGGCATCATCAGTTTGATGATCTTATTGTACTTAAAAACAATCAAGGAACCGAAGAAACCCGAGTCCGTCATATGGATTATGGGGTTGTGCTTAGTGCTTTCTTCTGGAGACGATTTAGAAACCGAGAAGACATAACCTTCTTTGATCCCAACGAAGTACCGGATTTGTACGAAGCGTTTTACCAAAACACAGTACTATTTGAAGAGCTCTATGTCAAATACGAAAAACAAAAAGGCCTCCGTAAGAAAACGATGAGCGCCGAGGAAGTGTTCAAGAGTGGTATACTAAAAGAACGCACAGATACGGGTCGAATATATCTCGTATTCATTGATAATGTCATGAACCAAGGACCTTTTGATCCCGAGTACCATACGATTTATCAAAGTAACCTGTGCTGTGAGATCCTATTACCCACACGTTCATTTAAGCGATTAGACGACGATAGTGGACGCATAGCGTTATGTACACTGGGATCTATCAACTGGGGATCGTTCCGTAATCCAGAGGACATGCGTAGAGCCTGTAGGATTCTACAGCGTAGCCTGTGTAACATTCTTGACTATCAAGACTTCTTGAGTATACAGAGCAAGTTGTCAAATGATGAGATACAGCCATTGGGCATTGGTGTAACCAATCTTGCCTACTGGCATGCCAAGCGTGGACTCAAGTATGGCGAAAAAGATGCTCTACAAGAAGTTAAGTCGTGGATAGAACACCAAGCCTACTATCTAACAGAAGCCACGGTGGAACTGGCTAAAGAAAGAGGAGCCTGTAGCGAGAGTGCCAAAACACGATACGGTCAAGGAGTATTCCCCTGGGAACTACGTGCCAAGGGTGTGAATGAACTTGCAGACTTTGCTCCTGAACTTGATTGGGAAACACTACGTGGCAACATGAAGCAGCACGGTGTACGCAATGCCACATTAATGGCCATTGCTCCAGTAGAAAGTTCAAGCGTTGTCATTAACTCAACCAATGGCATTGAAATGCCTATGAGTCTTATTTCAGTTAAGGAAAGCAAAGCAGGATCATTTGTACAAGTGGTTCCTGAGTACCATAAACTAAAAAACAAATATCAAATGATGTGGGAACAGAAAGACTGTGACGGCTATTTGAAAACAGCCGCAGTCCTTGCTGCCTATGTTGATCAATCAATTTCAACCAACACATTCTACAATCCAGCGCATTGGGCAGATCGTAAAGTACCAACCACATTAATTGCTCGCAACTTGATGCAGGCACATGTGTGGGGATTGAAGACATTCTACTACAGCCTAATAAACAAAGCAGGCAGTAAAGCAATGGCCGAAGCCACCCCCGAAGTACATTACAACGGGTTCCATAACGAAAGAGAATTAATCGAAGACAGTGAAGACTGCGAGGCATGTAAACTATGAGCAAACAACAATACAACCTAACAACAAAAACAGATTATCTCAATCGCAAGATGTTCTTGGATCCAGCAGGTCCAGTTACTATCCAACGCTTTGAAGAAGTAAAATATAAAAAGATTGCAGACTTTGATGCCACAGCACGTGGATTTTTTTGGCAACCAGAAGAGATTAGTCTTACTAAAGATTCAAATGACTTTAAAGATGCTAGTGATGCTGTAAAACATATCTTTACCAGTAACCTACTACGTCAGACAGCACTAGACAGTTTACAAGGTCGCGGACCAACACAGGTATTCACTCCTGTTTGCAGTCTCCCTGAAGTAGAAGCCTTGATGTACAATTGGGGTTTCTTTGAAACCAACATTCATTCAAAGAGCTACAGCCACATCATCCGCAATATCTACAACGTGCCAAAGGATGTGTTTGCCACTATTCACGATACTAAAGAAATTATAGACATGGCCAGTTCAGTAGGGAACTACTATGACAAGCTGCACGTTATCAACTGCCGCAAAGAACTTGGACAAGCAGTCACAGAAAAAGAACATGTTCGAGCAGTATGGTTGGCCCTACACGCAAGTTATGCTCTAGAAGCCTTCCGCTTTATGGTTAGCTTTGCCACAAGCCTGGCCATGGTAGAGAATAAAATCTTTATTGGCAATGGTAACATTATCAGTTTGATCCTGCAAGATGAACTCTTACACAAAGGATGGACTGCCTATATGATCAATCAAGTGGTCAAAGAGGACGCTCGATTTGTCGAAGCTCGAGACGAATGTCAAGCAGAAGTCTACCAACTTTATATGGATGTCATACGCGAAGAAAAAGAGTGGGCAACCTATTTGTTTAAGTTAGGTCCTGTTATCGGATTGAACGCTAATATTCTACGTGATTTTGTAGACTATACAGCCGTTGCCGCATTGAAAGATATTGGTATCAAGTATCTGCAGCCTGCGCCAAAATCAACACCAATTCCGTGGTTCAACAAGCACACAGATACCAGTAAAAAGCAATCTGCTCTACAAGAAACAGAAAGCACAAACTATGTTATCGGTGTCATGGGCGAAAATATCGACTATGCTGAATTGCCGGCTATATAATAGATATTAGAAAGGAATAAGAATGAAAGCTGTAGTATGGAGCAAATATCATTGCCCCTATTGTGATCAAGCAAAAGCATTGCTAACGCAAAAGGGTATCAAGTTTGAAGAAAAGAAAATTGGTGATGGGTATACTCGAGAAGAATTATTAGAAGCAGTACCGACAGCTAGAACAGTTCCACAAATTTTTCTAGATGGAAAATTAATTGGCGGATTTACAGAATTGAAAAAACTTTTCGAACAGTGGGATGGACAGGGATATGGAGACGGACCAATATAATGTTATTAAATAAACACAAATTCGCAGTAGGTGATATTGTCACAATCAAATTGATTTCAGGTGATGAAATCATGGGCAAGTTTATCGAAGATGCTATGGGTAGTATTACCTTAGATCGTCCGGTTATGTTGGCCATGACACAGAAAGGACCAGCAATGGCACCCGTGTTAGTTACTGTGAATCCCGATTCAAAGTTAACCTTCAACACACAGGCAATTACAGTGATGGCAGAGAGTGATGCTGAAATTGGTAAACAGTATGTATATCAGACCACAGGCATTCAGCCAGTAAGTGCTGGTAGTATTATCAAAGGTTGATGTAGTGGCCGTTACTTTCACCAGTACTATAGCAATATTAGCAATTCAGGCTACATCGTTGGCAGCTGAAGCAACATCTGCTGGTCTAACATCTTTAGCCACTGCACTTACTAATTTATCAACGGAAATTACAGCTAATTCTAGTATAACAGAACAAGAATTTTTTGGTGGGGGCACAACTAGTTTTTCAGGAACGGGCGGGACAGGTGGTGCAACGCCAACTGGCGGGAGTTCTAGCGGTACTGGTACTGACAAAGATTCAGCCGCTATAGTTTGGGCAAATATATTAGATACTGCTGCAAGTATCATTTCAGCGCACAATTCTAATGTTGCCAGAGAAATTGCGGTCAACAACGACTCCACTCAGGGTATTGTTAGTATTGCATATTCCTTAGGTATGATTGAAAATTCATTAGGTGCTATCTCAGGACATTCAAATACAATAGCAGATAAACAGACTGCTATGGAAACACACTTTAAGAAAATAAAAGAATTAAGCGAAGGCAACGGTATTCATACAATAAGTCCTTTAGAGTTTATTAATTTTATTTCTAGTTATAGATATTTGATCGAAGGCGGTGAGATTACATCAGAGACCGAGCCGTTAACTGAAAAACAATTAGACAAGGCTCGTAAGAGAATTTCAGATTATCTTTCTAAGATAAACGATTTACCAAAAGCATTTTGAGGAACGTATATGCAAGGAGTAAGTAGAGTAGGAGCAGATGCCGCAGGCGGCACAATAGTTGGCAATCTTGCACCTACAGTATTTGTTAACGGTAAACCAATTGCTGTGAAAGGTGCCACTGTTGATGGTCATGGCCGCAGTCCACATTCTAGCCCAGTAATGTCCGGTAGTAGTTCTACAGTATATGCTAATAATATTTTGATATGTAGACAAGGCGATACTGCCACTTGCGGACACGTTGCTTCAGGTAGCCCCAATGTATTTTCAGGAACCTTTGCATCTTTTAAAATTCCGCCTGTAGTAATTGATCCAGCAACGCAAGCAGCCATTAATAGACAAACAAGTGCATATGTTGCTAATCCTGGTGCTTATAAGGTTGCATCCAACGACCAGGTCAAACAAAACTTTCCTGGAACTCCACAAGGTGCAGACGGAGAAAGTTTAATTGACACTGATGTAGTGTTGGCCAGTGATATTCCTAGTCTACTTTCACAGAACCTTGATGAAGCTGCTAAAGGTATTTGGGAAGAAACAGGTATGGGCGGCCGTGCCAGTAACTCTAAAATTACGGGTATATGGAAAGAACTTGGATATCCGCAGTCAGGCGCATGGCTCACTGATCAAACCGCATGGTGTATGGGCTATGTAAATTGGGTTTTAAAAAGATGTGGCTACAGATTTGTGCAAACCGCATGGGCCTTTGATATTAGAGACAAGACTGCTGCGTATAAAGCAGCCAAACTTCCGTTGAATCAAGGACAGCCTGGCGACATTGCTCTATGGAGTTATGGTCATGTGAATTTTATCTATACTGCCAGCAGCGGAACTTACTCATTTGTAGGCGGAAATCAAAGTTCGGCGGCAAAAAATGTTAATAACCCGTCAAGCGGATCAGTTACACGATCATGGCCCAGTGGCTATCGAACACCCGGCGACAATTCCTTGATTGGAATATTTAGACCAGTAAAGGAATAGAATGAAAAAATTATTTTGGAAAATACTAGGTTTCCTTAGTTTGGGAATGGCCTACATTGGTGTGATTACTCCTGGTATTCCTTACTCAATCTTTGTGGTATTTGCAGCCTATTGCTTTTCAAAGGGCAGTGAACGAATGCATGCGTGGATCTACAATCACAAGCTGTTTGGCCCGTTTTTGACCAATTGGGGTGAGAAGCGTGTATTCCCACAGAAGATGAAATACTTCATGTTGTTCATGATGACAACCAGTTTGATCACCATGTGGTTGACAGCAGTGCCGGTTCGTGGTATAATATACACAGCAATGTTCATGATGCTGGTAGCAATATGGGCTTGGAGATTCCCCAGTTCAGTTGAAGAGTATGATAGTAGAAAAGCACAAGGTAAAAAAATTGGATGGATTAAATGACACCTACCTATAAAGTCACTCCGTTGTTCGGCGTGCCTTTGTATCAGACCAACATTGGGTCATTAGATAAAGGCATGCGTGACTTCATTGAAAGTCAAGAATATGAACGCATGCCTGCTGACAACGGCGATTATTCTGTAAACAAATACATTTTGAATACTCCAGAGCTAGCGCCATTAAGAACCAAGATCATGAAAGCCGCAGATAATTTTATCTATACAGTGCTAGATGTAAAGAGCAACATGGATTTTCAAATGGAAAACAGTTGGGTCAATAGACACTATACTGGAGACTACTCGGGTCAACATTACCACGGTAACAGCCTAATCAGCGGTGTTTACTATATTGATACCGACGGTGACACTGGGGCATTCGTCTGCCATAAAGACAAAGGCAACTACAATCTGTGGACTGAAACTGTGAGAGTAGATTTCAATTATCAAGACCATGCTGATGATTCCAAATTAAATTTCTTCAATGCAGATGCTTGGGGCATATTTCCTGCCAAAAATGATTTAATCATGTTCCCTTCAATGATGACTCATTCAGTTGAAGAAAATCAATCGTCAAAGGTACGATACAGTTTGGCCTTTAACCTATTCCCCCGAGGCACAGCCGGTGGTGTAATCAATACCCTAACAGTGTAACACTATGAAAAAAATAACCCTGGACCAATTGGTAGAAATTGCAGCGGAAGTAGAAGCAGGCGATCCCGCAGATTGGGGCAAACTTGCTGTTGGGCAAGAACAGGCATTCAAAATGATTGGCACAAGTATACTTGACATGTTTGACAAAGAAGTGTATACTGATGATGATAAGCTAATAATGCTGGCAACTATTACTAAACTAACAGTTGAAAACATGTTGCTTAACATACAAGTTATGAACAAAGATTCATAAATATACACTCACACAGACAGCTTAAATTTACAAACAAGGAAAAATAGTAAAATGGTAACAGGAAAAGTAAAATGGTTTAACGACGCCAAAGGTTTTGGATTCATTACTCCGGACGATGGTGGCGCAGACTTATTTGCTCACTTTTCACAGATTAATTCGAGTGGCTTCAAGAGCCTACAAGAAGGACAAAGTGTAAGGTTTGAAGTGACTCAGGGTCAAAAAGGCGAGCAGGCTAGCAATATCCAAGCTGCCTAAAAGAATTGTTGTAATCCCTTCAAAGTGAAGGCATTCTGGACGCGGGTTCGACTCCCGCCAGGTCCACCATAAAGTATACTCCGATCCGAGTATTCTGGAAGCAAAGCGAAAGCTGAGTATACTTCATAATGGGCCTGCCATGGTTTCGACAGGGTGAGATAATAGAGACGGCAACACGGTAGGCGATGACCGTAAATCAAGCAAAAATCGTAAATGCAAACGCAGATACATTTGACTTCAGCGCAATGAGCTTCACTGGAAACACTGTTTCCGGCAAAAGCAAAGTTGCCCTAGCTGCCTAAAAAACAGCGGTCCGAGGTAGTTATACCTTGTCATCCAAAATAGCAGAACCCGCTTCGGCGGGTTTCTTTTCATTATTAAAAATTTCTATATGTATCATTAAAAAAATTGTTGAAAAATCTATTAAAATCACTTGACCTATAGGTTAAATAAACGTACAATATAATATCAGTATAAACACTGAGTTATTAGTTTTTATCACACACAAGGAGAAGATATGAAAACAGTTGGCGATAAGTTAGAAAAATTTGCGGTAACAGGCGTTAAGCCAGGACAGCTAGAAGATGCGTTCTTTGAAATTACAGACGAGAGTTTTGCTGGCAAGTGGAAAGTAATTGTTTACTACCCAAAAGACTTTACATTTGTGTGCCCTACAGAGATTGTGGCCTACGACAAACTAGCAGGCGACTTCGCCGACCGTGATGCAGTATTGCTCACTGGTAGCACAGACAACGAGTTCTGTAAGACAGCATGGCAAACGGCTCACGCTGATCTAAAGAAGATTACACACAACCAATTTGCTGACACACAGCGTGGTGAGTTGAGTCTAATCAATCAGTTGGGTGTGTTCTATGCTCCGGCGGGTGCCGCACTTCGCGCAACATTTATTGTTGACCCAGAGAACGTTATCCAGCACGTTACTGTAAACAACTTGAACGTTGGTCGTTCACCAGAAGAAACACTTCGTGTGTTGGATGCGCTACAAACTGGCGAACTATGTGCTTGTAACCGTACTGTTGGCGGCGAGACTCTGTAATGTTAGAAACTATATGCGACACGCTCGTTGAAGCATATAGACGTAACTGGATTACCAGTCGTGATGGTAATGTGTCAATTCGTCATCACGACCGTGATCACTTTTATATCACACCCAGTGGCGTCCGTAAGCAGACCATGCAACCTGACCAGTTCAAGAAGATTGGAATATCTTGGGAACCTAATAGAGGTTATTTGTGGGAAGAATTGTCATATACTGACATCAGTGCTAATCTAAAACCGTCAGGAGAAATTCCCTTACACTTTGGCTTGCAACGAGCTATGGGCAAGCACCGCAATGAAGTTAGGGTAGTGGTTCATCTACATCCCACGTATTGTATCGCTGCCATGCATGCCGGTATTGATTTGGGTACGGTGAGTGCGGAGTTTCCGGAACTTAATCGCTATACCAAGGTAGCACCTAACGTGGGTGATGTGGCTCCTATCAGTCAAGAACTTGCCGATCGTTGTCATGAGAACTTGCGATTAGATAGTGAAGGCAATATTGCCTACGATATTGTAGGTATCAAGGGTCATGGTGTTGTGGCCATTGACACAAGCCCGTGGCGAGCATTTGAACACATTGAACGATTAGAACATATCTGTCAAATCGTTCTAGCATCAGGGAAATATTAAAATGAGTTTTATCGAAACAGTAAAAAGTGCGTTACCAGACTACGCCAAAGATACAAAATTAAATCTGGACGCAGTATTGCTTCGTAGCACATTAGACGCAGACGTAGCCATGGGTTGTGCTGTAGCTGCCTTGGCCGCAACTGGCAACGGCAAGGTTTTAAGTACCCTATTAGCAGATGCTCCAGTGCATGCAGAGTCAGCAATGACAGCCGCAAGTATTATGGCACAGAACAATGTATGGTATCCTTACGTTGAAATGGCAGATGATCCAGCAATGAAAGGTCTGCCAGCACAGTTACGTATGAACGCTATTGCATCACATGGCGGAACTACCAAGTCAAACTTCGAAGCGTTTAGCCTTGCCGCCAGTATCGTGGGCAAATGCCACTTCTGTGTGAAAGCACATTATGAGACACTGAAGAAGGAAGGATACACAGTAGAACAATTACGTGACATTGGGCGCATTGCCGCAGTTATGAATTCTGTGGCCAAAGTGTTAAACAGTTGATAATAGGAAAAATCATGTTAGAGTGTTTGATTGTAGGCGACAGTATAGCAGTGGGCACACACATGTTTGCCAAAGAATGTGTTCTTGTAGGCAAGGGCGGAATCAATACTTGGCAGTTTAATAAAAATTACGCAGAAAAAATTCAACCAGCTAATACTGTGATTATCAGCCTGGGTTCAAATGATCACAGTGGAGTGCATACCTTTCGAGAGCTCATGGCCACGCGGCAGCGAGTTGAAGGTAAACGAGTGTTTTGGATACTGCCGGCAGGAAATCTAAAGGCCAGCGGTGTTGACATCAAACACATACAGGATCTTGTGAATATCATTGCCAAAAACTTTGGTGATACTGTGTTGCCAATTACCAAATTGCAACCTGACGGTATCCATCCCAGTTGGGCAGGTTATAAACAAATAGCAGAGCAGATAAAATAAAATCTGTCGAGCATAATACAGATAAGTAAAACACAAGGAACATCATGATTATAGAAATTAAACTAGGACCAGATTTAACACTGGCGTTTGAAGAGCCGGCAAGAGATATGGGAATTGGCATCGCTGCCAGCATCACTGCCATGCCGGTGCTTGACAACATAGCCAACCAGCTCTATTTCAAGGTAGATACTGGACCAAAACTTCGGTGCCAGACTGGCAACGGCAATTATCCCGAAGACATGCCAGACAGGAACAAAGCTGACAATCACGTCAGTTGGAGACTGGCCCAACATGAAGCTCGTTTATGGCAAGTTGGTGGACAACCTTATCTAGGAGTTGATCATCCAGACTACCAATATGAAATTGCCTTGACTGCAGAACAGAACGAAATCATCGGCAGGTATCTTCCATAAGACGCTATTCCTTGCAATAAATTGAATAATAAGCAGTTGACAGCCTCCTCTCTAGATGCTATACTAGTTGTATAGTATAACAAGTTTGGAGGTTTCTTTTGACAATGCACCTAGAAGGTCCGTGGCTTAGCACCACAGGCAAGCCCAAAGGCAAGAAGAAATTTGCTTCTGCAGATCATGCTCGTAAGGCCCGTGAACTGGACGAATCGTGGAAAGAACTACAGAAAAAATGGGCTGTAGAACTTGAAGACAAGAAACGTCGTCGTGGTCTGGCAGCAGAGTCTTTGAGTAAATCGTACTCGCTTAAGATCCCCGAAGGTCGAAATACCACTGCGCATATAAAAAGTGTAGATACCGGTGGCAATGCTGTGTTAAAAGCCAGTCCAATCTATACAGGAACCAAAGTCAAAGGCATTGCTACAATGCACAAGAGCAACGCCGTGCCTGTATTTTCGGACGAAGAAGCACAAGATATCTCCAAAATGCGTCGATAATCACCGGTTTCTCGGGAGATAAAGCAAGTATGAGGTATATATTAAACGTTTCGCAAAGAAACTAAGATAGTAGAACCAAAGTATGTCAAAAGCTGAAACGGTTCCGCGGGTCTTGGCCAATGAGAAACCCGTATTTTCGGGATGCCAAGGGTCGCCAAAGGTACCACAAATTATGAGCTGTGGTGGCTAATGGAGACAACTACACGAAAGTAGGGTTCTTTCAGAGCCTCGTGAAGTTAACTCCCTTTATGTAATGTGATATGAAATTTGTATCACACCAAGTCAAAGGAGGACTTATGGAAAAATTTATTAGATTTTCAGCCTATGTTATGGGCCTAATTGCAGTATGCCTATTGGTACAAAATGTGACTTTTGCCAAAATGGAAAAACTGCGTGACGGACAGATGTTATCGTCTAAAGATGTAGTCAGTATCAAAACTAGAGAACGGCAGTTGGAATGTCTTGCCATGAACGTTTACCGTGAAGCAGGACACGAAAATTTTGAAGGCAAAGTAGCAGTGGCACAGGTCACCATGAACAGGGCGTCTCATCCCTCGTTCCCCCAAGATATCTGTGCCGTGGTTTATCAAAAGTCTGTGATCATGGACAGAGTCATTTGCCAATTCTCATGGTACTGCGACACTGCCCACAAAGCAAGACCTGTTAACCAAACTGCCTACAATGAAAGCATGGCAGTGGCTAAAAAGGTATTATTGGAAGGCTTCAGACTTGACGTAATGAAAGAAGCCCTGTATTATCATGCAAACTATGTGAATCCGCAATGGAATCTAGAAAAAATTGGAACAATTGGCAATCATATCTTTTACAGAGGAAAGAAATAAAATGATAGACTTCAAAAAATACAATCCCATCCCCAATTTTGATTCCATGGAGGAATTCAAATCTTGGGCCACTGCCAAAGTTAGCCACATATCAGCAGAAACATTTGGTTGGCTAGCAGTTATTGTATTACATGCTGCTACCATTCCCAGTCTTTTGGCTGTGATGAGCGGACTCACTGACAAGATGCCTGCAGTGGATCTGGTGCTTTTGGTATGGAGTGGTTTGACTCTGTTGTTTGTCAAGGCTGCTGTACAGAAAGACATGCTTAATGTGGTCACAATTGGATTTGGTTTCATTGTGCAATCCGCACTGATGGCCTTGATCTATTTTAAGTAAATTGGTTAGGCACCCGGTTGACGTTGAGTAAACTTGGTGCTAAACTAGTATTATCGTTAACACACACAGAAAGGTACACGATGAAAAAAGCACTTGTGGTTGGTCTAATGGCATTGGCCATTACTGGCTGTTCTTCAATGAAGACTATTGATGATCGTAAGACTTATGCACAGCCGGATTGGTATCAAGAATGTCAACAGGCAGGCGTTAAAGGTTGGTTCTGGTGGAAGAAAGAGTTCGCCTATGCCTGCGGTGGTGGTGAAAGCGTTCATGCACAGGCGGCTGAAGAACAGATGTATGCTATTGCAATGAATAACTTTGCAAAACGCATCAATTCAGAAGTCAACAGCGAAACCAAGATTGATTTTGTCAATGACAAAAAGTCTACAAAGACATCGATCTCATATGTGGTAAAGAGCACCACTATTCGCGAACATCTGAAAACTGAGACTGCACATTTTACCATGCAAGGTCGTCACTATACCTTTGTGCGTCTAGAAATGCCAAAGCCTGTGTTTGATCAATTGATCGCTGAAGCTAAACAGGCCAAGGCACAGTGATGAAAATTCTAGCTCTAACGATCCTTGCGGTATCGTTGTTTGGCTGTAGTTCCTCTCCTAAGGTTGCAGCCAACAAGCCGCAGTACTGTTATACCAGTCAAACTATCACTACTCAAAATCGAGAAACTGTTGATAGTAAAACTGTGTTAGAATGCACGGACGATGATGTCAAACGAATTACCACTGCACGATTAGGCATGTCAGCTAATTGTGGTGAATTTACTTATTGGATGCAAATTGGAGGCCGTGATGTTCAACGCAAAGGCGTCAGTTGTCAAAAGTTGGATGGTAGCTGGGAAATTGTTAATACTGGTCGCAACTAGCCCAGCGTTGGCTAGTGAAATCAGTAATCCTAGATTTTTCGAGTATCGCTCAGGTTCGTTTATCAATGAAGTTACGCAATTATCTTTTGGATGGTTCAAAACGCTGGACAATGATCAAAAAGATTCTTACACTCAGGCGCTGTACCATGCTGTGATGTTTGCAGAAAATGGTGAGGCTGTTGAATGGTACAAACGAGATGCCAGCGGTGTTGCGGTGCCTGTGATGACATGGCCCACCGGATCGGGTTATTGTAGGAGGATGCATGTGCAGGCCATAGCGTATGGTGTACAAAAAACATTGAGTAGCACAGCCTGTTTCTCAAATGCGAGCAGTAATTGGCGCTGGATAAGGGAATAAATATTGTACATGAAAGTAAATCTCAGCGATAAAATTATTGCCTGGCTGGCCCTGCTCAGCGGGCTGACCATTTCTGCGGTGGCCATTTGGTACAGCGTGGCGGGTCTTGTCAGCATTTTTGCAGCAGCCGCCATCCCTATTATTGTTATGGGTGTTGTACTGGAAGTCAGTAAATTAATTGCCACTGTGTGGTTAAAAATTAATTGGGATAGAGCTCCTATCTATATTAGAAGCTATCTCATAGGCGCCATTGCCATCCTTATGGTAATCACTTCCATGGGCATCTTTGGTTTTCTATCAAAAGCACACAGTGATCAAACATTGGTGTCTGGAGATGTGCAGAGTAAAATTGCTATCTATGACGAAAAAATAAAAACTGAACGTGAAAACATCGAAGCAGGCCGCAAGGCCCTGAAGCAGATGGATGCCACCATTGACGAAACCATCGCCCGCAGTAAAACAGATCAAGGGGCTGTTAATGCCAATGCCATGCGCCAACGTCAGGCCAAAGAACGAGCTCAGATAAATTCAGACATTGCTAAATCGCAAAAGGCCATAGCCACACTCAATGAAGAACGTGCTCCAATCGCGGCAGAAATACGCAAGGTTGAAGCCGAAGTTGGTCCTATCAAATACATAGCTGCCTTTGTGTATGGCAGCAATCCCGATGCCAATATTCTTGAAAAAGCAGTTACCTGGGTGATTATTATTATCGTCTCAGTATTTGACCCGTTGGCAGTGATATTGCTGCTGGCCAGCCAATACAGTTTCCAGTGGTTTCGCAGAGCCGAAGAAGAATCTAAAGAATCTCTAGAAAATAACATACCAACAGATAGCAAAGATGATAGCCTTACTGTTGATGAAGAAGACACTCCGAAATCAGAACCTTTTATATCGCCTGCCACAAGTTTATGGCCGTTTCCTGCAGCCGCATATATACAAACAACACACACAGAACCTGTCGTAGATCCTTTCACAACACAGCCGACCGCACTAGGAGGTGATATAACGGCGTCTGAGGAACTGCATGATGACGATGACGACTACGACGAAAATGACACTGTTGAGATTAGAGAAGCCAAGAGAAACTGGAAACACGATCATCCGAACGATTCTTTAAAAAGACACAGACGTCTTTTAGAAAATGGTTCTATTGATCGTCTTCCTTGGGAAGAGTATCTAAAAGCTGCCCCCGACTTCACAGACAACGAAGCCGCAGAAGAAGCAGCGAAATGGGCTCTGGAACAAGTTGAAGAAACTAAAAAAAAAGATAACAGCATGGATGGAACGGGAACAGGGTCAACAGATTCGCAAGATTCAGGAAAGCTAGTGGGCTATGTTCAAAATGCCGAGCAGAATGAATCTACAATCTGGCAAAAGGTCAAACAAGTCAAAGGACAAGGATGACAGCCAAGGTAGTTGTGGTCACTGCGCCTGACGATGTATTGATTGATGGTTTTAGATTGTTGTTAGTAGATCTCAATACTGAACAAACCAAAATCATTTCAGACAGTCTGTTGAATTTGAAATCTCAACATGATATCATAACCTATCTTTGGTCATCTGATCACGACACGGATTGGCTGTTGGACAAAAAATCCAAGAGCAATCTAATCATATTCAACGCAGATAGCCCAAACAGTCTTATCATAGGATACATCTGCGCTCAAAAAAATTCACACTATTTTGGTACACTAAGAAATTTATCACGTGCCAATGCAAAGGCTATATATGCTAGTGAAGATTGTGAATCTTTACTTAACCTAACCATAGAAAATTATGAATAAATCAAGAGTTACTCTAGGAAGAACAGTGGTTCTTAAAGAAAACGAAAATATCAATCAAGCTCTCCGCCGATTCAAAAAGAAAGTTGAAGAAAGTGGTATTCTCGATGAATTAAGACAAAAAGAGTTTTACGAAAAACCCACAACCATGCGCAAGCGTCTCAAAGGTGCAGCAGTGGCCAGATGGCGCAAGAAACTACGTGAAAATCAACTTCCCAAGAAAATGTTTTAATCTATTGACATTCTGTCAGAAAGGTAGTATAATAACTGTATGAACACAGATATTATGATCGACTTGGAGACACTTGATGTACTCCCCTCAGCAACTATTTTGTCAATTGGAGCAGTTAAATTTGATCCCTTTGGTGATGAAGTCAATGAATCTTCTGCTGTTAAATTCTACACCCGTGTAGACATTGACAGTTGTGACCACATAGGGGCAACCGTCAGTCAAAGTACATTGGATTGGTGGGCCAGTCAAAGCCAGGCTGCTCAAGATGAAGCGTTTAATCCCGATGATAGGATTAATATCCATATTGCTTTAGACCAACTATACAAATTCTGTTGGGGTGCTAAACGAGTATGGAGTCACGGTGCTGGATTTGACGTTACTATTCTAGAATGGTATTTCCGTAAAATTGGTAAAGCTATTCCTTGGAGTTTTTGGGAAGTTAGAGATACTCGTACAATTTTTGATGTGGGTATCAATCCCAATCGTCCTCCTGTGCTAAAACATCACGCTCTGGAAGACGCTTGGAATCAAGCAGTAGGTGTACAAAATGTCTACAAGGCTCTGCGCACCAGCACAATGAGCAACGGTAGTTATATCGCTCCATTTGCGAGCACACGATAATATATGGACACACAAATCAAAGAAGTAATGGACATTCTTCAAGAAGAATGTGCAGAAGTAATTCAAGCAGTTAGTAAAATCAGCCGCTTTGGATTGGATAACTATAAACCAGGAAAACCTAAAACTAATAGGGAACACCTGGAAGAAGAGCTGGGCGATATGTTGGCTATGATTGATATCTTACAAAGTATGGATATTGTATCATATTCTAATATCGAGCGGGCGCAGGCTGCCAAAATAGAAAAACTTAAAAAATGGTCAAATATTCAGAATTTAGAGAATATTTGATATAAATAAAAATCGTAAGCTGCACCAAAGCGGGCGGTTTATAGAGCAAAGTGCTCACAATCTAGATCTTACTTTATAAGGAGATAATTATGTCTAAGATCATTGGTATCGATTTAGGTACCACAAACTCATGTGTAGCCGTTATTGAAAACGGCGTAGCCAAAGTAATTGAAAATGCAGAAGGTGCTAGAACTACACCTTCAATCGTGGCCTATGGCAAAGATGAAATTCTTGTAGGTGCAAGTGCAAAGCGTCAATCAGTTACAAACCCCAAAAACACAATCTATGCGTCAAAGCGTTTGATTGGTCGTAAATTCAAAGAGGAAGCTGTCCAGAAAGACATTGACCTCATGCCCTACGAAATCATGGAAGCCAAGAACGGAGATGCCTGGGTTCGCGTCAACGATCAAGAACTTGCCCCTCCACAGATTTCAGCAGAAGTCCTGCGCAAGATGAAAAAGACCGCAGAGGATTATCTTGGTACAACAGTTACACAAGCTGTTATCACAGTTCCTGCATATTTTAACGATAGCCAAAGACAAGCTACCAAGGATGCTGGCCAGATCGCAGGCTTGGAGGTACTCCGTATTATCAACGAGCCTACTGCGGCAGCTCTTGCCTATGGCGTTGATAAAGCTGATAAGCGAGATCGCAAAGTTGCTGTTTACGACCTCGGCGGCGGCACATTCGATGTTTCCATCATCGAGATAGCCAACGTCGACGGCGATAAACAGATCGAAGTACTAAGCACTAACGGAGATACTTTCCTAGGTGGTGAAGACTTTGACCAACGCATCATGGACTTCCTAGTTGAAGAGTTCAAGAAAGATCAGGGTGTCGACCTAACCAAGGATATTTTGGCAATCCAGCGTCTAAAAGAATCTGCTGAAAAAGCCAAGATTGAATTATCTAGTTCTACCCAAACATCTGTAAACTTGCCCTATATCACAGCAGACGCCAGTGGTCCCAAGCACATGAACATTACTCTCAGTCGTTCTAAACTAGAACAGCTGGTAGATGAATTGATCCAACGTTCAGTTGGTCCATGTAAAACTGCTATCAAGGACGCAGGCATTAATATTGCCGACATTGATGAAGTGATTCTTGTTGGTGGTATGACACGTATGCCCAAGGTACAGGAAACTGTAGAAAAGTTGTTTGGTAAGGCTCCTCGTAAAGATGTCAACCCAGACGAAGCAGTGGCCGCTGGTGCCGCAGTACAAGGTGCTGTTCTAGGCGGTGATCGCAATGACGTTCTGTTGTTAGATGTGACTCCGTTGAGTCTAGGTATCGAAACTATGGGAGGTGTGTTTGCCAAGGTTATTCAAAAGAATACAACTATTCCTACTAAGGGACAGCAGGTGTTCTCAACAGCAGAAGACAATCAACCTGCCGTGACCATTAAGGTGTTCCAAGGTGAACGTGAGCTTGTACAACATAACAAACTGTTAGGAGAATTCAACCTTGAAGGTATCGCTCCAGCACGTCGCGGACAGCCACAGATCGAGGTCACATTCGATATCGATGCTAACGGTATCATGCATATCAGTGCTAAAGACAAAGGCACCGGCAAAGAAAACAAGATCACTATCAAATCAGACAGTGGACTAAGCAAAGATGAAATTGAACGCATGGTTCGAGAAGCTGAGGAAAATGCTGAGAGTGATAAACAAGCTCGTACATTGATTGATACTCGAAATCAAGCAGAAGCCACAGTGCATGAGATCAAGAAAGATCTTGAAGAGTTCAAAGATGATCTTACAGACACAGAAAAAACAGACATCGAAACAGCAATTAAAGCAGTAGAAGATGCTATGAAAGAAAATGATGCTGACAAGATCAAATCTGAACTTGAAAAGGTTTATCCTGCAATGAAAACATTGTTGGATAAAAAACAGGCCAAGGAACAGGCAGCAGCACAGCCTCAACCTGAAGCCAAAGCAGATGACAATGTAGTTGATGCTACCTTCACGGAGACCAAACCCAACTAATTGTCAATAGGGGCACCTTAGGGGCCCCAATTGTTCTTACTTTATAAGGAGACTATTATGAACAATAACGCATTACAGAGAATTGAAGCTATTAATAGAGCACTGATTGGATTCGACACCGTGTTCGACCAAATGGAACGCAGATTTGCCAACAGTGTGTCCAACAACTATCCCCCACACAATATACTCAAGACTGGTGAAAATCAGTACGAGATTCAAATTGCTGTGACCGGGTTTGAAAAATCGGAAATTGCCGTAACTGTAGAATCAAATGTTCTCACAGTAAAAGGCGAGGGAGCAGAATCTGTTCGTCACGAACAGCCTGAGATTGTTTATCTACATCGCGGTCTAGCTACCCGTGACTTTGTTCGTGAGTTTCCACTTGCCGAACACATTGAAGTTGCAGGTGCAGAAATTCGTAATGGCATGCTGATTGTGAAATTGATCCGCAACATTCCTGAGTCTGAAAAGCCACGTGTAATTGACATTGTGGAAGTTAAATAATCAATGGGGGAGAAATCCCCCATTTGGAGAAACAAAAATGACCACCGAAATTCAAATAGAAGAAAAAATTGTAACAAGTTTACAGCCACCTAAAATGTGGAAAGTGATCGTGCTCAATGATCAACAAACGCCCATGGAGTTTGTGATAGAATTGTTGACAGACATATTCAAACACAGTGTAAGTGCAGCCAAAGATATCACTCTAGAAATACATAATTCTGGTAGTGCTGTGGCGGGAGTATACACGCATGAAATTGCTGAGACCAAAGGCATAGAATCAACTCAACTGGCACGAAGCAATGGGTTTCCGTTGCGTATCACACTAGAACAAGAAGAATGACCTTTGATGATGTGCGATTAATCAAACATCAATTTACAGGAGCACGTAGATTTGGTTACTGGGTACACTTTAGAGATCAGCGTCCCAGTTCTCAGGCTAGTGGCAAGTCCGGCAAACTAAGTATAATACGATTTGTAGAATCAGCTTTTGGTCCACTGGGAACACGTTGGCAGTATCAAAGATTCAATGTCAACGATTACATTCTCAAACTCAATAGTGAACAGGATCTTGTCATGCTGATACTACGTTTCAGATAATAACGGAACCATATAATGAGCCTACGAGAATTAACCAAAGACAATCACACCAATGCCGAAAGACAGGAGTTTGTAAAAATCCTGTTTTCAGGAACTATAGATCCAAAACTGTATGCCACCTATCTCTACAATCAATTTCCCATGTATGAGCTGTTAGAAGTGTGTGCCATGCCGCACGGACTACTGTCTGACATGCCGGGAATCCTACGGGCCAAGGCCATTAGAGCTGACTTCGAAGAATTGTGGGGATCAGACGATGAAGATAGACCCAAAATGTGTGCAGTGACAAAGCAGTATATGGATCACATCATGAAAATTAAAGATGATCCTAAACTGCTGATGGCACACATCTATGTACGACACATGGGTGATCTTGCTGGCGGACAGATGATTGCTAAGAAAGTTCCAGGTTCTGGCAAATACTATCATTTCGAAGATGCCGATAGCCTAAAAGCAGCAGTCCGTTTAAAAATCGACGACAGTATGGCAGACGAAGCCAAGGTTTGTTTTGATTTTGCTACACAATTTTTTAAAGAGATGATGGAAATTGCAAACATCAACAAGTAAAGTTTGGGACACACTGATCGAAGTGCAAACGCTATTCATCGATCAATTTAATAAAACAGGAACAGAAGTATTCGAACCTGGAATGGATCGCTTTAACAGTCCCGGATGGGTTAATCGTGTTTGGTCAAGTAGCAGTTATCGTAGAGCTCACGTGGACGTAGTAGATGCCCGTGAGACCAAAGGTCTTTGGATGATGCACTGTTGCATTTTTCCGCATACACATAATCCTGCTCCTATTTTTGGATTTGATGTTATTGCTGGCAAGAACAAGATTACGGGCTGCTTCTACGATTATTCAGCCGCAGGCGATAAAGAGCATGCCATGATGGATTGGTTTGCAGACGAAGCACAAAAGTTAGAATGGAATAAGACTCGCAAATTACCCGACTGGGCAGAACGTATTTTCAGTCCAAGTATGGTGGCTGCAGGCAACGTTAGTGATGATGAAGAATTAGCACAGATTATTGCCATGGCAAAAGCGGGCATACATCATTATCTAGGTACAGTAGCTGAAACTAACAATACTGCAAACGACACTAGATCTGCACAGAATTTCTACTGCGAAAATCAAAAACAGAACCCACATACACCACGTGTAATGGTTAGTTTAGGACTTTCAGAAGAGGATGTAAGGGTGTTTATTCAAGAATGCCTGTTCCCAGAAATCAGCTAAATATTAGCTATGAGAGTATTTGAATTTTTAATCGAAGCAGTAGGCCTAAAAGGCGGAACTCCCGGCGAAATTTATACAGACCCTAATGGTATTGAATTTAAATTCCAAAACTGGAATTGGGAATTTCCTGCCGGGGAAGAACAACAATATCCTACCATGCAAGACATGGAAGCCGCAGCACTTGAACAGGCCGGTGGTGACAAGGGCAAAATTATCTGGATTAACAAACCTCAAAATAGAAGCAAATCTTTTGCCTATGCAAGATTTGAAGCAGATGACGGAAAAGAAATCCTGATTGGCAAGTTCTACGATCGTAAAAACCCTAATAATACAATTTCTGATACCGAAGCTAGAACCGTTGCCGGATTAACGGCAGGTGGCAAAGACAAGAAAACAAGTTCTGCGGTTAAATCCGAATCAGCATTAAAACCCCTAGACGTAGGTATTGGAGATTCAAGATCTCGCACAGCACAATCTGTTATTAAAACTATATCGGCCCATAAAGACGGTGCAATGCTAGTTGCTGGTTTAAATGCTGCGGTCAACGGTGAACCTATTGTATTTCCCGGAGCAGGAAAAATAGTACCTGCTATTCAAGATGACTTTGGAGAAGTGTTTGCTCCAATCGCAATGATTTCTGGTCATCCACAGGTAAGTGGACAAATGCAAGAGGCAATTGCCGACGTATTCAAAGGTGGCGATTTATCTGGTGCAACCATCAGTTATCCCGTATCTTTAATTAATGGTCTTGTTGACAGCTACATACAAAAAGGTGGAATTGAACTGGCAGTAAGTTCAAAAGGCAAACAAGGCGCTAAAGGCTCTATTGGCAACATACACAAGGCCAAAGAAGATTCTGCACAATCTTCTACAGGACAAGCATACATTAAAAAGTTTGCGGAAGCAGCTAGAATTCTAGATGTTTGCAAAGAACATCAGCGTTATGCTCCTTTAGTGCTAGGAGTTGAACTTGCATTAATCGATCAACAAGAAGCAGATGCCATTAAACAATTGTTGTCTAATCCTAGAGATCCTAAACAACAGCTCTCAGGAGATAAAACCAACCCTTCGGCAGTGGTCAAAACTGCCACCCCAGAAGACATTGTAAAAGTTCCCAAGATATTACAACGTATTTTTACCATGGGAGGTTATAAAAGCGGTAGCTTTGTAGGATTTATTTGTATTGCTAGAGTGGCTGCATTAGTAGCAAACAAAGTAAATTCAGATCCTGCAATCGACTTTGGAGAAGCTATTCGTAGTTTTTTAAATAGTTCTGCAATGGTTCAGGTAAAGAGTGCAGTAGGTGCATCGGGTGATGATGCAACAGTAAAAACAATTAACGTTGTTTATCCCCCAAATTTTAAAGATAAAGCCAAGATGGAAGCCAACTGGTACTCAGGTAGACAAATCAAAGGCGGCTTTAGTTTCAGCCTCCCAACTACGTAAATAATTCTCGCAGCACATAACTCTAGTTCGTCCCCACGTAAATACTAACAGTAACTACCGGGAGCGAATCGATGGTTAAATCTATAGCCGCCGCCATGTTGATTATTGCAGCATCAATGGTCGGCGCAGCAGAATTACAACACAGTTTTAATAGTCCATCCTTTAGTGGCATTGGCTATAGTTCACACGTACTCACAATACACCAACTAGAAACTCAGGCCAGAGACAAGAACAAAAATGCTGCCGATGCACTCAAAGCCAAAGCAGAAAGCGATGCATTAAACACACCACAAGCCAAGTTTCAAGCCAACTTGGAAAGCCGCATCTATTCACAGTTGGCAAAACAGATCACAGATAGTCTGTTTGGAGTCAACGGAGTGCCGGTGTGTTCAGCAAATAGTGCAGGCAATTGCGGTCAAATGGAAGTAGCCGGCAACAACATCACTTGGAAAGTAGTGGGAACTAATATTGTTGTTAGAATTGAAAACGTCTTGGATCCAAGACAGTATACAGAAATAACTGTGCCAAGTGGTACGTTTGGATTTGGGGGATAAGCAATGAAACACACATTGTTATCTCTAGCGGTAGTGGCAGTCTTATCTGGTTGCGCATCAAGCTCGGCCTTACGTGAAAAAATAACCGGCAATCAATTTGATGCGCCTCGAGTCGAAGCCAGCAAGTTTCTAAAGCAAGAACAAAACAAACTACGCCCACCACAAGGCGGACCAGTGGCTGTAGCTGTCTATGGATTCCGTGATCTAACAGGACAACGTAAAAGCCAGCCCTTGATTGCATCGCTGAGTTCAGCTGTGACACAGGGTGCTGACAACTATCTAATCAAAGCTCTACAAGATGTAGGTGATCAACGTTGGTTCACTGTGCTGGAACGTGGGGGCCTGGACAATCTGATCAAAGAACGACAGATGATACGTCAGATGCGTGAACAGTATCAAGGCAAGGATGCCAAACCTCTACCGCCAATGTTGTTTGCTGGTATCATAATGGAAGGTGGTATTGTTGGCTACGATTCAAATACACTCACAGGCGGGTCGGGAGTGAGAATTTTTGGTATCGGTGCATCAACACAATATCAAAGTGACACTGTAACAGTGACTCTAAGAGCAGTCAGTGTGGCCACTGGTGAAATACTCACAACTGTTACCGTGACTAAAACTGTGTTGAGTTACATGGACAAATTGACCCTGCTACGTTTCATAGGCGATGGCACCACCCTGGGAGCCAATGCCAATGCCGTGGAAGGTGAGATTGGCGGCAGCATTAACGAAAGTATCAACAGAGCAGTGGACGTGGCTGTGCAGGCCGCAGTGGTCCAGACTATTAATGAAGGCGCCCGTAAAGGACATTGGAGTTTCAAGGAGGAAAAGAATGAGTTGGTTCAAACACAAACCCCCAAAGAATCCGCCCCTGCCAAAAGTGCACCTAACCCCGCACCACAGCAGCCCAATGGCGGACAAGGCAATGGAACAGGCAAAGCTATCGAGCCCGAATCAGAAATCAAGCAAGAAATCAAGCAAGAAGTAAAGAAACAGGCACCTAAAAATGATGTTGAACCTAGTTGGTAAGAAGAATTGTCAGTTCAAAAAGGTGTTGTAATTTAAACATGTAAAAATTTTAACATGTTAACAATTTAACAGCGGTATATAATTTCTGTATGCAGTGACTTAAATAAATTATAAGGAACATTAACGGTCTTAAGACCAAGGACTTGTTGGCAAACAATAAACCAACATTAGACACAAGATGAAAAAAAGAATGACAGGCAGTGGCGAGTTGTCGAGAAAATTACTTGCAGTGGCAATGCTCATGGGCGCCAGCACAGTCTGGGCGCAGTCTGCCACAGGACCCAATAAGGTCTATATTGAACAGGTTGGTAGCAGCAACGTTATCACCATTGAACAAGTTGGTGGTACCAACAATGTTGGTGGAGTGACCACGACCACTGCCACAGTAGTGGCTGGCACAGGTATCACTACACTGACTCCAGACGCACCTAGCGCCAGCAACTATGGCACTATTACAGGCAGCAACAACATTGTAGGCATCACGCAGACTGGCAATGCCAACTCCGCGCAGTACAACATCATGGGCAACCTCAACACCTACAACAGCACTGTGACAGGCAACAGCAATCAAACTAGATTAACCGTGGGCAATGCCAATGCGGCTGCCAACCAGGACAATGTGATCACAGAAACTATCACTGGTAACAGCAACATGATCATACAGAATCTAGTGGGCAACGAAATTGTTACTACTACCACAATCACTGGCAACAGCAATCAAATCACCAGTGACCTGCTCAGCAGCCGTGGCACAGTGACCAACGCTATCACAGGCGACAGCAATGTGTTCAACATACAGCAAATTGATGCTGCCGGAGCTAATGGGCATGTGTTGGCCATGGCCACAGTGGGCGATTTCAACAGCATTACCACTCAGCAACAAGGTACCAATGACACCACAGTGAATATCCAAACACAAGGCAGCAACAACACTGTCACTGTGAGAACCAGCAGTTCAGCTATTGTGGCACCTGTGTCAGCCATAGCGAGATAACTGTGCGGTGGCTGATGCTGGCACTGTTGTTGTCCGCAGTGAGTCCTGCATGGGCTGCCATTGGCACGGTTAGCGAAAACAAGGGCACTGCCTGCGAAGTTGAACGTAACAAGAAAAAATTGTCTGGTATCAAAGGTGCAGCTATTGAAAGCATGGACACCTATACCACTGGTGCATGTGCCAGCAGCATTACATTTCGTGATGAAACCAAAGTTAAGGTAACTGAAAATTCTAGACTGGTGATTGACGATTTTGTATACGATCCAAAAAACTCAGACGCAGGCAAACTGGCCATGAAGGTGGGGATGGGCACTGTGCGTTATGCGTCAGGTCAGATAGCCAAAAACAATCCACAACAGGTCAACATCAAAACTCCTACAGCCACAGTGGCGGTACGAGGCACTGACTTTACCATGACTGTGGACGAAACTGGCCAGAGTCTAATTGTGTTGGTGCCTAGTTGCAAGGATGATCGCGACATCAAGACCTATGAGCTGGAGGAAAACCGTTGCAAAGTGGGCAGTATTTTGGTCACCACGGACGCAGGTACAGTCACATTAGATAAGGCATTTGAAGCTACATTTGTGGGCAGTGCCAACAACATGCCCACTGCACCCACAGTGATCAACACTGTAGAGAGCAAAATCAGCAACAACATGATCTTGCTGGCACCACCTGAAATCACACAGGCCATCCGAGAACAGGCACGCAGCAAACGAGATCAAGAAGCCGATGAAGCTGAAGCTGAAGCACAGCGACAAATTGCACAGCGAGCACGTGAAGCTGACGAATCTATCGAACGTGCTAGACTATTAATATTGGAAGAATCCCTAGGTCGAGCAGGTTGTAATGCCAGCACAGCAGTGTGTGTGGCCTGGGAAAAGTCAGATTCGCCGGACATCGAAAGTCGAGGACGCGGTATAGCTTATCGTACCAACATTGATCACTATGCTGAAGTGAAAACATCGGGCTACAATTCCAACACATTTGTTTCCATCAGTCATGATGATCAGTATGCATATACAGTTATTGGCAGCGGAGACCCGGGAGGCAACGTTGTAAACATTGTACAGAAGACTGGGGTGTTGAGACGTCCATGAAACGAATAATTTTTTTGATGTTATTGTTCTGCTCTAATGCCTTTGGTGCCTTAACCGATATAAAGTTTGGGCAATACCAAATTGCAGACAGCCAATGGAATGTCAATGCCTGTTTGAACACAACAACCTGCCAAATCTACAGTAAGAATCCAGGCATTATGTATAAAATACCCTGGACCGCTGGACAATGGTCGTGGCAAACTGGACAGTATGTCCAGTTTACTTTAACTGGCAATGCTAGCTTTCCCTACGAAGGCAAAGTTTACAACAGCAACGGCACACTAGCAGGAACCATAGGCACAGGTAAAATTGTCAACATGGGTCCGGATTATTTCTTCTTTGTAGGCAATGACAACAATACAGGACAGCTATTCAGTGGCAGCTCGGGTATGTCAAATACCAGCGGAGTATCGTGGACTGGTACACTTAATCCAACTATACAACAGGCCGACACTTATGCTAATGCATCTTATTCCACAGTCCCGTTAAGTTCAGGGCAGACTGCCACATCTACTCCTAGTAATGCGGCACCTCCGCCTCCCACTTACGGTACGAACTTTACACGAGTCACTAGTTATGAATGGAAAACATATACAGCAGGCAGTCAACCTATTGGCAGTGAACAAGCACACGAAGCATTTGACAACAACAACGGCAGTAAATGGTTTGGACTTAGAAGTCAAGGTGCTTGGGCTGTGGTGCAATTTGTCACAGATGGCACATATTCTCCAACTAGAGCCGTACAAAAAATTCAGTTTGTCACAGCCAATGACGCATCTAACCGTGACCCAACAGGATTTAGAGTATGGGGCAGCATTAATGGCACTGACTGGGTGCTGGTGTCACATCAAGCAATATCATTGCCTACTGGCAGGCTTACAGCCAGTACTGTTTATAGTTTAAGCAATGTCACTGCTTACAGTTATTACAAAATAGAATTCACCGGATCCAGAGACGGCGGCGATGCGTTCCAAGTGGCTGAGATTAGATTGCTTTACGATGTAGATGATCCACAAGGAACATTAGCAGGTGGCGGGATATATACTCCTCCTCCTTTGTGCTGTGGCGGGAGTGCTGCCGCATTTAATGCCAACTCAGCAAACACAGCCAAAGTTATGACATTCACTAACAGAACCACAGCAGACAGTCAAGTACATATAGAACAGATCGGAACACAAAACACTATTACCGTTACACAGTCCGGCACACAAAACAACTATGTTAATTACTACGGCAATGGCCTAAGCAACGACATCGACATTGTGCAACAGGGCAATGCCTCAACGCAGGTCAATTATACGGATCTTAGAGTAGTGGGCAATTTCAATACAGTAGATCTTCAACAGACCAGCACAGGTGGTTCTAAAGGAATATTTGCTGATGTCAGCGGAAACAACAACAGTCTAATCGTACAACAAAAAGACAGTGGAAGTCATTATGCAGAAGTTACCCTAAGTGGTGGAAACAAAAACGTTGATATTACACAGCAAGGTTCAGCCAGTCATATGGCCAAAGTCAATCTCAGCGGCACACCCACTGATCTAAGCCTAACACAAAGCGGCAGCACACAGAACTACTACTCAATTACACATAACTGCACCACAGCAGGCGGATGTGCCAAAATCACAGTGACGCAGGGCCAATAATACCGCTAAATACCATACAGGTACGGAGCGACAATGGACCTAATTCTAAGCATATTTCTGGCTGGATTCAACCCCGATGAGCCTCGGTGTGTAAAATGGACTTGGACTGGTGATGTCTACAATCGCAAGGTCGTATGTGTAGAGTGGTCTAAACCTCCCCCAAAACCCAAGGATCCTAAGAAAACATGATCGATCCTATCACAATTGGTCTTGCCTTCACCGCCGCACAGCAGTCAGTGAGCTATATCAAAAAAGCCATTGCTCTAGGCAAAGATGTCAATAGCCTCTACGGACAGTTTGCCAAATTCTTTGAAAACAGCGACAAGATTCACGGTGCTAACGTAGCGGTACAAACAAGCAAAAAAATTCTTACTGACGGACAGATTAGGGCCATGTCAATAGAAATTGCCATGCAGAGTAAGGCACTTAGGGATGCAGAAAAACAACTCAAAGAACTGTTGATATACAGTGGTAATGGTGATGTCTGGGAACAAATGATGGCTGAACGAGTGCGTATGTATAAAGAACGTGCTAAACTAGAAGCAGACATAAAAAATGCCAGGATACAGGCACATTCTGATATGATAGATAGAGTGTTGATAGGTATAAGTTTCATGGCCATAGCTGTGCCTACAGTGATGTTTAGCTTTGCCATGTTGGTGAGATAACTGGTAAATATTATTTTAAGGAGCCGGTAATGCGTTCACTGCTACTGGCGTTCCTCGTCTGCTCACCCAGCCTAGTCAACGCCCAATTTAGATATGACTATCCTATCGTCTGTGACGATACTCAAAAAGTTATCTCAGTGCTGGAGAAAGAATTTGAAGAAAAATTATCCTGGAAAGGTTTACACGTCAACGATAAATCTGTATATTCTCTTTGGATCAATGAAAAAACTCAAAACTGGACATTGCTTAAAATGACTCCAACCACTACGTGCATATTGGGCACAGGCTCCGACTCCGTTTCAACTTTTGGCACGCCTATATGATGAAAAAAATACTAACTAGTCCGTGGACCGCTCTACTGACATTGGCACTTATATTAAGTATAAGAATTGCCGATCCTAGCTTTGTAGAAAGTGTAAGACTACGATACTTTGACACACTGATTACACAAAAAACTCCAACTGCCAATAACATCTATACGGTCAACATAGATGAAGCAGCCTTAGACAAATATGGCCAGTGGCCATTACCGAGGGCAGAATATGCAAAAATTATTAAAGATCTTTATGATCGTGGTGCTGGGCTTGTTGTGCTCAATGTTATCATGGCTGAGCCTGACCGCACTGGTGGTGATGGTATTCTCGCAACGGCTCTAAAACAATATCCAGTTGTACTAGGCAGCGTGCCGGCACAAAAAACTAAAAATACACCACGTAATCCAGGATCAGCAGTACTAGGACCAGAGTGGCAGGACCAAATCGTACAATATCCCGGACTTATTGCCAACGTACCACAATTAGAAAATGCAGCGGCAGGCATTGGGATAGTTAGCACACTACCAGAAGTAGACGGTGTTAATCGTAGACTACCGTTGATTGTATCTGTTGACGGTAAATTGTATCCTAGTATGTCTATGGAAACACTTCGTGCTGCTGCCGGCGACTCCACATTCCAAGTAAAGCTCAACGAGAACGGTGTTGAGAAAATGCGCATACCTAAGTTTGGTCCTATTACTACAGATAACCTAGGTCGTGTATGGATCGATTGGAGTCAAGAGAACCAACAGGCAAGCCTTTTGGACTTGCCCAAAAACTTTAATGGTGCTATAGTTATAGTAGGTCCGACAGCCGCAGGCATTGCTAATCCTTTGCCTACAAGTAAAGGTGCAGTATGGCCGCAGGATGTACAAGCGGCAGCAATAGGTACTATGATTAATGGAGTGGTAATTCAACGTCCCGATTATGCCGACGGCGTTGAAATCCTAGCATTACTAGCATTCGGCATATTGTTAATTTTCTTATCGAGGTGGACTTATGTTGGAATTTGTGCTGCTGTGGTTATTGTTGGTGCCGTCGTTCCTGGTACTATCTACGCTTTCAATAATTGGCTCATCCTATCAGATGCGACTGCAATCGCGTTTGGGCTTATTATCGTTGCTCTTCATACTTATGGTGTCAAGTTTGTAAGTGAGTTCCTGCAGAAGCAGGCCATAAAGAAACAGTTTGCTGGCTATGCCAGTCCCACTGTAGTTCGTATGCTAGCAGAAAATCCTGCACTCATCAAAGATGGTATGAAGCGTGAAGTGTCAATTTGTTTTAGTGATCTACGAGGCTTTACACCATTAGGTGAAAGTTTTGGTGATGACGTTAAAGGACTTACACGTATCATGAACGGATACATGGATGCTATTACACAGCCTATTCTAGATGCAAACGGAATGGTAATCAAGTACATTGGTGATGCAAGTATGCACATACACAATGCTCCTATCGACGATGCTGATCATCCAAAAACAGCAGTGCGTACAGGTCTTAACATGTTGAAAGCAGTAGAGAAATTTAACGATAAAATTGTAGCAGAAGGTCGTCCTGCTATTGCCATGGGTGCAGGTATCAACACGGGCCTAGGCTACATTGGAGAGATGGGTTCTAGTGCAAGGCACAGCTACGATATTTTAGGAGATGCTGTTTCAACAGCCGCACGTATCGAAAGCAAGTGTAAAGAATACGGATGTGTATTACTGGTAGGCGGAGCAACTGTTGAACGCTGTAAAGATGACTTTTTCTTTTTAAAGATTGATGATCTAGCAGTTAAAGGCAAGAGTGTGGGTATCGCTATCTATACAGTACTAGACACAGATGTAGGTGCTATGTCTGAATATTTGCAAACACAACCTGAACATGACAGGATGCACAGTTTATATCGTGCTCAAGATTTTAAAGGTGCTATTGAACTATGTAATTCTTTAAAAGGCGAGTTTGATGGTAAAATGGACAAGTACTACGACATGTGGATTGAACGTTGCGAATTCCAACTAACTCAAGACTTACCTGCTGATTGGGATGGCATCTTTATAGCAACAAGCAAGTGATTAAGAACTACCGCCCTTTGCTTCTTTGTCGTCTGCATGTTCGTTGATTTTCTTTTCAGCTTCAACACGTTCATATTCGATCGTTTTACCACGCAGGTGTAATACAGTATTAACCTTTTGGTTAAGTCGAATCAAATCGTTGTCTAACATTCGGATACGATCAATGAGAGCGATAAGCACAGTGTTGGCTTCTGAGATAACAGGCTTGACTTCTTTGGTGGCCCATTCCCAAACATACTTGATAATGAAGCCCATTCCAACTGCCATAACAATTGGGAATCCATATTTGTTTATAAGTTCTACGACATCCATTTATTTTACCTCCTTCCAGATTCCCCAAGGATCCCAGATTTTCTTTTCTTTTTCTATGGGTTCATAATAATACCATACTGCCACTGATGCTAGAACTAAAACTTCTAGCATCCAAAACACTAGAAATGCTTCAAACAACATAGTTCGCTCCTATTTGTTGATTACACTGTTAATCCCAATATCAATCCTATTACAAATCCTACCAGTCCCGCCTTGGCAAGATCGCTGTCATGCCACAACGGTTGATGTTTTAGATATTCTCTAGTATGTTCTGGCAAACTGTCATACCATTTGATCCATTTGTCCATTTCGCTCTCCGTCTTTGATAAATTTTACTAAAGGATCTACTTTTTTGAGATAGCACCTACCGTTAATGTTAACCAGTTGAAAGTAGTCACCGCCTTGCCATCCTAGTTTATCCACATTGAATTCTTGATCTAATATAATACCGCTAGGACTACAGTCCCAAGAATAGTCAAAGTACAACATCAGTCTCTCCTTGCATCGTTCTTGCCGTCTGCACGAGCTATACGATCTGCATCTGGACGTAGACCCAATGCGTTTGACACAATGGTATCAATGCGAATAACGTCGTGGTTCATGGTTTTAACACGATTGTCTAGAGCAATAATAATGCCCTTCATGCCGTTGATGCTGCCCAAAACACCCTGTAGCAACAGCTTGATAGTCAGGTAGACAAAGTAGCCGCCCGCCAATGCCGCGGCAACTGGCATGCCCAGATCACCTATGATTTTGAATATGTCGCCCATCGTTTCGCTCCCGGGTTAGTTAATATGAGTATTTAACCGTTTGACAAACTCTTAAACTGGTGCTATAATATATGTACATTACCGGAAAATTATCATGAAAATTAAATTGGTTTCAGATCTGCATTTAGAGTTCTCGGACATAATGATCCCCAACGATGCTGACTATGACCTACTGATTCTCTCGGGCGACATCATGGTTGCTCAAGACCTGCACGACCATCAGGACGAAAATGTTAGAACTGCGGCCATGCTAGAGATGTTAGGCAGTAGACAACTCAAGTCACAGAGATTCCGTGATTTCTTAAAGCGTTGCAGTTTTCAATTTCCTCATGTGATATATGTTGCAGGCAACCACGAATTTTACCATGGCAAATTTTTTGCCAGCATTGATCACCTTCGTGAAGAGTGTGCCAAGTATCCTAACGTTTATTTTTTAGAAAATGATGTCAAAGTGATCAACGATATCGTGTTCATGGGTGCAACACTTTGGACCGACTGCAACAAGCATGACCCGTTCACGCTTCATGCGCTTGCGGACATGATGAATGATTTTAGAATTATTCGCAATGATGATGCAGGTTATAGAACTCTTAAGCCTGCTGACATTGCAGACCGTCATCGCAAGACTCTACAATATTTTAAAACTGTGATGGATGGTTATCCTCAGGAGCAGAAGTTCGTGGTAGTGGGACATCACACTCCCAGTCACTTGAGCTGTCATCCTCAGTATGCACATGACTATATCATGAACGGTGGTTATCACAGTGACCTAAGTGAGTTTATTCTTGATCATCCACAGATCAAACTGTGGACTCACGGTCACACTCATCATCCTTTTGATTATGTGTTAGGTAGCACTCGTGTAGTTTGTAATCCTAGAGGTTATGAAAGCGATGGCTATACTGAGGATACCGGGTGGAATCCTAATATTGTATTGGAAGTATAATGAGCTCATCACTGTGTCCACATTGCGGAGAGAAACTATGACACACGAACAACTGATTAAAACTCTCAAGGGTATTCAATTTATTGTAATCAATACCTGCTATGGCGGTTTTGGACTCAGCAGCCGTGCTAAAAAAGAATACAAACAAATGGCCGGCATTACCGATCCAAAATGGTTTGATCGAGACGTTCCTAGAGACGATCCCTACCTTGTAAAGATTGTGAGAGACTTGGGCATGGCAGCAAACGGTGCCCACGCCAATCTAAAGATTGTTGAGGTGCCTGGTGATGTTGAATGGGAAATTGCAGAATATGACGGCAACGAATGGGTGGCTGAAAAACATAGGACTTGGTCTTGAAAGCCAGTGTGCATCATTGGAGATTTGAAGACGGCGACACCAGTCCTAATCCAGGAAATCCTTTTCCATTGGATCCGCCTCCACGTGGCTGGTACTGCTGGGTATACCCCGAGGATGATCATGCGTTTGAAGAATGGATGAAGCGTACCTGTCCGACGGCGGATATGTGTCATCGTTTTAATAGTGGCAGTCCCATGTGGACTGTTTACATTCAGGACGACATTGAGGCAACTGTGTTCCAGTTGATGTGGATGTGATTTCAAAAGAACAGTACAAGGAATTTGAACAGCATTGGATTATGGAATACATGCGTAATCCTGACTATCGACTTGGACAGGCGTTCTTGAATTATTTTCCAGAGATTGGTAAAATCTATCTCGATGGCGGTGATCACGGGGCGAACGAGGAATATAGGCTTTGGAATACCAAAGACTCGAAAGAAGCTAACACCATTATACAAAAGTGGTTAAATGAGTAAACCAATTGTGATGACTCCCGGTCAATGGGCAGGTGTGCTTGAGCGTATTAAACAGCGTGAAAAACCCTCTGTGTATCTTTCACGAACAAAGATGAAAGATGTCTTAGGTTTTACGCTACGTGATCATAGAGAATACGTAAATGATACTGACTATGTGAGGCCTCCACAAGGAGGCGAATGGTGGCCGGTGGTAGAGCTAGGATGGTACGAAGGCAAAAAATCACAGCATACCGTTCGATTGGATTTTTATGATGATCAAAAACGCACAATGTTCTTGTTAAAATATGGTAATGGCCAAGACTAGAGTAGGTACAATCAATGAAGTTCTCAGCACTAGGGCTAGAGCTGTGTTTCCCTACAGAGTAAACTTTGATCAAATACAACTTTCTCAAATTACAGAAATGGCAGATTGGTGTATAAACAACTGTAAAGAACTATGGCGTGAAGAGCACTATCATGCCTTGTATTTTCAGTTTACAGATGAACGTGATGCTGTGATGTTCATGCTGAAATTTGGGGGCAGAGGTAACGTATGAAAAATTTAGAAAAAGAAATCTTAGATGAACTCGGCACAAAGATGCAGAGTGAAATAGATCGAGAAGTCATGTGGGGCATGCTCAAATCGTTGGGTTGGCGCAGAGTCATGTTGGATAGATTTACAGATAATAATCATGCTGTTGATATCACACATTGGCTTGCAGAACACTGTAATCATGCCTTTGAACGAAGAGGTGCAGATTTTATCTTTGAATCTGAAATAGATGCTGTAAATTTTACCCTAAGATGGCAATAACAAAAATCAAAGGCTATCAATTTGAGCCCGCTCGAGGTTATATAGGTCGCGGACCTAGACTAGATACATATAGATATATGATAATCGACGATCGAGTAGAAGAAACCAAAGAAATCGTAGTATATACATTTACAATGGGAGATGTAGAAGACCCAGACCTATATGCTGCCCAACCGCTTTGGGACTGGCAGCAGAGCGAACAAGGCAAATGGATAATGGAACATGCAGTTGAAACTCCTAGCTGGCATAGAATGGTAGATCATTTTGATCGTGGTTACAAGTACCAGGTCCGAGCCAGGCTGCAGGGTGCTAGACTAACAGAATGGTTGTTAAGGAACGGTAAATGGTAGATCCGGACCCAACTCCAACTATTATGAGGGCTCAACGGGCAGAAGAACATCTCAAGGTAGATAACAAGCTAATGACACTATTAGGTACCTATCATGCCATAGTGTTGCGGGATGATGACTTTGCCGAAAAACTCACATGGTGTTTGGAAAATTGCCAAAATAAATTCCGCGATCTCAGCGATCCAAACGGTCGTGCTTGGTATTTTCAAAACGAACAGGATGCAACTATGTTTGCAATGAAGTGGGCTTGACTTAATTACCAATAAATGCTATAATATTATATCATCTACTACTAGGAGTCGAAATGCTTTATCAATTGGTACTAATTACTAATCTAGGTGCTATCACACCTTTAGTGTCTTACAACGATCTCACTGCTTGCCTGCAACAACGTGCAATGATGTCAAAATCAGCACAGTATTCAGCAGAGTGTTTGCCCACTCAGAGTCCCGAAGAATTGAAGAAACAGATACAATCGCAATTCAAAATGATGAACGAACTTCTTCAAGAACTCCAGAGAACACAAAAATGAAAATAGGTTTCAGTTTTGGTCGCTGCATACGCGACATTGTCAATGATGAAGTTAGCTACGACGATGTTGCTTGGATCATTTCGGGTACTGCACTTCGCGATGAAGAAGCAGTTAGATTCTGTATTCAAGATTATCTTTATCGTCGTGATTATCTAGAAGGTCTAGACGAAGAAACGTGTATTGACATAGGCCTGCGATTATTCAAAGAAGGCAAGGTATTCCAACCTCGTCTACAAGAAATTCGAGCATTCCGCATACCCGAAGGTGCTGTATGGGCAGACATGTTTCCTACCAATATGGCCAATAATCATTCAGCCAAAACAGCATGGGAAGCCTATAGATTCATGCTACATATGACAGTACAGGTGCCAGAAGATGTAAAAGAAAATTGGAAAGGAACTTAATATGATTAAACAAGGTAGCAAGTGGGACGACGGCAAAGGCAAGATATTTAGAGTCATACAGATTGTACAAATAGAAGGACATACGTGGATTCATTATATCAACGATAGTTTGCAAGAAAACGAAAATCGAGAATACAGTTGTTATCAAGAAAGTTTTCTTTCTAGATTTACTCCACTACCAGAATGATACACTTAAATTTTAGTATAGACAATCCGTTGCGACGATCAAGATTCTATTATCTTGGCAACATCAACGGACAGCTTACTGAAAATAAATGCTGGGAGATAGAACAGTATCTTTCAGGCGGTATAGTTGAGTTTGAATTTAACTTTACTATTAGACAAGATCATGCAGGATGCGAATTGTCATTGGGCCTGTTAGGCTATAATATACATTTCAATTTGTATGATCGTAGACATTGGGACACAGACACTAACTCTTGGAAGAAATATGAAGATTCGATTTGATAAAGATACCATGCCCGACGAACTTTACAACGCACTCTTACAACATTTTGTAAATGAAGCAGTTGGCCTAGGAGTCGAAGTTAATAAATTTACACAATTCAATAATTGGGTTGTGGAATGTGAAGTAGATGCAAAAGAGGCGGTACATTAATTATGAAAACATTTGATACATTTGAACAAGTAGCGGACATGGGTGCCTGTGTTAAGCGTCCTATTGTTGTTCATGCTAAAAAAATTGATGAGGAATTCCGTGTCAACACATTGGAAGGCAATTACAAACAGGGCAAGCCCGGTGACTACCTAATGCGTGGCATCGATGGCGAGCTGTATATTTGTGATGGTCCCATCTTTGAACGTTCATACGATTTCGTCTAATACAGCATGACTAAAAAGATCTATTATGAAAAACTTGGAAGACGTTATGTCCCTGTGGCAGAGTATGATAATGACCTGTTGGATAGCTTTCCAAAAGGTAATCACTTGGTTATGTCTTACCCCGGAGGGCAGTCTCGCCGTTTTAATATTGATCCTAACTATGCTGCCATGATTGCGGCAGGCAGGGTAGCTGAAGATGCCATCTGTCGAGCCATATCCAAATCCAGCGAAATGCGGCCACAGCGTACTGCGATTACTCCCGGACAAAAGAAAGCCTGGGAAAAGTTGGCCAAAGAGTTCGGTGATGAATTATGTACGTTGACCTATGGTAGTTCCAGAGATCATGCAGAAGCTGGAATTAAAGCCATGCAGGAAGAAGCAGATAAATTAATGAAGCACGCCAGCGTTCGAAAAGCCTATGAGCACTTTATACTAATGTGCGAACTTACCAAGGAAAAACATGAATAAACCTGTAAAAGAAAGAATGATAGAACTGATGGAACCAATTGATCGCCAGATCATGATGTGTGACGATAGGCATGATCAGCTGATGTTGGCCTGCGCCATGTTGACCACAGTTAAGGATATTTTTGATCTTCATATCGGCAAAGATGGTCGTAAACAAATGTTTAAAGATTTTGTATGACTGAAATACAGCTGATCATACTGCTGTTGGCTCTCTTCGGCATCAAGCATTTTGTATGTGATTTTCTACTGCAATTTCCCTATATGCTAGAGCAGAAGGGCATCTACGGTGCCCGCGGCGGCGTAGATCATGCTCTGTTCCACGCTATTTTTACATGGCTAATACTCATGCCAATTTTAGGGTCAATGGCAGTTTTTGCCGCACTATTTGATATGGCTGTACACTATCATGTGGATTGGGCAAAACAACAGTTGAATAAAGGATTGACCCCTGCAGATCGAAAATTTTGGACTTGGTTTGGGCTAGATCAGGCCCTACACTATCTTACCTATATTGCTATTATCGGCTGGACTGTAGGTGCAGTTGCTATTAACTGATAGTATAATTATTAGAAGGAAAAAGTTATGAACAAAAGAATTAAAGAACTTGCTGAACAGGCCAATCTAAAATTAGATGAATTACCAGATGATACATTTATACCTTTAGAAAAGTTCGCCGAGTTGATTGTGCGGGAATGTTGCAAAGAAATCACATATGCTAGCGTAGGAAACGAAGATCCAGTTTTTGCATATGCATATATTAATCACTTAAGAAAGACCCTTGACATTGATTATAAACAATAACGTTTGTCTAAGTTCTTTTACCATTAACTGATAGTATAATTATTAATGTGATAAGTAATAGTGTCCAAGGAGCAGTAGTGAAAAAGATAGACGAGTTTAACGCCAGCGATCGGATTGGCATAAAATTACTGGAAAATTCGGTTCATTTTCTGGTGGGTGAAATTGCCGAAGAAAATATCGCAGAGTGTGTTAAATGGATTGTTTATGAAAATTTTGACACTGCAAAATCCAAAGTTTTAACCTTGTATATAAATTCTACGGGTGGAAATTTATACGATGCATTTGCTTTAATCGATGTAATGCGCACCAGTCATCATCCTGTTAGAACTATCAGTATTGGTACCGCCATGAGTGCAGCCTTTCTAATTTTTGCCGCAGGCTCACCAGGTGAAAGATATGCTTCTAGGAATGCCAGCTTCATGTGTCATCAGTTTACAGAAAACATGGATGCCAAGTATCATGATCTTAAAGCCACGATGCGTGAGAACGATCTTTGCAATCAAAAAATGGTTGACATTCTTAAAGAAGCTACAGGTATGGCTCCGAGTGTAATCAAGAAAAAATTATTACCAGCTAGCGATGTTTATCTCACAGCCGACGAGCTGATTGAGTTAGGAGTTGCTGATCATTTACTTTAAGGTCAATTATGGAAATTGTAAGTATTAATTCTAGACGCAAAGAACAAATTCAAGAAGAAGAACAAAAGAAGGCCATGCTTGAAGTTATTGATTTTATAAAAGATTCAGTTGAAAATGGCAGCATTAAAGAATTTGTAGCCTGCTCAATTGGCAATGACGGAGAGTGCCAAATACACGTGGCAGCAATGGACCTGCCTGGCAGTATTGGCCTATTCGAAATTGGCAAGCACATTCTAATTAGCGGAGAAACAACATTTGATTGAATGCGGCCCAGCATACGATAGGCGGCCTGTGAGAGTAGAACTGCCTGCTGAACCAAAGACTCTTGGAATTTTTGTCAGTGGTGGTATTGACAGTGCTATTCTCTATTATATGATGTTACTAGAGAATCAAAAAATGGGCAATATACATAAGATTGTTCCGCTCACTGTGCTTAGAAAAGAAGGATCTAAACATTTTGCCAAACTTGTGGTAGCACATATGATTTGGCATTTTAATTTGCACTACGTTGAGACTACTATAGTAGGTGATCCTTCGCTTCCAGAAATTGAACAGGTTAAATCTGGTGTTCATGAAGCATTTGATAAAGGCATAGATATTGCTTACACAGGATTGATAGAACAGTTACCAATGCACATGGTAGATTGGACTCCTATTCCTTATCAAGAATCATCTCGATTTAAAGCACCATTTAAAAAACTTAACAAGAGTCATATTATTGATCTGTGTGTGCAGCATCAGCAAGAAGGTTTATTTTATATTACTCATAGTTGTGCAGCCTGGGAAATCACTCGATGCAAAACCTGTAACGGTTGCAATGAACGTCAGTGGGCGTTTGATCAACTTGAAAAGATAGATCCAGGAATAATTTAAACTGTGGCAAAAACGCCACATAATACGATCATATTTCTGTTGACACATAAATAAAAAGACAATACAATACACACAGTTGGTTAGGAAAAGGTCAAAAATTTATTTTGCCAAAACGACAAATAGAAGTTGACAAGACAACTA